>JACKQG010005509.1_pt1 | contig 13884 bp, 15 predicted proteins | sample 8237621 | NCBI WGS metagenome assembly JACKQG01 (sample SAMN15677084, study PRJNA649215) | marine metagenome | biome: marine; feature: Black Sea; material: saline water; isolation source: suspended particulate matter (SPM) from the Black Sea western gyre | collected 2013-06-09/2013-06-10 | depth...
GGTGAGTTTAAGAAAAATGACCGCCGAAATCAATAAACTCACCGGGGGTGAGTTTATCGCCGGTGCCTGCCCAAACGGTTGCGAATCGCAGGTTCAGGAAGTCCATATTCGTTTGGCTGCTCAGTAATCTTTGGACCGTGCCGAATCATGTCGTAAGAATCAAACTGTGTTTTATCCTTATTGCTTTCTGGAAATAATGCTCGGTTGCATCCACACATGGTTGTGAGAAGAGCAAGAAGCAGAATTGCAGATAGCAATCGTCGAGACATGGTTGATGATAGTACCTAATCGCTCAAAGGAAGGTGAGAAAGAACGTCGTCAATAAGACCATATTCCTTCATTTCTTCTGGATCGAGCCATTTGTTTCGTTCACAATCTTCGTGAACGACCTTCTGGTCTTTTCCAGTTGCAGTCGCGTAAATATTAAACAAAATATCGCGCAATCGAAGCATTTCACGGGCTTCAATTTCAAGATCGGTTGCTTGTCCTTCAAGAACACCGCTCAACAGTGGTTGGTGCATAAGGTTTTTTGCGTGGGGCAATGCGAAACGCTTCCCTTTGGCACCGCTTGAAGCAATGACTGAGCCCATTGATGCTGCTTGCCCAATGATATAAGTTGAAACGTTACATGGAACAAAGTTCATCGTGTCGACGACGCCGAGTCCTGCTGTTACCGAACCGCCGGGAGAATTGACGTACAAGTTGATGTCGCTTTTAGGATCGTCATTTGCGAGGTAGAGCAGTTGTGCAACGATCAAATTTGCTGATTCGTCCATTACGGGACCGCCGAGAAAAATAATCCTGTCATTGAGGAGGCGGGAGAAAATATCGTAAGCTCGTTCACCACGACCAGTTTTTTCAATCACGATTGGTACAAGTGTTGACATGCGTTAGCCCTTCTTCTTGTCGTCTTGGAGTTTAAAGACTTCATCAACAAGTCCATACGCTTTGGCTTCATCAGCTGAGAAATATTTATCACGTTCACCATCAGCTGCAACAGTTTCAAAAGATTGACCAGTGTGAGCAGCAATAATTTCATTCAGCGTTTTCTTGGCACCAATGATTTGTTCTGCTTGAATTTGTACATCAGTGGTCTGACCGGTGATACCACCATATGGTTGGTGAATCATGACCTTGGCGTGGGGAAGAATGTGTCGTTTTCCCTCTTCTCCAGCACAAAGAAGAACAGCAGCGCCGCTGTATGCTCGACCTACGCAGTACGTTGCAACATCAGAACTGATGAATTGCATGGTGTCGTACATTGCAAGCGTATCATCAACTGCTCCACCAGGGCTGTTGATGTAGAGGTTGATCTGTTGACCTTTCTTTTGGTCTTCGAGATACAACATTTGCATCATGATTCGTGCTGCAGATGATTGGTTAATCTCACCAATGAGGAAGATGACTCGGTTTTCGAGCATTAACTCGTCGAGTGACATTTCTCTTGTTCGTTGGTAGTTACTCATCGCCATAGGCTGCGTGGCTACGTTTGAGCCCGCTACTCTTGCTAGGTCGATGCCGGTAAGTTGTTCGTGTTCATTTTGTGTCATCATTGGTTTCGTTTCTTCCGAAGTCGTCGCATTGTAACCGTCTCTGCAAAGCCTGTCCTACAGAAAACTGTTTGGGTCATCAATGGTTGCGGGACCTCTCGTATCTCCAGGATCATCTTCTCGACCTAATGGCAGATAAATGTTAAAAAGTGTTCCGCCGTGGGGCGCATCGAGAATACTGATCGTGCCTTGATGTTCGAGGACAATTTTTCTTGAAACTGCCAGACCAAGACCGGTGCCTCGCTGTCCCTTCGTCGAGTGAAAGGCTCTGAAGACTGCTTCTCGCTGAGACGAATCAATTCCAGGACCATTGTCTTCGATCGCAATTTTTACCAGATCACCGGCGCGAGGGATTGAGGCCAGAATTGCAACGATACCGGTTTTTGAGGGGGCGGCTTCGACCGCGTTGTTGAGAATGTTCAGCAATACCTGCAAAATTGCCGTTTGGTCTACTGGAATTGGCGGCATATCCTCCTCAATATCGACCCGAATCGCCACCTTTTTCCGCTCACCTGCCCCTCGAACAAGGGCGACTGCGTCTTCAATTATCATGGAAAGATTGACGAGTGAAATTTCAGGATGCCCTGCTCTTGACCACGCAAGCATGTTGAAGGTGAGCGCATACACGCGATCAAGATTGCGAGCGAGAATGGGCCAACCTTCACGTGCGAGTTCAAGATCGCCTCGACCAAGGGCAAGTTCAATCGCCCCCGCTCCGCTGCGAAGTCCTTGAAGAATATTTTTAACGCTGTGACTGATTGATGCGACCGTTTCTCCCATCGCAGCGAGCCGTTCATGATGCAGACGGGTGCGAACAAGGTTCGCAGTTAAAATTGCAAGACCGGTGTGTTCGGTTGCAGCCGTAAGGAGTTGAAATTCTTCGTCCGTCCAATGTCGTGTAGCGGAATGCGATTCGAGCAAGATCGCCCCAAGCACTTGATCGTGGGCAATCAATGGCACGCAAATACACCCACGGATGTTCGATGATTTGACAGATGTGTCACCAGAAAAACGGATGTCCTCGGTGATGTCTGCAATAAGTAACCCACGTCTTTCTTGGCAAACATGTAAAACGAGAGATTCGCAAAATGGCTGTGCTCTGTCACGAAGATTGCCATCTACCGCTTCAATGGAGGTGTCTATGTGCCCATCGTCATTAAAAAGTACACCGATAGCACGGTCTGATTTGAATTCGTCGGCGACGACCGCGATGAGTCTTTGCAAAATTGCTGTTGCATCAATTGTGCCCGCGGTTGCCGCGGTGAGTCGGTAGACCATCCGCAAGTGATTTTTTGCCGCTTGGAAGGAGTGTGGTGAAGTGACAATGACCGATTCGGCGCTGGTGTCAAGGCTTGTCGAAGAAAGAATAGTTTCGGTTGGAAGAGATGTTCGCTCGGAAATGAGGAACAACGTTGAACCACACCCGACCTCATCACTTGGGCGAAGGGCAACGCGATCAACAAGTCTTCTGCCATTTAAAAAAGTGCCATTTGAAGATTCAAGGTCTCTGAGAAACCACTTGTCTCCATCGGGTGTAAGTTCAGCATGTCTTCTACTGACCGTCGGGTCGGTCAGAGGCAGTGATTCTGAAGACCGCCCAATCAGCTGCGGTTCACCTTGGGGCAAGGGAAAGGTGTTTCCCAAATCTGGCCCATCAATGACTTCTAATACCAACATACAAACATCACTGTACCAGACAGCGGGCTCGGTACGGAAAACTCACCGGTGGTGAGTTTATGCTCCGGTGGTGATTTTGTGCTCCGGGGGTGAGTTTATGCTTATGATGTGTGCATGGCAGGACAGCCGAAATTTGATGCAAAAATGCGCATCGTCATTTTGCACGGAAAGGACACTTTTTTGATGCAGAGGTATTCCTCTGATCTTGAAAATGTATTGCAGGCTGAACACGGTGATGTTGACCGAATAGTGTTTGATGGTGATACCGTAGATTTGGCGACCGTCCTTGATGAGCTGCGAACATACGACATGCTGATGCGGCACAAACTCGTGATTGTCGATCACGCAGATGCATTTCTAGCAGCAAAAGATTCCCAAGCAACGTCAACTCGAAAAGTGTTGGAGCGCTACGCAGCGTCGCCAGTTGATTCTGCAACACTGTTGCTTCGCGCAACGTCTTGGCGCAAAGGGAACCTCGACAAAATCGTACATAAAAAAGGCTTGGTGTTTAAACTTCAAGAGTTGAATGCGCATGACTCGGTTCGGTGGTGCATTGGCCGTTGTGCAAAAGAGCACGGCTGTGATCTTGATTCACGCGCCGCCCAGTTGCTCGTGAAGAGAATTGGCACAACACTAACAAGGCTCGACGGCGAACTTGCAAAACTTGCTGCAAAAGTAGCACCAGAAACGACAGTTGCATACGAAGACGTCGTTGAAATGGTGGGGTTGAGCCGAGAAGAACAAGCGTGGGAAATTCAATCCGTTTTACTTACCGGTAACTCTGGTGCGACCATGACAAAAATTGGTGAGCTCATTGACATCTCAAGACAGCCGAGAGAATTGTTGGTGTGGTCTGTTGTCGATTTATCCCGCCGGCTTGCAGCAGCGTCCGCGATGCACGCAACTGGATCTACCGCGGGCGACATTCGAAGATCGCTCAAACTTTTTGGAAACAGTGGTGACCGAGTGCTTGCAGTAGCTAAGCGACGCAAGCCAAAGGAACTCGCGGATTTGTTTACAGACGCTGTTGCGATGGATGCAAAAATGCGATCTGGAAAACTCGATCCTCGCAGAGGCGTTGAGTTGTTAGCGTTGCATGTTTGCAAAACAATTGCCTAGTGGTGTAAAAACAGTGCAACTTGTGTTACACCAAACTGCTGCCGTGCATTTCTTCGGGCTTGTCGATATCTAAAAAGGTAAGGAGAGTCGGTGCGATGTCTGCAAGAATGCCACCGCTTCGAAGTTTTTTATCTTTCCACTTTTCTCCAACAATATGCAGCGGCACGTCGTAGGTTGTGTGTGCTGTGTCGGGCCCATTCGTTTCGACATTCCACGTGCGTTCGGCGTTTCCATGATCCGCGGTGATTACAAGAGAACCATTAACTGCAAGCGTTGCTTCTGTAATTCTTTTTGTACACTCGTCAACAGTTTCAACTGCTTCAATAATTGCCGGCAAATTTCCTGTGTGTCCAACCATGTCTCCATTGGCAAAGTTCACAACAAGTAGCGCGGGACAATCCTCACTTCCCAACTGTTCGAGCACGCCATTACAAACATCCTCTGCGGACATTTCTGGTTTTTGATCGTACGTTGAAACGTCCGTTGGACTTGGAACAAGCAGCCGTGACTCGCCAACAAAGGGTTCTTCGCGATAGTCGTTAAAAAAGAAGGTGACGTGCGGGAACTTTTCTGTTTCTGCGCAACGAAATTGCTTAAGCCCGCACCGTTCGATGACCGCACCTAAAATGTTTTTCATAGGCTCAGGTTTTTCAAACGCAACAGCAGAAACCGGCAAATCGGATTCGTAGTTTGTCATGGTGACATAGAACAAATCTTCGTAATGTTTTCCCCGATCAAAACCACCGCGAGCAACATTTTTCCACGCTTCGTTGTCAAGTACGAACGCCCTTGATAACTCGCGGGGTCGATCGCCGCGGTAATTAAAGAAAATCATCGCATCGCCATCTTGTACAACGCCAATGGGTTTGTTTTCTTCGTCTACGATTTGTGTTGGAAAAACGAATTCGTCACCAGCCATGTTTGTTTCAGTTGGAGTGTTGTAATACTCTCTTACTACTGCAACAGCCGACGTTGCGGTCGCCGCGTTCCCAGTTAGTGCTTTCCAAGCAAGCGCAATGCGATCCCAGCGATGATCTCGGTCCATTGCATAGTACCGTCCTGTGACCGATGCAATTCTTGCATTTGTTCCCTTAATCTTTTTTTCAACTGATTCGACAAACCCAAGACCTGTTGTTGGAGAACAATCTCGACCATCTGTAATCACGTGAATACAAATGTTGCATTCTTTTGGTGCTGCATCAAGCAAAGCGAACAAGTGATTGATGTCACTGTGCACCTTTCCGTCGCTGACTAGCCCAATAATATGTAGCGTGTGTCCGGTGCAACCTCGATCAAATGCTTTTGCAAAAACAGCGTTGGTTTCGAATAACCCTTGTGCAACGGCTTTGTTTAATCGAACGAGTTCTTGTGGAACAATTCTTCCTGCACCGATGTTTTGGTGACCAACCTCACTGTTTCCCATTGTTTGATCGGGCAATCCCACCTGCAAACCAGAAGTGCCAATCAGTGTCGTAGGCCAGTCGGTAAAAAGCGAATCAGCAAACGGCGTGTTGGCTTGCACAATTGCGTTGTACTGATCCATTGTTGAATCAGGATTTTGACCCCATCCGTCACGGATAATAAGTACCGCTGGTTTTGGTTTATGTACCATATTGTTTGACCATCCGCTTCAATTCACGTTCGTTTCTACCCCTCGCTTTTGGAAGGTAGGTGTTGATGATAGACAAAACCTCGTGTCTGCCGCGGGTTTTTTGAACCAGAGGGGCGATCAACCGAATGTCATCACATGCATACACACTGCGAATATTTTCTATCAGAAGCGAGGAGGCTGAATCTGGAAACAGGATCGCAAGTTGCCAGAGCATGTCTTGATCGTACCGTTGTGGAGATTCTAGTTCGCGATATGCCAACAAAAAAGCATTGACAGCCTTTGCTCTAAACAGTGCAGGCAACGCGTTTTTGGCGGTTCGTTTTTTTGCAACTCCCAATTCGTTTGCAGCATTCCAAAGTCGCAAAACAATTTTATCTTTTCCTAGAAGTGACACTGTTTGAATTGCATCTGCAAACGAGGCGTCACTTGGATTTTCTTTTGCTTGTTGTAAAAAGAGGTTTGCTTCTGTAATAACATCGGTGCAACCGGACCTTTCTGTTGCATCAACTCTTTTTCTGTTGGTAACTGGTTCTGGTCCACAAATCATAAGTGGATCGCCAATTGTGTTGATTCTCCAAGGCTTAGATTGCACGCCTTGCCCAGCAAACCATCTTGATGCGATTAGGAATGGAACACTGTTCATTGTTCTTCGCATTATTTCCATTGGGGGCACGAACGCTTGCAACATAGGTTCGTGTGACGAACCAACGTACGCGTAAACTCCACGCTCGAGCCACGTTCCACCAACAGTCAACCTGTTCGCCGGTTTTTTTAATGACCAACTGTGTAAAAAATACAGTGCGGCGGGTGTGTTTAGGATTGGAATCCACGTTGGGGCAATTCTGGAATCTGCAAGTTCAAAAAAATCTTGATTTCCTTTTGATGTGAAATAAATAACATCTGCACTGATTCCCCCCTGGTCAACTTCATACAAAGAGGCAAGTGTTCCATCAGTTATCCCTAGGGTGATGCCAAGTTTGGGCAAGACTTCATCTATGTTTCCAATTCCGTAGTTTTCCCATATCCCAGAATCGGGGTAGGTGTTGCAAAACCAATAATGATCTCGTGGCAAGAACAGGCTACACGCGGCAATATATGCAGCGTGTTTTTTAGAACCGAAAATCCAACCACACCACGCAAATCGGTTTCCGTTTTTATCACGTCCAATGAGATCGGTTGTCGCGACTGGGTTTTCTTTTGCGTTTGTGTATTGTGCTCGTGGAGACATCGCCATACAGAGTGTGATCGCGACAATGTCATCGTTCGTTTCTCGAACAAGTTCCTGCACTATTTGCATGCGTTGCGACGTCTCGCTGTTGGTCCAAATGGCATCGACTTCTCCCCAACTTTCAACAAACCGAAGTCGCTGTCCTCTTCCTGCTGCAAGTGCAACTGCTGCGATCCTTGCGTGGTCGTCCTTGTTTGTGATGACAAGACCAACGGGTTGAATGGAATTATCGGTGAAGGCGACATCGGGCGAGGCGGTTCCACCCCACGCCTTTGCAATGACGTTTTGAGAGGCTGTTTTAAAATCTTTTACACGTGTACCAATAGAAGATCTTCGCCACACTCTTTGGGGTCGAAATTTACGGATAAACATTGGCGCAAGTTGATTGTCGTCAAACAAAACAGGCCACCGTGCATTTGGCGACCACTTTGAAATCTCATCAAGATACGTTGCTTCGTCTGGCACAAGTACAACTTGGTTTACAAGTGGCAGCGAGTGCTGTAATTGCACTACTTGTAGTCCGGCATTTGCGGCAACTTGAAACTCTACTTCCGCTGGAGTTGGCGTTTGCAAAACGAAGGCAAGAAGTATGGTGTGAATAAGAGTCATTGGGATCGAGCTGCGTTAAGAATAATGTTGTCTCTTCCGGGAATAATAATATCTGCGATTTCTACACACTCCATGAATGACTCTTTTGCCACCTCAATGTTTGCACAATTTTGAAGAACCGATCCTTTTTGAAGATGTTCAACTGTTGCGACAGTGTCGCCAGCAATCAAAACAGTTTGTTTTGGTAGTGGTAACAAAAGTCCACAACTTCCGGGCGTGAATCCGGGAATGGGAAACAAATCAACTGAAGGGAAGGGGTGATCGCCTGGCGATGTGAAATTTGCAAGTAATCCCAAGTGTTCTTCAAGGATGTTGACAACTGCGGGATCATTTTCTGCCCTTCGTATCTCATCTTGAATTGCTTCAGACGCGGATTGTATTTCTGGTTCATGCATGAGCCAATTTGCGTGTTCAACACCATGAAGTGTGCGTCGCCTGTCAGGATCGAAACTCGTGAGAAACACATCTGTAATGTCTGCAAGTCGTAATCCCCACCTTTCGCCGAGCCTTGCATCCATGAGTTCAGGTGGTAGCGATGGATCTACGAGCAGAATGGCGTTGCCGGTTTTTATAGCGGTCGTCGTTGCGTGGCCTACTCTGGGTTTTCTTGGGTTTCCGGTGGTTCCGGTGGTTCCGGTGGTTCCGGGGATTCCGGGGGTTCCGGGGGTTCCGCGTTCATTCCAAAGCGGATTGTTTGCAAGTGTTCCGATGGAGATAACTCTTACGTCCACTGGTCATTCCATATTCGCATCGTTTGCCATTGCTCTGAGCAAACCGCTGGGATCTGCCTGCAATATTTTGAGCCGTTCAATGACAAGGGGTGGGATGATGCTATCAAGTCGATCTAAATCACCACCAAGGGCAGCTATTTGTCGAATCAAACTTGACGAAGTAAACGCATACGATTCGCCGGTGACAATAAAAACAGTTTCAATATCTGCAACTTGTCTGTTCGTAATTGCGAGTTGCGTTTCGGTGGCAAGATCGGTGACGTTTCGAATGCCACGCACAAGCGCGGAAGCGCCTGCTTTTTTGGCGAAGTCAACGGTAAGTCCAGAATATCGCTCAACGGAAACGCTCGCCGCGTTTGGATCAGAAGCGACAAGTTCATGAATGAGCGTTGTCGCCATTTCAACACGTTCTTCGACTGGGAAAAGTGCTTCCTTGTCTGGGTTGAATCCAATACCAACCACAATTCGATCAAAAAGGTGACGTGATCGTGCAACTACATCCAAATGTCCAGATGTAATGGGATCAAACGAACCCGCGTACATGGCTACATGCTCTTTCATATCCGCGATTGTACGGCGTAATTGACATAACTGTTACAAACCAACCCCTGAAAAGGGATGAGGGCTTTTTTCTTTCCCAATGACTTGCAATCATCTCAGAGATATTTGACTGTTCAGGTGAACAACAAATTGCTCTCTTTTCTCTCCTCCTACTTAGAGCCCGCCTTGGCGGGACACTCCTCCCCTTGATCGATCCTCCAGTCGATCAAACGAAAACAGGCTCCTCGCTTTGCAGCGAGGAGCCTATTTTTTGGAAAATATTTGTTACACAGTGGCTGGTTCTGGGAAATCAACAACGGTGTCGTTGATATGGTTGTAATAACTCGTAAAAGTCATGACCGAAATACCTGCGGTCACCTCAATCGCCGCTTCGGTGGTGTAGCCAGCATTCATAAAAGCGTCGAGTGTTTCATCACTGACATTTCCGATGGTGTCGAGTGCTTCGGCGGTGAAGTTGATCAGCGCTTGGATTTTCGGATCATCAGAACTTCGGCGGCGAATGTTTGCACAATCTTCTTCGGAAAGACCGGTACCAGCGGCGATTTTGGTGTGTGCTGCAAGGCAGTATCCGCAGTGAAATTTTTCTGCAGCGAGTAGTTGTACAACTTCACCTTCAGCGGGCGTTAACGCGCCGCCTTTGGAACCACCTGCCCAAGACATAAATGCTTGCAATACAGATGGATGCGCAGCGAGACCTTTGAAAATATTGATCTGTTTTGCTTTGAGGGGACCGTTGAGAAGGTCGGCACCAGCACCTGTGTCGGTTGCTGGATCGATGTTTTTGAGTCGTGGCATGGTTGTGCCTCCTTAGAAAAAATATAGAAGTATTGCGATATGTAATTATAACATCATGCGTCTTGTCTGCAAACATAATCCCCAAGACCAGCAGCATCTAAGATCATCTGAAAATTGTCCGAAAAAACAAAGTTGTGTTCGGGGAACTCCGTTCCAGCCATGTTGTTGTCAATATGACTGAACATCAACTCAATGCGGCCGATTCGTTCCCACGCTTCGCCACCAGCGACACGCCGATCTACGGCTCCACTTGTCGCAGCGCCCGCATCGTCAATTCGATCAATCGTGGCATCGTAACGAACGGTATCTCCCGCCGTCACTTCGCTGTCAAACGAAGCTTTCGTAATTTTTGCGAGTATGACCTTCTCTTTGAAGTGAGACGTAGTCCCTACAAGAATACCTGCGGTTTGGGCCATTCCCTCAATAAGTAAAGACGCGGGCATGACCACTTGACCATCCACGATGTAATCATGAAGGTGTTCCTCGGCAAGCGAGACGTTTTTGATTGCAACGAGCCGCTTGTTCGGTTCGTGATCAACAATTCGATCTATCCACAACCAGCGCATCTGGTGTTATCCGGCGAGTTTAATTTCGACGAAATTGACAAGGGAGTCAACTGTAATTGCGTCACCAAGTTTTGCAATGGAGCGATCTCCACCCTCGAAAACCGCAAAATCAACGTGTGCCATGCGTCCCTTGAGCATTTCAAGACCTGCGTCAGTGAGTTTGCCATCGGCAACCCAATCATCATTATCAGCGAGGTTTTCAGGAAAAAGTTCACCTTGTGAAATTTTGACGTCAAACGTTTTTTCAATTCGAAAAACGATGTCGAGGAAGTCGATGGACTCGGCGCCAAGATCGGCCGTGAGGCTCGCATTTGGGGTCACTTCGTCCTCGTCCACACCGAGGGCATCGTCGAGTACTTCTTGGATTTTTGAGAAAATATCATCGCGGTTCATAACCGTCTCCTGTTTTGTGTTTATTCAATTCGAGCAGGTCGCATCGTAAAGCGTCCTGCCACTGCTGTCATCGTTTCGCTGCTGTCCCTTCGAAGAACAGTCCCTGTACCCTTACATGGTGTGGTGCCATCTTCTTTTGTAGCACCTGCAGTAATTTCCACCCTGAGTGTGTCTCCTGGGCGAACCATTGCGCCGTATTTTACGGCTTTTACCTCACCAAGGACGAGCCGATCGTCTGGTGGCGCGAGCAATTTTGAAGCCGCTTGCACCATCGCTTCAAGCATAAGAACGCCGGGAAGAATTGGAAAACTCGGAAAATGGTCGGCGAGATATTCCTCGGCGAGCGTGACCTGCTTGATGGTCACAATTCGCCCTTCTTCCTGTTCGAGCACCTGATCTACGAGATCAAACTTCATAGGCGGCGAAGTATACCGCACCGCGGCAATGGCTGGCACTCTTGGGGTCGTCAAAGGAACACCTTGGTGCGAAAAACCACTTGGCAAAAGCCGAAAAAACGACTATCCTACGCCGTTTCTCAGGCGTTTCCGCCCCCTCATAAAACACCCCATTTTTTGGAAAAACGGAATTACTTATGTCCACAACAGGAACAATTACACAAGTCATCGGTTCAACTTTCGATGCTCAATTTCCACTCGATAATTTGCCAGAAATCTACAACGCAATTGAAGTTGATGTAGACAATGCAGGCGAAAAAATAAAGCTCGTTGGCGAAGTCAACAAGCACTTGGGTGGCGGAATAGTTCGCTGCGTTTCACTTGGGAGTACCGACGGTCTTCGTCGCGGCCAAACATGTGACGATACAGGGGCGCCAGTAACAGTTCCAGTTGGCGAAGGTGTACTCGGTCGTGTGTTTAACCTCTTTGGCGAACCTGTTGACGAACGCGGACCAGTTTCGTACGAAAAACGAATGCCGATTCACGCAACTCCTCCGAACATTTCAGACCTCAATCCAAACTCTGAAATCCTTGAAACAGGAATTAAGGTGATCGATCTTCTTTGCCCGTTTGTTCGTGGCGGAAAGATTGGCTTGTTTGGTGGTGCAGGTGTTGGCAAGACAGTCATCATTCAGGAAATGATTGCTCGTGTTGCTCGTGACTTCGACGGTTACTCAGTATTTGCTGGTGTTGGAGAACGAACTCGCGAAGGCAATGACCTGTGGCTTGAAATGCAAGAAGCAGAGTTTACAAATTCAGAGGGCGAAACAGTTTCGGTTCTTGACAAGGTTGCAATGGTCTTCGGTCAGATGAACGAACCACCGGGCGCGCGTCTTCGTGTTGCACTTTCAGCGCTCACAATGGCAGAAGATTTCCGTGATTCTTCTGGTAAAGAAACACTTATTTTTGTTGACAACGTGTTCCGTTTCACGCAAGCGGGTTCAGAAGTTTCTGCGTTGCTTGGGCGAATGCCTTCAGCAGTGGGCTACCAACCTACACTTTCCACAGAAATGGGCGAATTGCAAGAAAGAATTACTTCAACAAATAAGGGCGCGATTACTTCGGTGCAAGCAATTTATGTTCCAGCAGATGACTTGACTGACCCCGCGCCAGCAACAACGTTTGCTCACTTGGATGCATTTGTTGTGCTTGAACGGAAGATTGCAGAAAAAGGTATTTACCCAGCGATTGATCCAATCGCATCGTCTTCTCGAATTCTCGATCCGCAAATTGTTGGTCAACATCACTATGACGTTTCGCGTCGCGTACAAACAATTTTGCAGCGATACGCTGACTTGCAAGACATCATTGCAATTCTCGGTGTTGATGAATTGTCTGAAGATGACAAACTAACTGTTGCAAGAGCGCGTCGAATCGAACGTTTCCTTAGCCAACCATTCCACGTTGCGGAACAATTCACCGGCTTCCCCGGCGTGAACTCGTCGCTCGAAGAAACAATTGATTCATTCGAACGTCTTTGTGACGGAGAAGGCGATGATCTTCCAGAATCAGCATTTATGTATGTTGGTACGCTTGAAGATGCGAAGGCCAAGGCCGAGTCGATGGCGGCAGCGGTATAACTCAGTAAAACACGCAAACAAAAGGGCTCTCAACAAATGTTGTGAGCCCTTTTCAATTACACTGTGGTGCCCGAAAGAAGGAAACTTATATGATTATCAAAACACTAGTATTTACCTTGCTCGCATTTGCAAATAGACCAATTCCTCAAACACCAGGGGAACTCACAACAACAGTTGAAACAGCATTTGCAAACGCTGATATTGAAATTGCAGCAATTATTGCAGTGCCAGACAATGAGCGAACTTTTGAAAACACTGTCGGTGCACTTGATGACATGATGGTTCGTCTTGACGGCGCATCAAACATTCCGGCGTTTATGGCGTACGTCCACACGGACGCGGATATTCGGGAGGCCGCTCAAGGTGCAGCGCAACTCTGGTCAGACTGGTCAATAGACTTTTCGACGAATGTTGATTTGTATAACGCGATTAAGGCGTATGCCGACACAAATCCAAAACTCTCTGGCGAACAAGCCCGCATGCTTGAACACACGATGCGCGATTACAGGCGAAGCGGCATGTCGCTTTCAATAGAAGCGAGAGAACAGTTAAAAACAATTCAAAAAGAACTCGGCACACTGACAATTGCGTTCGACACGAACATTCGTGAAGATAAAACAATTGTTCCAATTCCACTCGATGGGTTGACCGGCGTTCCACAAGATGTTGTTGATGGTCTTGAAGTCGTTGAAGGTAATTACCAAGTGACGCTTGACTATCCAACCTTCGGTCCAATTTTGGATTATTGTTCGAACGCAGAAACACGAAAGAAAGTACGGTTCGCGTATTCCAAACGAGCAGGATTAAAAAATGTTGCGTTATTAGAACGCATCATTAAGTTACGAGACGAAGCGTCTGATTTACTTGGTTATGCAACAACAGCAGATTATGAAACCGAGTTAAAAATGTCAAAAAACGCAGCGACGGTTGCAGAATTTTACGAGAAACTTCGGCCAGTTGTCCGCAAAAAAGCAGAAAAAGACTGGGCTGAACTTGTTGCGGCAAAAC
>JACKQG010005510.1_pt1 | contig 13884 bp, 14 predicted proteins | sample 8237621 | NCBI WGS metagenome assembly JACKQG01 (sample SAMN15677084, study PRJNA649215) | marine metagenome | biome: marine; feature: Black Sea; material: saline water; isolation source: suspended particulate matter (SPM) from the Black Sea western gyre | collected 2013-06-09/2013-06-10 | depth...
AAATAGAAAAACCAGGGTAGGGTGATGCTGGCGTTTCGGGATGTGGTGGAGATGTTTAAGCCTTGCGGGATAGGCTTTTCCGGAACTTATTTGCCTGCTATTTATCCAATCGAGACAGGTAGCCCGGTACGGGCTGATTCGTAGGTTGCATCAATGGTTTTCATTAGCGACAAAGCTTGGTCCGGAGTGTTCAGTGGTGCTTCGGCGCCTTCTATGGAAAGAATGAAGTTTTGGGCGGCGCGGATACGTCCCATATCCTCGTTTGCCTCGGTGATAATGGAGCGATTCACGGAGCGACCATTCTCCTGTACGTAGAGCTCGCAATTGTCGATTGCCGTCTCATCGAGACCATCCGAACCAAAAAGTCTGCGGATCATCCCACCTGCCTTTGTGCCCTGAAAGGTGACGGAGACTTCCTCACGTTTATTCATTTCGGCCCAAGAGACCTGAAAGGAAAGAACTTGCCCGGTTGCGAAGCGTACGAAACCGTGGGCCGCGCTCTCGACATCCGTCGCGCCATCGACAACGTCTGGTATTCCCCAAGGTCCCTTGAATGATTTATCGGTGATGAATTCATCAAAGGTTTGAGCGAGAACATATTGTGGTTCAGGGTAGTCCATGTAGTACATGGCGAGGTCTACCATATGTAAAAGGTCGATGAGAGGGCCCCCTCCGGATAGTTCCTTATTGGTAAACCAACCCCCAAATCCAGGTATGCCCGTACGCCGAATCCATTTGGCTTGCGCGGAATTTATGCGACCTACTTCGCCTCCCTTGATGTAATCCCGCAAGGCGTAGGACTCAGGTCTTGCCCGGTTGTTGAAATTAAACATCAAGGTTTTGCCCGCAGCCTCCGCGGCATCCTTCATTTGGGCTACTTCCACGGCATTCAGTGCGGGAGGTTTTTCACAGAAGACATGCTTGCCCGCTTCTAAGAGTTGAACGCTCAGTGGTTTGTGAAAGCGATTGGGGGTGATCACGCTTACGGCTTCCAGGTCGGGTTGCTGCTCAAGCATTTCCGCGACGTCGCTGAACACATTGGCAACATCGAATTCTTTCGCTGCTTTTGCGGCGGCGGCCTCGTTTGTATCGCAAATTGCGATTATGTCGGCATCGGCTTTTCTAAAGCCAGCCGCATGGTATTGGAGCATACCGCCCGCACCGATGATTCCTACTTTGGTAGCCATAGTTTTTAGATGCGGGGAAATTTGACCCACTTTTCGTTTGCCTTTGAGCTTTTTACGACAGTCTCGATAAAGGCCATTCCAATTATGCCGTCCTTGATGTCGGGAAAGTCGTAACCGCTTTTGCGGGGGAACTTGCCCGCTATCTCATCCCGAATGGCGACGCCGGCGGCGTTGTATACATTGGCGAAAGCCTCTATGAATCCTTCGGGGTGTCCGAATGGAATGCGCGTGTTTGCGGCTGCGGCTCCCGTAATGTATCCGTTGCCTCTTCTATAAATCATGCGTGGGGCTCTGGCGTCTTTGACTAAAAGTTCGTTTGGATCTTCCTGATGCCATTCGAGAGACTTTTTGGTGCCGTACACTCTAATGTTAAGGTCGTTCTCGTCGCCGTTGGAGACCTGTGATGCGTAAATTATACCCTTCGCGCCACCTTTAAAGCGAACGAGGACATTGCCATCGTCGTCGAGGGTCCGTCCCGGAATGTTTACGGACAGATCGGCGCAGAGCTTGTCGATTTCCAGTCCCGTTATGTAGTGGACAAGGTTTTCGGCATGCGTGCCGATATCTCCCATGCAATTGGAAATGCCCGAAATTTTTGGATCGGCTCTCCAGTTGGCGATTGCCTTGTCTTCTCCCGTCAGTGCGGTGATCGCATATCCTTGGGGATATTCGCAGACAACCTTTATAATTTCACCAAGTTCACCCTTTTTTACCATGTCACGGGCCAATTTCACCATTGGGTAGCCAGTATAGTTGTGGGTAAGAGCGAAGACCTTTTTCGACTTATTGACGATCTTGCGAAGCTCACGCGCTTGCTCGAGGTCGTAGGTGACCGGCTTGTCGCAGATCACGTTGAAGCCAGCCTCGAGGAAGGTTTTGGCTACTTCGAAGTGCAAGTAGTTCTGCACCACTATGGTCACGAAGTCGATACGCTCGTTTTCGGGTAGCGCGGCTTCCTTTTCGGCCATCTCTTGATAGCTTGCGTAAGTTCGCTTTGGGTCGACGTAGAAGTCTTTGCCGGAGAGTTTTGATTTTTTTGGGTCCGAGGAGAACGCTCCTGCAACAAGTTCGAATTGTCCGTCTAGGTTTGCGGCTGCTCTGTGAACACCTCCAATGAAGGCTCCGCGACCTCCGCCGACCATTCCCATGCGTAGTTTACGTTTCATATCATTATTTTTCCGGCAGGCTAATTATATGGCTTGATCCGACATCGTCACTGGTTGTCTTTGTCGAATGCTGAGTCGAATGCCATTTCATTGGGTTTGAAATCAAGATCCCTAACGAAATCGCACGATTCCTCGCCCCCATGAAAGCGATCCATTCTGCTGTCTTCCCATTCGACTGAAAGCGGGCCCTTATAGCCGACGTCGTTGAGGGCTACGATAATCTCTTCGAAGTCGATGTCGCCTCGACCAACCGACCGAAAATCCCAAAAGCGTCGCGGGTCGGCGAATGTGGTGTGGCCGCCGAATATCCCAACGGAACCATCTCCATGACCCCACCAAGCATCCTTCATATGGACATGATAGATACGGTCCGCGAAGTCTCGGATGAACTTCACGTAGTCTACTCCTTGATACCCTAGGTGGGAAGGATCGTAGTTGAAGCCGAAACGCTTATGGTTCTTAAGGGCCTTTAACGCTCGTTCGGCGCTGGCGATGTCAAAAGCTATTTCAGTCGGGTGGACTTCCAAGCCAAAGTTGACGTTATGCTTTTCGAACTCCTCCATGATGGGGCCGAAGCGTATAGCAAAATCTTCAAAGCCTTTTTCCCAATAAGCTTGGTCGGTGGGCGGAAACGCATAGATTGAGTGCCAGATGCTCGATCCCGTAAAGCCGTTCACCACCGCGGGGAAATCATCCTTTTTGCCGCGCCCGGGTTTGCAATTGATGAAATTTCGGCAGGCCTTGGCGGTCTTGGCCATCTTCTTTGCTGCGCGACGACGAACCTTCTCGGGATCACCTTCGCCCCATACGTCTTCCGGCAAAATAGCTTTGTGACGATCGTCGATGAGGTCGCAAATGGCTTGGCCGACAAGGTGACTGGAAATGGCGAAACTGGTCAGCCCGTGGTCGCTCAGGATTTCCCACCGCTCGTTGCAGTACTTCTTGGAGACTGCTGCCTTGTCCACGTCGAAGTGGTCGCCCCAGCAGGCAAGCTCTAAGCCGTCGTAACCCATTTCAGCTGCCTTTTCGGCTAAGTCGGGAAGTGAAAGGTCGGCCCACTGGCCGGTGAATAAGGTGACTGGTCTCGCCATAATTCGGGTTGTTTGGAGATGTTGTTTGAGGTCGAAAAAAAGGGAGAATCATCTTGAGGGAAAACAAATGGTCTGCAAAGACTTTTTTTCTCTTTTGCTTAATTCCACATGTTTCAAGAACTGCATTTTGGCGACCTGCGGGGACTATGCCAATTATCCAAAACTAGCTTGAGACTAAAATCTTTTTGGCTGCTTTCGAACCTAGAGTGAAAGGCTTACCCTTACCCACTCCCAATTCTACCGCATCAGAAATTAAATCGCGGTTGGTAACTTCCACCGCGGTTCCGGGCACTAAACCCTTTCTTCTGGCGAAGTTCAGAAAATCGGTGCTCTGGTCAGTCAAAAGTTTGATTGTGCACGGTTGCTTACTTTGGCACTCCAGCAAGTTGCGGATTCGCCGTTCTGCAAATTTTCCGTCCTTTGTCGGGATGGGGTCGCCGTGAGGATCGAATTCAGGTCGCCCGAGGAATTCATCCAGTCGATCGAGGACTTTGTCCGATATGGCGTGCTCCAATTCCTCGGCTTCTTGATGAACTTCCGTCCAGTCCAACCCTAAGGTTTCCACCAAGAAGGTTTCCACGAGTCGATGTCGCCTCAGCATGTCCATGCCCAACTTTCGGCCTTTTGCGGTGAGCGTTACTCCTTGTCTCGATTTGTAGCGCACCAACTTTTCTCGTTCCAAAGTTTTAATCATTGAGGTGGCGGTTCCCGCTGCTACATCAAGTCCCTTGGCGATTTCTCCCATACCCACTTGTCCCTCGCTCGTTTCTAGAGACAGGACGAGAATCTTTTTGACGTAATTTTCTACCGTTGCGCTGGGCATGCTAAGACTTGATCAAAGTGTACCAAAAGGGTTGACACAAGATTATTCGATGACGAGACTTTGACTAATCAAAACCAAATCTTTCACTACAGAAAATGAAACCCTGTTTTATTTTGCCCGGAGTCAACTTATGCAACTTCTTGGACTTGGATCAATCTTTACGATCTTGTTTTTAGCAGGATGCGATGCAGGCGATTCGGATGGGAAGCTGGTTGTTGTAACAACGACCACTCATGTTACGGACATGGTGAAGTTTGTAGCTGGTGACCGTTTGGATGTGATTGCGCTCATGGGGCCGGGCGTAGACCCCCACTTATACAAGCCATCTGCTGGAGATGCGGCTACCTTGGCCAAGGCTGATTTGATTTTCTTTAGTGGCCTGATGCTGGAAGGTCGTATGGCCGACGTTTTTGCAAAAGTCTCTCGCCGGGGAACCAAAGCTTATGCGGTAACCGAGAACGTGTCCGAAAAATCACTTCTCGAACCTGAAGAGTTTGAGGGACACTGGGATCCTCACGTATGGTTCGATCCCGCGATCTGGTCAAAGTGCGTTGACGTCGTCAGTGATGCCCTCTCTGAAAATGATCCTGAGGGCAAGGTTGGCTATACCGAAAGGGCAGAGGCACTGAAGACCGAGTATCTCGCCGTGACCCACTGGGCACAGGCGCGCTTAAGCGGTTTGCCCGAAGAATCTCGTTATCTTGTTACCAGTCACGATGCCTTCAATTACTTCGGGCGTGCTTTTGGTCTCGAAGTCCTCGCCGTTCAAGGTGTTTCTACCGCTACCGAAGCAGGGCTTGCCGATCGAGTGGCCATGGTTGACTTCGTGAAGAAGCATGGCGTTAAGGCAATCTTTGTGGAAAGCAGTGTTAATCCTGCGATAATTGAGGGCATCGCCAAGGAAGCCGGCGTGAAGATCGGAGGAGAATTGTTTTCCGACGCCATGGGCCAACCGGGTCGTTTGGAAAAGGGACCTGATGGCGAACAATACGACATAGGCACTTGGGCTGGAATGATGAGGCATAACGTGAACACTATCGTAGAAGGGTTGAAGTAATAATATGGCTCATCCCCCCCCACTGGAGATTCACGACCTCACGGTTTCCTATGATCGCAAGCCAGTCCTTTATGGGGTGGATGTCGTTGTTGAGACTGGTTCGTTGGTCGGCGTGGTAGGGCCGAACGGGGCTGGTAAGTCTACCCTGATCAAGACCATCATGGGCATCGTGCAGCCTAATGGCGGATGGGTGAAAATCTTTGGCCAACCATACAGGAAAGCAGTCACGCGTGTCGGTTACGTTCCGCAGCGCGAATCGGTAGATTGGGACTTTCCCGTGAGCGTTATGGATGTTGTTCTTATGGGGCGATATGGTCATGCTGGGTTCATGCGGCGAGTCAGTAAGCGAGATCGCCGGATCGCTTCCGAATGTTTGGAAAAAGTGAATATGCAGCCTTTTTCGGATCGCCAGATCGGCAATCTATCGGGCGGGCAGCAGCAGCGTGTCTTTCTTGCCCGAGCCCTTGCTCAAGAGAGCGACCTTTATCTTATGGACGAACCTTTTGCCGGGGTCGACGCCGCTACCGAGACAGCGATTGTAGAGTTATTGCGTGATTTGAAGGAGCGGGGCAAAACCCTCATCGTAGTCCATCACGACCTTTCCTCTGCCCGCGAATATTTTGATAAGCTTATGCTGCTCAACATGCGACTTGTTGCTTATGGGGAAATGGAGGAAACCTTCACTCCCGATCTTCTGCAAAAAACCTACGGAGGGCGTCTCACCATCCTGTCGGATGTCGCCGGTCAAGCGGCTGGTCGCTCGGAGTTCGAGCAAGAAGGCACTCCCAAGCTATAAATGAAAGTTCTACGAACGATCCCGGTTTTTGTATTGCTGGTCTTTTTTGCCTTTCCTGCGTTAGTTCATGCCGCCCGTATCGGGGACGTGACCGATACGGATTGGGGTGAGCAAACCTTTCGCTTCCTCAGCTTGCGTGACGCCGCCGTCCGCAATGCAGTCCTTGGTTCCGTCTTCATGGGTGTCGGTTGTGGTCTTTTCGGTGGATATGTGGTGGCCCGACGTTTGGCATTGTTTGGCGATACCTTGTCGCACGCGGTGCTCCCGGGAGTGGCTCTCGGCTTCCTTTGGAGTCGCTCGAAAGATCCCGTGGCCATTTTTATCGGAGCTACGGTGGCTGGGTTGTTGGGAACGTTTGTGGTTGCTTGGATACGCAAAACCACAAGGGTGAAAGAGGACAGTGCCTTGGGTCTCGTCCTTTCCGGATTCTATGCGGTGGGCATTTGTATTCTGACGGTTATTCAGCAGATGGAGTTCGGCAACCAGTCCGGCATCGACAAATTTCTTTTCGGGCAAGCTGCCGCCCTTTCGTCCGAGGACGTGAGTCTGATGGGAGTAGTTGCCATAGGGGCGCTGATGATGGTCACTCTTTTTAACAAGGAGCTTCTCGTAACGAGTTTCGACGAAGGCTTTGCTCGCTCCGTGGGCGTACCCGTTGAGTTTATTCGTTACGTACTCCTCGTCGGTCTCACTTTTGCGGTGGTCACCTCGCTGCAGGCGGTGGGCGTGGTTCTTGTTTCCGCCCTTCTCATTACCCCCGCAGCCACCGCCTACTTGCTGACCGATCGGATGGGAACCTTGCTGTTGCTTTCGGCTCTGTTTGGGGTTGCGGGCGGATTGCTCGGTTCGTACGGCTCTTTTCTCGGCAATAATCTGCCAACGGGTCCTTTCATGGTTCTTGCCTGTACTTCTTTCTTTGCCATCGCCTTTTTTTGCGGTCCCAAGCATGGGTTGGTCTCCAAGTGGCTAAGGCGACGAAACCGAGTTCGTCAAGTGAGTTTGGAGAATACAATGAAGGCTGCCTATCAAGTGCTCGAGGCGGGCGATTTTGCTAAAGAGTCCGTAACCGTTGGAGCTCTGGCCGCTCGGAGACGGACAAGCGTGACCGAGGCTCGACGAGAGGCGGATGATCTCGTGAACGCCGGTTTCGCGAGCATGCTCGGTTCCGACGACCCTGGTCCTCGTTATTCTCAAGACGCCAGACTCTCCCTTACTCCCGCCGGTTGGGAACGAGCCTGCCAAATTGTTCGTAACCACCGCCTTTGGGAACTCTACTTGACCAACGAGGTGCGCTATGCCGCCGATCACGTTCATGAGGATGCCGAAAAGATCGAGCATGTTTTGGGCGAAAAAGTTGTGCGTCATCTCGAGCGCATCCTAAAGGACCCCCAACGCGATCCTCACGGTTCAGTCATCCCCAGTCTCGAGGACATAGAACGTGGCTCTGGCTTATCGACCAATCCTGCATCCGCGACAGGGTACTTCCAGCAAAATTAAAAACGATGCGCGAAGAGTTTTTTCCGACCTTTGACTCCGGGTCCGTTTTTGTGGATCCTTGGTTGTCCGGTTTCGAGAGCACCTTTCAGGTGGTCCTAATGGGTTTTTTTGTATGCTTGGCTTGCGGTGTCATAGGAAATTTCGTGGTTGCCCGTCGTCTTGCCTTGGTGGGCGACGCCATCAGCCACAGCCTGCTGCCTGGTATTGCCATTGCCTTTGTCTTCACTTCCTCACATTCGTTGCCTGCAATGTTGATTGGAGCTGCCGTCGCGGGTGTTCTTACCACGGTTCTGATCGAGCTGATTCACCGCAAGTCAAGGGTGAAGCCCGACGCAGCCATTGGGATCGTCTTCACTACCCTCTTTGCGGTGGGTGTGGTGGTAATCAGCATTTGGCTGGACAATGTCCACCTCGATGCAGATTGCGTGCTTTATGGTGAGATCGGCCTAGTTCCATTACGGGAAAGCTTCATCTTGAGCGGAGCGAATCTTGGTCCGCTGCCAATCGCTATTATGGGCGCAGTAGCCCTGTTGGACATACTTCTAGTTATTGTTTTTTACAGGGTGCTCCTTGTCACGTCTTTCGATGCCGGGCTTGCTCGATCGCTGGGAATGCCCGTGAACACCACACATTATGGGCTTATGATTGCCTTGGCGCTTACCATTGTGGCGGCCTTCGAGGCAGTGGGAGTTGTCCTGGTCGTTGCCATGCTTATTTTCCCCGCAGTCACGGTCGGTTTCTTTTTCGAGCGTTTACCGGCATTGCTGTTTGGTGTGGCGCCTCTTTCCTTGGCATATTCCCTCGGTGGTTTCCACCTCGCCAGGTGGTTGGACTGTTCAATCGCAGGGGCTATGGTGGTAACGGCCGGCGCATTATTTGTCGTGGCTTGGTTTTTCGGACCCAAGGGTGGCTTAATTTATCGCTCACGCGCGCTAGGTTTCCTTTTTGCAACATCCAAGCAGAAGATATCCCCGCAGATTGTCGGGTGATATTCCGTTGAGGACTCTGCGGTGAACTTTTCCATCTGCGCCACTCTTTCTCATTGAATTAACCGCAAGGTTTGTTTTCCTCTGATTCACTTGAGTTAACGGTATGCTACGCAAAACCTGCATTCTTCTTTCATTACTTGCCGCCCTAACGGCGGCTCGCTTGCCTCTTGGCTTTGTTCAATTGGGGTCTTGGTCCGGAATGTTTTTAGATTACGTGGAACAGACTGGATCCGTTCCGGTTTCCTTGGCCTGGACGTTTGACGGGGATCACCGATGTGGCGGATGCGTTTACGTCGGTGAAGCAACTGCAAACGCAGAAGATCAGGAGAAGTCTGCAACGGTTGAAACTTCCTTAAAAATCCCTTTCGCCTTACTGGACCTTCAGATTGTCGTAGTGGGACCCTCAAAGGTTTTGGGTGACTTGTCGGAGGAGTTTTGTCTTCTGCCCCTCTCTGTTCCGGAAACTTCCGTTCCGCCCCCGCGAATTTCCTAAGGTCCGAGTGGCTTTAGGCGAGCGACTGCGTCCTTTCTTGATTTCAAGGTCGTGTCCGTTGCCCATCCCTGCTCGTGAACTTTTTCTTGTGCAAGGTGCGACTATGTTCGCATGACGTGCTCGAACGATCGCCCAATCCGCAACCCATTTAATACTAAAGAAACTTTAATCCCAAAATCTAATGAAAAAACTGACGACAAAACTTCTCCTCCTTGCGACATCCGTAAGTATCCTCAACGCGCATGAAGGGCCTTGGACTGCCGGTCGCCCCGATGGACATGCCCCCATCACCGTGATGGGCGACCATATGCACGCCATGGGCGAATGGATGCTCTCCTACCGTTTCATGACCATGGATATGGAAGGATTACTCGATGGTTCGTCCGGCACGAGTGCAGCTTCGGCTGTAACGAATTATGGTTTCAAAGATATGATGATGCTGCCCAAAGAAATGACCATGGACATGCACATGCTCGGTGCCATGTACGCCATTTCCGACAAATGGACCCTTATGGGCATGCTCAATTATCTAGACAACGACATGACCATGCAGAATGACATGTCCATGGAATCGAATGGTCTTGGCGATCTCAAACTTAGCGGCCTCTACGATCTCGCTTCTTGGGATAACGGCCGCCGCGTGCATTTGAACGTTGGTATCAGTGCCCCCACCGGAGCAATCGACGAACGAAAGGCCGACGGAACAACGATTCTTCCTTATGGAATGCAGCTTGGTTCGGGCACTTGGGACTTTCTTCCTGCTCTTACTTTTCTTGGGCAAACTGATAATTATTCGTGGGGTGCCCAAGTTGGCGGCGCCTTGCGCATGGGTGACAACGATCGAGATTACAGCCTTGGCAATCGTTTTGACGCCGCTCTATGGGGTGGTCGCAAGTTGAGCGATTCCTTTAGCCTCTCCGCAAAATTCGATTATTTCAGCCAAGGTGAAGTCGATGGAGAGGACAAATACGTGACGGCTAAGCCTATGATGACCAAGAATATGTCTTCTGGTTATCGTGCTGACCACCAAGGCCGCGATCTCAGCACTTTTGGGCTCGGGCTCAATTACTATTGTCGAAACGGGATTTTCAAGGGTCATCGTTTAGCCCTCGAGTGGGAAACCCCGATGAGTGAGGAGGTAAACGGTGTTCAGCTCGAAACCGATTCCATCTGGAGCCTTGGTTGGCAGTATGCCTGGTAGTACTTTGTCTTGGTTTGGCTAAGGATATTTGAACAAGCCATTTGAGGTGGGGTAGTTAAAAGGCTACACGACCCCATTTTTTCATAGCGTGCTTGAACCTTGCCATAGAGCTCATTTTTACTATTTTCAGAATCTTTCCCCAATATACAAACCCATGGGTACTCAATATAAGAAGGTTATAAAGCGCAAGCGGCGTAAGGCATATTTGGCTCGCCGCAAGGCGTCATTAAAAGAATCTCTCCCCGCTACCAAGAAGGGCCGCAAAGCTGCGGCCGCAAAGCCAAAGTCTAAACGCAAGGCGTCTCCAAAGAAGGCTGCTCCCGAGGAAGTGAAGGAAGAAGTCGCCGAGGAGGCTGTTGCCGACAAAGCCTCGGCTGTCGATATACTAGGAGTAGATTCCGTGAAGGAGCAGGAGACTCCAAGCGAAGAGACTCAGTCTCCGGAACCAGTAGAGGAAGCCGCTGTCGAGGAAACTCCTGGCGAAGAGGTTGCGGCCAAAGAAAAGCCGTCTGAAGATTCTGCTGAACAAGCCGAGCCTGAAGCCGAGGCTACCGAAACTGAGGAACCCGTTGCCGAGGAACCCGCTGAGGAGGAAGAATCTTCCGAATCTAGTGAGGAAGCCGAGGCGAAAGCTGACGATGTGAGCGACAATCAAGAGCCAGACGCAGAGGTAGCCGAAATCGAGGAACCCATTGCTGAGGAACCAGCCGAAGCAGGAGAATCTTCAGATGCCGAGGAACCAGAAGCTAAGGCGGAAGTCGCCACTGCCGATGATTCCGTAGAATCCGAAGAGTCCACGGAAGCCGAATCTGATGCTGAGTCCGTGGATGCTGCGGAGGAAGAGAAGAAAGAGGATTGATTGTTTCCTCGGCGATTTTCATGAAACGCCGAGCCCTTTTATTTTTCTGCGCGATTCACTTGGCCGCCTTGTCGGCTCTCCATGCGTTTGAGTTTCGTCATGTCGCCCATAGGTATGTCGAGGCGAAATCGTTCAAGAGAATCAGCGAATACTTTACCGGCCGGGAAAATCCGGGCAATCGTTTGCTTTGTCGTTCGCGTCCCGTGGAAAGGGCGGGTCTCTACTTCATCCTCTCGCTAAACGAACATTCCCGCAAACTGCCGCAGGGGGCTCAATTCGTTGTTGAGTTTATCCGACCCGATGACCCCGAAACCAAAACGATTCGCGTTCCGGTTCCCGAACATCGTCCACGCGGCAAAGAAATCTACCTCGGGTTAACCGGAGATGACTGGCCCGATAAGATTGCTCGTCCTGTTGCTTGGCGTTTGCGTTTGGTCGATGCCTCCGGCGAGGTTCTCGCCCAGAGAAAAAGCTTTCTCTGGGAACATCCTGCCGACAGGTTCGAGCGCGGATCGTGATCTTCACCCCTTGGCGTAGCCTGGGAAAGAAAACTGGTTTCACCGAATATTCCCTCGCGGAGACCCTAGAAGGAGGCCAATCCTTCCTTTGGGCAAAAACGGCCTCCGGATCATGGCTGGGGACTTGGGGGGACAATATTACCGAGTTAAGAATCGTGTCGGGTTCTCTCGAGTGGCGAACTCCTAAACAACGAACTGTGGAAAGAAAGGAAATCGTTCGTTATCTCGCCATCGATTCCGAATACGATGCAATATGCAACTCATTGCCTTGGCGAAGCGATCCTGTTCTTGCCGATGCAATGAAGAGATTTCGTGGTCTTAGAATCCTTAGGCAACCCCTTTCCGAGACCTTGTTTTGCTTCCTGCTAAGCTCAGTCAAAAGCATTCCTCAAATAAAAGACCTGTGCCTAAATACAGCCCGGGAATTCGGAGAAGAACTTGTTCCGGGCATACATGCAATTCCTACTTGGGAGAGACTTGCCGAGGTGGCTGAACCAGACTTAAGGGCTCTCAAGTATGGCTATCGCGCAAAGTACGTTGCTGCAACAGCTGAACGACTCGCAGGCGAGCCTGACTTTTTTGAAAATTGCTTAGCGATGCCTTACGTTGATGCGCGATCTAAGCTTATTGAGTTGCCAGGCGTGGGTGGTAAGGTGGCCGATTGCGCCCTGCTTTTTGGAGGGGCCAAGCTCGAGGCATTTCCGGTCGACACTTGGATAGCCAAGGTAATGTCCGACAGATATGGAATGGCGGGGTGGAACCTCGATCAGATCGCCTCTTTCGGTCGTATCCATTTTGGACCACATGCAGGACTAGCCCAGCAATTTCTGTTTTCGGCGGTGAGGGCAGGGTAGGGGACTTTCTTTAATTTCTTCACACGCCTTCTTTATATTAATGTCTTAAATCTCGAACTATTTGATATTTGAGAGGTAGTTGGCATTTAAACTTTAGCCCGTTTAAAGCTTTAAGAATCAATGTCCTTTCCTCTCTTGCACTTCAAAGTTGAATCTATCACTTCATAAATTTCATATTGATCCTCATGAAAACCTTCATCTCTTCACTTGCCTCAATTCTTTTGCTTATGATTGTCGCTCAAGCCGAAAAGCTTGATGATGGCTTTTCATCCTATGTTCCCGTCACATTGGGAGACTCTTCCAAAACCGCCTTCAATTATCGATGGCGTGCACCCGACAAGGTGGAACCTGGAAATAAGTATCCTCTTCTTTTTTTCCTACATGGAGCTGGTGGACGGGGGAATGACAATAAGGGCCAACTGAACGATGCGGGCGGCATCAAGGCCTTCGTCAAGCAAGGCGTTTCTACAAGCCGAGAATCCTATGTCTTTGCCGGTCAAGTGCCTAATGGCCAGCGCTGGGTGGACGTTCACTGGGGTACTTTGGAGCACAAGATGCCCAAGGCTTCCAAATCGATGGCTATGGCACTCGAAGCCCTTAAAAAATTCATCGGCGATAAGAAAAACCAAGTCGATCCTGATCGCGTCTACGTCATGGGGCTTTCCATGGGTGGCTACGGTACCTGGGATGCTATCCAGCGTCGTCCGGACCTTTTTGCCGCGGCCGTCCCAATTTGCGGAGGTGGCGACAAAAGCCTTGGTAAGAAAATTGCCAAGCTGCCCGTCTGGGCATGGCATGGGGATAAGGACGGGGTTATCAAGGTCAGTCGCTCCCGCGATATGATCGAAGCCATCAAGGCGGCGGGTGGATCTCCCAAATACTCCGAAATCAAGGGACGCGGCCACAATGCCTGGACCGATGTTTGGAACTCAAATGAGCTTTGGGACTGGTTGTATTCTCAAAAGAGAAAGTAAAAGAAAGAATCTCTGTCTCTTTAGGGTTTGCCAGTCATTTTTGACGGACGGTATTTTGGGGGGATTGCTTGTCTTTTTTATAAAAAAAATGAAAAAAGTCGGCTATTTTCGGTTGAGCGTAACTTAGTATGCATAGAATCTTTTTCCATGCCCGCTGATAATTCAATTACCTCTCAACATGAAGATTTCGTCTCGTTCTACGTTCGACACGAACCGGCGGTGTTTTCTTTCGTTTTGGGCATCGCGGGGAAAACCGTGGATGCCGAGGATGTGACGGTTTTGTGCTTTCTTTTGGCCCATGCTATGATAAGCCAGTTTCAATTTCCTTCCCCAGTCTTCGGTATAGTGTTCGACGAAAGTACTGTTTCTGTCATCCTCA
>JACKQG010005511.1_pt1 | contig 13883 bp, 8 predicted proteins | sample 8237621 | NCBI WGS metagenome assembly JACKQG01 (sample SAMN15677084, study PRJNA649215) | marine metagenome | biome: marine; feature: Black Sea; material: saline water; isolation source: suspended particulate matter (SPM) from the Black Sea western gyre | collected 2013-06-09/2013-06-10 | depth...
GGGCGGGGGCCTCGCAGCGCGGGCGGGCCGCGCCCGGCGCACCGCCCCGAGGACCCGGGGCCCCGGCCACCCCCGGCGGCGGCACGGCCCCCCCGCCGACCGGAACCAGCGCTCCGCCCACGCCGATTGACGGTCCGCCGCCGCAGCCGGTCACCGGCGCCTTGCCCGGGGTGTCGGTGACCCCGCCCAACGTGCCGATCCCGGTGCCGATCCCGCGGGGCAACACGGTCACGCCGCCGTCTCCGACCCCGGACGACCTCACCCGCTGGGTGTTCTGGTGGGAATTCAACAAGGAGCCCTTCCTGAACCTGAAGGCCAGGATCCACAGCGCCGGCCCCGGCACCAGCGGCGGGCCGTTGGCGGAGGGCTTGCAGGCCTTTACCAGCGAGAACCGCACCTTCCAGCCGACTCTGCAGCAGATCACCCAGCAGGTGATCCCGGCCTTGCGGCAGGCCTTGGAGAGCGCCGACTCGATCGACATCCAATCCTCCTGCCTGGTCGCGCTGGCGAAGGTCGGGCTGGATCCGACGGTGGTCGACCTGATCCTGCCGCGGCTCCGGCACCCGCACCAGGAGGTGGCGGAGACCGCCGCGCTGGCGCTCGGCATCCTGCAGGATCCGGTGGTCCTCCCCGAGCTCGAGGCGCTGGCGCTCGACAGCGCCGTCGGCCGCCAGCTCACCGGGGATGAGAACGGGGTGCGGCGCCGGACGCGGGCTTTCGCGGTCTATGGTCTGGGCCTGGTCGCCTACGCCAGCCCCGAGCCGGCCCTGCGCCGGCGCATCGCCGACACCCTCTGGAGCCTGGTCAGCGAGGGTCCGGAGGCGGCCGCGGACTTGAAGGTCTCGGCCGTTGTGAGCCTGGGGCTGGCGCGGCTGGAGGATCCGGAGCCGATGGTCCGCCGGCTCAGCGAGATTCTGGCGGATCCTGACCAGAACCGCCTGGTCCGAGCCCACTGCCCCAACGCCATCGCCAAGCTGCTGCTCGAAGCGGGTGATCCGGGCCCGGTGGACCGCTGGACCCGCGAATTGCTGGCCTACGTGGCGCCGAAGAGCAAGGCTCCCAACGAGGTCCGCCAGTCGGTGGTCCAGGCCTGCGGTCTGCTGGCGCGCCAGTGCACCGACGGCGTCCGGGCCGAGATCGGCGACACCCTGATGCGGCTGGCCGAGGACGGCGCCGACCTCCAGGAGCGGAACCTGACCTCGATCTCGCTCGCCTACCTCGGAGCGGCGCTGCCCGAGGCGCATCCGCAACGCGACCAGGTGGTGCGCTTCCTGCTGCAGCAGCACCGCAAGGGCTCGCGCAGCTACCGGCCCTGGGCCGGGCTGGCGCTGGGCGTCATGGCCCACCACATGGCGGAGAGCGGCACCGGCGCCCTGCCCCCGGTGGCCGGCGAGAGCCTGCTCGAGAGCTTCGAGAAGGAGCGGAATCCCTCCCGCAAGGCGGCCTACGCCATCTCGCTCGGCCTGATGCGGTTCGGCGGCGCCAAGGGAGCCGTCGCCGAGGCCATGCGGAAGTCCGGCGTCGACGACCTGCGCGGATACTGCGCCGTCTCCTTGGGCCTGCTGGGCGCGCGCGAGCACCGGGAGACCATCCAGGAGATCGTCCGCGAGAGCCGGCGCCGGCCCGAGATCCTGCGCCAGGCCGCCATCGGCCTCGGCCTGATGGACGACCACGAGGTGGTGGACACCCTCCTCGCCCTGCTGCAACCCGTGGAGGGACGTCAGCCGTCCCTGTCGGTGCTGTCCTCGGTGGCGACCGCCATCGGCTTCATCGGCGATCACCGCTCGGTGGCGCCCCTGGTGGCTCTGCTCGCCGACGACCGGAGCTACACCCCGCTCGGCCGGGCCTTCGCCGCTGCGGCCCTGGGTCTGGTGGTGGACAAGGAGCTGCTGCCGTGGAATTCGAAGATCGGCCAGGACCTCAACTACCGCGCGGCGGTCGGCACGCTGGTGGACCAGTCGAGCGGGACTGGGGTGCTGGACATCCTGTAGGGGCAGGAGGAATCCGGCCCACTTGATTGGCCCCAGGTCGCTCTTAAACCTGGTCGCCTGAAGGGGACCCGGCAGCCTCCAGCTGCCGGGTTCGCCGGGAGTCGGAAAAGGGACCTAAACCATTTCCATACAACGGCTTTCGGATCAACTGGGGCCACGGAAGGGGGCCGGATTCCAGCCGGCCCCTTCCATCTCAGTTGACGAACACCGTCCGCACGTCGGTGATCGCGCCGAAAGCAACCGGTCCCGGGGCGAAGGACACCGCCGCCAACCGCAGGGCCGTGCCCGGCGGGACGCTGGCGGGGAAGATCAGCGACGGCGTCGTCCCGCTGCCGTCGGGGAGCAGCAGGCCGCGCAGCAGCGGATCGCCGGCGGTGGCCAGGAACAGCCGGTCCGAGGCCAGGCCGAGGAGGCGGCCGTCGCCGAAGGGGAGCGGGGTGGCGCCAGGTGCGAGGGCCACCGCGACTTGGAAGCGCCAGCCGTGCTCGTCGTGGGGGAAATTCGACGCCTCGAAGTGGAAGCTCTGACCGGCCTGGAACAGCCCGGCCGGCACCAGGTTGGCGGCTCGGAAGCCGGCGGCCCAGACGTGATCGTCGCCGCCGCCGGTGCGCTCCAGCCAGGCCGAGAACAGGTCGTCGTAGGCGCCGTCGCGGGCCATGCCGACGTGACCCATGTGCCCGCCGGCGTGGACCACGAACACCGGCTGCGGCTCCGGGTGGGCGGCGCGCGACACCGAGGCGTAGATCTGGGTTCCGCCGTTCCAAAGGACCGCGAAGGTGCCGCGATCGGAGTCGCCGCGGATGCGGAGCTCCGAGCCTGGGGTGTTGAAGAGCTGGCGCTCGGTCCAGGTGGCGCCGTCGTCGCTGGTCCAGGCCAGCCAGGGCGTCCGGAGCCCGCCGACCAGCCGGTCGTCGGCCCAGGCCACGACCAGCTCGTTGGGCGTGAAGAAGGGCCGCGGGTTCTGGGGCATGCAGGCCGGGGAGATCGAGCCGGCCACCCGCCGCGGGTAGGGCAGCCAGGTGTCGCCGCCGTCCTTGGACAGGTTCAGGGCGGCCGAGCACAGGGCGCTGATCTCCTGCCAGACCACCGCCACCCGCGGGCCGTCGGCCAGCACGCGCAGGTCGGAGGGGTCGGTCATCAGGCCGGGTGCCAGCCGGGCCGCCGTGGGCAGCCAGGTGAGGCCGAGATCGTCGCTGCGCTGGTAGCGCGGTTCGAGGAAGCCCGGCGCCGCCTTGTCGTCCTGCCAGACGGCGTGCAGGCGACCGGCATCGAAGTCCAGGTCGACCCGGCCGACGTTGCTGCCCAGGCGGAACAGGGTCGACGGGCCGAAGCTCAGGCCGGCGTCGGTAGAGCGGACCAGCCGGACCTCGCTGCCGATCCCCGGGGCGGAGACGCGCATCAGCACGGCGACGAGCTGGCTGGGCGCGTCGACCACCAAGCGGAACAGCTCCACCCGGGCGAAGCCGCCGCCGTGGCCGTCGTCGAGGCGCAGCGGCGCTGACCAGCTCACGCCGCGGTCGCGGCTGAAGCTGAAGTACAGGTCGGCGTTGCCGTTGCGCCCGTCCATCCAGCAGGCGTAGGCCGAGCCGCCGGCGACCCGGATCGAGCTGCCGAGCAGCCCCTTGTCGGCGCCCGAGGGATCGGCGTCGACCGGCACGGCGGCGCCGAAGCTCTGGCCGCCGTCGGTCGAGGCCGAGCACCAGACGTGCTCGCCGCCGAGGGAGTCGTCGACCCAGGTCACGACCGCCAGGCGGTCCTCGATGTCGGAGGCGACCCGCTCGGCGCTCCCGCTGTTGGCGACGTCCACCCGCACCGGGGGGCGGACGTGCTGGGACTGGGGAAACAGAGCGAGCGCGAGCAGGGAGAGGAGCATGGTTCAGACCTCCGAGCCAGTTTAGACCCGGATCGGCCGGCGCGGGGCGGAGTCCGGCCGAGGGAGCCTGGAAAGGACGGAGGCGCCGCCCTGGAGGGGACGGCGCCTCATGAGCGCTGGGCCGGGCGGCCGGTCCGCGGAGGCCAGGATCAGAGGATGACCTGGGTGAAGCCGTTCGAGAAGGTGAGCGAGCCGATGTCGAAGGCATGCAGCCAGACCTGGCGTCCGCTCGCGGCCGGCGGGACCGGGGCGGCCAGGGCGGCGTTGCCGCTGGCATCGGCGCGCATGACCGGCAGCTCGAAGTAGGGCGGGCTAAGGAGCAGATCGCCGTTGGAGGTCGCGATCGGGCCGCCACCGGCCATGGAGTAGCCGTGCCGGACGAGGCCGTTGGGTGTGGCGTTGGCCACCGAGATGGTCGTGACCGCGCCGCCGACCAGGTTCGTCGCCGAGAGGTACGGAGCGGCCGGGCCGGAGGAGGTCACCAGGATGTCGTCGACGCCGATGCCGTCCAGGTAGCCGTAGGGGAAGTTGTCGTCCTGCGCGAACAGGAGGTAGAACTGCCCCTGGGTGGCGGCCCCGAGGTTGTCCAGGACCACGCCGGTGACCGGCTGCCAGGAGCTCAGCAGCGGCGTCCACGGGCCGTAGGCCATGTGCCAGTAAAGGCCGTCATCCGAGACCCAGACGCCGTCCCAGGTGTCCGTCTCCTCGCCGTGGTCGATGGCCATGAAGTCCAGGCTCAGGCCGCTGGCGCCGGCGCCGTTGAGGCCGATGACCAGGCCGTTGCGCACGTCGTGGTAGTTGTTCGACGACGGGTCGAGGCCCATCTCGAGGCACGCGGTGCCGCTGTAGGCGCCGAGGCCCGAGCCGCCGGCGATGTCGCACCAGGCCTCCGGGTCGGGGAGCCCCATTGCGGCGTCGAGGGCGTTGACGCCGAAGTGGCTCGGCACCACGCCGCCGTAGGTCTCGAAGCTGTCGGCGTAGTTGGCGGCCGGCACGAAGACGCTCGGCAGGTTCGGCCACGCCGGCGGCGGCGGGGGCGGGCCGACGTCGTCGACCTTGACGTTGTCGAGCTCCCACTCGGAGTCGAAGTCGCCGGTGTAGTGGTAGGCGACGTTGACGCCGTTGGTGCCGGCGTAGGCGGCGAGGTCGACGTTGAGGACGGAGTGGCCGTCGCCGGCGAGGTCGTCGACCAGGTTGATGAAGGTGACGCCGTTGTCGAGCGAGACGTCGACGTAGTGGTGGTCCCGCCAGGAGGCGTAGGTGATGCCCTGGTCGCAGTAGGCGTAGACCGCGGTCGCGCCGGTGAGGTCCATCTGCGGCGTCATCAGGAAGTTGTCGTTCCAGCCGGTGAAGTCGTCGTGGAAGGCGTGATCGCTGCCGATGAGGACTCCCAGTCCGGCGGCCTCGATCTCCCAGCCGACGTTGTTGCCGTTGTTGCCCTCGGTCCAGCCCGCGGGCGGCATTACACCGGTGGAGAAGGATTCGCTGAGGTAGACGGTCTGGGCCGTCAGCGCACACGGGAGGGCCGCGAGGACCAGCGCGGAGAGGAGGATGCGGGTACGCATGATTCGCAGGGAAGGAGGTGCTCGATCGAGGAGGTGAGACCCACGCAGCCCAGGCGGGGAAGGGGAACGCCGCCGGACGGGCCAGGGACTGAGGAGGGGAGGACGGGCCGGAGCCGCGTCTGAATACCCAAGTTTAGGGCCTATTTGTGGCGATCGCGCGCAGAGAATTGCTTCAAACCCCTTGTGGTGGCTGATCATCCGGCGAGGAAACGGGGCCGGACCTTCGTTTTCGGGCTTATGGAGGAGATTTGAGGTCGAAGGCGCTTCACCGCGAGCCGAGCAACGGCTCCGGGTGGCTTTCAAAGTCCTCGGATTGCCCACCCTTGTTAGGCTGACCGTGTCCGGGCACGCCCTGTTGCCACCCGATCTGGACAGGGGGCCCGCGCACCACCCGGAGTCCAAATGGTCTGCAGCCTCTTGCTCTTGGCCCTGCCCGCCGTCCCCGCGACGGATCCCGGCGAGGGCGTGGTATCCCTGACGCACAAGCGCTACCGCGATTGGGACATCGAGCTCCCGGCGGAGTCCTTCACACCGGTCGGAGACTCCATCCGGCTCGAGGGCGGCCGGCGGGTCTACGCCGCCGCGCTGGAGGGCACCCTGCTGAGGCTCGACCTCGACGGTGACGGCGTCACCGACGTCGCCCTCGAAGGGGAGACGGCCTCGGTGCTGCTGCGCGGCGCCGACGGCTTCCGCTACGCCGCGCGGCTGCGCCAAGGCCCCAACGGCTGGGTCTACGCCGCCAGCGGCGCCATGGTCGGCGAGCTCGACGGTCACCGCGTGGCCCTGATCGACCAGGACAACGACGGGCTCTACGGCGAGATCGGCCAGGACGCGATCCTGGTCGGCCGCGGCAAGGTCGCCACCTTCCTGGGCGAGACGCTCAGCTTCGGCGGCGAGCTGCGGTCCGTCGATGCGTCCCCCGACGGCCGCGAGCTCCGGCTGGCTTCCTACCGAGGGGAGACCGGGCGGCTCAACGTCGCCGGCGGCTTCGACGGCCAGGGCAAGATCCTCTCCGCCGTGGTCCGCAGCTCCGACGGCCGCCACTGCTTCGACCTCGCCCGCACCGAGGGCCCGACCACCGTCCCGGCCGGGCGCTACCGGCTGGAGTCCGGCAAGATCGGCATGGCGACGATGGCCGTGACCGTCGGCCCCGGCGGCTCGCCGGCGATCGAGGTGCCGGCCGGCGGCGAGACCACTTTCGAGTGGGGCGGCCCGGTGCGGGCCGAGTTCGGCTTCCAGCGCCAGGGCGACCAGCTGGCCTTCTCGCCCGACCACATCTGGTACTTCGGCGAGGGCGGCGAGCAGTACCTCAAGTGGTGGCCGGTCGGCAAGTCGCCGGTGTTCACCGTGATCGACAAGACCACCGAACAGGAGGTAGCCAGGGCGATGTTCCCTGGCTCCTGCTGAGGTCAGGGTTTCGTTCCGGTCGCCGTGAGCGTGCCGGCCAGCTTGAACATCGAGATCGCCATGTCGGAAGACAACTGGGCCTTCGGCGCCATCCGAGGCCTCCCGCGTAACCGTTCGGAGGAGGAGTTCTAGCCTCCCCCGCGCCAGCGCCGGTCCGACCTCCGGGCCTGCCGGGCTACCTCCCCGGCAGGCTCGGCTTCGGCTCGCCCCACCCCGTGTCCTCGCTCCGCCGTCTCCGCGCCCCCGCCCTGCTGCTGGCCGCGGCCCTGTTCGCTCCGCCCTCGTCGGCGCAGGACGGCGGCCGCGTGCCGGTCCGGGTGGTCGCCGGCCGGCTGGTGCTCGAGTGCGACCTGAGCACGCCCCATCTGCGGGTCCCGGTCAACCTGTTCCTCGACCTGGACACGCCCTGCGGCCTCCAGCTCCACAACAAGGCGGCCGACCCGCTCAAGGCCGAGACCCAGGACGGCCAGCCGACGCCGATCCGGATCCACTTCCCCGACTTCGAGGTGGTGGTCCCGAAGCGGGAGCACGGCGACGAGGACGCCCTCGATGAGTTCACCAAGTACCACTCCCAGGAGATGGGGGAGAACGCGGTGGTCGGCACCCTCGGCGCCCAGGTGCTGCGCGACTTCCACCTGGTCTTCGACCTGGCGCGCGGCTTCGTCGACTTCCAGCCGCCGCGGCCGGCGGCCGGCGGCCAGCCGCCGCAGGAGGAGGGCAGCGTCACCCTGCCGGTGACCCTGCGCGACGACCTGGTGTGGCTGCCGGTGCGCCACGACGGCCGCGGGGCCAAGGCCATGGCCCTCGGCGGATCGCGCTACGACAGCCTGATCGACGCCGACCTGGCCGACCGCCTGGGCCACCCCGCCGGCGACGTCGGACCGGTGCGGCTGGGCAGCTTCGACCTGTCCGAGTTCGTCGCCCTGCGGCCGGCCGAGGTGATCCTGTCGCACCCGGATGGCGTGTTCGGGGTCGTCGGCCTCAACCTGCTCGAGCACTTCCGGGTCGAGGTCGACCGCGTCAACCGCTGGGCCCGGCTGACGCCGAGCGCCCCGCCGGCCTTCCCGGACGATGACCTGGCCTACTTCCGCGCCATGGTCGACGAGGACCCCGAGGCGGTCGAGGCCTTCCTCGCGGCCTTCCCCGGCGCCCGGCTGGCCGGCGAGGCCGCCGACCTGTTGCTGGGCCTGCGGCTCGACGACGGCGCGCCCGACCAGGACGTGCGCCGCGCCCTGGCCTGGGCTGACTCCTCGATGGTGGAGGACCTGCGCGCCACCGCCGCCCTCGACCGCATGAAGCAGCTGGCCGAGGACGGCTGGCCGGCCTACGTCGTCGTCGCCGGCGAGCTCGGCCTCGAGTCCGCGCGCAAGGACCGCTACCCCGACTCGGCGCACCGGATCCACGCCAAGCTCGGCGAGGTGCACCTCGACCAAGGCCGTCACCAGCAGGCCTGGAAGCACCTGTTGTCGGCCGCCTTCGGCCTGCCCGAGGACGGACGGATCAACCTCGACCTGGGGCGCTACTACGAGAGCCAGGGGCGCTGGCGGCGGGCCTTCTCGCGCTACGTGCAGGCCGCGATCGTGGCCGAGAGCGGCCCGCAGGCCATCGAGGGACTGCAGCGGATCCAGCCCCACCTGGCTGACGAGGAGCCGTTCTCGGTCGACCTGGTCGAGCGCCTGATCGAGGGCAAGGTGCTCAACTTCGGCGCCGCCGCCCGCTACGAGCCTGACCCGGCGACCGAGACCAACCGCGTGGTGCTGGTGGAATTCTTCACCAACGGCAACTTCGAGGACTTCGCTCAGGCCGGCGCGCTGGCCAACGAGGGCCTGCTCAGCCACTTCCGCGACGGCCACGCCGCCTTCCTCTCCTACCACCTCGAGGAGCCCGGCCTGGAGCCGTTGGTCAGCCCCTACGGGCTCGAGGTCGCCCGGATGCGGAGCGTCGCGCGGCCGACGGTGCACCTGTTCAACGGCCGCCGCCAGGGTCCGGGCGCCGGCCGCCTGCGCGACCGCGAGGCCATCTACCGCCAGCTCAAGGGGATCGCCACCGCCGAGCTGGCCGTCGCCAGCGACTGGGAGCTGGCGATCGATCTCCAGGTCGAGGACGGCGTCGTGCGCGGCCAGGTCACGGTCGAAGGGCCGCAGGAGAGGGCCAAGGACCTGCGGCTGTGCGTGGTGCTGGCCGAGCGCGGGGTGCTGTTCCCGGGCAAGTCGAAGGTGGTGATCCACCGCATGCTGGCGCGCGCGCCCTTGACGGCGCGCGCCGACGGCGTCCTCCTCGAGCTGGAGGACGGCCGGATGGTCCAGGCCTACGAGCAGCCGCTCGCCGAGCTGGCCGCGGCGCAGGCGGCCTGGCTCGACCAGGCGATCGCCAGCGGCCGCGGCCAGACGGTCAAGATGTCGACCGCCATCGACCCGCGGCAGGTGAGCGTCGTCGCCTACCTCCAGGACCGCTGGAGCGGCCAGGTGGTCCAGGCGGCCCAGCGCCACGCCGAGGAGGACGAGCAGCCGTGAGCTCCGGAGGCAGGCAGCCGCTCCACGACCAGCTCGACCGGCTGGCCGGGGACGCCGAGCGCGGCCTGCGGCGGGAGGCCGGGCGCAGCCAGCGGGCCTCCTCGGCGCGCCGCAGGCTGGTCGTGGCGGCGGCCGTCCTCGGCCTGTTCGCCCTGCTGCAGCTCTCCGGCCGCCTGGCCGGCGCCGAAGCCCTGCGTCTGAAGGCCTGGCCCTGGGCGGCGGCCGCTGCCGGGCTCTACGGCCTGGCGGTGGCGCTGGACACGGTCCGGGCCCGGCGGCGGCGGATCCGGCGCCAGCGGGCGCTGGGGGAGTGGGACCGGCAGCTCGGGCTCCAGGACCGGCTGACCGCGGCCGACGAGTTCCTTGGCCTGGCGGAGCGCAGCCCCTTCATGGAGGCGGCGGTGGCCGACGCCAGCGCCCAGCTCGAGCGGACGCGCCGGGCCGGGCTGCGCTTCGACCGCGCTCCGACGGCCGGCGGCCCGTTGCCGGCGCTGCCGGCGGCGCTGCTGCTGCTGATGGCCGGGATGCTGCTGGGCGGATGGGAGGCGGAAGCGGCCTTCGAGCGGTCGACGGCGGCGGCGCTCCCGTCCGGCGGCGCGCCGGCGCTGGAGGTGGCCCCCGAGGCCGAGCCGCCCGCGCAGGAGCCGGGCGTCCCCGAGGCGGCCGAGGAGAAGGAGGGCCAGGCGCCCGACCGCGAGGCGACCGCCGAGACCCACGCCACCTCCGCTGGCGAGGAGCAGGACAGCCGCGAGACCGAGGGCTTGACCGGCAGCGGCCGGTCCTCGGCCGCCGAGTCGTCGACCGGCGCGGGGAGCGCCCAGGGCAGCCCGTCGCAGCAGGGGCAGATCTCGAAGCCGGGCAAGAAGAAGACCGGCGCCGCCAAGAAGAAGGCCCCCGAGAAGGCGCCGCCGAAGGCCGGCCAGAAGCCCGAGAAGAACGACGAGCAGGAGTCGGGCTCGACCGCCGGCCGCGGCTCCTCGCGCGGCTCCAACCGCAACCCGGCGGCCTCCGACTGGTCGAGCAAGGACCACGTCAACACGCCCGACGACGACGACCTCGAGGAGGAGGACGACGTCGACGACGAGGAGGAGGACCAGGAGTCGCGCGGCGGCATGCAGCCGTCCTTGCGCGACCGCAAGCCGCCGGTGAGCCGCGACCTGAGCATCGGCTTCGGCAGCCAGCCCAACCCCGACGCCAAGGGCCGCGGCGGACCGTCGCAGCCCAAGAAGTCGCGCGGCACCGCCAGCCTGGTGCTGGGCGTGCCGATCCCCGACCGCGTCAAGGGCCAGCCCAACCCGGGTAAGACCAAGATCACCCAGGAGCGGGTCCAGCCCCGCGCCGAGCCGGCGCCGCCGGCGGCGGCGGCGGAGCGGGATCCGCGCCAGGGGGCCGCCGCGGCGCTCCGGCGCCAGGAATTGGCCCCGTGGATGCGCAGCCTGGTGCGCGACTACTTCCTGAAGCTGCGCCAGAGCACCCGAGAGGAGACATGAGCGAATCCGTGAAGGCTCCGGACGCCGGCGAGGCCGCCCGCGTCCAGGCCGAGAAGTTCCGCCAGACCTACGAGCGCGTCCGCGCCCAGGTGGGCCGCGCCATGGTCGGCCAGGGGGACGTCGTCGAGGGCGTGCTGACGGCGCTGTTCGCCGGCGGCCACGTGCTGCTCGAAGGCGTTCCAGGGCTCGGCAAGACGCTGCTGGTGCGCGCGCTCGGCAGCGCCGTCGACCTGCGCTTCTCGCGCATCCAGTTCACGCCGGACATGATGCCGGCCGACATCCAGGGCACCCAGGTGCTGGTCGAGACCGAGGGCGGCGGCCACGAGCTGCGCTTCCAGGAGGGGCCGCTGGTGGCCAACCTGGTGCTCGCCGACGAGATCAACCGCGCCACCCCCAAGACCCAGTCGGCGCTGCTCGAGGCGATGCAGGAGCGGCAGATCTCGGTCGGCCGGCGCACCATCAAGCTCGACGAGCCCTTCTGCGTCATGGCGACCCAGAACCCGGTCGAGCAGGAGGGCACCTACCCGCTGCCGGAGGCGCAGCTCGACCGCTTCCTGATGAAGCTGGTGGTCGACTACCCGGAGGAGGCCGAGTACCGCACCATCCTCGAACGCACCACCGGGACGGCTGAGGCCGCGCTGGAGGCGGTCTGCCACGGCCCCGAGATCCTCGAGCTAAGGGACATCGTGCGATCGGTGCCGGTGCCGGAGGCGGCCATGAACCACGCCGTGCGCCTGGTCCTCGGCACCCAGCCGAACCGCCAGTGGTCCCCGGCGCTGGTCAGCGACAACGTCGCCCTCGGCTCGAGCCCGCGGGGGGCGCAGGCGCTGCTGCTGTGCGGCAAGGTCAAGGCGCTGCTCGGCCACCGCTTCGCCGTCAGCTGCGACGACATCCGGGCGGCGGCGCCGGCCTGCCTGAGGCACCGGGTCATGATCAACTTCCACGGCATGGCCGAGGGGGTCACCCCCGACCAGGTGGTGGCGGCGGTGCTCGACAAGGTGCAGCCGCAGGGCTGAGCGGGCGGGCCCCGCAGCGAGAAACCATGGCCGCGCCGGTCGCCGCCGAAGAGCTCTTCGACCCGGACTTCCTCGAGTCGCTGCAGCACCTGCGCCTGGTGGCCAAGCGGGTGCCGCGCGGGGGGCGCTTCGCCGAGCAGCGCTCGAAGGCGCTCGGCACCGGCATCGAGTTCCAGGACTTCCGGCCCTACTCGCCCGGCGACGATCTGCGGGCGGTCGACTGGAACCTCTACCGGCGGCTCGGCAAGGTCTTCCTGCGGCTGTTCGAGGAGCTCGAGGATCTGCCGGTCTACCTGCTGCCGGACGTGTCGACCAGCATGTGGCAGGAGGAGCCGCCGCGGGCGCGGGCGGCGCTTCGGGCCTCGATGGCCTTCGCCGCGATCGCGCTGGGCCAGCTCGACCGGGTCGGAGTGTTCCCGTTCGCGGCCGACCTCGAGGTGCTGGTGCCGCCGCGGTCGGGCTGGAGCAGCCTGCCCGGTTTCGCCCGGCGCATGGAGCGGCTGGGCCCCGGCGGGCCGACCGACCTGGCGCGCTCCTTGCGGCGCTTCGGCGGCATGCCGCTGCGCAACGGCCTGGCGGTGGTGATCTCGGACTTCTTCGACCCGCGCGGCGTCGAGGCCGTGGTCGAGGCCCTGAAGACGGTGCGCCACCGCCTGCTGCTGGTGCAGGTGGTCCGCCCGAGCGACCGCGACCCCGGCGTGCAGGGCGACCTGCGGCTGCGCGACTGCGAGAGCGGCGAGCGCCAGGACGTCACCGTCACCGGCGCCGTTCTCGAGCGCTACCGGGCCGCCTACGCGCGTTTCCAGTCGGCCCTGGCCGGCTTCGCCCGCCGGCGGCACTCCGGGTTGCTGCTGCTGGACGCCGACCAGCCGGTGGTGCCGCAGATCGCCAGCCTGTTCGAGGCCGGGAGGTACCAGGCGTGAGCTTCCCCTCGATGCCGCTGGCGGCGCTGCTGGCCGGCTGGGCGGCGATCGCCGCCGGCCTCTACCTGCTGCAGCGGCTGCGGGTGCGCCACCGCGAGCTGGAGGTCGTCACCACCCTGTTCTGGCGCGAGGCGGTCGAGGACACCCGCGCCCGGGTGTTCGTGAAGCGCTTCCGCCACCCGTGGGCCTACGTCCTGCTGCTGGCCATCTGCTCGCTGCTGTGGTTCGCCGCCGGCGGCTTCCGGCTGGACCCGGCCGCCGAGCGCGAGCACCTGCTGCTGCTCGACGGCAGCGCCGGCGCCGGCTGGGGAGACCGCTTCGCCGCCAGCCGCGAGCTGCTGCTCGAGGACGCCGCCGCGCTGCCCGCCGAGCACCGCGAGGTCTGGTGGAGCGGCGCCACCGCGCGGCTGCTACTGCGCCCCGGCGAGCACCTCCGGCTGCTGGAGGAGCGCCTGGCGGGCCTGACGCCGGAGGCAGCGCCGTCGCGCGCCGGCGAGCAGCTAATGGCCTGGGCGGCGTCGCGGCCGGGCGCGGCGCTCGAGCTGCGGTTCTACGGCGACGCCCCGCTTCTGCCGGAGCAGCTCGTGCTGCTCCCCGACCGCGCCACGGTGCTGCGGCGCGCTCCCGAGCCGGAGCCGCGCGGCGGCAACCGCGGCTTCCTGGCGGCCGGGATCTCCGAAGCCGAATCCGGGCGCTGGGACCAGGTCGACGTGCTGGTGGAGGTGGCCGGCGATCCCGGAGGCCTGACGATCAGCCTCGACGGCCAGCCGGCGGCGCTGCCCTTCACCCGCGAGCCGCCGCTGGCGGCGAACGGAGGGGACGGCGCGGTCCTGCGCTTCCGCAGCCTGGCGGCGCGCGGCCAGCGGCTGCGGCTGGCGCTGCCGGGCGGGGATCCGCTGGCTGTCGACGACGCGGTCGAGGTGGTCCTGCCGGACCGGCCGCCGATCCGGGTCAGCCTGGCTCCCGGGCTGCCCGCGGCGCTGGTGGCGCTGGTCGAAGCCGACCCGGCGGTCCAGGTGGTGGCGCCAGGAGCCGCCGTCATGGGGCGCCGCTTCGGGGACGGCCACGGCGCCGGCCCGCCCGCCTTCGAGCTGGCCTCGGTGGA
>JACKQG010005513.1_pt1 | contig 13877 bp, 15 predicted proteins | sample 8237621 | NCBI WGS metagenome assembly JACKQG01 (sample SAMN15677084, study PRJNA649215) | marine metagenome | biome: marine; feature: Black Sea; material: saline water; isolation source: suspended particulate matter (SPM) from the Black Sea western gyre | collected 2013-06-09/2013-06-10 | depth...
CCATCTCACCGCTTTCCCAACCAATCGCATCACCTGCAAAAATACACGCTGTCAATACCGGTCTTGCGTGCTTTGCCCAGATTCCATCGCCATCTCTTGCTTCATTAAATGAAAACACACATTGATCAAAAACTGGCGTTCCGCCTCGGACATAAGCCCCCCCACCCTGTTTCGCTTGGTTGAAATCAATTAAACACAACCGAATTGTCGGCGAGGTGTTGATAGCAAGAACGCCGCCTCCTTGCGGCGCATTCTTGCCACCCGTGATCGTAAACCCCTCGATGATTGTGCTAGTTGTTTCGCCACTGACGCAACGAATAACTGGCCCAATCCCGCCACCATCGATGACTGTCTCTTCCGCACCCATCGAACTTCGTAATATCACGGACTTGCCAAGGAGGTCGATCCGTTCCCGCCACACACCAGCACTAACCACAATATCATCGCCATCTTTCGCTTCCTCAATTGCCTGAGTGATCGTTTCGCAGTCTTGAGGCACTCGCCAAGAATCCGCCAAAGCCGCCGCCGTCATCGTGATTAGACACAAAAGGTATTTCATGCGCGGTAGCGTAATAGTGTTTTTGGGAATTCCTCAAACAATCGCCTTTTTTCGTAAAAGTTTATAAAAAATGTTTTGAAAGGTATGATGTACAGTTATTGCTATGAGTATTCCGCTCCAAATATTGAAGAATATCCCACCCGAGGCTCCATCAAAAGCGGCTTTCAAGGGAGCATTGTTTGATTCTCATGGACGACAAATAAAGGATCTAAGGCTGTCAATCACTGATCGTTGCAACTTTCGATGCGTCTACTGCATGGCTCCAGATGTGAAATACATTCCAAAGATGCAACTGCTTCGACTTGAAGAATATCTTCGGGTGATTCGCATAGCTATGTCATTTGGTATTAACAAATTGCGAATCACTGGTGGAGAGCCAACCCTCTACCCACACCTTGATGAACTTCTGCAAGAAGTAGGGAAGATGGGTCTGAAAGATATTGCTCTAACAACAAATGGATCTCGGATTCGCCGGCAGTGGACCCAGAGATGGAAAGAGTATGGATTAAATCGCATCACTGTCAGCCTTGATACACTTAATCCACAACGCAAGGATGCTATTACTAGATCCCAAACCTCTCTTGAAACAGTAATCAAAGCAATTGACACAGCCTGCGAAGTTGGCCTTCAACCAGTAAAAGTTAATGCCGTGATCATGCGTGGTGTAAACGAAGACGAAATTATTGACTTTGCTGATTTTGCAAAGGAGCATGAAATAGACATGCGGTTGATTGAGTTCATGCCACTTGATGCAGGTAGGAGATGGGAAAAACGGCATGTTGTCACGGCCAAAGAAATGCTTAAGAAGATTCAAGAAAAACACGATATTATTCGCGAAAACGACACAAAAACAAGCACATCAATGAACTACCGATTCAAAGAGGGAAAAGGTCGAATTGGTTTTATTGCATCAGTGACTGAAGCGTTTTGCAGTGCATGCGATCGCATGCGCATGATGGCCGATGGAACTGTTCGTCCTTGTTTGTTCAGTGATGATGAATGGTCTATTCGACCACTTCTTCGCAACGGTGCTAGTGACGATGAACTTCGTCAATTTTTTGTAAACACAATGTGGCAAAAATCTGCGGGACACGAAATGGATCGCGACGATTTTGAGCGACCAGAAAAAACGATGAGTACAATTGGTGGATAATTGTCTAGTCGATCGATTCTAGTGCTAAAAACCCCCTCTGCGACTCTGTGGCAACTCTTAAATGGCAACAACTTGTGCGTCCTTCTCGGACGATCTACTACCGCAGAAGCCACCAACCAACAGCGACTAACACACACACGACAATCGTGATCGAGTTGAACCACTTTTCGATAAACAACTTTGCTTTCTCTCCAATCCACCAAACAATTCCCGATTCGAGACCATACCGGAGTGATCGTCCAACGATGCACGCTGTGAGGAATAATCCAAAATTCAACTCTGCAACTCCAGCAGCAGTGGTAAGTGCAAAAAATGGAATGGGTGTAAGGGCAGCGACGAATACCCAAAGGTGACCACGAACACCAAATTCCGCCACAATCGATTGAATTTTTTCCTCGCCGAGAATCCACTCTGCTCCACTCGCAATCAAGGAGGCGATTATGAAATATCCAACCATTGCCCCCGCAACGCTACCAACGACAGAGATCGTTGCGAATAACGCTGATTTTTCTCTTTTTTCAAGGCACATTGGGATGAGTAACGCATCGGGTGGGACAAATGGCATGAAGGCCTCGACAAACGCAATGCCAAAAAGTACTGCGGGAGCTATCGATGTCGCCGCAAAACCAAGAACCCATTCGTAGAGTCTTCTGTGTATTGCCCAACTGGGTATTGCTTGTAGTTCCATCTCTCGCATCATATACGCCGAAGGTAATTACAATGTTCAAATGCACCTCGTGAATGTGAAATACAGGCGACTCCGAAAAACTGCAACGGTTCCCTCATATCAAACTCCACATGCAGCCGGAATGGATCTTTACTCTGCGAACGAAGAACCAATTACAATTCTTCCTAGAGAAATAGCGATGATTCCACTTGGATTCGCAATGTCCCTTCCAGATCATTACGAAGCACAAGTAAGGCCACGGAGCGGACTTAGTTCCAAATATGGAGTCACACTTCCAAACGCACCGGGGACAATTGATGCTGATTACCGAGGGGAGATTTGTGTTCCACTTATCAACCACGGAAAAGAACCTTTCATTGTTGAACCAAGCATGCGTATTGCTCAGATGATAATCGCCCCAGTTGTGCAGGCATCTTTTGAGGTTGTCGAAGAACTCGACGAAACTGTTCGTGGCACTGGTGGGTTTGGATCTACTGGAAGTTAGACCAAACTTTTTAAATCGGTCAAACCAATTGGTTCACGGGTGAAGAATGGTTCGGCAGTCTCAGTTCGTAATCGACCACCAAAATATTTGTCTTGTGCTTCTACCCAATCGACTATCGGCCTGTTCTTTTCTGGGATGACAAATTGAGATTCATAAGCAACGATTGCATCTCGTTTACAATTTGAGTAATTCGTTGTATCAATCAAAAAACTCGGGTTTGGCACAATGCGTAAATGCGTGCAGTAATAATAAAACAACCACTTTGGATAAATAGGCTCGCCGGCGAGATCTATCTTTGTAAGTTTTGCGTCAAACCTCGCATCTTCAACGATGCGAGTTGTTGCTATGTGATCGGGATGTGCATCTTCAAAATAGGGAGCAAAGATAATTTCAGCTTGATGTTCACGAATAACTGCGGCGACAGCGTGACGAGCAGGAATTGACTGTTCAACAAATCTATTTGGAAGATTTACAGTAGTTCGTTTTACACCAAGAATCGCTGCTGCTGTAGCGGACTCCTTTGCTCTTATCTCGGGTGATCCGTGAGGTGTTGGCTCACCGCTAGTCATATCAAGAAGTAGCACTTCATGCCCTTCGTTAGCAAACTTTGCAATCGTACCACCCATGCCAAGTTCTTGGTCGTCTGGGTGCGGGCCAACTACTAATATGTTTGTCATAGTGTGATTAGCGTACCAAGACTTTGCGGTAAAGAGTGTCTAGGTCTTGCACCATTTTGATTGCAGCAAATTTTTCCTTGCACAATAGTCTTCCTGCATTTCCGAGAACGGTTCTCTTTTCTAGATTATCACGCAGTTCAATTACCGATTCTCTCAACGCTTCGTGATCACCAACACCAATTAGATAACCCGTTTTATCAGGAATGCAAACCTCTCTTGTTCCATCAACATCATTCGCGACAACTGGTTTACCTCCAAGCAATGCTTGTACAACCGCTCTTGGTAAACCCTCGTGGTAACTTGGATGAACGAGCAGATCCATCGCGGCGATGTAACTTGCTATTGCTTCTGCTTGCACAAGACCCGTGAGAATGACTTGGTTTTCAATTCCCAATTCGTTGATTCTTTTTTCTAACCTCTCCCGCAACCGACCATCACCAACCCAAACCAGTTTCATTGATGGATTGCCTAGAAGTTCCTCTCCTAGTGCATCAAGAATGTCGTCGTGTCCTTTGTGCTCTGCAAGACGAGAGACAGTTCCAATGACAAAATCTTCTTGCCCCAAGCCGAGTTTTTTTCTCATTTCTTCGCATGAGAGTTGAGGCCGTAGATAGGTTTCTACTTCCATACCACTGTACACAGTGACAAATTGATCCTTTTGACCAATTCCTTTCGCAAGCGCTTGATCGCGCATAGCATCAGCAACGCAAGCAATTCGATGGCACCGCCTTGCTGCCCATCGTTCCGAGGCAATGTAGATTGCATTTCGCCATGCCTTTTCATAAGGATGAAAGGGTAATCCGTGAATTGTATGGACTACGCATGGGACTCCAAGTTTCCATGCAGCTGCTCTTCCAATGATGCCGGCCTTTGAAGAGTGCGTGTGAACGATATCGGGTTTCCACCTTGTAATGATCTGCTTGAGATCCCTGTAACACCGATAATCACGAATAGGAGCGAGTTCTCGTACGAGATTTTGAGTTTCAATCATCTCAATCCCGCCTTGAGCTTCTGCTCGATCTCTCAACGAACCTTCAGGACCATAAATAGGTCCAAAAACGAGCGAAACGGCATGACCGTCATCAACTTGACCCATACACGAGAGAATCGTGTTTTCTTGCGACCCACCCAAAATAAGCCGAGTCGATATATGCATGATCCGCATCAAGGCAGCATAACTGACTCGGAGTCAAATTGACTCCGAGTCAATTATGATGTGGAGATGGCGAGATATCGGTTAATAGTGGCCTACGATGGAACTGAGTTCCATGGGTGGCAAAAGCAAACACCTACAAATGGTGAACGATTAAGGACAGCGCAGGAGGTTCTTGAACAAGCCGTTGTAGATGTTACGAGGCAGCCAATCAGGCTACATGGAGCATCAAGGACAGATGCTGGTGTGCACGCCAAAGGCCAAGTTGCTGTCTTTGACGCTGATTCGGATATCGATCCGTATCGTATGCTCTGTGCAGTGAACTCGAGACTTCCTAGCGATATTCGGATTCGCCACGCGGACCTCGTCCCATTTGAGTTCAACCCAATTAGTGATTGCATTAGCAAAGGATATCGTTACACCCTCGCCCACGGATGCAAGGATCCCCGCAGGCAACCGCTTTTTGATCGTCATTTCGTTGCAACAACAATCTACGAACTTGATGTTGAAGCGATGCAAGAAGCAGGTTCCCTACTAGTAGGTGAACTCGACTTTGCAGCATTCACAAAAATCAATCACGGAAGAGAGTCTACTATTCGAAGAATTGATTCTTGCACTGTGCAAGAAATAAAAGAGTGGCGAATTGCTATTATCGTTTCGGGAAATGGTTTTCTCTGGAACATGGTTCGAATAATAGTTGGCACCCTTGTAGATGTTGGTCGAAAAAAAATAAGCGTCTCCGACATCCCTGAAATAATTGCCTCCAAAGATAGACGACGAACCGGAACCACCATGCCTCCCGAAGGATTATCTCTTGAATGGATAAATTATCGTGAATATCAATGACCAAACAGGTTTGTCATCGCAAAATATCCTTGCTCTTGAAAGAATTCGAGAGCTTCGTCAACTGTCTTAAAAATCTTTGTAGCGGTTTCGGTGATAAATGGTGATGGCGGCTTCTCTGGTTTCCATACAACATAGACTTCCTTTGTATGTTCCCAAGCATGTTGAAGTTCGCGTTCAACTCCGCTTGAAAGTCCAGGTACCCCACCGGGCAATTCTGGGACTAGTGAAACGATCATGTCAGATTGATCAATCAGTCTGAAATCTCTCATGTAAATCTGCCCATCAATATCACCAGCAATATCCAGAATTTCTCGAACTGAAACTCGCATCGGATCTGCATCAAGACGACCGCCAAAAGTGTGCGGCTCAACATCTATCCAATCCTTACCTTCTTTTGCCGCTTCTATGCCACGATCTAGCAGAAGCTTTTCGTCCACATCTCCTGGATCAAATGTAATGAAGTGTTCAGCAAGAGCAGCACGGAATTGATCGATTTCTGCAAGAACATCTGGAAGGTCCACTACATGGCTCATTGGAAAACTTGGATAGACTTTCTTCATATCGTTGCGGGCGACTAATCTGTAACAAGTTTCGATTGTGCTTTGGTGGCGTCCCCTGCTAAGTACATAAAATGCATTGCGACAGCCAACTGCTTGAGCCATTAATTCGGTTGCTAAAATTTCTTCTTCTCTCCAAACCATACAGTCCTTTAGCGTTGCATCAATTTCATGCTCTTTGTGAAGTCTGTCATGTACCACTTCTATGTTATCTACAAGGCAAATGAATAGGTTCGGATGAAACTCTTCGAGCTGATCGAAGTCGAATGCTGGAAACAAACCATGACGCCAACGAAATGTTGCGTGGGTATTCATAATGACATTTAGGTGATCCTCTGTGGGAGAGGTCTCAGAGATAATGTCTTTGATTGCTGCCCGGCGCAAGGAGTGCAGGCGGCTAAGTGGCAAATCAAGGATGCGGCCGTCACGGATATCTGGGCCTTCTGCGTACATCATCTGTCCAACATTGAATATTTCAATGCTGCCACCTCGTTCGCCGGCAAAGCATTTTACTTTTTCAAGGTATGGCTTTTTGTCCATCCCGATTTGCCCTGTTATGACTGTTCTCATACCCACCATTATAGAGGATTCCTAGCGCCAAAAGCGTACCGGGTACACATGTACCGGGTACATGTGTACCCGGTACATGTGTACCCGGTACAGGGCGGTCATTTTTTTTGAAACCTGCGAAGCCAAGAAGCCCTTGCTCTGGGCACTCGTTTTCCGGAACTACTGTGCCTAACCCACAACCTGTAGGTCCATATCACAGCAACTACCACCATAACTAGTCCAACTAGTCGAACAACCAATTCCACAGTGCTTTTTGCTTGGAAACTATCAGCGATCCACCACCCTGCGAAAAGCTGCATTGGCGCTGTAACGAGACAACACAAAAATGTAGGAAGTGCAAATTTCCAAAACGACATGTGCATCATGCCAGCAACTGTTATTGTTGTTGTCCGACTTGCAGGGATAAATCTTGAAAGCACGATAACCCACGCACCTCGAACATCAAATTGATATTTCACCTGTAGCATTCGTTTTGGGTGAACAACTCGCTTGAACCATTTTTTATGCAAGATTCTAGTCCCAAATCTAGAACACACCAAAAACCACATCAAGTCCCCGCAAACAACACCTCCATATGCTGCAATCAATGTTGGCCAAAAAGGCATCTCGCCATGTGCAACAATCATGCCTGCGGGAATAATGATGATGTCTTCACCAAGAGGAATACCAACCCCTGACAAGAGCAGCAAACCAAACACAACCCACGGTCCCCATGCCGGATCGACCATCGCAAAAAGTTGATTGATCCATTCTTCCATCGTAGTTAGAGCAATACTGTGTCACCGAATTCAATACTGCTTGGAAGCATGTTCTGTGTTAGATCGTTTGACGAAGCTGCTGTTGTTGGACTAATTTCAACGACAGCAGCTTCTGGAACTTCCACGCCACAACTTCTCAACCATGAGGCAGCACGATCACTCTGCATTTTCATGCTCGTTTGTGGGGAATCATCGCCGATTGCATTTTTAATCGGTGCAAATTCTTCTTCTCTTATAGTTTCAAAAACAATAGATTGTGAAGCAAGAGGAAGAACATCAAATACAAATCGTTCAAACTTATACGCGTTTGGTTTTTCGCATGAGAGCTGTTTCCCCGTTTTTATGTCAATATGTGGAACAGCTTTATGTGCAACATGCCATGGCAACTCGCTTGCTACTCTTTCAATAAAACCTGTTGAAAACATGTGTACTGCAATGGAACCACAACCAAAAGATAAATTACCATTGCTGTTTTTTTCGCTTGCTTGTTCGGGAGAAAGATCGGAGTATTCGACAATATTTACTGCGCCCCCCCTTTTACAAAAAACTCCAACGCGCTCATCGGGGTTCGTTTTAATCACGCACTTGCTTGATGCTTCTCCCGATGATTGATCGCTGCAATGAAGCCCAAGAAAAACTGGATCAACAACTTTTACAAGAGGATTATCTACTTGCACGAACGCAAGGTGTTCGATGCCTCGACCACCCATTTCCTCAAGGGCTCCACCTTTTTTCAGTGCATTAATTACGCCACCATGTCCATCGGGACTTAAAAATATTTGATCCCGATCTACAAGAAGCATTTTGCCTAATTCATCAACTGCTGGAACTAAATCTTGTGGAAAAACAAAGATGTCTGCTCGGTGGAGTCCGAAACAATTGTTATCAAGCAAAAATGCTCTAGTTGTTGAATCATTAGCCCTGCTAGTCATTATGTACCACGGAATTGTGACGGCATATTTCTGCGAAGCGAAGAGAATTTGCTCGGCGATCAGTTGAAAAAGCGATTTTCCAGTAACTGGGGTTGCTGGAAAAGTTCCTTTAGGTCCGTTCCAGCCCAACCGAGTTCCCTGGCCACCTGCAACTGTCAAGACACCTAGACCTCCGCGACGAATTACTGCTTCGCCATCCTTCTCGATAGCTTCCCAATCAACAGTTGGATCTTCATTAGAGACAAACGGGCAAGGAGAAATTGTCTCGGTTTTAGTATTTGTATCGGGAGATTGTGCCACACTGACAAGTTGGGCAAATTGATCAAAATCAATTGACGCAATTTGCTCTAGTAAGTTTGATCGTCCTTTTTCGTTTAATTCATCCCAAAATCGAAGCAGGTGTTCCTGCCCATGATCAGCAAGTTGTTGTTGTATGGATGTCGAAACTGAACTCAAAACTGTGGGGTTTCCGGCGCTGTCCAACCTTCCGAAAGATGTCGAACTATTTTACCAGTTCCAAGATAAATAACTTGTTCACAAATATTTGTGCAGTGATCTGCAATACGTTCTAGAGCCCTTGTTACTGCAAGTAGTTCAAAGGCAACAAGTGGATCAAGGGTACCTTCACTTGTTCGCTTTTGCACATCAAGCACAATTTCCTTACGAAATCGATTGATAGTATCATCGAATGACAGCACTCGAACAGCAAAATCTGTATCCGTATCACATAACGATTTGTTAGTATCTCTTGCCATGCCAACAATACTATTCGCCATCACTTGGAAGGTTGGCGGCGCTTGTGAGATAAGTTTGCCATCCTGCAAAGTTGATTCTGCAACCGAGGCGGCGCAATCTGCAATCCTTTCAAGTTCGTTATTGACTTTCACAATTGTTAGCACACTTCGAATGCCCTTTTCATCATCCGCCCCAATCCTAAGTAAGTCGATACACGCCCTCTCAATTTCGACATCAACTTGATCTATCCTCGATTCGGAGTCAATGACCGATTGAGCAGCCTGTAGATCACCACCAAAACTAGCTTCTACAGCACGAAAGAGTTGCTCGACAACTCGATCGCCCTGAGTATTTAGGTCGGCTTGAAGTTGTGCAAGTTTTTTGTCAAACTTTGTCATGGGTATGAAATTCACTCTGATCAAGTTGGAGAAATAGAGAGCACAGTTGCCCTTTTGCGAAGTATACTCGCGGTACCCACTGTGGGAGTAATCAATGACCAAACTATGTGTCAACATTGATCATATCGCGACCATCCGCGAAGCTCGTAAAACTTACGAGCCAGACCCTCTTTTGGCTGCTAATGAAGCTCAACTTGGTGGTGCTGATGGAATCACATTGCATATAAGAGAAGATCGAAGGCACATGCAAGAGAGTGATCTTGAGAGTTTGCGTTGCATGGTTCAGGTTCCACTGAATTTGGAAATTGCAGCAACCGAGCAGATGATTGATCTTGCTATCAAAACTAAGCCTGAAATGGTGATGCTCGTTCCTGAGGGTCGTGACGAAATCACCACTGAGGGGGGCTTGAATGTTCTTCAAGATATTGAACAATTGAGAAGTGTTATTTCTAAACTCCACGAAGCTGATCTTAGGGTCAGTGCTTTTATCGGAGCAGACGACAATCAAATTGAGGCCGCAAAAGAGGTGGGCTGCGATGTATGTGAAATACATACTGGCCCATACGCTCTTGCAATCGAGAAGAATGACTTTTCTCTTTCTGGTGACGAGGTTGAATCTGAAGTGGTTCGTATTACAAGGGCAGGTGCGCTGATAGAATCACTGGGCATGCAATTCAACGCTGGCCATGGTTTGAATTATCACAATGTTGGACGAATTGCGAATATCCCAAGATTATCAGAGTTGCATATTGGTCACTCCATTGTTAGTAGGTGCGTATTTGTCGGAATGCAAAACGCTGTGTCAGAAATGAAACGATTAATTCAAGAGAAAACTCAATGACCCATAAAAGTATCACCGAACTTCCTTATCGAATTGCCGTACTTTGCTATTTATACGACAGTGATGACCGATTGCTTCTTTTACACCGAAGCAAAGCTCCAAATGCAAATCAGTACTCCCCAATTGGCGGAAAACTTGAAGCAGTCATTGGAGAAAGTCCACATGCTTGCGCGATCCGCGAAATTTTTGAAGAATCAGGAGTAAAACTTTCAACCGACGAAATTCGCCTTTCTGGGATGCTCGCAGAAACTGCATACGAAGGCGAAACTCACTGGTTAATATTTTTATATGAAGTAACTCGAGCAGTAGATCCCTCAGAAATTTCCTTGATGGAAATGGACGAGGGCACTCTAGAGTGGGTTGAGATCGATGCCGTCGAGTCGCTTGACATACCAAAGACCGATCGAGAAATTATTTGGCCACTGGTTCGAAAACATCGCGGTGGGTTCTTTGCGGTACACATAGATTGTTCTGTTAAACCGTTCAAGTGGACAGTTCAAGAAGAATGGAGTGCGGCAGGTGTTTGAGATCTCAGTAGAAACATCATTCACTGCAACTCATGCCGTTACAGTTTGCGGAATCGACGAAGAACCACACTGCCATGATTGGACCGTAGTCGTTACAGTGCATGGGAACTCACTTGATAACGATGGATTGCTCTTGGATTTTCATAAACTTCAACAAGAACTTGACAAAATTGTGTCCCAACTGTGCAACTCGAATCTCAATACCTGTTCTGCCCTAAACGGTCACAACCCAACGGCCGAGCGTCTTGCGTGGTACATTGCAAAACAAATGCAAGTTGAACTCCCTGTTTCAATTTCATCTGTAACCGTAACCGAAGCCCCATTTTGCAAAGCAACCTATAGACCATGACAAACGCCCCTCTCATGCTTTCCGTTTCTGGTGCCCGTGGCATTGTTGGTGAAACAATGACAGCGGAAGTTGCGAACACTTACGCTGCTGCATTTGCCTCTTTCCTTCAAGACAAACTTGGAAGAGTTCCTGTGTTTTGTCTCGCGCGGGACAGTAGGCCAAGCGGGCTCGAACTTTCTAAGGCCGTTGCCGCGGCTTTTGTCGAATGCGGATGTAGGGTCATTGATCTTGGCGTTATTGCAACTCCTACTGCAGGTGTCATGATTGGAGCACTAGGGGCAGACGGAGGAATCATAATCACTGCTTCACATAATCCAACTCCTTGGAATGGAATCAAATGTCTTGACGGAGCAGGTCTTGCTCCTCCACTAAAAGACTCTAAAGAAATTATTCGCCGATTTCATGATGGCACGCGCTCCCCATCCATTTCTGGCGGCAAACTTGAATCAAATAACCTTGGACACGACACTCACATTTCCAAAGTGCTAGGCGCAATTGATCCGCAGCCTGCCCAAAAGAAGCAATTTCGAGTCGTTCTCGACTCGATTAACGGAGCAGGGTGCGTTGCGGGCTTGAGTTTACTTGAACGGTTTGGCTGTGAAGTTCTCCATCTCAATGGAGAACCAACAGGATTATTTGCTCATGAACCTGAGCCAAAAGAAGTTAATCTCACAGAGTTGTGCGAGGCGGTAGTAAAGTTCGATGCAGATGTAGGTTTTGCCCAAGATCCAGATGCCGATCGGCTCGCCGTTGTAGACGAAAATGGTCGTTACATCGGTGAAGAATATACCCTTGCCCTTGCAGCTGACCATTGGTTGAGCAAACATTTAGGCGAATCAACTGCAGCAAATCTTTCTACAAGCAGGATGATTGATGACATCGCTGCGAAATATGGTGGAACTGTTTGGCGATCTGCAGTTGGCGAGGCAAATGTAGCTGGTGTAATGAAAGAACGAGGTTGCTGCGTTGGCGGAGAGGGAAACGGTGGAATTATTTTTCCAAAAGTGTGCTGGGTTCGAGATAGCCTAAGTGGAATGGCTCTGGTTCTCGATCTTATCCAATCAAGAAATGAACGGCTTTCCTCAATCGTAAACGCTCTGCCAAAATATGACATTATCAAGAAAACGATAGACCTTGTTGATCTCGGAGGCATTCCTGCACTTGACAAGGAAATAAAGCGGCTGAGCTTACAGTATGAAAACGAAACACAAAATAACTGCGATGGACTTCGTATCGACTTTGAAGAGGGCTGGGTTCATGTTCGTCCAAGTAATACTGAGCCAATTGCAAGGGTGATCGCCGAAGCCAAGGATTCACTCGCTGCTTACACAATCGCCTCAAGAGTCAAACTTGGTGTGGACTAATATTGATCGTGAAAGTTGAACGCATACGATGTAATCAATTTCAAAAACTGCTCTTGACTTAATAAAGTTGTCCCCTTGGCATAACAGAAGTAGTGAATCGAATAGTGTCACCATCACCATCCATCGCCGTAGCGTGAGCTGGATCTGGGTCAACTGCAAGATTGATCGTAATTCTTTGCAAAGTTGTACCGTTTTCATATTGAAGTAAAAATGGGGTGATCAACTCGCCGCCAACTGTTTGTACAACACCACCAAGAACTGTTGCGCTTGTTCCATCTACAGTCATTGTTAATACTTCCTTGATTCCATCCCACTCAATGTCAACTTGCTGCCCATTTGCAGTTGTAATTTCAAGAACACTGCTTTCCACTTCGTCTTGGGTAGCAACATTTGGAAGTGGACCGAATGAAACTCCTGTTCTCACAAGAATCGCTATCCGTTCAACTAAAAGCCGCGCAGTTAAACGATTCACGCCCTCAGCCGCAGTTCTCTGATATGCATCGACCGATCCGTGCAACGATGCAAACAATCCGCTTAGTAGCACTGCTGCAATTGCTAGTGCAACTATTACTTCAGGGAGCGTGAATCCGCGTCTCATTCATAGCCCTCTTGATAACTTGATCCGTCAGCAACTATTGTGATTGGCCATGGAACACCGTCGGGTAATGGCGCATCGGGATTTGCCCGCAATGAAATTCTTCCATATCCAGAAAATGGCTTAGTCGCTTCATCAACTCCTTCTCTATCGCCATCTTCGGGACCAAAGTAACCAATCGTTGTATTAAAAGCGTCTGGTTCACCCCCATAGAAAAGAGGACCTTCTTCTGAAACTGGACGATATGTTGAGAGAATTGCACCATGTACTTCAACAACCCCACGAAGATCAAGAAGGCCAGTAACAATTGTTCCCTGCAAATTAACACCAACCGATTCATTGTTTGTAAAAGCACCGATTTCAACAGACCAGCCGGGCATCAATATAGAGCTTCTTGACATCTGTTCGCGATCCGCTGAATTCATCGACTGCAACACTGCTTTCAATGCAGGTGCATCTGGTTGTTCAGCAAGATTGGGATCATCTGGATCAATGAAAAAACGAGATTCTCCAGTGACTTGCACCTTATTTCTCCAGTGCGTGTATTCGCTGGGAATATCACCAGCGATCGATCCTAAAAATGTGCAATCGTGAAAACGAACATTGTTAGAAACATCCCTAGTATCTGAATAAACAACCCCATCTGAAGAAGCTTCAAGATCTTCATATCTAATTTGATATCCACCTGAAC
>JACKQG010005514.1_pt1 | contig 13877 bp, 8 predicted proteins | sample 8237621 | NCBI WGS metagenome assembly JACKQG01 (sample SAMN15677084, study PRJNA649215) | marine metagenome | biome: marine; feature: Black Sea; material: saline water; isolation source: suspended particulate matter (SPM) from the Black Sea western gyre | collected 2013-06-09/2013-06-10 | depth...
GGGTTGTTCCGACACCCGCATGAAAAAGATCTGGGGGAACGGGCTGGGGATGGGCTGGCCGGTCGGCCCGCACTACAAAAAGGGCTCCAACGCCGTCCAGGCCCCCCGCATGCAGGGCGCCCTGCGGCTGGTGGTCGGCGAGCTGGACCGCAACGTCGACCCCGCCTCGACCCTGCAGGTGGTCGACGCCCTGATCGCCGCCGACAAGGATTTCGAGCTGCTGGTCATGCCCGGAGAGGGCCATGGCTGCGCCGAGACGCCCTATGGCACCCGCCGCCGCCGCGACTTCTTCGTCCGCAAGCTGCTCGGGGTGGAGCCGCGGGCGGAGTGAAGGCCTGGCCGCCGGCTCGGCCGGGGCCGCGGGCGGCAGCCCTTCCGTGTTAGCCTCGGGAGCCGGCCTCCCCCCCGGCCCGGCCCCCCTCGGAATCCCCATGGCCCGGACCTCCCCGTTCCGGATCGCCTGCGCGATCCTCCTGCTCGCCGCCCCCGCCCTCGCCCAACGGCAGCTCCAGCCGCCCCGGCCGAACCGCCTCGGCTGGCCGGAGGTCTTCGAACCGACCCGGCTCCTGCACCTCGGCCTGACGATGGCGCCGGCGGACTGGCTGACCGTCCAGACCGACACCTCCTTCAGCATCGAGGTGCCGGGGTGGTTCGCCTTGAGCGGCGAGGCGCCGATCCTGGTGTCGGTGCGGCGCAAGTCTTGCGACGCCCTCAACGCCGGCACGGGCTTCCAGAAGGTCTCGCTGAAGATCGACGTCAACGAGTACGTCGCCGGCCAGGAGTGGCACGACCTGAAGAAGCTCAGCCTCGAGAACGGCGACGACGAGGACGTGGTCACCGAGGGCCTGGCCTGGGCGCTGCACCGCATGGCCACGGCGCCGGAGGGCTATTCCTACGAGGCCGGGCTGGCGAACTGGGCGACGCTGACGATCAACGGCGTCTACACCGGGGTCTACGTCAACGCCGAGCAGCGGGACAAGCGCTTCCTCGAGAACCGCGGGATGTGGATCGACAACCTGACCTGGCTCTACAAGCTCGGCGATATCTACTCCGACGTGCTCAAGGCCGGCACCGGCGACAGCCTCACCTATCTGACGCTCTGCTACGACCCGTTCCAGCGGCCGAGCGGCGGCTGCTCGACCCCGCCGCCGCCGGCCTTCGAGAGCGAGGTCCGCGCGCTGATCGATCTCCAGGGCATGCTCACGCTGGGCGCGGTCAACGCCCTGGTCAGCCACCCCGACTCGCTGTTCTCCAAGGGCAAGAACATCCACTTCGCCGACTTCGCCTTCGGCTCGAAGCGGCTCTACTTCCCGTGGGACCTCGATTCGGTCATGAACAACCTGAGCTGGGACATCTATAACCCCGGCAAGCACTACGCCGATCACCTGCTGGGCGCGCCGGCCATCCGCGCCGAGTACCGCCAGGTCTTCACCGACCTGCTCGACGGCCCGCTGGCGGAGCCGGGGATCCACGCCTTCCTGGACGCCGTGGAGCCGATCCTGACGCCGTGGCTGGAGCTCGATCCCAACAACCGGATCGGCACCGGGGCGGCGATCGGGGGCCATTTCCAGGCCAAGAAGACCTGGCTCGGCCAGCGCATCCCGATCGTGCGGGCGCAGATCGCCAGCGGCTGATCCGGGGCGACATCCGGTTCGAGGTCGCCCGACCCGGGCGGCTGTTCTAGGATCGAGCCTCCTTCCTCAGAACCCCCCGCCACCATGGAGATCCCATGCGTGGTCTATTTTGTCCGCTCTTCGGCTGGCTCGTCCTCCTGACCCTCGGCCTGCCGGTCACTCCGGCGCCCGCCCAGGACTACACCTGGTTTCTGCCTAGCGACGGTTTCTGGGACCAGCCGGCCAACTGGTCGCCGCCGGGAGTGCCGAACGGTCCGGGCACCACTGCGACCCTGCCGGCCAGCGGCGGCCATACCGTGACCCTCGACATCGATCCAGTCGTCGACGCCTTCACGATGGCCGGTGCCTTCAGCCTGATCATCCCGCTCTCCCGCAGCCTGACCATCAACGGCATCGGCGACATCCAGTCCGGGACCCTCGACATCACCGACGGCGGGCTGTGGGGGACCGGGCCGATCACCAGCGCCGCGAACCACTGGGTCTGGGGGCAGTCGTGGCTCGAGAACACCACCCTCCTGGGCGATCTGACGCTGACCGGCCGCTGGGCCACCAGCCACGCCCAGCTCACGCTGCACGGCGCCTGCGTCAACGACGCCACGATGACCTTCAGCTCGTCCGGCGGCGCCTATCTGTCGGACCTGACGGTCGATCCGGGGTCCAGCTTCCTCAACCGCGGCACGATCCACATCGTCGGCGGCTCTACCACCAGCCGCCGCGTGACCGGCCCGTGGACCAATGAGGGCACGGTCCTGGCGGACTCGCACAGCAGCTTCCACACCGGCCCGATCCTCAACCGCGGCAGCTTCCAGGTCCTTCCGTCCTGGCAGGTCGACGGCCAAACCGGCCTCGCCTTCATCCAGGAGGCCGGCAGCTTCGACGTCCAGGGCATTTGGCTCCAGGACGGCGGCAGCTTCTCGTTCACCGGCGGCGACGTCCTCGGCTTGCCTTACCTCAAGGGAGCCGCCCTCGACTTCGGCCCCAGCTCGACCGGCACCGGCCACGTCGCGCTGTGCGCGGCTGGAGGCACCCTCGCTGGCACGGTCCCCGCCGGCGCCACCGTCGAGGTGCACGGCGCCTGGCTGTCGGCCGGCCACTCCAGCGTCACCACCCTCGGCAGCCCCGAGGTCGACGGCGGCCTCGAGTGGACCACCAACGGCAGCTACCAGACCTCGCTGCTGGTGCCGCCCGGCCAGACGCTGACCAGCCGCGGCCGCCTGCGCTTCGCCTCCGGCGCCCGCTGCACCCTCGAGGGCGCGGTCACGAGCAGCGGCAGCTTCACCGCCGCCAGCCTCGGCGAGATCAAGGTCGGACCCTTCGTCTCCTCCGGCAGCTTCACCGTCGAGCCCGGGATCCGGCTCGATCTGGTGCCCGGCACGCAGTTCGAGCTGGCCGGCGGCGCCCTCGACAACCAGGGCGAGTTCCGGATGGAGGACGGCAGCTTCCTGTGGAGCGGCGGGTCGGTGACCGGCCTGCCCTTCCTGATCGCCAGCGACCTGGACTTCGGCGCCTCCTCGACCGCCGCCGGCCAGGTCGGCCTGTGCGGCGCCGGCAGCACCCTCGCCGGCACCGTGCCGGCGGGCGCCTTGGTCCAGCTCCACGGCTCGTGGGAGTCCACCGGCCTGGCCGAGGCCACCACCGTCGGAAGCCCCGAGGTCGACGGCGCCGTCGAGTGGACCAGCAACGGCGCCTACAACACCACCCTGACCGTTCCGGCCGGCCAGACCCTGACCAACCGCGGCAGCCTGGCCTTCCGCTCCGGCGGGCCGGTGGCGGTGCTCGACGGCGCGGTCGACAACCTGGGCAGCTTCACCGCCGGCAGCCACGGCGAGCTGCGCAACGGGCCCTTCGTCTCGAGCGGCAGCTTCACGGTCGAGCCGTCGGTCCTGCTCGACCTCGCCAGCGGCAGCGACTTCGAGCTCGCCGGCGGCACGCTGGACGCGCAGGGCTCCCTGTTCCAGCACAGCGGCCGCTTCGTCTGGAGCGGCGGCGCGGTCAGCGGCACCGTGGTCCTGCTGGACACCGCGCTGGAGTTCCCGCCCGGCTCGGGCGCCAGCGGGGAGGTGGTGGTCGGCCAGCCGCTCTCGACCCTCGCCGGCGCCGTCCCGGCGGGCGCCACGGTGAAGCTCCTGCCGTCCTGGACCCACGGCGGCGCCGCCACCCTGACCGCGGTGGGGGACCCGGTGATCGCCGGCGGCCTGATCCTGAGCTCCGGCGGCGCCTACCTCGCGACGGTGGCGGTGCCGGCCGGGCAGACCCTGGTCAACCAGGGCCTGCTGCTGTCGGAATCCGGCGGCGGCGGCGGCCGGGTTCTCGACGGCGACTTCCTCAACACCGGAACCGTCCGCTGCGAGCTGAACACCGAGCTGCGCAACGGTTCTCTGAGCAACCAGGGCCGTCTGCAGGTCCCGGCCGCCGGTGTAGACTTCACGCTGAACGCCGCCACCCTGGACAACCAGGCCGGCGGTCGCATCGAGGGAGACGGCCGGATCGTGCTCGGCGGAGCCACCCTGACCAACCACGGTGTGATCGCGCCCGGGATCGCGGGCGGCGCGGCGATCGCGGGCTTCAACTTGAGCGGTGGCGATCTCGACCTCCAGGCAGACGGCACGGTGGAGATCGAAATCGGCGGTTTCGGCGCCGGCGTCGGCTTCGATCAGCTCGTGGTCCAAGATTCGGTCGACCTGGACGGGACTCTCGAGGTCCGCGCTGCCTCAGGCTTCAGACCTCAGTTCGGAGATCATTTCGACATTCTCTGGGCTGGGGGCAGCCTGACCGGCGATTTCGCCAATGTGAAGGTCACTGGCTTCCCCAAGGGGATGAGCGTCCGCACCACCAAGGTCGGCACCGTGTTCGAGATCACCTTCATCCCTCTCAATGATCTCGTGAATGCGATGGCCAAGGATCTTCTCCTGGCCCCGCCGACGCCGGGCCTCGCCGGCCAGGACAACGACTTCGCCGTCACGCAGGCCTCGCCGGGCCAGAAGCTGCGGCTCTACTTCGGCAGCCAGGCCGGCTCCACGGCGGTCTCCGGCTGCAGCGGCCTCTACTTCGATTTCCTGGCGCCGCGGCTGGCGGGCAACGCCACCGCGGACGACCGCGGCCGGGCCACGGTGACGGTGCTGGTGCCGTCGCAAGCGGCCGGGATGACCCTGCTGTTCCAGGTCCTCGAACCGGCGACCTGCCGGCTCAGCAGCCCGCTCACCTTCCTGTTCCCGTGATCCTGGAGGGGAGGCCGTGAGCTCGTCTCGGCCTCCCCCGCGCGGGAACCGGGCGCCCCAGGTCGGTGGATCAGCGGGCGAGGATCATCACCCGGAAGCCGACGTCGTGGACCGCCTGGTAGGGACGGTACTGCAGCCGTGACGCCGAGCGGGCCGACATCGGCCGCGTGTTCCAGGAGCCGCCGCGGACGACGCGGTCACCGCCGCCGCCGGTGTCGTTGCGGCCGTCGTCTTCGCGGTAGGGGTAGGCGGCGAAGCGTGAGCGGGTCCACTCCCAGACGTTGCCGTGCAGGTCCTGGAGGCCCCAGGGGTTGGCGGCGTAGCGGCCGGCCTCCGCCATCAGCTTGGCGCCGTCGTCGAAGCGGGACTCCTTGGGCAGGAAGTCCTCGAAGGGGCTCGGATTCGCGATCGGCTGCGGGTTGACGCCGGTCACAGCAAGCAGGCTGATCGAGGCGTCGGCGAGGTTCGCCCAGGCGCCGAAGTCGGTGTCCAGGTCGCCGAAGGAGAAGGGCGTCGCGGCGCCGCCGCGGCAGGCCCACTCCCACTGCGCCTCGCTGGGCAGGCTGCACGCCAGCCCGGTGCGGGAGCTGAGCCAATCACAGAAGGCGACCGCCTCCAGCCAGCTGACCCGGATCACCGGGAAGTCCGGGTCGTTGGCCGGATAGCCTGGCGTGGTGTGGTCCTTGTGGAGCTGGTCGAGGTAGCCGTTGTCGTGCTCGGGATCGAAGCGGGAGTACTGGCCGCGGGTGACCTCGAGGCGGCCGAGGTAGAACGACTCGGCCACGGCCACCCTGGTCCGCGGCAGCTCGTCGGCGTGACCGGCAACATCGCCCATCAGGAAGTCGCCGGCCGGGACCAGGACGAACTCCATGCTGAGGCCGCCGCCGAGCTCGACCGAGAGCTCGCGCGGCAGGTCGCTGCCGGCCTGCTTGGCTGCTGCTGCGGCGGCGTCGAAGGGCCAGCCGGCGAGCTCCGCGTCGCCGAGCGGGGGCGCGGGCGGCCGCTGCGGTAGCACCGGCTCGATCACCACCACCGGGCGCGCGGCGGGACCGGAGGCCAGCTCCGCCTCGACGTCCACCGGCCGGTTGGCGAAGCAGCTGAGCATCTCCTGGCGTTGGAGCTGGTAGTCGGCGGCGATGCCGCGGTGCTCGCCCCAGGTGCCGTGGTCGGGCACGTTCAGGTCGATCCAGGTCACGAGCCGGTCCCATGCCTCCTGGCCGAGCTCGACGCCGTAGTGCCCGCGCTCGAGCATCTGCACCAGCTCGCTGGTGTTGGCGTGGTACTCGTAAGGCTTCTGCAGGTGGTAGTCGCTCTCCGGGCCGGGCCGCCGCACGTAGGGGTGCAGGGCCAGGTAGGACGGCGTGAAGTTGCCCCAGCCGTTCTCGTCCTTGCGCCGCAGGTCCGGCATGGGCCGGCCGCTCTCGTCGGCGCTGCCGTCGTGGCAGCCGACGCAGGAGCGGTCGAGCACCGGCTGGACTTCGCGCTTGAAGCTGAAGCCGCGGGCGGGCCCGTACCAGGGCTCGATGGCGCGCGGCGCCTGGCGGGTGGCCAGGGTGGGACGCACCGCCGGGGTGGTGTTCTGGCTCTCGTGGCAGCCGACGCAGGAGAGGGTCTCGCCGGGCATGGCGGTGAACCAGCTTCGCATGAGCTGCACCGCGCGGCCGTCCTCGTCGAGCGGCTGCACCGCCAGCGGCGTGTTGGCCGGCACCTGGAAGGCGGCCGAACCGTCGGCCTCGACCGGCACCGTGCCGAGGATGCGGTGGACGTCCCAGCCGCCCTCGACGGCGACGTGCTTGTGGCCGCCCATGTCGGGGTAGGCGTAGTGCAGCTCGTAGACGCGCAGGTCCTTGACCGTGCCGCGCGGCACGCCGGCGAGGCCGGGGCCGGCGTAGACGTCGGCCAGGTAGACGGAGGCGTCGTCGCGCGCGAGGTCGACCCGGTCCGGGATCACCGGCGGCTTCGTCGTCGCGCGGAACGGGATCGGCTCGAACAGCGCGTGACCCTCCATCTCGGCCAGCAGCAGCACGTTGTCGAACAGGTCGACCAGGTAGATGCCCCACGGGTCCTCGGCGCTCGGCTGGCAGGAGACCAGGAAGTGCTTCTCGCTCAGCGGGTAGGGGTGGAGGAAGCGCGGCCAGCTGTCGTTGACGAGCTGGTCCTTGATGACCGGCTCGACCTTCTCGCCCCAGCCGGGGATGCGCTGCACCACGCCGTCGGCCTCGAAGCGGCCCTTGGCCGGATCGAACACCACCAGCTCGCCCATGCGCGGCACGCCGTGGTGACCGGAGACGATCGCGACGACCTGCGAGGGGTGGCCGGGGATCGGCCGGGCGTAGAACAGCGAGTTCGGCCAGAAGGAGTTCGAGCCGTAGTACTCGGCCTGCCCGGTGCCGTCCGGGTTCATGTTGAACAGGATGCGCGTGAAGTAGTGCGGCGTGTCCGAGTACTCCCAGCGGGCGTAGAGGACGCGGCCGTCATTCAGCACGGTCGGGCACCAGTCGTGGTCCTGGTCGAAGCACAGCTGGCGCAGGCTGTCGTCCTTCTCGTCGAGCAGGAACAAATTGGCGACGGCGTCGGCGCCGCCGACGCACGGGATGCCCTGGAAGACCCGCGTCGAGTCGAAGATGACGCGGTCGTCCGGCAGGTAGCAGGCGTCGTAGTTGTCGATCGCCGGGTGGGCGCTCTCGGTGAGCTGGCGCAGGCCGGCGCCGTCGGCACCGAGCTCCCAGATCTGCCACTTCTTGGCATCGTCGACCATCGAGAACAGCATCCGATCGGCGTCGAAGTGCAGGTCGACGTCGGCCAGCATGCGCGGCGTCGGCGGCCGGAAGAAGGACTCGACGGAGGCGGCGCCGCCGCGCAGCGACAGGGTGACGAGCTCGTCCTCGTAGCCGTCGCGGGGCAGCGAGCAGTTTCCCTGCCAGTTCTGCGGCAGGCCGAGGGCGGGGCTGTCGGCGCGGCGCTTCACCGCCAGCAGGCGGTCGAAGTCGAGCAGCGGGTTGTCGAGCAATGCCTCGCGTCGCAGGGCCTGGACGCCGTCGATCCTGAGCTTGATCTCCTTCACGGCCGCCGGCGCGCCGCCGAGCAGGCGGCTGCGCATGGCGGGCAGGTAGGACTCGATCTGCTCGATCAAGCGGAGCCGGGCGGCGCCGCGGTCGGCCAGCTCCGGGTCGCTGGCAGCGAGGTCCTCGATGGCGCGCCGCAGGGCCGGCAGGTTCAGGCCGTCGAGCTCGCGGAGCGCGTCCTGCACCTCGCAGAGCTCGAGGTAGCCGTCGAGGACGGCGCGGTCGTCGAGCCCGGTCGCGCCGGCCAGCATGGCCTCGACGCTGCCGCTGGGGGCGCCGATCTGCGTCGCCAGCCGGCGGACGAGCTCGTGGCTGACGGGGAGCTCCGGCCCCTCGTCGAACCAGCGGAGGTGGGCGCCGCCGGGCAGGTTGCGCTGCATCCTCCCCGCCTCGAGCGGGAAGTCGGCGGCGATCCGGCGCCACAGCGGCGTCAGCGGGTCGTCGCGCAAGGAGAAGGCGAAGCCGTGGCCGCCGCTGCGGTTGTGGATCTTGAGCAGCAGGTGGTTCTCGCCGGCACCCAGGCCCAGCGCGACCTTGTCCTGGTCCACCGCGAGGCCGCGGGCGACGTCCTTCGAGAGCACCGGCGCGCCGTTGAGCCACACCGCCAGGCCGTCGTCGCTGCCGAGGCGGGCAGTGACCGTGGCGGCCTCGGCCGCGGTGATGGTGCGGTAGAGGTAGGTCGACGCGTGGTCGCGCATCGCCAGCCCGTGCGCGACGCCGTCGCTCCAGCCGTCGCGCCGGGTCCAGCGCGGCTCGCCGTCGGCGTCGGCCGACCCGAGGTCGATCGTCCACTCGGGGAACAGCGCCACCGAGAAGTCCGCCGCTGGCAGCGGCGCGGTCGCCCACCAGGGCCCCAGCTCGATCCCGGGCTGCTCCTCGAGTGACAAGTAGTGCGCCCTCGAAGCCAGCATGGTCTCCGCCCAGGAATCCTGGCGCTGATAGAGGGAGTCCTGCCCTTGGGCGAGCAGCGGCGCGCCGCAAAGCAGGGTCAAGAACAAGGAGGAGAAGCTGTTTCGCATCGTCTTCCGGCGGCCGCGGCGGTGGTGGTGGCGGGTGGAGCCCTAGAGCTTGATGTCCGGGTGCGTGAAGCGCAGCCCGTCCATGTCGTGGAAGGAGGCGTACTCGCTGACGATCGCGCCCTCGGGGCCGGCGATCATCCAGTGCTTCTCCTCGGGCTTGGCGAGCATGCCGTACTCGCCGGGCTTCAGCACCGTGGCGCTGCGGGCGACGGCGATGTCGCGGTGCAGCGGCGGGATGTCCAGTTCGGCGGTCGGGCTCGGCTCGCCCTCGGAGTAGAGCGTCACCGAGCCGTGGCGCAGGTGCCAGCCCTCGACCTTGGCGCGGCCGTTGGCGGTGGCGAGGTGCCAGTGCTCGGGGATCATCTGCCCGGGCAGCAGGTAGATCTCGTGGCCCATGTAGTCGTGCTCCTGGTTGTTCATCCAGAAGATGCCGGCCATGCCCGCCTCGGTGAACTGGCCGAGGGCGAAGTCGAGGGTCCAGAAGTCCTCGCCGCGCAGGCGCTCCGGGATGGGGTAGCCGAAGTGCTCCATCATCTCGTAGTAGGCGGCCTTGGCGGCCTCGGCGTCGAAGGCGCCGTCCGGTCCGTAGTAGTGGTCGTTGCCGTAGCCCTGGTATGCCATCAGATCTTGATCCTCCGAGGTGCAGCTGCCGATCGCGCAGGCCAGCGCGACCGCCGCGCAGGAGCCCGCAATCACCGTCTTCATCGTCAACGTCATCGTCATGGTTCCTCGTCTCGGTGTCCGGGCGCTCAGCGCGACCCTTGCATTTCGTGGTCGCTCTCAAGGGAGCGGTAGAGCTCGAAGGCCTGCTCCGGGCGCAGCCCGTCGTGGACGACGGCCTGCACCGACTGGATCATCGCCGCGGGATCCTCGGCCAGGAAGATGTTCCGGCCCATGTCGACGCCGGCCGCGCCCTGGTCGATGGCCTTCCAGGCCATGGCGAGGGCGTCGGCCTCGGGCAGCTTCTTGCCGCCGGCGATGACCACCGGCACCGGCGTGCCGGCCACCACCTCCTCGAAGCCGGGCTCGCAGTAGTAGGTCTTGACGAAGTGGGCGCCGAGCTCGGCGGCGACCCGGCAGGCCAGGCCGAGGTAGCGCGAGTCCCTCACCATCTCCTTGCCGACCGCGGTCACGGCCAGGGTCGGCATGCCGTGGCGGTTACCGACGTCGATGAGCTTGCCGAGGTTGTCGAGCGACTCCTTCTCGTACTCGGCGCCGACGTAGACCATGGTCGTGACGGCGGCGGCGTTCAACCGCAGCGCGTCCTCGACGCTGACGCCGATGACCTCGTTGCTGAGGTCCTTGAGCACCGTCGCGCCGGTCGAGCAGCGCATCACCACCGGCTTGTTGGCCGTCGGCGGGATGCACGACTGCAGCGCGCCGCGGGTGCACATCAGGCAGTCGGCGTAGGGGATCAGCGGCGGGATCGCCAGGTCCATGCGCTCGATGCCCGAGGTCGGCCCCATGATGTAGCCGTGGTCGAAGGCCAGCATCACGGTGCGGCCGGTGGCGGGGTTGAAGATCCGCGACAGGCGGTTCTTCATGCCCCAGCCGAGGTGCGCCGAGCCCTTCAGGAAGAAGCCCTGGGGGTCGACGGGGATGGTGGGGGCAAAGCTCTTGCCCGGGTCCTTGGCCTGGTCGCTCGCATCAACCACAGGTCTTCGCTCCCTCGCACAGTCCCCGGAAGATCAAGGAGATGGAGGTCGCGCCCGGGTCCTGCGCGCCTTTGCTCCGTTCGCCGATGTTCTTGGCCCGCCCGAAGCGGGCCGCCATGTCGCTGGTGGAAGCGGCCCCGGCCTCGGCCGCCGCCGCCGCGGCCTCGAGGGCGGCGCCGATGCTGCCGCCGTCAGCGGCCGCCGCTTCCAGGGCCTCCACCGCCGGCACCAGGGCGTCGATCACGGTCTTGTCGCCGAGCTGGGCGCGGGTGTTCTGCCGCACTCCGGCCAAACCCGCGCTGAACATCGCCGCCACCCCATCGGCCTCCACCGCGCCGGTCTCGGGCGCGGCTTCGCCCATGGCCATGAAGAGCGAGCCGAACAGCGGACCGGTGGCGCCGCCGTCGGTGCCCATGATGGCCCAGCCGACGTCGTTCAGGAGCGTCCGCAGGCTGCCGTCGGTCACGCCGTCGATGGCGCCCTCGAGCTGCGCCATCGCCCGCACCATGGTGGTGCCGTGGTCGCCGTCGCCGCCGAAGGAGTCGAGGCGCGAGAGCTCGCCTTCGTGCTCCCGCACCCCGCCCGCCGCGTGGCGCAGCATCGCCGCCATCGCGGCGCAGTCGATCGAGTCGGTCATGAGCGCTACTGGATCGTGAGCGCCGGGCAGTGGGCCGGCGCGTCCCACAAGGCGAGCTGGTCGGCGTCGAGGCGCGCCAGGCACATCTGGAAGCCGCCCATCTCCTGCACCGTGAGGAAGTTGCCGACGGCGCTGCGGGCCATCGTGATGCCCTGGTCGGCCAGCGACTGGCGCACCCGCCGCATCACCACGTAGAGCTCCATCAGCGTGGTGGAGCCGACGCCGTTGAGGAGGACGAGCACCTGCTCGCCCGCCTGGATGCCGAGGTCCTCGACCAGGTGGGGGAGCATCAGCCCGACGGTCTCGTCGGCGCTCTTCATCTCGTAGGTGCCGCCGCCGGCTTCGCCGTGCTGGCCCATGCCGACCACCATCTGGTCGGCGGCGATGTCAGAGATGGCCTCGCCGGTGGCCGGGTGGGTGGCGTTGCTGACGGCCACCGCCAGGGTCGCCATGTTTCGCTCCATGGCCTCAGCCACGGCGTGGACTTCATCGAGCGACTGGCCCGCTTCGGCGGCGGCGCCTGCGGCCTTGATCACCGCCAGGCAGCCGACCAGGCCGCGGCGGTCGCTCGGGTCCTCGCGCGAGGGCGCCGAGATGTCCTCGTGCGTCAGCACCATCCTCACGTTCAGCCCCTCCTTCGCCGCCATCTTCATGACGATGTTGGCGGTCATGACGTCGCCCTCGTGGTTGAGCACCACGAACAGCACGCCGGCCGGGCGGTCGGCCAGCCGCAGCGCTTCGATCACGCGGGGCGGGCCGGGAGCGGCGAAGATCTCGCCGGGGACGCTGATGTCGAGCATGCCGGGGCCGACGAAGCCGCTCAGGGCGGGCTCGTGGCCGCTGCCGCCGAGGGTGACGAGGGCGACCTTGTCCGCGGCCTTGGGCTGGGCGCGGACGACGAGATTCGGTCCGGCGAGCGCGACGGTCTTGGAGTGGGCGAGCGCGAAGCCTTCGAGCAGCTCGTCGACGAGCTGTCCAGGATCGTTGAGGAACTTCTTCATGGCAATCGGGGAAGGGAGGGCCGGGCCCAGGACCTAGGACTTCTTCTCCATCAGCTCGATGAGGGCGTCGCCGTCGCGGATGAAAGCGACGCGCAGCTCCTCGGTCGCGTCGAAGGGTGGCAGGACGACCTCCTTTCCGGCCATGGCGTCGGCGATGCTCGGCACCACGAAGGCGGCGTGGTTGTGGGTCTTGAGCAGCTCGGGCATCGGGCTGCCCTCCTCGAAGCGGAGGAATTCGACCCGGTAGGGGTGGGCCGTGGGGTCGGTGATGTAGAGCTTGGCGCCTTCCATGTAGCTCTCGCCCTCCTGCTCGGTCTGGGTGGGCACGCCGACGTGGTGGAATTCGAATTCGGTCACGGGGGAACTCCTGGATCTGGAGGGTTGACGGCTGCACGACCGTCCGGGCCGGGGTTGGAAACGAACTCAGTGTAGCGACCGCTTTGGAGGGATCTGGTTGCCTCGATTCCTTCTCTTGGACGCGGCTGGACGCGAAAATTCCCCCGAGCAGCGCACGGCGGTTCGGCACGCTCGGCGCTCCGGAGGGCAGACCCGCACCCGGTCGTTCCGCGGCCCGGGGACGGACATCTCCCCAGGCCATCTCCACGTGGCTGCCGCCCGAGGTCCATCGCACAGCCCGGTCAGCTGCGGGCGGCGCGGTCCAGGCTCAGGAGCCCGGCTTCAGCGCCCGGGCGAAGAAGCCCCAGATCGTGTCGCTGCCGCCGCGGCCGACGCCGTGGCCGACTTTGGGCCAGAAGCGGCTCTCGTAGGGCTTGCCGGCCAGGTCCATGGCCTCGATGAGCTGGAAGGCGTTGTTCGGGTGGACGTTGTCGTCGACCATGCCGTGGGTGATCAGCAGCTTGCCCTTGAAGTCCTCGACGTAGGTCATCGCGGCGCCGGTGTCGTAGCCCTTCTGGTTGAGCTGCGGCGTGCTCATGTAGCGCTCGGTGTAGATCGTGTCGTAGTTGCGCCAGTCGGTGACCGCCGAGGCCGCCACCGCCGCGGTGAAGACGTCCGGGTGCTTGAAGATTCCCATCGCCGCCATGTAGCCGCCGTAGGACACGCCGTAGATGCCGACGCGGTCGCCGTCGACGTACGGCCGCTGCCGCAGCAGCCTGACGGCGTCGGCCTGGTCCTGGATGTCGACGTCGCCGAGCCGCAGGTAGGTGGCGCCGAGGAAGGCCTTGCCGCGCTTGGCGGTGCCGCGGCTGTTGACCTTCATCACCAGGTAGCCGCGCTGGGTCTCGCGCTGCGGCGTCGCCACGTAGTCGGCGGGGAACTCCTGGGTGTCGGGGCCGGCGTAGAGCGGGTCGAGCAGCGGGTAGCTCTTGGCCGGGTCGAAGTCCGCGGGCTTGTAGAGCACGCCGTAGACGTCGAAGCGGTCGTCGTCCGACCTGAACTGGAACATCTCAGCGAGGTCCGCGGCGCTCCCCGGGTCGCTCTCGGCGATCAGCGCCACCCGCTCGCCGTCCTTGGTCCGGTAGAGAGCGGTGCAGGGCGGGACATTGACCGACTCGAACTGCGCCACCATCCACTCGTGGTCCGGCGAGAGCTGGAAGTTGGAGTGGTGCAGCTCGGTCGAGGTCACGCGGCGCTGGCCCTTGCCGTCGAGCCCGACCAGGTGGTACTGGAGGTAGTAGGGGTTGGCCGG
>JACKQG010005515.1_pt1 | contig 13876 bp, 13 predicted proteins | sample 8237621 | NCBI WGS metagenome assembly JACKQG01 (sample SAMN15677084, study PRJNA649215) | marine metagenome | biome: marine; feature: Black Sea; material: saline water; isolation source: suspended particulate matter (SPM) from the Black Sea western gyre | collected 2013-06-09/2013-06-10 | depth...
GTGACGAACCCGATCCGAACTCAGGCAACAACGACGACAGCGTGAGCATCCTAGTGGTCACGGGTCCTTATATCGAGGCCGAAAAGCAGGACTCGCTGTACGCCGATGCCGACGGCAACGGCATACCCTCCCCCGGTGACACCCTGCAGTACCAAATCACCATCATCAACCACGGAACCGGCCCCGCCACAGACGTCAATTTCACTGACGTCCCTGATCCCAACACCACCCTGGTCCCCGGCTCTGTCCAGACCAGCCATGGAACTGTCACCAGCGGAAATGGCCCAGGGGACATCAGCGCAGCCGTGGACATAAACACGCTTCCGGGCTTCGGAAGCAGCGTGAACATCATCTTCCGTGTCGTCATCAGTGACCCGCTACCGCTGGATGTGACCTATGTGTCCAACCAGGGCACTGTCATCAGCACCGAGTTGCCCGATGAACCCACGGACGACCCGGATACAGTAACCGACGATGACCCCACCGTCACGCCTGTGCCCTATCCCGGCATCGCCTTGGCCAAAGTACTAGAGAGTAATGATCCGGCGTACGTGGCAGAACTGGTCACCTTCACCATTCGCATCACCAATACTGGTAACACCACTTTGTTGACCGTACCTTTGACGGACACCTACGACGCCGCGTACCTGACCTTCGTCAGCGCGACGCCGCAGCCCAATGTGGTCATGACCGACACTGGCCAGCTAGTGTGGTACGACCTGACGGGGCCGCCTCCTCATGGCTTCGGGGTGGTGTTCCCGCCACTTACCATCGTTTCGGTACAGGTGGTGCTGAGGGCCATCCACTATACGCCCGAAGGTATGAAGGCCGAAAACAGAGCGGAAGTGAGCGGCGTAGAGGATGAACTTGGCGAACCGCTACTTGACGTCGTTGATGAAGATGGCGCAGATGTGACCGTATTGCCCAACATCGAGATTAGCAAACGCGCCGACGTGGACGGGCCTTTCGAGATAGGGGATGAGATCACCTTCACCGTCCAGATCACCAATATCGGCACGACTGACATTGTCACCCTGCCACTGACCGACACGTATGATCCGGCTTACCTGGGCTTCGCGCGGGCCGATCCATCCCACGACCACTACGTGCCGGGGACAGTCGAGTGGGACGATCTGACCGGGCCACTCCCCAATGGCTTCAACACCCCCCTGGCGCCTGATGCCAGCTTCAGCGTCCGAGTAGTGTTCACTGCGGTTGCCGCTACCGAGGCTGTCACCAACACAGTGTTCGTTGAGAACGGTGTGGACGCCAATGGCAATCCGGTGAATGGCTCCGCTTCGGCGGCTGTCGCCATTGCGGAAGAACCAACCGACGCCGTCCTTCGGTTCTTCACGGCGACGGCATCCGACGACTACGTAACGCTAGTTTGGGAGACCATCACCGAAATAGACAACCTGGGCTTCAACGTCTGGCGCAGCTCGCAGTCGCAAACCGGCTACCAGCGCGTGAACAGCGCCTTGATCCCCAGTCAGGCGGCTGGCACCAGTGGCGCACGCTACGAGTTTGTGGATAAGGCCGTGCCAGACGGCGCCTGGTACTACAAACTGGAGACCATCTCGATCACCGGCCAGACCAGCGGCTGGCATGGGCCGGCTTATACTCAGGTGGGGGACGTTGTTAGCTGGCCGATCTATTTGCCTTTGGTGGTGCGCTAGAGATTGGAGGTTGGAGATTGGAGATTGGAGGTTGGAGGTCGGATGAGCAATAGCAAAACGAGTTGGGGGACTTGGAAGCGGCGAAGCGTGGTTATCTTTGCCATCCTGGCGCTCGTCGTGGCTCCCTGGCAATCTTACGGCCAATCACCGGCGGCGGGGGCTGCTGCTGGCGCGTCATGGCCTGATCTACGTCTGCTGACGTCGAGTGAGCAGGGCATTGTGCTTGAACTCCGCCTGCCGGCCTGGGAGGTGAGCACCCAGAAGGGCAACGGGGTCTTGTTTGACGAGATCAGCGTGCCTGGGTTCAGCTACACTTCGGATCCGGGCACGCCTCGGCTGCCGGTCAAGTTCGTCACTTTGGGCATCCCGCCCGGTGTCGAACCGCAGGTGCAGGTTCTGGAGGCCGATGGGCCACGGATCGAAACCGGCTATCGGTTGGCAGCCAATTCGTCTCCGATGCTGAGCTTCGATGTGGAAACCCCACCCTCTATGGCAACGCTAACTGGGCCGCCCGCACTGAAAGTCGAGCCGGCCAGCGGCGATGCGCTCTATCCGGCAGAGCTGGCGCAGGTCGTCGAGGTGGGCCGGCTGCGGAGCCAGTCCTTCGTCCAGATTCGCCTGAACCCGTTTCAGTATCATCCCCAGAAACATGAGTTGCACGTATACGACCGCCTACAGATCGCCGTGAAGCTCAATGCGCCAGCAACGGGCTTGAAGGGCGATCCGGTGGACGAAGGCCCCTTTGAATCAGCACTCCAAGCTCTCTTGCTGAACTACGCCGAAGCGAAGGCCTGGCGAGGGCTTCCACCCCCACCCCAGCCCTCCCCCTCCGAGGGGGAGGGAGGTGAACGGTTACAGGATTTCTACACCGGCATCCGGTTCCGCATTGAGGTCAGCCAGGATGGCTTGTACGAATTGGACCGCAATATGCTTCAGGCTGAAGACCCCGACATCATCAACTACCTTCTCAGTACCTTTCAACTGTTCGAGGACTTCAACCTGAGCGCGGAGAGTGAGGTCGCCCTGGAGATCGTGGACCTGGATGGCGACGACCATCTCGACTTCAAAGACCTCATTCGCTTCTACGGGCGAATACCCGACGAAGAGGAGCTACAGTACACCGGCACGCGGGTCTACTGGCTGGCGGCGGGCCGCGAGGCGGGCAAGCGCATGGCAACCCGTAGCGGCGCGCCGGGGTCCGGGGCGATTCCCCCCGACTTCCCCACCACAGTCCACGTCGAAGAGAACCACAAGTACTACTGGAATCTGCCTGAGCTTGGCGGCTCCGACACGCACTGGTATTGGGTCTACCTGGTCCAGACGGATCCAAGCTCGCCGCTGCAACGCAATTACCTTGCTTCAACACCCAACGTATCCTCTGAAAGTCACCAGGCCACCGTTCGCGCCAAATTGGTCAATATTTCCAGCAACTCCAATGTCAATCCCGACCACCGGGCGAAGCTCTACCTGAGCAATGTCGCACCGGCTACCCTCATCACCGACCAAACCTGGGATGGTCAAATAGGCATGGAGATCGAGGGAAACGTGACGTCGTCAAAGCTGAATTCTGGCGCGAACACAATTCGGCTGGAGATCTATTTGCAGCCCGGCGTCATAGCCGACGCCCTCTACGTGGATTGGTTCGAGGTGGATTATCGGCGGGCATTCGAGGCCCAAGATGACGCGCTGACCTTCACGCGGCCAACCGGCTATTCCGAGTACGAGATCACCGGGTTCAGTGCCCCTGACGTAGGGGTGTACGACATCACAGACCCGCCCAACCCAGTGCGGCTTACCGATACCCAGGTAGATTGGCGGGGAACGCTTCGGTTCAGCGACGCGACCCCGACGGCTGAGAAGTACATCGCTGCGCTACTCCAGAAGCCGCCCCTGATGGAACCCGATAGCTTAGCGCGCGTGAACGCCGGCGCTGATTTGAGAGCGCCCGCCAACGGCGCCAACTACCTCATCATCACCCACGCCGACTTCACCAGCGCGGCCAACCAACTGGCCACCCACCGCGCCACTGATTTCACCGCCAAGGTCGTTCAGGTTCAGGACGTCTACAACCAGTTCGGCAACAGCGTGCTGGATCCGGAGGCCATTCACGATTTCCTGGCCTATGCCATTGACAATTGGTCGCCGAGTCCACAGTATGTGCTGCTGATGGGGGATGGCACCTACGACTACCGCGATTATCTGGGCGAGCCGCGAGACAACTACGTCCCGCCCTACCAGGCCATGGTGGATCCCTGGTTGGGCGAAACAGCCGATGAGAATTACTATGCCGCCGTGAGCGGCGCGGACATCGTGCCCGATTTGGCCGTCGGCCGGGCGCCGGTGAACACCCTGGCAGAGGCAAACGCCGTTGTTGCCAAGATCATCGCCTACGAAGGAGACCTGGCTCTACAGAGGTTACAATCCGTGCCCGACAGCGTGATGTTTGTGGCCGACAACTATGAACCGGCGCGCAACGCCGGCAATTTCCCGCGCCTCGCCGACGGCCTGGCAACAGACTGCCTGCCCGACAGCTACACCGTCCAGACCATCTACTATGGCGAAACCCATGGAACGGCCGCCGCAGTCAAGTCAGCCATCATCAGCAACATCAACCAGGGGCAGCGGTTTGGCAACTACATCGGGCATGCCGGCGTAGGAGAGTGGGCTGATGAGGGCTTCTTTGCCGTCTCAGACGTGGGTGGTCTGAGCAACGCTAACAAGTTCCCCGTGGTGCTGGGAATGACCTGTTTGGAAGGCTCCTTCCAGGACGCTGTGCAGGATTCTGTCGCTGAACAAATGGTCCGGGGAGTGAACAAGGGAGCCATTGCCAGTTGGTCCCCCACGGGCCTGGGTGTGGCAACGGGGCACGACAAGCTGAGCCGTGGGTTCTACAACGCCTTGTTCCAGGAAAATGCTCGCCGGCTAGGCGCGGCCACTGTGGCCGGCAAGGTGCGCTTGTACAACAGCGGCAACAACCTGGACCTTATTCACACTTTCACCCTGCTGGGTGACCCGGCCACCGACACCGGAATCGAGGGGGGATGCCAGGGCGATCTCAATGACGATGGCGACGTGAATATAGTTGACATCATGCTGGTGGCCACCCGTTGGCGTACTTCTTGTGATACCCCCAACCCCGACGGCAATCCCGACACGCCCAATTATGAAGCTCAATATGACCTTGATGGTGACTGCGACATAGACATCGTGGACATCATGCGAGTGGTCGCTCGTTGGGGAGGTACTTGCGAGGCTGGCACTGGCGGCTGCCTGTAGCCAAACCCATAGAGAATAACAGGAGGTGACACAATGCGACGATTTGTAGCAGGGATACTGATTCTACTTGGCATGCTGATCTTACTTGGCATGATGCCCTTCTTCTTCAGCGAGGGCCCTGTATCGGCCCAACTTCAGAATGAGGGCACGCCCATGGCTCCTATCCTGGCCGGGGATACGCCGACGGTTCCTCCACCTACCGCCACACCGATTCCGGTCGGCGGCCATCTCTCCACAGTGGATCGCGAAGCCGTGTTGCAAGCAAACCTGGGCACACTGGTCGTGCCGTTGGCTGCTCTGGTCATTATGATTGGCGTCGTCGGCCTCGTTGTGATACGCCGTCGCCCCACGGCCTGAATCAAAGCCCATGAACCGTCAACGCTTATGGCTGATCATCGTTGGCGCTTTGATCATCCTGACCATCGGCGGATTGGCGTGGATCTGGGTCCGTCCAGACACCATCCTCTCCGACCTGATAGGGCAGCCCACTCCCCGAGCTGCCATCGTTGATCAAGTAGGACTCACCCATCCAAGCCAGGAATTCACTGACCTGGCCTCCGCCATGCTGGAAGTAGCCGGCTATCAGGTAGATGTCTACAGTGGCCGCGAGATCACCGTCGAGTTCTACAAGAACCTGGCGACCCACGGCTATAGCCTGATCGTCTTCCGCACCCATTCCAGCGATGTGGACCCTACGGGCGAAATCGGGCTGTTCACGTCGGAGCTCTATCGCGAAGACCAGTGGGTGGTGGAACAGCTTCGAGGCCACCTGGTCTATGGCCATACGATCCCCGATGCCGACGGCCCAGACTACTTCGCCATCGTGGCCGCCTTCATCAGGGAGGAGATGCGAGGGCGGTTCGACGACACGCTACTGATCATCGGCGGCTGCAAGATACTGGCCTCGCCCGAACTAGCCGAGGCCTTCCTTGATCGCGGCGCATCGGCGGTGGTGGGGTGGGATGACACCGTTGACCTGGCTCACAACGATCGCGCCATTCTGCGCCTGTTGCTGGCCATCGTGGGGCAGGAGATGTCGCTTGAGGAGGCGGTCCGGCGGACGACCATTGATGTTGGGCCAGACCCACTGTACGACAGTTGGCTGGTCGCCTACACCCACCGGTGACGTTGAATATCTGTATCTTCTCAAAAAGTCGGGGGAGGACAAATCTAGCGCCGGCCGAGTAGGAGCCCTTCGACAAGCTCAGGATAAACTCCGCGACGTATCGAGGCCAAGCGGGTTGTCGGTAGCCCCGCTCGCATCCTGGGTTTCGATACGACCTGAAGGTCTACTCAACCGGCGGATGCTCGCTATGCCCCCTTTCCCCCCAAAATATTGAGAAGATACGAATATCTGGAAGTACGGAAAAGGAGGTAGTTACATGTAAACAGGATGTAGCAGGCTCTCTCGTCGTAAGAGGGGTGTGAGGAAGGTCGAAAGGCCCCAAAAGTGTGTATCTGGCCCTGTTGGGCATCGCTTCAATCAAAGAAGGAGGCAAAAAAACATGTTTCGCAAATACAGTATCTTGATCGCTCTACTGATAGTTGGCCTGGTGCAAACGGCTTGCTCTGGCCCGGTTCAGGAAGCCAGGCAAGCCCAGGGCATCCCCTGGTGGGTTTGGCTGCTGATAATAGTAGTGATAGTGGCACTGTGGCTTTGGCGGCGGCCAGGCCGCCCGAAGGAAAAAGCTGCCCCGCCAACCAGACCAAAGACAGCAGCCCCGACCGCCAGGCCTGAGACAGCAGCTCCATCCCACGTCGTTGAGACGCCAGAGGGTGTGGCAAGGCACGCGCCGCCAATGCCCGATGACCTGAAGCGCATTGAGGGGATTGGCCCCAAGATTTCCAGTTTGCTTCAGGCAGCCGGCATCATGACCTTTGCACAACTGGCTGCCGCCGATGTGAGTCGGCTGAAGCAGATCATTGCGGAGGCCGGCCTCACTGCGCTGGCAGATCCCACCAGTTGGCCCGAGCAGGCCCGCCTGGCGGCTACTGGCCGGTGGGATGTGCTTGAGACTCTGCAAGATGAGCTCAAGGGTGGTCGGCGGGTGTGAGAGGAGGCTAAACGTGTTGAAAGAGTTCAAGGAGTTCGTACTGCGTGGGAACGTGGTTGATATGGCCGTGGGCATCATCATCGGCGCCGCCTTCGGGACTATCGTCAGATCGCTGGTTGATGACGTCATCATGCCGCCCATCGGCCTGCTGCTGAATGGGGTGGATTTTGCCAACCTCTTCGTCTTGCTCAAGGCAGGCTCCCCGCCTGCGCCTTACACATCGCTGGCCGACGCGCAGGCGGCAGGCGCGGTGACCATCAACTACGGCGTGTTCATCAACGCCGTCGTCAGCTTCCTCATCGTCGCCTTTGTGATGTTCCTGCTCATCCGCACCATCAATCGGATGAAGCGCGAAGAGGAAGCGCCGCCCGCCGAGCCGACGACGAAAGAGTGTCCATATTGCCTGTCCACCATCCCCATCAAGGCCACCCGCTGCCCACATTGCACTTCTGAACTGCCGGCAGCATAGGCTTAGCGCTAGCTTGGTTTAGCCCTCTGTGCTAGCGGACTACGCGGCCAACATCGGCTGGCGCGGGCACGTCAGGTTCAATGCATTTTGACATCGTGCGGATAGCATGATATACTTTGCACATGGGGAGGAGGTGATAAGCTTGGACGAATTGATCAAGCTAGTCTCGCAGAAGGCCGGTCTCTCCGAAGAGATGGCCAAGAAGGCCGTGGAAACGGTTATTGGCTATCTCAAGGACAAGCTGCCGGCTCCCATCGCTGGTCAGATTGACGGCGTGTTGGGCGGCGGCGGAGTGCCAAAAGACCTGGGAGGATTGGCGAAGGGTCTGGGAGGCATTCTGGGCAAGAAGTAACCAATTCACAATCATTCTTCGAAAGGAGGTAACAATGGCTATCTCAATCGGCACACTCAGAGGCATGTCCGCCGAACTGGCGGCCAAGTTGAAGGGGCAGGGGATCTACGACAGCGATCAGCTCCTCGAAGCAGCCCGGACGCCCGCCGGACGAAAGGCTCTGGCAGAGCTCGCGGGCGTGGAATCCCAGGTCATCCTGGGAGTCGCCAACCGCGCAGACCTGGCGCGCGTTCGGGGTATCGCTGGCGTCTTCTCTGACCTGCTAGAGCAGGCTGGCGTGGACACGGTCAAGGAGCTGGCGACCCGCAACTCAGACAACTTGTACGCCAAGCTAGCGGAGATAAACGCCGAAAAGAAACTGGCCGGTCGAACACCCCATCTGGATATGGTTAAGGACTGGGTAACGCAGGCCCAAGAGCTGCCCAAGTTGCTGGAGTATTGATTAGTAACTTATCAGTCAGATTCTTGCACAAAGAACAAGGACTTCCCTGCCGGGATTAGGGGATTAGGGGATTCTTTTAGGTTTCATCCCCCAATCCCCTAATCCCGGCCCTGGTTGGTTCTGGCTTGTCCAGGTTAGGGTGACTATGAATTCTTCGCAAAGACCCTTGGCTATGATACAATCTGCATAGCTAAAGGGTCTTTTCGTAAGGATATGCTGGGTGGGGGGGAATGGACGAACTGGTCTTTTTGAAACTTGGAGGTTCGCTAATAACTGATAAGAGCAGAGAGGCGACGGCGCGGGAGGAGGTCATCAGGCGGGCGGCGCGGGAGATAAGGGAGGCGCTGGAAGCCAGGCCCGACCTACGGCTCCTCGTAGGCCACGGCAGCGGCTCCTTCGGTCACTTCGTCGCCCGGCGCTATAGCCTCCTCGAAGGAGGCCCGCCCAACTGGCGGGGCTATGCCGAGACGGGCGCGGCAGCCGCCCGCCTCAACCGCCTTGTGACAGACATCTTCCTGGCTGAAGGCGTACCAGTCGTCTCCATCCAGCCTTCGGCCTCGGCCCACTGCTACGATGGACAGCTCATCAGCATGGAGACGGCGCCCATCGAACTGATTCTGCACCACGGCCTGGCGCCCCTGGTCTACGGCGACGTAGCCCTGGATGAGTTGCATGGCTGCACCATCATCTCCACCGAGCACATCTTCGCTTACCTGGCCGACCACCTGGACCCTGCGCGGATCGTCCTGGCTGGCGAGGTAGAGGGCGTCTTCACCGCCGACCCCCTCAAAAACGAATCCGCCCAGTTGATCCCAGAGATTTCGCGCCAGAACTTTCACCAGGTGGAGCACATGCTGGCTGGCTCTCACGGCGTTGACGTGACGGGCGGGATGCTGACCAAGGTGCGGATCATGTACGCCCTGGTACAGAGGCGGCCTGAGCTCACAGTACAACTCATCTCAGGCCGAAAGCCAGGCCTGATCAAGCGAGCGCTGCTGAAGCCGGACTTAGCGGAGGGAACTACGATCCGCTTTTGAGCTTTGAACTTTTAGTTTTGAGCTTTGAGCTTTGAGCTTTGAGCCTGGAAAGGGGAACAATGATCGCAGCTTTCTTTGACCTAGATGGCACCTTGTGCACTGAGCACGTCTGGCAAGCTTTCAACAGGTATTTCACTGAACACCGTCGCCGGCGGCTCCTCCTTAATGCTTTTCTAGCCACCCACCTCTCCTTGTGGCCGCTGCACCGCCTGGGCTTGTTGAGCCGAACGCGATTCTTCCGCTTGTGGATCAAGAACATGCCCTGGCTCCTCGTTGGCCTGCGGCCTGAAGAGAGCCAGGAGATCTTCCGCTGGGTCACTGATCAGGCCCTCATCCCCTCCCTGCGCCCTGACGTAGCCGAAGTCTTACGTCAACACCAGGCCGAGGGCCATCTGGTGGTCCTGGTCTCCGGAGCCTTCGAGGAGCTGCTGGCTTGCCTCGGGGAGCGACTGGGGGTGCAGCACGTCGTGGGCACGAGACTGGAGCTAAAACGTGGGAGATACTCCGGGCGGGCCGTCAAGCCCTGCTTCGGCCACGACAAGGTAACTCTCCTCACCGAACTCCTGGCGAAAAACGACCTGGAGGTAGACCTAAGCCAAAGCTTCGCCTACGGGGACAGCATCTTCGACGTCCCCGTGCTGGAACTGGTGGGCAACCCCGTTGCCGTCTACCCCGACAGCCAGTTGTGGGACTATGCCTCGCAGAGGGGGTGGCGGATCATCGGAGAGCCGAAAGAGGCGTGAGGTGCCTCCCACAGGCTGCGACGATATCTGAACACAGAGGCAAGCCTTCGGTTGGTCTCGACTCACTATCGAAACGATTTGAGTGTCGCTAAAACAAGTTGGAAGTCTTGAGGGGAATACTGTCAACGGATTTCTGGAACAGATTGAACGGATGCCCACCCATCCGGCGAGATTTCTCATGGCTGACCTGGATCCAAATCCGCTCAATCCGCTCCCAGAATCCGTTGACAGCCCCCCCGCCAGCGAAGAAAGATGCCATACCAAAGGTAAGTTGAAGGAGGTCTGGTAGTGTCTACTTTGCGGTTGTACTTTCTGGGTACACTCGACATCCGTTATGATGACCAACCATTGCCCAAGCGGTCGGCCGCTGGGCCACGCTGGCGCGGTCGGATTGAGCACGTGCAAAGTGGGGAGAGTGCCGCGTTTCTGGGCGTGGATGAGATGCTGTGCTTCGTTCGTCGTGTTGGTGTCATGAAGGGCGAAGAGTGCCAGCCTGCGGGGAAGGAGGAGTGAACGCGGGGCGGCACTTAGCCGAGATCCGAGATACATAAAGAGGCCACCGCTCATTGATGAGGGTGGCCTCTTCGTTCACACTTGGATGCTGGCTACTCTACTTCGTCCTCCTCGACGACACGATAGGGCGCCTCAATGTACCCGGAGGGCGGCGGTTCTTGAGACGGCTCCTCATCATCCACCACCTGGTAGGAGCCGGACACGGAGCTCATCTCGCGCAAATGGCGGCGCACAATCTCCTGAGGAGAAAGCTCGATGAAGAGCTTCAAACCCAGCAAGATGACACCGATGTCATCCAACTGGCCCAAGCCAAGCATGGGATCGGGTATAAGGTCAATGGGGAAGAGCAAATAGAGCAACGTGGCTGGCAGGATCATTTTCTGCCAGGCCGGCACGCCCGAGTCCCGAAGCAAGCGCCACACCAACCTGGCGTTCTTGATGATCGAAGCCAAAATGCCGGCTTTCTCGCTAAGATTCGAAGCTCCTCCTTGATTCGCCATGACTCCCCCTTTCACAAAACTCAAGGGTATTATAGCCGCCTTCTCTCTTTTTGGCAACTTTGCAAAACCCGATTTGACCTTTTCGCCCATCAGTAGTATAGTGTAAATGTCACTGACCGCATAAGTAGGAAGAGATATTGACCATGAAGTTTCCCGTAACAATGTATCAGGATGAAGAAGGATGGTATGTCGTGGAGTGTCCGGTTATTCCCGGCTGCATGAGTCAAGGGGGTACGGAAGAGGAAGCCTTACAGAATATCCGGGAAGCGATTCAACTTTGCCTGGAAGTGCGCCAGGAGAGAGGTTTGCCGCTCACTTGGACTTGACCTTTTCGTCCATCAGTAGTATAGTATAAACGCCACCGACCGCATGGCGCGGCGGTGAGCAGATTAGCTTGAACTCGTGCAAGGTCGCCTGGTTACAGCGGTGGCTGCCGCACAACACTACAGCGGATTGAGAAAGGAACGGATTTCTTTGCTCCCAATCCGTTTTATTCCGAATTCGTTGTAGTGTTTCAACTGTTGTCGCTTGGATCGCCGAGGCGACCGAGACGGCGGGAATCCTCAGCTTGGCAGTTACCCTGCCCCTTGGCACGCCCCAGGGGGCTTTTGCTTCCCTGCCCTCCGGCCCTCACTCATCAAATACCGAGGAGGTACCGCATGAACGCACGAAACGCTCTCCACCTGGCCCTGCTGACGCTGATCCTGGCAGGGCTCCTCACCGCCTGCGGGCCACGTCCTGAGCTTGTCGAAGGGCCCACGGCTACCCCAGGCCCCACCGCCCAGCGCAGCGGCTCCCTCACTGTGGCCATCGCCGCAGACGTGGACGGCCTTGATCCCCACAAGACCGTGGCCGCTGCCACCTTCCAGATCACCCGCAACCTCTACGACACCCTGGTGCAGGTCGATCCCCAGAGCCGCATCGAGGCCGACCTGGCCGCCTCGTGGGAGACGTCGGACGACGGGCTGAAGTGGACCTTCCACCTGCGCGACGACGTGTCCTTCCACAACGGGCGGGCCATGACCGCCGCCGACGTGAAGTACAGCTTCGAACGCATCCTCGACCCCGAAACGGCCAGTCCCCGCGCCAAGGATTACCAAATCATCACTGCCATCGAAACCCCGGATGACCGCACCGTGGTCTTCACCCTCTCCGAGGCCCAGGCCGCCTTCCTCTCCAACCTGGCCTACGGCTGGGCGGCCGTCGTCCCCCAGGAAGCAGCCGACGTCCTGCGCGATCACCCCGTCGGCACTGGCCCCTTCGAGTTTGTGGAATGGGTACCCGACAGCCACGTCAAACTCAAGCGCTTCGAGAAGTACTTCATCGCTGACGCGCCCTACCTGGACGAGGTCACCTTCCGGGTTATCACCGACCCACCCGCCCGGCTGATCAGCCTGAAGACCGGGGAGGTGGACATGGTGCCGGAAGTGCCGGCTCAGGAGATCGCCAGCCTCCAGGAGCAGCCCGGCATCAAAGTGATCCAGCAGCCCTTCAACGGCATCCAGTTGCTGGCCATCAACAACGCCCGCCCTCCTTTCGACGACCTGCGGGTGCGCCAGGCCATCAACTACGCCATTGACAAGCAGGCGGTGATCGAGGGCGCCCAGTGGGGGACCGCAGTGCCTATTTGCAGCCACATGCCCCCGGTCAGCGATTTCTACGTGATACCTGACCAATGCTACCCCTACAATCCTGAGAAAGCCCGGGAGCTCTTGACTGAAGCCGGCTACCCCAACGGCTTCGAGACCACCATCGCCCTCCCCCAGCCCTACGACTTCCACATCCGCAACGGCGAGGTCATCGCCGACCAACTGGCCAAGGTGGGCATTAAGGCCAAACTGGAGACCATCGAGTGGGCCACCTACTTGGAGCAGGTGTACTTCGGACGAGATTACGCTCTGACCACCCTGGGCCACACCGGACGGCTTGATCCCGACCCCTTCCTCAACCGCTACGTCAGCGAGCGCACAGAGAATTACATGAATTACACTAACCCCCGCTACGACGAGCTGGCCAAAGAGGGAGCAGTCAGCACCGACCCGGCACGCCGGAAGGAAATCTACGCCGAGATGCAGCGGATGCTGGCCGACGACGCGGTGGCCGTCTATCTCCTGGCCCCGCTCTCCTCAGTGGGGCTGAGAGAAGAAATTCAGGGATGGCAACTGTACCCGATTGACATCTACGACTTGCGGACGGTGTGGATTGGAGATTAGAGATTGGAGATTGGATATTGGGGTTGCGGCGCGTACCATCTCTCCTACTAACTCTGTTCCTGATCTCGCTGGTCACCTTTGTGGTAGTGCAGGTGATACCGGGCGATCCGGCTCAGCTTATCCTGGGCACCGAGGCCCCGCCAGAGGCCCTGGCCGGTCTGCGGGCCCAATTGGGGCTGGATCGCCCGCTGCCCCTGCAATACCTGAGCTGGCTGAGCGGGGTGCTGCGCGGGGACCTGGGGGTCTCGCTGCGGCATGGCCGTCCGGTGACCACGCTCATCGCCGAGCGGCTGCCGGTCACTCTCTCGCTGGCAACCCTGTCCCTGACCCTGGCCGTGCTCCTGGCCGTGCCGCTGGGCGTCCTGGCCGCCGTCCGCCAACACAGCGCGCTCGACTACGGAGTGCTGGTCTTCGCCCAGGCCGGGCTGGCCCTGCCCTCGTTCTGGATCGGCATCCTCCTCATCCTGCTCTTCGCCCTGAGCTGGCGCTGGCTGCCCTCGGGCGGGTACGTGCCCTGGGGGGAGAATCCGCTGGGCGCGCTGCGCAGCCTGGCCATGCCCGTCTTAGCATTGGGACTGCCGGTGGCCGGGGTGCTGGCCCG
>JACKQG010005516.1_pt1 | contig 13872 bp, 9 predicted proteins | sample 8237621 | NCBI WGS metagenome assembly JACKQG01 (sample SAMN15677084, study PRJNA649215) | marine metagenome | biome: marine; feature: Black Sea; material: saline water; isolation source: suspended particulate matter (SPM) from the Black Sea western gyre | collected 2013-06-09/2013-06-10 | depth...
GGGCAGATTCGACCCGGCCGTCCCTGACCACCATCCTCTCACCGGGCGCAGCGCGGAACCCCCAAGCAAGCCGGCCGTCTGCTGCGTCGAGGCAGTAGAGCCATCCATCGGCCGAACCAAAGAACAGGCGGCCCCGATAGTAGGTTGGAGGTGAATCGATCCGCCCGTTGGCCATGAACGTCCACTGGGAAGTCCCATCGTTCTCGTCGAGCGCGTGGATCGTGCACTGGTCGACCGCCGCCACAAACACCATTCCCCCCGCCGCAATTGGCGGAGTGATCCGGTTGCCAATGTCCGTCGTCCAAGCCTCACGTGCTTCGGCTTTCACCTGCGTCGAGGCATAACCGCTCCGCGCCGCATTGTGCCGATACATGGGCCAGTCAAAGATGGCGGTTTCCGGTGTCGCGTCGGAACGGGTAAGTGCGTCGTACGCAGGGCCCTTCCGGAATCGAAGATCACCTTTCATCCCCTGCTCTTCAGGCGTCTGGCTGCTGTCAGCCGCAAACGCACTGAAGCCTCGGACCATCGATTCCATGAAGCAGGCACAGGGGTGTGGTGTGGCGTAGGTCAGACCGTTAGCCGGGAGAATGCCGTACAGGCAGGCACCTCGCACCCAGTGATTCGTTTCCCAATGTTCGCCCCTGACGTCGACGTACTCGATGCCGGTTGCCGAGGGCATGAGGAATCTTTCGGTGGCCCGGGACCGGTAGCATCTTTGGTGGAACCAGGAGTTGTGTTCCACGTCCAGTGGGAACTCACGCTTGACCTCGCCCGTGCGGAGGTCGCGGCCGCGGTAGACCCCACCCATCTTCTGAATCCTGGCGATACCGGCGTCCCACAGGAGCCCGTCGACAATGTGGATATCATCGGGTGAACTGTGACCGGATGACTGATGCACCTCTTTCCAGAGAGTCTCTCCAGTTTCCGCTGAGAGCGCAAGCATGATACCCTCGTCAAAGTCAAATCCTTGACCGCAGATGACGACATCCTCGTGGACCAGAAGCGATGGGGCCGTGGCCGTACCCAGCTTGTACTGCTTGAGTTCCAGACTCTCCGAACTCCACACGTGCTCGCCGGTCTCCCGGTTGATCGCCACGACCTCGGCGCCGTTGTGAAAGTAGAGTCGCTTGCCGTCGATTGCCAATGTCACGGTCATGACCGGGTATGCTTGCTTCCACTGTTGTTTGCCGCTTTTCCGATCGATTGCAGAGATCATTCGCGGGCGATCGTCCCACTTGAACTGGCCCGTGGCGTTCCCCGCCGCATTCCAGACCTCGACGGTCGACATATTGTATGTCTGTTGCTCCGCGACGGCGTCGCTGGTGAGCAGGAAGATCGTGTCTTCGGAGACCCGGATTTCTTCGATGCCTTCGGTGCCCTCGAACGTGCGGATGGTTTCCCCGGTTGCCGCGTCAAGTTCCGAAAGTGGCGTGCCGACACCCAGAGGGATGTAGAGCTTGTCATCCTGGGCGACCAACCGGCGCATGGCTTGAGTCGGACCGGACTTGACGGGCCACCAGTGGGTGTGCCACGACGGTAGCGGTCGCTTCCAGAGGACGATGCCGTTGAATCCGTCGCGGCAGATGAGCGTCCACTTTTCCGGTAGGAGGGGGCTCAAGCGAGATCCTTCATCCATGACGTAGAACAGCTTGCCGTCCATCGAGACCATGGCGTTCAGGCTCGACGCAAACTCATGCGACCGTGTCCACGAGGGTCCGCTCCGCCATTGGAGACGCTTGGGCGGACCGACCACGCTGTCCCGACTGACCGCGTTGTTTCCCGGCTCGTACATGTGCATTGGCCAGTCATCGATCGTGTCGGGAACGGGTTTGTGATGAACGAACAAACCGCCCACTTGCCGGAACTCGAGATTGGTAGCTTTCGATGCGGATCTGGCTACCAGCACGCCGCGCGGCGCCAGAACACGGTCCAGTTCGGATTCCGGTATCTCGGATCTCGTATTTGGCAAGACGAGCAGGTTCACAAGGTTGTCAACGTAAGGAAGACACTCGCCGTCGAACTCAATTGCGGTGGCCTGCCCATGAACTCCGGCGGTGGAGAAGACTCGCTTGGCTTCGGCCACGGCCGCCCTGTCGTCGTCGAGTGCTTGGACGACAAATCCGCGTTCCACGAGGTCCGTGGCCACGCGTGCATCGTCGCAACCGATCACAACGGCCAGGCCACCTTGGAGTCTCGCGATCTCGATAACATCGTCCGTGAATTCCGCCGCAGCCACTGCCGAGGAAAACAGCAGAGACGCGATCATTGGTAAGACTCTCATGGGTAGAGCTCCTCTTTGTTGGTTGCTTCTGGCGTCGCCCAGCGAGAACCGGGGCGCGTCGCGAGTGGTTTCCGATTACTTTCCGTCGTCGAACTGCAATTGAACCTCGTGGACCCCCATGCAAAAGCCAACCTGCGGCAAGATGCGAATGCTGATTGCATCACACTTCAGGGGTGCCGTCGGCCGCACGACATTGAATTTGTCGCGATCAAGGCCGTAGTCGTCCGTGATGTACTTTTTCATTTTGGTCCACTCACCTTCGCCTACCCGATACTCCACCCACCAATTGCGGGGCAATCGAACCTTCTCGCCCTCGCCTCCGTCTTCCTCGTACCAGTAGACCGCGATGCTGCCCACGGTTCTCGCGTGGTCAAACTCGACGATAATGTTCTGACCGCGATTCTTGAACGGCAGGCCGGTCCAGCGGGGTTGCTCCTGGTCGTCGGACGTGTCGGGCACGCGGCCATCCACCACCGCGGCCACGCTGTCGCTCTCGTGCGTGTGCGTTGCGATGACCTTGCCGTAGTCGGCCGCCGACAGCTGGTTGCTGACCATGAACTGGCGAGCCAGTGACTCGTTCCGTGGCAGCCAGACGATCATCGAATCCTCGCCGCGATTGTTCCACGCGTAATAAGGGATCAGCTTGAGCGCCGATGGCGTGACGGAGTTGTCGGTCAATTCCATTGCCGGAACGGAAACTCGCACCACGCCCTGCAGCAAACCTCCGTCGATGACGTCGGTCTCGATCTCCGCTGGATCGGCAGGCCCCGGAACATAGAACCGCTGGACAATATCGGCTCGTTCGTGCAACTTGGCCGCTGCCAGATTGTCTGCTTGCTCGGCACAGTAGACCAACGGTCCCCGGGTGATGGCGATCCGGTCACGATTGGCCTCGACCTGATCGATCGCTTTGCTGTAACGGACCGGCATGGGCAGATTCAATTCCACGGTATCGCCCGCCTGCCAGATGCGCTGAATCGCGGCGAATCCCTTGGTCGGTGAAGCGTCGACTGCCTGTCCGTTGACCTTAAGAGTCCATTTGGGCTGCAGGCCGTCAATGTACTGATAGAGAGCGCCGGGCACGAACTGCCCGCGTGCCCATGTGGGAATGCGCAACTTCAGAACAAACGCTAGATTGCTTGTGGGATCGATTTTCAGTCGGACTCTACCGTCGAAGGGGTAGTTCGACTCTTGCTCAATCGTTACGTTGCCGCCAGCCAGAGGAATCTCAGTGCGGCTGCTGCCATACAACCCCAGACAGATCTCGTCATCCGTGTGCGAGTACATGTAGCCGGAGACTTGTGGAATCAGACGAGCCAGATTCGACGGACAACACGCACAGCCAAACCACTCGGCGCGGCCTCCCGACCCATGATTGAACATCGGAACACCGTCGGTTTCCAGGACGTTGACATAGAAGAAGCTGTCGCCCGCCATCCCCATGCCGGCCAGTGAGTTGTTCAACAGAGCGACCTCGGCTACGTCGAAGTACTTGGCGTCTTGGTGCAGCAGGTACATGCGAAAGTTGAACAGCACATTGGCCACTGCCGCACACGTTTCGTTGTACGTCTGTCGGTTGGGCAGATCGTAGGCCGGCCCAAAGCCTTCGATTCCATGCGTAGCGCCCAATCCGCCGATGATGTGCATCTTCGTATCGACGATGTCGTGCCAGATCTTCTCGGCGGCCCCGGCGTAGGACATGTCGCCGGTCAGCGCGCTCATGTCCGCCATGCCGGCATAGAGATAACCGGCACGCACGGCATGGCCGACGGCCTGAGTCTGTTCGACGACCGGCTTGTGCTGCTGGGCGTAGGATGGCGACATCGTTCCTTCGCCTTCCGGGCGATAGGTGACGCCACGGACGTCGAGAAACTTCTGGGCCATGTCCAGATACAGACGTTTTCCAGTCACACGGTACAGCTTGCACAACGCCAGTTCCAGTTCCTGATGTCCCGGCGCTTGCATGACCGGACGGCCGTCGCTGTAGTTTGGATCGCCTTCGAAGAAGACCTTGTTGAAGTGACGGGCGCTCTTCTCGGCGACCTTCAACCATTTGTCTTTTCCTGTGGCCTGGTAGTAAGCGATGGCGCCCTCGTACATATGGCCCAAGTTGTAGAGCTCGTGGCTGTGGACGACCCAGGAGTAGGGCGTCTCGCCCATCTGCTGTGGGCGGGCGACTCCGCAGATGTGCGAGACATACAGGTAGCCATCGTCCTGCTGAGCCTCGGCGATCACGTCGATAATCCCGTCCAGTTGTTTTTCCAGACCGGGATCCGGCTTGATCATCAATAGATAGGCGGCCCCCTCCATCACCTTGTAGAGGTCCGAAGAGACAAAGCGATGGGGAAATGGCAATTCACCGCCTCGCCCATGCAGGAAGTTGCCGCAGCGGCGAAGATTTTCCACCGCCGGCTCGGTCTGCACCAGAGCATGCGGAACGGTCGATTCCGCCTGGAGCTTGAGTCGGGGCAGCCAGAAGTTGTCCTGAAGAGTCACTTTCTCGAACGACATCGGGGCCAGCGGATAGTCGTGCTTTTCCTCCGCGGCGGCGAGGCTGCACATCACGAGCGCGAAGATGGTGAGTGATCGCGCAAGATGTTTCGTCGTCTTCATGGCGTATTCCTTTTCGAAGTCGTGGGGCACTCTTCCCTCTTCTTGATCTCGATTGTCACTGACGTGTCCATGCTGTTTCTCTCAAGCGGAAATGTAGCACCGTCGCCAGACGGCAGGTGTTCTCTGTGGCCACGGTGTGGCGAGCGTAGCGACGACGGCGCGTCAGGCCCCGCACCAAGGGCGTGGTGGATACGGGTTAAGGGGCCTCGACCAGTACTCGTATCTGATCGATCCGATTCGGAGACGCCTGCAGGTCCAGGATCAATGTGCGCTGGTCGGCGGCCAAAATGATCTTGTCAAAGCCCTCCCGCGGATCGCCCTCGGGACGAGGCTCAACCGATCGCGAAGGTGTTTCGTAATTGAGCTTTGGGTTTCCAAACAGTGAGTCTGTTTCCTTGATCAAACGATTTCTCGAAATCAGACCGACGATGGGCTCGGCGAATGTGACCTGCCCCACGACACGCTGTTTCCGATCCTGACGCTCTTCGGTCCACGCAGATTTGAGTTGCAGCAGGTAGCTGGAAACGCGCTGACCGGCAGGGATCGTCTTCGTCTGTTCGAAAGGAACGAGCCGGAACTCACCTGGATCCGATTGCCCGACCCGAGTCGCCGCATCGAGCTGAACGTTCTTCTTCTCCGGGAAGATCACGATGTGCTCATTGTCTTCGTACTTCTCCGGATCAAGATTCGGGCCCGGAGAGACAAACTTCATAGAGCCGGTTGCCTGCAGGACGCCTGAGTTCACAGGCCACGCTTTCTCAAAGGCGGCAACTCTGTACTCGGTCGATTCAAGCGTGTTGGATTGCCGTGATGCCCGTACGGCCTGACCTTCCCGAACCAACGCGGAATTGGTAGACACAGTTCCCTTGCGGTTCACGGATACCTGGCCCTCGAATACGCAGACGTCGGTTGTCCCGTCTTCCGTAACGGAAACGCCGAACGCCGTGCCCCAATCCACAACGTTCGCGGTTCCCGTCTCCACGGCAAATCCGATCGCCGCCTCCGGCACCGTCGCGGTCACTACGCCGTGGCCAAGAACGACGTGCATGTCGTCGATGACTTCGAGGCGTGCGGGGCCTTCGATCGCGACTCGAGCGCCACTGACAAAATCGAGACGAACGACTCCGCGATCGAGGGCAATTTCGCCGGAAACGACTGCTTGACCGGGACGGATGGCGACGTTCTTCTGATCGTAAGCGCCAACAGCTTGCGTAATCACGGCAACGTGGCGAGGGTCGTCTGAATCGATCAATCCTGAATCCCGTGACCAGAGAAGGGCGATGCCTCCGGCCATCAGCAGGAACATCGCGCCTATGGCCAGCACTTCAACGCGCCAACGTCGCCGACCGTCTTCCGTTGCCCGTGGCGATGTGGCCGGTTGAGCACTGGAACAAGCAGCGGCCGACGGCAGAGCGGATTCCAGGACGCGGTACTGGACAAGCAATTGCCGCACCTCGCTACTTTGGCGAAGCCGCTGCTCCAGTTCCTCAAACTCGTCCTCGGACAAGTTGCCGGAGCAGTATCCGTTGATTAGCCAGATATCTCGCTCGTTGCTCGCCATGCCCTACATCCAATTCTGATTGGCCCGATTGGCCTTCGCCTTCTCAATATTCTTCTTGATCGTCGCGCGCTTGGGATCGCCAGGACTCAGGTTCTGCAGTTCGTCCTCCAGCATTTCAATCCGCACACGGTGCATATCTTCGGCTGTTTCGGCTCCCACTTCATTCAGGTACTGTGTTAGCAGACGGTCGAGTTGCTCGGCCTTTTCCGGCTCCTTGGTCCTCAGGTCGTGCTCTTCTGCGATGTCCTTCACGACGTCGTGTAGACGTGTCTCGCCCGTGTTCAGATGGCGCATGAACTTGTAGTCGCCCATGCGGATCGCGGAAATTGGTACGCCCGCGTAATAGGGATAGTGAAACACCAGGAACGGCTGCGGCCGGTCGACCCGTCCCTGGTTGCCGCGTTGGAAGAGATCGGACAGGCTGCCGCCATCAAGATGCGCTGGCAAAGGTCTCGTGCTGCCCGAGAGGTCGTGGATCGTCGGCAAGAAATCCCACTGGGCGATGGGCACGTCGCACTGGGCACCGGCCATGACCCCGGGACCGCGTATGACCGTGGGCACTCGGAGTCCGCCTTCGAACATCCTGGCCTTGCCTCCGGTGAGCGGGGCGTTGGTCACGTGTCCGCCGCCGTTGTCCGAAGAGAAAATCACGTACGTATTGTCTGCGATGCCCATCTCATCCAGCGTCTTGAGGATCGCTCCCAGACTGTCATCGAGATGCTCGATCATGGCGGCATAGACGTCCGATTCGCCCTTCTCTCTCGGACGTCCCTTATACTTCTTGATGGTTTCAGCCAGCGCCCCGTGTTTCACATGAACCGCATAGTGAGAGACCATCAGAAAGAACGGACGGTCCACTTTGACCTGATCCTTGATGAAGCTAGTGGCTCTTCGGGTAAGACTGAAAACGCGTTTCGGATCGTCCGCTGGCAGGGGCCTGCGCGGCTTATCGCGGTTGCTGACGTAGTCACCATGAAAATTACCGTTACCGTGATTCCCGGGATCGTATTCGTCGGTGATATCATAGCCCGAGTCCTCCATGCGACGGATGGCCATGCCTTTACCGAAATGGGCGGTGATGTAGCCGCGATCGGCTTCCTTGAGGATGTGCGCAATCGATCGTTCACTGGCACAATCGATCCCATTAACCTTCGCCAAGACGTCGTACACTGTGGTGACTTGGAGGCGAGCCGTCGTCTTGCCAAATTGAATGGATATACGCGACGGCGTACATGTTGGGGCGGGGGCGTACGCACTTGAAAATCGCATCCCCGCCTCAGCCAACCGCTCGAGGTTCGGAGTTTGGTAGAAGGTGCTGCTCGTTTCCGGAAGGTTCTTCATCATCGGGACCGACGTATCGGTCCATCCCTGGTCGTCGGTGTAGAAAAGGACGAAATTTGGTGACCCTTCCGCCGCGATTCCGGCTGTTGCCCCAAGGAACAAGTACGTGAAGAAGATGAATCTCACGATGCCTCTCCCATTTCTTCGATGTTGCCGAGCTTCGATCTGACGCAGGCGGCAAGTCGATCACGAACGCGGGCGAGCGCTTTGTATAACCCGGTTGGTGTCCTGCCCACACGAACAGCGACATCCTTGATTGCCACACCGTCTTCGTAGACGGCCTTGACGAGTCCCAACTGTCTTGGTTCCAAACTTTGAACGCACTCCCGCAGCGCCTGTTCGCGCTGCCTTTGTCGCTCGGCGACGCTTGTCGCTTCGTCCGCCAGCAAGTCAAACACGTCGTCGCTCAACTGGAATCGATCCGTCGCCCGTCTCCGGCGGTACTTCAACACTTCGTACCGGGCGATCATGAACGCCCAATCTAGAAAACTGGATTCCTCGCCTTGCGAATCGAACTGGTCAAATTTCCGCCATAGCACAACGCTCGATTCCTGCATGACCTCATCCACCCCGTCCCACGTTGGAACTAGCGAGGCCACGAATGCGCGGAGATTCCCCTCGAACCGGCTGAAAAGCCGCAGGAACGCCTCGTGATCCGTGTTCTTCTCGGTGTCATTCGTCATAGTCTGCAGGGATACTCCGTCCCGGACGAGAATTGCCCGCCGGAAAATGGAGATTTCACAACGATTGTCGATCGAGCTAGACCAATAGCAGTCCTCTAGGAGAACGCACAGTTTCGCGTATGAGGGATTCTAGTGTAGGCTCTCCGCGTCGGCTACGTGGACACGGACACGGGCCCTAGACGATGCGATCGTTCGGGCAGATAGGACGGCTCCCACTTGAAACGATTAAGATCTGGAGAGTCGCGAAGGTCCGACACGCGCACGTCAATATCGCCCGACGTAAGACGCACAGTGGGACGACGCCCATGCAACCAGAACCGTGACAGGGCAGTGAATCGCCACCTAGAGAGGAGGCATGACCACCGGGGCGGTAGGCCCCCAGGAGGGCGTGTCGTGAGCCCGCAGGCGGTTCTCGGATGCTGGCAGAAGAGTAGTCGAAGTCGGGCGAGACTGGCCGAAACTGATAGGCTGCAGAGAGGGCAGTCTCCGCATTGAGACCGCCCCGAAGAAGTAGAGACGTGACGCCCGTCGGTGGCGGACACCTCCCAAGTTCGTAATTGCGCGAAAACTTCAGATGTCCGACACACATCCGCAGGTTGGCGGCGATTGCGTCGGCCTACCTGAGGCCGTGACGGCCGACGAGAATTCTCAGCATCAATAGGCTCAAGTGGCGGATGGGCGAATGCCATTCTGTAGGGGCAGCCAGTGCGCCGACGGGTGAGTTCTGCAAGGCGTCCCAACTCGCTCGGGTCTGATTCTATGAAAGAGGAACGGTTTATCCTGGAGTAGAGCGGTGAGCCAGTGGGGTTCGCCGATGTTTCCACCTGCCGTGATGGAGGCGGCTTACCAGGAGATCCGGCTATGTTGTACCTTGGAATCGACCTGCATCTCAAGCAAATTACCGTCTCGCTTCGCAACGAGGGTGGCGATGTCGTCCTGCGTCGCCAAGTCAGCACGCGGTGGCCGAAACTGGCGGAGTTTCGCACGCAATTGGCGGAAGCCGCGGCCGACGATGAAAAGTATGTGGCCGTCGTTGAAGTCTGTGGATTTCACGACTGGTTCGTGAAATGGCTCCGCGGCGATCCCCGCTGTCACATGGTGCTCTTAGTCCAGCCGCTGGGGCGTTCAGCGGTCAAGACCGATCGACGCGATGCCCATGCCTTGAGCGAGCTTCTGTGGATCAATCGTGAACGCTTGCTGCGCGGGGAACGCGTGCATGGGGTGCGGACGGTGCATCAGCCAGATGAGGACCAGCAGGCGGACCGGCGGCTGACCCAATTGCGCGAACGGTTGGTGTGGAGACGTACGCAAACAATCAACCAGGTTCACAAAATCCTGCGGCGGAACAACTTGGAGTGGGACCGTCCCACGAAGACATTTCAGACCTGCAAAGTGATCCGGTGGTTGAGGAGCATGCAACTGAACTCGATGGATCGTTTGGCCATGAACCAGTTGCTTGTGCAGTGGAAGCTCTGGGAAGAACAGCTACTGGAGGTGGACACGCGGATGACGTCGCGCTTCCTCGCAAATCGTGACGCCCAATTGCTGGCGACGATTCCCGGCGTAAATACGTACATCGCCCTGGCAATCGCCTGCCGGATCGCTCCGATCGAGCGATTCCCGCATGGTCGGAGCTTGGCAAACTTCTTGGGCCTGACACCGGGCTGCCGCAGTTCGGGTGAGACGGAACGACCGGGTTCGATCACCAAGGTGGGCAGCCGGATGGTGCGTTCTCTGATCGCGCAGGTCATCCTGCATTTGCTGCGTAAGGATGGTGCGGTACGAACCTGGTATCAGCGGATCAAGCGTCGACGAGGCTCGAGAATCGCGCGGGTCGCGGTGATGCGGCGGACCGCTGCGATCATGCAGCGCATGTTAAGTAAGGGCGAACCCTGGCGAGCGGAAAAAGTCGACTCGGCGACGTCGGAAACGGAGAACAAACGCCGGCGGGTGCAGCCACGTCAACGCCGAAAAACAGTGCCATCCGCTTTGGCGGAACGCCGAACCGAGTCCCCAAGCTCAAGTACCGGTTCCTCTTCTCTGTTGACTGGAGAGGAGGTGGCACAATGCCCGGTTTAGACTTTCAACTGGTCCGCGAACAGGTCGCGATGCGGGACGTACTGCAGTTGCTGCAGTTCGAGGCGGTGTTTCGTCGCGGGGACCAGTGGCGCGGCCCGTGCCCGGTACATGGTTCCCGAAGCCCACGTAGTCGTTCGTTTTCGGTGGACGTACGGTTGGGACGGTACCATTGTTTCAGCTGCGGATCGCGTGGCAACACGCTGGAGCTGTGGGCTGCGGTGAACGACAAGAGCGTCTTTGCAGCCGCAGTGGAATTGTGCGAGCTATTGCGAGTGGAGATACCATGGGTAACACGCTGGTAGTCGAGGGCGCAAATGAACAACCGAGTGGGTGATTGCATCGATCGTGGCATCCGTCACGATCCCTGCGGGCCTTGCTCAGTCCGTGGTCTGTCATGGATCCACCGGGAGCGATCCCGGAAGGACGTGGGTCTGATTGTGACGAGCTTGGTTTCGCAGGATGGTCGAACAGAACATTACCGTGCCGGGCAGCCTGGAGCCAGGCGGTCTGGGCGCTTGCCGCAGGGCGAGCGGATTCACGAAGGGATGACTTGAGGTGCAGTCGCCAGGACAAGAACGACTGCGACCGGACTCGATAAAAAGACCTTGAGCGATCAACCGACGAACATTTGAACTTGACGCGCTGACGCTACCATCAACGAACCACAATGAAGACTTCAAAACGAAGCTGCGAGCTTCGGCGCAGAGTGTACGTTCAGTGATCGGAAAAACGAAAATGAAAACTCCGGGAGAAACCGCTTGACAACCTGAACTCTTTCAGGGATGACAGGCCTCGATCACTTCGGTCTCGGCCCGAAAGTGCTCGGGTGCCCCACACGCCTGATGGAGTTGAGGTGCATATTTGACGCTGCGATTCACTTCCCAGAGATTTTTGTCTGTACCTTACAGGCAGGGGTGGTTCGGTTTGTCACCCCATACTGCAGAATTCTCTGAAATTCGCTGTAATGAATCCTCAGCATGTGACAATACGGGGGTGTGATGCAAGATTCCGACGCTATTCAACGCATGACGATCGAGTGGACTCGGGCCCAACCTTCAGTGGGCCGGTTTATTCGTAGCTTTGTGCGCGATCGCGCTCAGGCAGAGGACCTGCTGCAGGAAGTGGCCCTAGTCATTGTCGACCGGTTTGAGAGCTATGAACCGGACCGGCCTTTCATCGGCTGGGCTCTGGGCATTGCCAGACGCGTCGTGCTGACCCACCTGCGCAAGGAGTATCGCGATCGCCAGGTCGATTTCACCAATGCGGTCGAGCAGGCAGCCGATGCTTTCCAGCGCTTGGAGCCGCAGGCTGAGGTGATGAAGGACGCCCTCGCCCACTGCGTCGACAACGTACGTGGCCGCAGCCGACGGGCGCTTCTTCTCAGGTATAGCGAGGGGCTGGAACTCAAACAGATTGGCGAGCGTCTCGGGATGACCGCCGGGAATGTCGGCGTGCTTCTACATCGGGTTCGGACATCTCTCCGGGAATGCGTGCAGCGCAGGCTGCGACTGGAGGGGCAGTCATGACCGACCCGGTCAGGCACATCGACCGTTACCTCGACGGCCAACTGAACGACCGCGAAATTGGCGAACTGCTGGAGTGGGTGGCAGCCGATCCGGTCAATGCGGACCTCTTCGCACGCCAGTGCCTTCTGGATCAACATACCTACGAGCTGCTGCAGGACGGCTTGTTTCCGACCACATCGGATCGCCCGCCAGTCGAGCGTCGCGCTCGATTGCCGATGGCAGCTTTCGCTGTTGCGGCAAGCGTGCTCATTGCCTTGGGGCTTGTCGTGTGGCAGTTGTTGCCGACGCGCTCGAAACCTGCCGCGGCACTGCCGGTTGTCATTGCCCAGTCTATCGGAGGTTACGATGCGGCCGGAAAACCATTCCGTCCCGGGGATCAAGTGGGCACGGGGCGATTAACTCTGGACCGAGGCGTGATTCGAATCGATTTCTCCAATGGTGCACAAGTGGCCGTGGAAGGCCCGGCCGACCTGCAGATACTCGACGAGATGCACATCGTCCTTGACCGCGGGGTGGCAACCGCCGTGATTCCCGAATCGGCGGTCGGTTTCGCGATCGATACGTCGACAGCGCGGGTCGTGGATCTTGGCACGGCCTTCGGAATCTCGGTTGGCGACGATGGACTCACTGAGGTCTGCGTCTTTGACGGGGAAGTCGAGGTTGACTATCGCGCGAAGGAATCGGTGGATACTCCGAAGCGCCGCGTGAGTGAGGGCCAGGCCGTCCAAGCCTCACAGGCCTCCTCCACGATCGACTCGGTCGCATTCGAGACCACTCGTTACGAACGAGCTTGGCCCGTGAATTCAGGTGTCTTGCAGACAACGGGGCTGATGAAATTCGTGTCGCCTGGGCCGGGATTTCTTCCGGGGCGATACGAGGATACGGAACATATCGTCGTTTTTTCGGAACGGCGAAATGTGCTGCTCGAGGAACTGCTGCCAGTCGACCTTGCCGAACCTGGCGAATACGAGCGTCTGCGACGTCGCGAGCAACACGTTCTCCAGCCGGGCCAACGAGTTCGGAGCTACCTGCTACAACTTGACCCTGTGGGACGACGGATTCTGAAGGGTAGCGACAAGCCGCGGGTCTTTGGGCAAATCACCTTTGACAGTTCCATCGTCGGCCTGATCGCCAGCCAGCGGAATCTCTCGGAGACGGACGCCTTGTTCGGCGATCCTGATGGCGACTACGGCGACCTGGCACGAGGCGTGGAACCATCACCAAATGACCGAGACGGAAAGGATGCCGTGATTCTTGCAGCTGACCAGCGAACACTGATTCTGAACCTGGCAGCAGCCTCGGCGGTCGATCAGATCCGTGTGCTCGTCAGCGAACCACGACAGAACAAGGACACTGAAGCTCCATGAGATACCTTTCTTCCCGTACTGCTATTGCCCAAGATCGTGAAGTCTTTCGCAGAGTAAGCGACCAACGGGAGCGGACCACTGTCTATCGAGTGGTAGCTCGAAGTTGGCTGGCGGCCCAACCGCCCTGCGATTTAACACGACGATGGACACCAGCGTTGATTCTAGTCGTGTTCACCTCGATGGGTCTCGTTCAGTTGGCAGCCAATGCGGGTACCAAGCCGAATGTCCTGTTCATCATCACGGACGACCAGGAGCGATCGGAATTCAACTTCCTCCCGGAAGGGCGTGACGAACGAGGCGAACCCCGGAATCTAACACCGAATATCGACCGGCTAGCGACGGAAGGGGTCGTATTCCTGAACCAGTACGTTTCGAGCCCGGTCTGCACTCCATCCCGATATTCAGTTCTGACGGGAACCTA
>JACKQG010005517.1_pt1 | contig 13869 bp, 15 predicted proteins | sample 8237621 | NCBI WGS metagenome assembly JACKQG01 (sample SAMN15677084, study PRJNA649215) | marine metagenome | biome: marine; feature: Black Sea; material: saline water; isolation source: suspended particulate matter (SPM) from the Black Sea western gyre | collected 2013-06-09/2013-06-10 | depth...
AGGCTCGTGATATGGCATTGATGAGTGACATGTACGACCTGGTGAAGTGTCAGCCGGTTGACATGTTCCCACATACCCATCATGTTGAGAATGTAGCGCTGTTAAAACGTAAGACGTGAAGGGAGGTTCAAGGTTCAAGATTCAAGACTCAAGGATCCAGAATCCAGCTATCCAGTCATCCAGTCATCCAGTTATCAGTTTCTTTCCCTTAATGACCTTATTGACCTTAATGACTAATCAATCTTTTCCTTCAAAACGGACAGGATCTTTTTTACATGATAGTCGGGGCCTTCAAAAATGAAATTGGCTTGTAAATAATATTCCTCTCTTTCGGAAAGCTGATCTCTGACAAACTCCTCCATTTCTCCAGGCAGCACATTTTTCATCAAAGGCCGCTTCTTTTTGATATTTGAAATCCGTTCGACCAGGTCTGATATCGACATTCGAAGGTATATCGATATCCCTGATTCAAGGACAAAATCCATGCTATCGGAATGACACGGAGTACCTCCTCCGGTAGAAATTATCACTTGATCCATTGAGCTTGTTTCTCGCAGGATGGCCTCTTCCAGGTTTCTAAAGAGTTTTTCACCATACTTTTCAAAAAACTCGAGGATGGATATTCGGTATCTTGTTTCAAATAGCTCATCGAGATCGATGAATTCATATCCCATTTCAGTAGCCAACTCTTTTCCCAGCCAACTTTTTCCACTTGCCATGTATCCGATCAGGTAGATCCTCATCTAATTCTATTTTTTACAAATATCGTGAAAGTTCAGAATCCCCAAAATTTATTACCTTTGGCCTCTCAAAAATGAGCTGGATGAAATTGAATGTATTTACTTTTCTCTTTCTTAGTGGCATCCTCAGCCTCGCCTTGATCTCCTGTAATTCAGGCAATAACAGATCGGAAGAGTTACTTAACAGTGATGTGGTCACCAATCCGAACACGGCCAGTGGAAATGAGTCAAGAGGAGACCTTCCCATCATTGTATTCGAGGAGACAGAGCACAATTTTGGGAGGATCATTGAAGGGGAGACGGTCTCATTCAGCTTTTCTTTTACAAATACCGGAAAACGTGACCTGGTTATTGCCGAGGTTAGCACCAGTTGTGGCTGTGCCGTCCCCTCGTATCCGAAAACAGCTATTAAACCAGGTGAAAAAGGAGCGATTAAAATCTCGTTTAACAGCCGGGGAAGGAAAGGCTTCCAGACCAAAACCATTGTGGTTGTTGCCAATACCCAACCGAACGTGACACAACTGAAGATCAAATCGCAGGTTGTTGTACCAGGGGAGTAGGGACGTAGGGAAGTAGGACGTAGGAAGTAGGACGTAGGAAGTAGGACGTAGGAAGTAGGACGTAGGAAGTAGAAAGTAAGACGTAAAAAAAATCGTAAATCGTAAATCATAAATCGTAATTTGTATAAGGTATGACTGATCTTTTAACAATTCTCTTAATGGCTCCACAGCAAGAAGGTGGAGAAGGAAGTGGCTGGATGTCGTTTCTTCCATTAATTCTGATTGTTGTCGTTTTCTATTTCTTCTTCATCCGTCCGCAGATGAAAAAATCGAAGGACCAGAAGAAATTCAGAGAGTCTATTCAGAAAGGACAAAAAGTGGTTACCATTGGTGGCATCCATGGCAGAATCGTTGAACTCCAGGAGACTACTGTAACGCTTGAGGTTGAGGGTGACATCCGTTTCCGAATTGAAAAATCCGCTATCGCTTCAAACACATCTGAAACGATCCCTCAAAAGTAGGTTTGACTCTAACTTTCCGCGACGATGAAAGTTGGACTGACAGGAAATATGGGAAGCGGAAAAACCACCGTTTCCTCAATCTTCAGCGCGCTTTACATTCCGGTATTCCATGCAGATGATGAAGCGAAGAGGATGTACCAGCTGGATGAGGTCCGTGAACAGGTTAAAGCCCTTACAGGTCCTGATATCCTTGATCCATCCGGCCAGATCGATCTGAAAATGCTTGGGAATATTGTTTTCTCGGATCCCTACATCCTTCAACGACTGATACAGATTATCCATCCTTTGGTGCGTGAAGAATTCCGGAAATGGGTACTCCGTTATCCCGAATCCCCGTATATCATCCATGAAGCTGCCATTATTTTTGAAAGTGAATTCAGGGATGAGTACGACCTGGTGATCAATGTCTCCTGTCCGGAAAAGATCGCTATGGAACGAATCAAAAAACGGGATCATCTCTCAGAGGAAAAAATCAGGGAGCGTACCCGTTTTCAGATGGAGGATGCGAAGAAAGCTTCGCTTTCTGACTTTGTCATCGTAAATGACGGAAAAACGCTCGTAATCCCCCAGGTGCTGAAGATCCATGAGGAGCTATTACAACGTTCCGCGTAAGGCTACGATAAAGTTCCTGCCCGGCGAGCTGATCCCTGAGGCAAATTTGCGGTAGTTCTGATCCAGGATATTCTCCACACCTCCTTCGATATTCAGATAACGATTTACCTGATAGCTCAGTTTCAGGTTCAATGTATACCATGCCGGCATCCCATCGGGGGTGGCATATGCCTGATTGTCTTCTCCGGATGGACTGTAATCCTGTATTCGCTTCCAGCTATTATAATGTATGGAGAAATCTCCCTTGAAGCGTTTCATCTCCACTTTAAAAGAGGTCATCCCAAAAAGTGGCGGGATGTGATCCAGCGGGACATTGTTTTTTCTCACTCTGCCATAGGTATAAGTCAGGTTACTGGTAATGGCGAATGTCTTTGTCACCTGTGCCCGTATACTGCCCTGCGCCCCACAGATAAAGGCCTGCCCGGTATTGGTATTGGCCTGGACCTGGCAGAGTACTCCATCAAACATGATCGAATCCTTACCATTATAACTAAACGGCCTTAGTACAATAGCATCCTGCAGCCATGTGTAATATCCTGTTAGTTCGATCTTGAATTTCTTGATGAAGGTTTTAGCGATGGAGAGTTCCAGGTTATAAGCATATTCGGGCTTCAATGCAGGGTTTGGAACAATCAGAACCTGATCCTGGCTGTTTGAATCATTCACTTTCCCGATATCATCGATGTTGGGTGCGCGGAATCCTGATGAACCGATCGCAGAGAATTTCCAATTGAATCCCGGGTTAGCTACCAGGCCGAGATATCCGTTGAGAGCATGGTTGTGATGTTTCACATCCTGCCCGAACGGAAACTTCATGATGTTCATCATCGTATCAGACCAGGCTGCTTCCAGAGAGACATATGTATAACGCAGGCCCTGGGAGAAGGAGAACACCTTGTTGATTTTCCAGAGATTGGAGAGATATGCAGAGATCGATAATGTCTGTGCCCGCTGATCCGGGTAACGGGATGGAACATCATGGTAGATGTTTCCATTGGTAATATCTTCCCGGTATCCACCCGAGCCCACATAATTGAAATCGGAGGAGAGGCCATACCGGAACTCATCTTTTGGCGATAGCTTTTTCTTGAAATCAGCCATAACCGAGATCACATTAACCGTTTCCAGGTTAAAAAGCCTGTTGTTGTTCCCGAATTTACGCTTGATGCGGTCTTCCTTGATCCGCTGATAAGCCACGATGAGGTTTGCAAAATCATACATGACATTGGTATAGGAGTGAGTAGCTTTGAAGGATGCAAAAAGCCTCTCCTGAGGACCATAATACCACTGCGCATACTTCAACTTACCTTTGATTATATCTGTCAGGCGGTCATATCGGGGAACGTCACTGGAATTGGAATATTGAAAGTTGAGCGTTAGCCTGATATCATTCGAAGGTGCAAATAGGACTTTCTGCAAGAGGCTGTATTGACTGTAACCGGAAGGCCTCTGCACCCATGGTTTGTCATTAACAACCATGCTATCCTGATCCTTGATTCGCTCTGCATAAAAAAACCGTTCACCAAAGGTTCCATAAAACGGGTTTCGTGTTCGTCCCTCTCGCAGATTATCAAAATCGCTGTAAGTAAATGCTGACAGAAATCCCCACTTCTTCAGGCCTATATTCAGCCTGAAACCACCGGTTTTCTCAAGGTTAGCTGAGGCAAAACGCACATACGCCTGTCCCCGGATCAATGGTTTCTGCTCATCTGACAAAACCGGATCGAACGTTTGCATACTGATCACACCACCTAACGCATCGCTGCCATAGATGACGGATCCGGGGCCAAAAAGAATCTCTATAGAACTCAACAAGCTGGGATCAACAGTGATCACATTTTGCAGGTGACCTCCACGATAGATCGCATTGTTCAGGCGCACACCGTCAAGCACAAGCAGGACCCGGTTTGCTTCGAGTCCACGGAGAACCGGGCTCCCCCCTCCCATCTGGCTTTGCTGAACAAAGACCTCCCCGGTCTGCTCCAGCATCTGGGCTGCAGTCTGGGGATTTTCAAACTGGATATCCTTAGCAGAAATCGACTCAATCTTGTAGGGAAGATCCGATTTTTTCTCCCTTGTTCTGGAAGCGGAGATAACAAACTCATCGAGACGGATGATATGGTCAGTCAGGTAAACGATTCCACCAGTTTGCATCACATGCTCTTTGGTAGTAATATATGGCTGAAAAGCTATATGAGTAAAAAAGAGGGAATCTGAATCGGAGAATTCCGACAAGTCGGCTTCCCCCCTGAAGTTTGTCACAACCAGGAAATTGTTATTGTGATTAGTAATCGATACCTGGTCGATCGGTTGGAGGTCGGATTTATCCAGTACGGTAATTTGCTGTCCGTGCAACGATAGAGAAAGTACTCCAAGTAAATATATCAGGAGGGAGATGAAACGCATTGTCAACACTTTTATTTACATCAAACATACGTTGAACGAATCTGCAAAAATAGTGTAAAAGAATTTCCCGGAAACACAGATCGTCGTTTTTCCATATCTTTGTGATTACTGTCCATGGAATTGATCAAAATCTCAGCCGTATCTTACCTGAATACATTTCCGTTCGTATTTGGGATCAAAACGAGCGGGAAACTGGATGACATCGAACTTCAGCTCGACATTCCTTCGATCTGTGCCGAGAAATTAAAAAACAACATTGTCGACCTGGCACTGGTCCCGGTTGGTGCGATTCCGGATCTGGATGACCCTCATTTTGTATCCGACTACTGCATTGGAGCAGAGAGTAACGTAAAAACGGTAGTTCTGCTCAGCCACAAGCCCCTTGAAGAGATCACTGAGATCGCTCTCGACTTCGACTCCAGAACGAGTATACAACTGGTGAAAGTACTGGCCGGAAAATTCTGGGAGATCCGGCCTAGCTGGAGGAACCTTGGGCCGGAGGAGGCGGAAATGAACAAGGATATTGAGACCCTGGTAGCGATAGGCGACAAGACATTCAGGCTTGCCTCCCAATTTCCTTATGTTTATGATCTCGCCGGAGAATGGATCCGTTTTACATCCCTCCCCTTTGTATTCGCGGTCTGGCTGGCCAATAAGCCCTTGCCCGAAGGATTTCTCGTCAATTTCAACAAGGCCCTGGAATACGGGATCCAGAACAAAGAGGAGATCCCTGATTTCTTCTCTGATAAAATCCCTCCCGGCTTAGATGCAATCCGGTATCTGAAAGAGAACATTTCATACGATTTTGATGAACGCAAGAAAGAAGGGATGAAATTGTTCTTGGATTTGGTCAGAGAGTTGTGAATCAGGGTTGAGAGACGAAGGTTGAGGGACGAGAATTGAGGTTCAAAATTCAAGACTCAAGGTTCAAGATGATTTTTTTTCAAAAATTTGTATAACCTTTTGCATTTTTCTGGATTAAGGGGAAATTAATTGCTATGAAGGAAGAAAGCATTATTCAAAAAAAATCATTCGCTTTTGCTATTGAAATTTATCATTTGAGCAAACAATTGGTTGCAAAAAAGCAATTTAGCATAGCTGATCAAATTCTCCGATCAGGAACATCAATTGGTGCAAATGTTGAAGAAGGCCATGGCGGTCATTCTTTAAAAGAGTTTTCTCTACGCATATCTACTGCATATAAAGAAGCTGGAGAGACACGGTATTGGCTAAAACTATTAATGGCAACTGGTAGTCTATCTGAAGATCAAGCTGGGAAACTAAGAACCTTGAGCCTTGAACCTTGAACTTTGAACCTTATCTCTTAGCAGGAAATCCCCGCTTCTTCGCCATATCCTCCATCCGTTTCGAAAAGCCGGATTTTTTTCGGGTTTTCTTTTTGTTGGCTTCGATCTGAGCGTGAAGCTTTTTCTCGTTAATCGTAGCTCTGATCAGATAGATCTGGCCAAAGGTGATCACATTTGCCAGCAGGTAATAATAACTCAAACCTGATGAGTAGTCGTTGAACCAGAAGAGAAACATGATCGGCATCAGGTACATCATCGTCTTCATACCCGGCATCTGCTGCTGGGTTCCCGTCATCATCTGGCTGTTGACATGTGTATAAAGGATACTGGATAAGGTCATAAGCAGAGCGAAGAGACTCACATGGTCGCCATAAAACGGGATGCTGAATCCATCAGGGAAGGTCCAGATGGAGTCGTATGAGGAGAGGTCTGTCGCCCACAGAAAAGCTTGCTGCCTTAACTCGATCGAAGAGGGAAAAAAGCGGAAGAGAGCGATCAGTATAGGGAACTGCAGCAGCATTGGGATACAGCCTGCAAGAGGGTTTACACCGGCCCGTTTGTAGAGGTCCATCGTAGCTTGCTGCTTTTTCATCGCATCTTTCTTATCCGGAAACTTTTTAGTGATCACATCAATATCGGGTTTCAGCACACGCATCTTGGCGGAAGACTTGTATGTTTTGAAGGCGATCGGAAAGAGGATGATCTTCAGCATGATGGTGAGGATCAGGATGATGATCCCATAGTTCCATCCCAGGTTGCCAAAGAACGTGAAGATGGGGAGCACTGCATACTGGTTGATCCAGGCCATGAGGAAGAAGCTCCATCCAAGAGGAATCTGCCTCTCCAGGTCAAGGTCATAGCTCTTCAGAGTATAGTACTTATTCGGTCCGATGTAAATTCTCATCGGAATCTCTTTCGTTTCTCTGGGCGAAAACGGAATACCGATTTCCGCCTCCATTGTTTTCAGGTAATCGCCTTCAAACGGCAAGGTCACCGTCAGAATCCTCGGTTCCGAAAAATAGGTATCTGAGATTAGCGTAGTTGTAAAAAATTGCTGTTTAAATGAGATCCAACGAACCCGTTCATTTTTAAGGAACTTCTCATCGTCACTCGTCTCACTCAGATAATCGACTTTGTCTTCCAGGTACTTATAGTATACCGTGGTGTTCATTTGTTCCATCTTGAGGCTCTTCTCCTGGCGGGTCAGATTCTCTTTCCAGTTCAGTACCAGGTAGTTCGTTGAAGGATCCATCACATTCTCCATCTCTACGAAATTCAGTTGGTATCCGATCATATATTTATCCCCATGAATAGTAAAGAGATATTCGATGTATTTGTGTCGGTTGAAGCCGCTCTCTCCGGCATCCGGATATAGACGCATGGAAAATTGAAGGGAGTCGGAGCCAGTTACAACCATCAAGTCTTTTCCTTCAAATTCGATATCTGACCAGAAGGGTTGGAAATAGAGGCGGTCGGTGTTGATCAGACGGTTGCCTGAGAAAAATGAGAATCCAAAATGAAGGGAATCGCTGTTAAGCAATATTGTTGGATTCTTTTCCCAGGTTTTGTACTCTTTCAATTCAACCTCTTCAATTCGCCCTCCTTTGGTGGAGATATGGAGTTTGAGCAGATCGCTCTCTATAGTGAAATATTTATCCTCACCAACAGCTGAGTTGGCAAATAGTCCCAGCTGATCTCTCATCTCCATCTGTGTGAGCGATGCGTCGTCTATCACTTCTCCCTGCGCTTCCATCTCCCGGGCTTGTTTCAGCTCGTCCAATACTTCCTGTTTCGCATGTGCGCGGGTAATCGAATCCCGTCGGTCCTTCATCACAAGTGTTAGGGAATCGGATTTCTGTTTCTGAAGAGCTTTCTCCTCATCAGAGGGAGACATGAAATAGGAGTAGGCGATGAAAATACCAAAGATAAGTATGAGTCCGATGATCGTGTTTCTGTTCATAATTAACCTGCTTTATTTGGCTTCTGAGGCATGATCGATAGCCGCTTTGATAAAACTGACAAAGATCGGATGAGGATTGGTCACGGTGCTTTTAAACTCTGGGTGAAATTGCACCCCTGCGAACCATGGGTGGCCTTTCAACTCAATGATCTCTACCAGATTATCTTTGTCATTGATCCCGGCCGGGATCATACCTGCTTGAGTATATACTTCTTTGAACTTGTTATTAAATTCATACCTGTGACGATGCCTTTCTGAGATTTTCTCTTTGCCGTAGATCTTGTGAATAGTTGAGTCTTTGACCAATCGGCAAGGATAGGCTCCCAGCCTCATCGTACCTCCCAGACCTGAAATCTTTTTCTGTTCTTCCATCATGTCGATGACCGGATAGGGTGTGGAGGCATCAAACTCTGTTGAATGTGCTCCTTTGTAGCCCAGTACATTCCGTCCAAATTCTATCACTGCACACTGCATCCCCAGGCATATACCCAGGAACGGGATGTTATTCTCACGGGCAAATCTGACGGCAGTGATCTTGCCTTCAACCCCACGCTCCCCGAAACCCGGAGCTACCAGGATTCCGTCAAGGCCTGCGAACTTCTCTTTTACATTGTCTTCATCGATAAATTCAGAGTGGATGGAGGTGATATTCACTTTGCACTCATTGGCCGTTCCGGCATGCGTAAACGATTCATTAATAGACTTATATGCATCTCTCAGCTCCACATATTTTCCAATCAAACCAATGTTTACTTCATGAATAGGATTTTTCAACTTATCCAGGAACTTCTCCCAGCTTTCCAGGTCCGGAACCTTGTCATTCTCCATATCTGTCATCCTGAGAATCTCCTGGTCCAGGTTCTCCTCCTTCATCAGGATGGGGACATCGTATATAGTTTTTGCATCGATGCATTCGATGACACAGGATGGGGTAACGTTACAAAAGAGGGCAATTTTGTTCCGAAGTCCTTCATTCAGGTGTTTCTCCGTTCTACAAACAATAATATCAGGTTGAACCCCCTGCTCCTGAAGCAACTTTACAGAATGTTGTGTTGGTTTAGTCTTTAGTTCACCGGCAGATGCCAGATACGGAACCAGGGTCAGGTGAACAACCAGGCTGCTACTGCCAAGCTCCCACCTCAGCTGACGAACAGATTCGATGAAGGGCAGGGATTCAATATCCCCCACGGTCCCTCCTATCTCAGTAATCATAAAGTCGAAATTACCTTCATTTGCCAACATCTTAATTCGATGTTTGATCTCATCTGTAACATGAGGAATGACCTGAACCGTCTCCCCAAGGTACTCCCCTTTTCGCTCTTTATTGATTACAGATTGATAAATGACACCGGTTGTTACATTGTTTGCTTGTGATGTAGGAATGCTGGTAAATCGTTCGTAGTGTCCCAGATCCAGATCTGTTTCTGCCCCGTCGTCGGTGACAAAACATTCACCATGTTCGTAAGGATTCAATGTGCCCGGATCAATATTGATATACGGATCAAGCTTTTGGATAGCAACGGAAAAACTCCTCGAAACCAATAATTTTGCGATAGATGATGAGATGATTCCTTTTCCCAATGAAGAGGCAACACCACCAGTGACAAAAATAAACTTGGTTTTAGGCATGAATGAAATACAAATTTGGAGGTTCGTGCAAAGGTAATCCTTTTTCACAAAATTCCCAGCTACCCAGCCACTGTGATACGTCGCTTGATAGCCAGAATTTCAGAAGCGATCTCCTCAATTGCCTTTGAGGTTACGGTAACGACAGGCCATTCATTCATGGCAAACAGGTTGTTTGAATTGTTCAACTCTTTCTTAACATTTTCGATAGAAGCATACTCCCCTCCGCCTCCTCCAAGATAGAGTTGTCTGAACGACCGTAACGAAGCAAGGTCTGTCGCTTCGGTTGTTAACCCAAATACTTTACCGACGGGTAACTCCGCAAGGATTTCAGGAGGATCCACTCCAAGAATCACAGGATAATTAGCAGCAAACCACCCTTTGAATGCCAGGTAAACACAGAGGGGGGTTTTAAATGTCCGGGATACGCCAACCAGAATGATCTCGGCTTTGTCATATTCAAAGTAGCGTTGACCATCGTCATGACTGAAAGCAAATTGCAGGGCGTCGATCCGTTTGAAGTACTCTTTATTAAATTTGTGGGAAAGGCCCGGTTGCTGGGTCGGGACATTTGAAAAATGGAGAGATAACCGGCTTAGCATTGGGCCCATGAGGTCAATGGCATCGATGTTTTGAACCCGTGTTAATCTCAACACACTGTCTCGAAGTGCCTGAGATACAAGGGTATGAACAATTATTCCATCCGCCGCTTTGATCTCCGGCATAAGTTCTTTCAGTTGTGCTTCTTCCAGTACCTGTTTTTTAATGATTATATCAACCTGCATTCCTGGAAATTGTGTCAGCGCCGACCTCAATGTCCGCTCCGCTGTGAGTCCGGTTCCGTCTGAAATGATGAAAATTGTCTTCATAAAAATAAACTCTCATGCGAAGCTAATATTTTTTTTTAGCTATTGGATAAATCTGTAATTTTACAGTCACAAAACTTGAATAAAAAACTAAAATCACTATCAATGGGAACGATAAAAGTTGGAATTAACGGATTTGGACGTATTGGACGTTTAACCTACAGAGCATTACTCACCAAACCGAATGTTGACATAATTGCGATCAATGATCTCACCGATGCCAATACACTGGCACATCTCTTTAAATATGATTCTGTACACGGAAAATTCCCGGGCACGGTAGTTGTGCAAGGCGATGCTCTGGTCATAGACGGAAAGCCCATGCGGGTAATGGCAGAGAGGGACCCCGCTAACTTGCCCTGGGGTGATCTTGAGGTGGAGGTTGTGATTGAATCAACCGGCATTTTTCGTAACAGGGAAAAAATAGGAAAACACATTGCTGCCGGAGCTAAAAAAGTTCTCCTCTCGGTTCCTGCCGACAAGCCTGAAGATGTTGACCTGACAGTGGTATTGGGTGTCAATGACAATTTGATCCGACCTGACATGCAATTTATCTCCAATGCATCGTGCACCACAAACTGCCTCGCTCCTGTTGCCAAAGTGCTGAATGACAATTTCAGGATCGTTAAGGGATTGATGAACACCATTCACTCCTATACCAATGACCAGATCATCCTGGATGCTCCCCATAAAGATCTCCGCCGTGCACGTGCCGCTGCCATGTCGATGATCCCGACCAAAACCGGTGCTGCCAAAGCAATCGGACTTGTGATCCCGGCGCTGGAGGGGAAACTCGATGGTTTTGCTATCAGGGTTCCTACCCCGGACGGATCGATGGTAGACCTAACCTGTGAACTGGCCCAGGAGGTAAAGACCGATGAGATCAATGCGGCTATGAGAAACGCTGCTGAAGGTGGTATGAAAGGGATCCTGGAGTATCTGACAGATCCACTTGTAAGTGTGGATATCGTTGGAAACACACACTCTTCAATCTATGACTCCCTGATGACAAAAGTGATTGGCGGAAATCTGGTCAAGATTATAGCCTGGTACGACAATGAGGTAGGCTATTCACACCGGATGGCTGATCTGGTTGAGCGGGTTGCCGGCTAAGCCTGCCCCGAATCGCCATCAGCTACCTCTCTCTTCTCAAAAAAGGCTTTGGCCTTGAATCATAAATAACTTTCTGGTTAGGGGTCAGTTGATCCCTCACAGCACGATGGTATGTCACCTGTTGTTTCAGCATCTTCGAATTCAGGCTTCCGAGCTGATCAATGGTGGTGTTAACATCCTTCATATCCAGGTCATCGGATGAGAGCAGGGTAACCAGATGAGCATGCTTCTCCCTGATTTTATTTTTCAGTTGGGTCATCGCTTTCATGTTCTTCAGCTTCTCTTTCTTGATCGATTTTTTTTGAGTTTCAGTAAGGTTAGGCAGGTCAGCCCAATGAGGCTTTTGCCTGGTCATTTCGCGATTACGCATGGGAGAACGATGCATGTTTCGATTCATCTTGGGTGGAGGTGGAACATTTTTCTCATACTTGGGTGGGGGTGGTGGTGTTGGTTTCGCATCCTGGGCGTTCACCCCGATGGTTGCAGTTGCAAACAGGGCTATCATAGCAACTGTGAGCATGAATTTTCTTGTTTTCATTTGTTTTAGTATTTAGGGTTATCAATTGGATCTCTTTAATCGTTTAGCTCTTCTCTTGTCGGGTGGACGTCTCTGAATCAGCTGCTCCGAAGGCACGGGCTCAGGCATCGCCATACGACGTAACATCTGACGAAAGATTCCGGGAAACCGGGTGCGCTGCTTCGGAGTACATGCCCGACGCAACTCCATAAAATAAGCTATCGTAATTCGCTCCAGCCGGGCTTGTTGCATACCTATGGTATCCGTAAGCTGGATGATATATGTGGAATCCGGATCCTGCTCCGACAACAAGTCGAACATCATCCGCTTGTCGTGGTAATACTGGCGCAGGATTTTTCCTGATCTGCGCATAAAACGGCTCGAAGCCTCTTTAAAATAGCTTTGTTGTTCCTTTGTCAGCTTCAGGTCAAAAGCCATAACTGCCTGTATACTTGGTGGTGGCGGTGGAGGTGGTGGCGGCGGAACCATTTCTCCTTCCAGGCTTGTTCTCCAGAATCCCCAAACCAGGGCAAGTACAGTGACATTTAATGCGACCAGGATAATGATGACAGTAAATAGCACCCGTGCCTGTGTGAAATAATTCATTGCTTATTCTTTAATTTGAGTATATACCTGATATTGGCCTGGATCAACAAAGTAAACCATCTCCATGCTCTCCTGATTCGCTACTGCATCTTTCCCGAATAAGTAAGAGCGAACACCCAGTCCGATCGAGACAAGGTTGATGGCAAACAACAGCACCAGAAGAATTACAACCGGATGATTGCGAATGTATCCGGAAACTAACCGTTGCCTTGGAGGATGCTGGTTTAAGCGGAGCATGACACGATCCAGAAAAGACTCTCCGGCATCCAGCCTTGGCTGGCCGCTCTTCATCTCGATAATGTTCATAATCTCTTGATCCAGTGAACTCATTTGCTCTATTCTATATTATTTGACGATCATTTTGTATCAACCATGCGGTGAATCACGTCAATTCTACCGTAACCGTTTTTCAAGCTGCTGATAAAGATTGGCTTTTGCCCTGTGCAATAGTGACTCAACGGCCGCTACACTCGTATTCATGATCTCTGCTATCTTGGCTGAAGGGCACTCCTCGAACTTTTGCAATGTAATTGCGATCCGTTGGTTTTTCGGGAGTCGAGCTATCGCTTCTCTCAACAATACAAATCTCTCCTTCTCCTCCAGTTGTGCATGTGGATTATCGACCCGAGCTGCCAAATCCACCTGATCCGTTGCATCCAGTTTACCAACTCGCATATGAATCCCAAATCGTTTCTTGCGATTTTTCCTAAGGATGAAATCCAGTGACTTATTTACTGCAATCCGGTATAACCATGTCCCCAATCCGGATTCCTCCCTGAATTTACGAATGGAGTGGTAGACCTCAACAAAGACTTCCTGAGCCAGGTCCCTGGCATCCTCTTTATCGTGAACGAATCCGAAACATGTGTTCACTACCTGATCCTGATACTGTTTCACCAATACAGAAAAAGCCTCTTCATTCTGTTGCTTCAGGTTCTGTATCAATTCGGATTCAGTCATAAAGTCCGTGTATTCCATGTTTGATCCACCTGTTCTGATCAGGTTAACTGACGACTGAGGATCTTTAGTTATTGGACGTCAAAAGTTACAAAATCCTGTGGCAATGGGCAATTATTAGGATATACCTGTTGGATA
>JACKQG010005518.1_pt1 | contig 13868 bp, 15 predicted proteins | sample 8237621 | NCBI WGS metagenome assembly JACKQG01 (sample SAMN15677084, study PRJNA649215) | marine metagenome | biome: marine; feature: Black Sea; material: saline water; isolation source: suspended particulate matter (SPM) from the Black Sea western gyre | collected 2013-06-09/2013-06-10 | depth...
CACATCGGCCCGCGGATTGTGCATATGATAGGTGCCTAGAATCATTATCTGTGCTCGCATGGAATCACCTCCTCGCTTTTGAACTCAGGAATTTTATTCATCTCCCAATCCTCCTGCGACTGCCGAATATTTTGTTCTGTTTTACTCGATTTCTGCCATTGGGAGTTCAGGAGAACGTGGATTCGGATAAAGTTTGAGTTCCCTCGGTTCGACTATCAAATCGAGTTCTTCCATGATAATAGCTCCCAAAAGCCCATACTCTTTTTGGGGTTCAACTACAGCGCTGAAAACTCCTTTCCTACAACATACCTCAATCTCAATACCTGCTACCACATCGCGTGGCTCATGTCTCTCGTCAGCATACTTCACCGATTGTTTCCTTATGACTGGAAATTCAAATCGTTCCTGAACCCAGCTAGGTATCACCAGCATGGTAGCACCGGTGTCAACTTTCACTCTGAGGTCTATTGGCTCCTCATCACTCAGAAACCGTTTAACTTTTATAACAGCGTAAGCAACTCCCATTTTATCGACACCTCACAAAAATAATTTGTAGGCTGTTCGGTTATCATTCAATCTCCGAAATAATCTGATTGGGGTCGCGTGGGCGCAGTGTCCGTGTGGTACAGTCCACGACAAAATCTAAATCCTCAAGAACAATCGCGCCGATGAGAGCGGAATCCCGGTTAGGTTCAGCGACTGCGCGGAAAGTTCCCTGACGTCCCAGTAGTTCTACCTGAACATCATCCACGAGTTTACGCGTTGTTGTGCGATTATCAGCATAGCGTACCTTCGTCTCACCTACTTCCCTGGCGCCCAATTGCTCTGCCACTTTAGTGGGAATTACAAGTCGCGTTGCTCCTGTATCCACCAAGCCTCGAATTGTCAATTGACGCACCTGTTCGGTCGGAAGCAAACCACGTCGTGCAAGACCAGCATCTATACTATTTGCCAATTTGAACTCCACGGAAAAACGTCCCATTTTATCATCTCCTGTATTGAGAATCTATACAATATGAATTATGCTGTTTATAATTATATAGGAATATCCGAACATTGTCAAGTCAAAACTATTTCTCTTCTCATCCCTTTGTCTTCCTTGGTTCCTTAACCCAAAACGCCAGCATGAACAAAGCCACTAAGCCAATCCCTGGAGAAAGCGTAAAGATGAATTTATAGCCGAAAAGATCGGCGAGTAAACCTCCAAGAATTGGTGCCAGCCCGCTGAAGGGCGCGGTTATGGTGTTCGTTAAACTTATATACGTTGCTTTTTCATCAGCGGGCGCAAACTCGAAGAGAATATTAAAAGTCGATATCATTCTAGCGCTGTAGGAAAATCCCATGAAAACGAAAACGCCGCAGTAGATGAAAAAAGAATTTGCCGTTATAGCTACTATTGGCGCGACGCTCGCTGATAACATCGCTATAGCAATTGTAATTTTGTGTCCTTTTCTGTCAGCTAAATATCCCCAGAAAATATTACTCGCGGCTTGGGAACCCATGAGAACACCGGTAAATATAGCGATTTGCGCGTCTGTGACTTGTAGTTTGCGAATGGCATATACCGTGTAAAAAATATTCACCATCGACTGAAAACTGAAAAGAACCGTTGTTATCAAGTATTTTGAATAGTTACGATTGTCGAACAATATGCGCGGCAGGTGTTTGAAATAATTTCGTAAGCTACCAGTATCCTTTGGCTTGGGATACGGAACTTCCCTGGAAAGCCCGAGTATCGGCATCGCGAGAGTGCAAAACAATGCTGTCAGGAAAAAGCAGCAGGCGAAGTTTTGGGGATATGGGAAAGTTTTGAGAATATAATTGGCGAGCATCGCCGCTAATACACCCAATCCACTGCTGAAAAAATGCCTATAGCCGGTGAAACGTCCTCTTTTCGCCTGTGGAATTATCGCCGCGGTGAATTCCGCCCAAACGGGGATTATAACACCTGTGGATAAGGTATAAGTTATATAGCAAAGAAAAAACAGACCCAGCATAAGTCCAGGATTTCCTTTAGCTAAAAAGAAAGTGGCAATCGCTAAAGCAAACCAGGAGAGTCTCTGTGGAATACCAACTATTATGACAAACCTTTTTTTGCGGGTTACATTTCGGGTATAACCAGAAGATAGGATCTGGGGAATTGCAAAACCAAGCATCATCGCCGTCGGAATCAAGCTGATGATGAAATTGGAATCGGTAAATTTGTTGGCATAGGCGGGGAGAATTGTGCTAAACGATGCAATGTTCAATCCGAAAAAATATACAACACCCTCTACGACATTGACAACAAAATTCCATTTGTAATATGTTTCCGCATCAACATCGGGCGTAGTCGAATCTGCGTCGGATGAGCTTTTGTTGCTAGCGCTGTTAGGCTGTGTTCTCATAGATAGTTTCCTTAGAGTCTGCTTGAAAATTCAAGCCCGTAGGGGTGAAATGTTTATAGTATGCGAATCAGCAATTCGCCTAAATAAGTAAATTGACAGGGAAAATTTTGCTTGATATAAAGACGAAAATACGGTAAATTAGTTACAACTAAGGCGGCGGATGGAGCAGTGAAAAACCAGACAACCAGAAAGCCGGAAAACCAGAGAGTAAGGAGTATAAAAATGGATGGAATAACAACAGATGTCAAAAAATATGCGCAAGAGACTTTGGGCGCGTGGCTTGTTGGGGTTGCTTCGGTGGACAGATTTGCGGAAGCGCCGATGGGACATCGACCGGATGAACTGTTGCACGGCGCGCAGGCTGTCGTAGTGATTGGATTGCCTATTTTGGAATCGCTGTTGAATTGGCGTGGGATGCTGAAGAATTCGGAGGCTATTCCAGAAAGAATCGAAGTAGGGCAGAGGGAGACGTTTGAACTGCGGACGGCGGTTGAAAATCAAATCTACGGGAGATGTGGTTATGACGCAATCAACGATGAACTTCAGCGGATAGCAATGCACACGGCATTCTTCCTTGAGAAGAAGAGGGGATATAAATCCATTTACATGCCCGTCACCGACAGCGGAGCGTTTCAGACCGCCGGCGAACCCGTTTACTTCAAGTTCGCGCCGTTTTCGCATCGGCATGCGGCAGTCGCGGCGGGTTTGGGTACATTGGGCATCAACAACCTGTTGCTGACAGAAGAATTCGGCGCAAAACAACGGATGTGTTCCATCATCACCACCGCGCCCTTGGAATCTGATCCAGTGTATGAGGGGAGTTTATGTCAAGGTGAAGATTGTCTAATCTGCGTGAAGGAATGTCCGATGGATGTCTTCGGCGAGAGACGCAGTTTTCAGATGCTCGGAAAGGAGATGCCTTTGGCGTCAATGGAAAAAGATAATTGCGGCGGTTCTGGAGTTAAGTGCGGAGGGGTTTGTATGCGGGTTTGTCCGGCGGGAAAGTAGAAGTTTCCAATAGGATCATTTAGTTTTTGGTTAAGCGAACGCCGGTTGAGTAGGAACGAAGTGACGTATCGAAACCAAGTGAGCAAAGGTTGGACAAAACCACTTGGTTTCGATACGATTTGATTTCGATAGAAACTGAGTTTTTGGTAAAAACTCGGTTTCTATGTTGTTAAATAGGAGAATGAAATGACACCAAGAGAAAGAATTATTGCAGCATTGGAACTTAGAGTACCTGAAGGTTTAGTTCCTCATGTAGAATTGGAATATCAGCTTACGGAAGAAGTATTTGGCAGGAAAGCCCTTCGCAGCGGGGATTTAGAAGGTGTGACCGGGCAGAAGCGCAAGGATATGCTAAAGCGCAACGCGGAACTCTGGGTTGATGTGGCAAAAACTTATGATTGGTCAGTTATCACTGGCACACATTGGCTGCCGGTGGACGCGCAATGTGAAAGTTTTGAATACATCAAGGAAATCGCCGGCGACGACTACATGCTTTCAGCTTTCTTTGATGGGACATTTGGAATTCCCGGCGGCGGCGATATGACGAATCATGTGGTCTGGCTTTATGAGAAACCCGAAGAAGCAAAAGCGCATGCTGAGAGGTCGGTGGAAAATAGTGCGGAATCAGGGCGACAATTAATCGAAGCCGGCGCTGAAATAGTATTTATGTGCGCTGATTACTGTTTTAATGATGGCCCGTTTTTGCCACCGCGAATATTTCGCGAATTTGTTACGCCGTATTTAACCAAAATAGTTGCGAGCATTCATGAAGCGGGAGGCTACGCCGTAAAACACACCGACGGCAATATTATGCCCATCTTAGACCAATTAGTATCGGCGGACATAGACGCACTGCATTCACTCGACCCGATGGCAGGTGTAGATATCGCAGAAGTAAAGCGTCTATATGGCGACCAGATTTGCTTCATCGGAAATGTGGATTGTTCGTATGTTCAGTCGGGAACGCCAGAAGAGATTATCGGCAGCAGCTTGTACTGTCTCGAATACGGCGGTGTCGATTCGGGAGGTTACATCTTTTCCAGCAGCAACTGCATATTCGCCGGAGTACCGATAGAAAGTTACAATCTGATGTTGGAAGTTCGGAAGGAATATGGCTATCCTGGGGCGAAACGTCCAAAGGAAAAATTTGCGCCGCCACAGGGTTTATGATAAGAACAAGGGGGAATAGAAAATGAACTGTTTTGCAATTCTCATCGGATTAACCACTTCAGTATCTATGGCAATAGATTTTGTCTCACATCGTATTGGGAATATTTTCACAGATGATGAGAAAGTGCGTTTTCAGATGAAAACCACGGCAGATGTTAGTTTATCCATGATGGATTATGAAGTGAATACAGTTTTCGAGAAAGATTTTCCCGCTGGCGAATCCACGGTTGAGATAGGAATACTTCCCAGAAATCACTATACTATCAATATTCGTAGCGGAAATGAGTTTAGAGAATTTTACTTTGGCGTGGTTCCATCTATAGAAAACCGTCTACCTTTAGACGATTCTCGTATTGCCTCTGACGTTGCAATGAGTTGGTTGGTTAAACCTGACCGGTTCAATGAACTTGCGCAGTTGACCAAGCTATCCGGCGTAATATGGGTTCGGGATAGGATAAGTTGGGGTGAAATAGAAACTCAACGCGTTAATTGGGCAGAGCGCACTCGGTACGATTCTGCGGCTGAAATTCAGACCAAACATGGTCTCAAGGTTTACCAAGTATTTCATAATACGCCAGGCTGGGCGGAAAAAGAAGGGAAAACACATTCCTTCCCTGATGACCTACGCGACGCTTATAACTTCGCCGCTGAATTAGCGCGCCGTTTCAAAGGAAAGGTTGACGCTTGGGAGGTCTGGAACGAACCGGATATTATCGTATTCAGCGATGAACTCGGTGACTCATATTCAGCATTGCTTAAGGCGGTGTATCTTGGTTTTAAATCTGTTGAGCCTGAACTTCCGGTCCTACTATGCAGTTTTGCCATGGCTCCGGGCAAATTTGCCGAAACGGTATTTCAAAATGATGTCCAGAATTACTTCGACATCTACAACTACCATATCTACGATAGTTGGGAGAAACATGCAGATAGGGCTTCGAAACACATCGACATTATGCGCCGCTACGGTCTTGAACGGAAACCTGTCTGGCTGACTGAAGCTGGACGACCAATAACACGAGAGACCGATTTGGTCGAGTTAACTCCAGAACAAGGACGTGATGTGGCAGAGTTTTTGCCCAAAGCGATTATTACCTCGCTTGCAGCAGGAGTGGACAAATATTTCTGGTTTATTATGCCATACTACCGTGAAAGAGACAAAATGCTCTTCGGGCTTTTGCGCGATGATATGACTCCGACGCAAGGATACTGCGCCTTGTCCGCATGTACTTATGCTTTAGGGAAAGCTAATTATCTTGGAAATCTAACTCTCGCCGATATTCATACTCATGTATTCGACAGGGGTGATGATAAACTCGCGGTGTCATTCTGGACAGATGAGGGCGAAAAACTATTCAAGCTCTACGTTAACACCGGGAAAGCAATGTTAGTCAGCTTAATGGGATTGGAGCAGAAAATAGATACTTGTGAAGGCATCCCTTCACTTCGTTCAAGGGCATGCCTGGAGATTAAGGCTACGCCTTCAGTGAAATATTTGATTTTGCCAGCAAATGCGCTTACGGATACTTTGAAAGTAGACCATCCAAAGGAAAAGTCTGAGATTAAGCCTTACGACCCAACAACCGTATCGCCGCTTGTCTTGCGACTTCAGTTTCCCAGAGAGTCTCGTGACAAGAAGTCGGAGACCTATCTGCTTTCTGAAGATTCACCAACGAAAGTCAGTATGGAGGTTTACAATTTTGGACGATGTCAATTCTCTGGTAAACTGGAAATTCAACTTCCAGAGGGATGGAATGGAACGCTGGATGATGATGAAATCAGCGTGACTCCGATGGGACAAGTCATTAGGAAATTTGAGCTTTCACCAACTGCTAAGGTAGGTTCCGACCCAAGTCGGATTCGAGTTAATCTGATAAATTTGTCTGGCGAAGTTGAAACATTCATAATTGCTTGGCTTGCGATTAAACCGATTTAATTTAGCCAAACTGCACATTTGCTTTTTGGCAATAAGTGTAAAAAGGGCGGGAGGGTGAGGTACCTACCGAACCCTTGAGCAATGGCTCAGCAGGAGCTTCGCCCTCCCATAGCGAGATCGGAACAAATAAGCCTAAATCAGTATGATTTGACGATACCGTTACTCAACCTTCCATGAGTAAAGTAGAGCATTCCTAATGATAAATCGCAGTCGCACCTGTTTGCCGGCAAGTTTCTCCCAAGACCTACCTTCTGGCCACTTCGCCTGTAATCGTACACAATTACCACTGATGGTCATTGACCGCATACCTTCGATTGCGTTACCATTCGTCTTGAGTACCTCTACCACAATCTCTCCCCAGTCAGATTTGGCATTGATGAAAAGGTTACCCGCTGGAAGGATGATAGGTTCCGTCACCACTTCGCCGCCGTCAAAACCAGCTTGTAGCGAGCACCAGCCGTCGAGGCGTAATGTGGCAAGCCCGATACCGATGTGGTATGGCCCTGTATCCTTGAGACCGGAGTTTTTATATTCACCATGCCGATAGAGCCTCCCGGAGTAATACACCCATAATTCATCACCGACACGCACCGGGCAAGTGGAGGCACATTGGTTGAATCTATCCCACTCACCAATGCCGCCGCGAGGCAACACAAGCTCTTTTTCTCGTGTCCAATTTTTCCCGTCGCGGGAATGGGCGATGGCAATGTCAATGTAAGCCAGATGCGGAAGTGAACGATGAATCTGCGGTAGGCTAACCCACTGTCCCTCGTAGGGAAACGTTGCAGAACCGTATATCTCAGTGCCATCCGGGTCATTCTGGTCGGCGTGCATGACAAGTTCTGGTTCAGACCAGTTCTTGAAATCTTTGCTTGTGCATAATGCGATAGCTCTCCCCCAATAGTCAGGTCCGCCCTTCTCAGTCAACTCTGGGAGCGCAAACCGCGCGCGATTGTATAAGGCATATACCTGGCGAAATGAATCCCAGACAAAACATGCCCGATCAGGTTTGCAGGGCGGTGGTGGAGTGAAGGTGCTCTGTAATGTCCAGCGAAAGCCATCCGGCGAAACTGCCAGGAGATATGCTTTTTGCTCCGTCTCAATGTTTCTTGCGGCAGCCATCAACTTGTAGCGTTCGTTTTCTTTCACTTGAGGATTTGGATTTTTGATGACACCAGCAAGACCTATGAGACGCCATCCCTGCGGGCCAAAAACCGCGTTGTTCTCCCGGTTACCATCAAGTTCAACTAATCCGAGTTCCGGCTTTTCCCAGTTCAAGCCGTCGCGACTTCTCGCATAGGCAGTCCATGTAATTCCCTTACCCCCAGCATAATACCACATCCGAAACATTGGCTCATCACCAGCAGCGGGGTCTGGCTCACGCAGGACAGTCCCGAATAGGTATAACCCCTCTTCCAAGCCGGATTTCAGCATCAATGGGTTGGATGGGTTCTTGCGGAGATGGTGCCACACCCGGTTTACGTTACATTTCTCAGCAACTAATTGGTCATCAAGGAACAACTGTGATTGCCCTTTTGGTACACTGAATGGACTGATCTTCAATTGCATCCAACCTCCTCTCTAATGTAAGTAAGTATCTATACTTTTCTACAAGAGCATAATGGAAAGAATCTTTGTGCAATAAACCCTTCAATTGATGGGAAAAGAGCAAATTGACAATTACCTTCTTGCCCCCTTGCCCTTTTGCCATTTTGCCATCATTCCGCCATAGGCAAAACGATTTTGGTTTTCTCTTTGGCGGAGCGATAACTAGCCAAAACTACTTCTATGGCGTGGCGGCCACCTCTTCCGTCAATCATAGGCGTTTTGTCTTCTCGGATGCAATCCACAAAGTGGGTCAGTTCCCCGACGACTCCGCTTGGGCTTTTCATATCTGGAACCAGTTCCGTCCATTCAGCTTCACCTATCAATTTTCGATATACCTTCCCTGCGGACATATCCAACCGGAGCGAGCCTTTGGAGCCGTCGATGATAGTTTCATTCGTGCCTCTTGCGCCCATGAATGACCCCCAGCGCAGAATTCCTACTATCCCGGTGTTGTATCTGATTAACGTTACGGCATAATCCTCCCAATCCTCATGTCCGGAGAAACTACCGACTTCTGAGGCGACGGTTTGCGCTTCTCCCCCGAACCAGTTTATCAGATCGGCTTTGTGGATGCCGTTTTCAAGCAAACCGCCCATGCTGCCGTACCAACTTTCTGGTCGGCTTCTGGGAGCGCGATATTGTCCTGAATAGTCGGTTTCGATATAGACCACATCTCCAATCTCTCCAGCATCGACGATTTCCTTCCCCAGCACATGCACAGGATAAAACCGCAAAACCTGTCCAATCATAAATTTCACACCCGCTTTGTCGGTTGCCTCAATCATGGCATTGGCATCCGCCAACGTGCCTGATATCGGCTTCTCACAAAACGAGTGAACTCCCGCTTCAGCCGCTGCCACAACAACTTCCTTGTGAGCAAACGGAGGCGTTGCGACAACGATACCATCCGTAATCTCAAACATTTCACGGTAATCGCCGAACGCTTTAATTTTAAATTGTTCAGCGACTTCCTGAGCTGCTTCCAATCGTACATCGGCAACAGCCACAAATTCACAATTCTCTACCTGGGGGAGCGAGTTACAATGACCTCGTCCCATCCCTCCAACTCCAACTACACCGATTCGAACCATAATTTTACCTCCTAAGTATGAGGACTGGTTTACTTCGTAAACACAGTTCCTTTGTCTTTGCTTCTATGGGAACTATCTGCGGAATATAACTTCCTTATTATTAATGATCATTTCTTCAGCGGCTTCCATCCGGTCTGCCAGTTGCCGCACAAAGCGTTTGGATTTCAGACCGCTTTCCCACAACGCCCGTAGCAAGCCGGCCAAATCGTAGGCTTCCACACTGGTTTGCTGGCAGTAATTGCGCGCCCGCTTATCGTTCGTCAGAAAGGTCCAACCGCGAGTCTGGTAAACGGCGACACATTCCCTCTCACCATCGCCGAAAGAGTCAGGGAGGGTTGCAGTAGCCAATAATTCCTCCGGCGTCAACGCAACCAGTTGCAACCGGCATGTCTCTATCAATAATCCGTGTCTTGATTTTTCAATTTCGTTTTGGTCGCTAACAAGGAATTGCGACCAAAACAAAGATTTCGACGAAAAATCAAGACGAAATCACAATGTCTTGAAGCCATACGCATCCATGTTCAATAGCCTCTAACACCTCGCCGCAGACAGCAGGTGTTAGCCCTAACTGCTGGCGCGGGAAGAGGGTAAACAGCAAATCCATTGCGTTGACGCGGGCAAACGTAGATAAGATGTTGTTATCAATCAAAATCATACCAAACTTTTTCTTTTCCTAAAAGAAAAAGTTTGATCAAAAAGAAAAGAAAAGGAAATTTTTCATAAGTATTTGCTCCGTATCGCCTTCGACTGAGCGCGGACATCGGCTTCATCTACTTCGATTTCGATTTTAATACCGCGCTGTGCCAGCAAGTCTTGAAACCGCCAGCGGTTCATACCGGCTATTTTAGCTGCCCGACTTAGGCTTACCTCTCCGTCTTTGAACATTTCAATCGCGGCTTCCACCCGATAGTGCGGCTTGACTGCGAAAAACGTGCCGAGGGCTTCGGCCAGTGCTTCATCTTCAGTCCGAAATATCCCCGCGCGAACGGTCACAAGCAATTCACGTTCTAAAATTGTACCTTTGCTCAACAAAGTGTTCACCTCCAATCCGAGAGGCAGTTCACCATAATCTATTGCTGCTCCTTTCTCAAAATCGACTTCATAATTACTTAGTTCTACACGGTAACTTTTGGCTCTTACGTATCACGATTTACATTAGTCTCTTTTCGCCAACCAATACACATTGCCCCCTACCCATAGCTCAACGCCTATCTTGCAGGCTGCTTCAGCATATTCGTTGTCATCCGGTCTCATCTTCCGTCTGAAATAAGGTCGTTCCTTTAAGACCTTCAAGCTAGATTCGTCAAATATCTCTGTGATGGACATCTTGAATTTTTGCCCAAACTTCACCTCAAAATCCCATCCCATCTTGGATGACAACACTTCCAAACCTTCCCGCTCCATAGCGGCTTCTGCCGCGTAGATGATGCCATCATCCGCAAGAACCCGGGCAGCCTCCCGGAAAGCGATGAGCGGCTCACTGACTGAAGAGAATCCTCCTGAGCTTGTGATAACTTCCACCGAGTTAGAAGCCAGAGGCATATTCCTGGCATCAAAAGCCGCGAAACAGACGGGTAATGTAATTCCCTGGCGGTCAAAATATTCTTTCCAACCATGAACAACTGGTGGACCTGCATCGGTTGCCATCACAACGGTCTCAGGGTTAAGTACCAGTAGTAGTGGCATGAAACCGCCGCCGGGTCCCGAGGCAATATCAATAATAGGACATCCGCGGTCTGCAGTTTCTTGACAAGCCTCCGCAAATCCAGAACCTGCTTCGTTAAGGACACGACGACCGTTTTTCCAATTTTGCTCATATGTTCCGTTGTCAAGCAACTCTTTGATACGCTCATCTGTCCAGCGGGCCCCTGAAACCTCGGTACGAATAAAGTTAGGGATACCTTCTCGCACAGGCCATGTCTCTCCGCTAGATGAACGCAGGTATCCGTTATACCAAAGTCCATTTCTTAGCTCACCTTCAAAAGAAAGGGGTGAGTAATCTATTGGGTCGACAAAGATCTTTTGAAATTCTTTTAACATTTGATGTCCTCCACAGACAAATGAACCAGAAAGAATTAGAAACCGAGTTTTTCCGAAAAACTCGGTTTCTATGTCTCCTCATGTCAACTTTGACTCTTCCACCATCTTTCAAAATCCCATTCAGGTTGCCATCCCAAGAAATTTTTAGCTTTCTCAGTGCTGTATAAAGTTCCTAATTGACCAATTTTAATTCCCCGTTCGACAAACCATGCCGGCGCGCCTGGGTAGTATTGTTCAATCACTGCAGCCGGTTCTGTCTGCGAACGTTTGATATCGTCAGGTGTATACGGCACTCGCGGTGCTATGAAACAGTATTCGACGCCAGTTACTTCTGTCTCGACAGCGCGCAAATGCGCAGATGCCACATCATCTGGATGTGTGAATCCGCAACTCAACAACGCTCTGCCGAGTTCCAAACCCTCGCGAGGCACAAAATTGGTTGGACGCAGACAGATGGCGTTCAACCCCGAACGACGATTAAACATACGGATAGTTTCTTCGCAGAGCGTTTTCGTTAGTGAATACAAATCTGTGTTACGAGGATGCTGCTCCTCTGTTACCGGCATTTCCTCAATGGCGAAGTTATACCCCACTGCCGCGATGCTACTGGTGAATATTAGCTTTTGCACACCTATTTCGGCGCACGCTTTGAATACCTGATAGGCGGCTTTGACATTGTTATCGATATATTGTTCGTCAGTATACTGCTTCCACGGATGAATCGCCGCGGGGTGAACAACAATATCGCATCCTTCGACAACCGCTTGCACTTGAGCGTAATTCGTCAAATCAACTTGCACGAACTCGCCAGGACTATCGGCTGGTAGGATGTCCGTTGTGCGCAGTTCATATTTATCTGCTAAACCTTTTGCTACTTTACCGCCCAAAACTCCCGCTGAACCTGTTACTAATATTTTCATAGAAACTGGCGACGAAAACTATCGAATTCTATTCGGCTTTCAAAGTCGCCTTCCCTTTCTGCAAAAATTTTGCTTGACTTTCAAGATTCCATTTTTCTAATTTTGGGTTTCTTTATCGTGTGTTTGTTCTCCTCCACAGTAGCCAAACAACCTTTTACCTCACGAAGATTAACTTTGTTAAGGAAGCGTTCTAACGCTGTCAAAAGATTTTTGGTGTTTTGACGCTGTAGTTTAAAGACAACAATCCCATAATGACTCCCTAACGGATATATTTTCTCATTAAGGAAGTCCTGGTCGCGTGTCATAAATATTCGCCGCTCTTTGATAGCTTTCTTAATAAGGGTTCCATTTGCCATTCCCTTCAGCCTTGCAGATGGGACATAGATGACATCAAATCCAAGACTTATTAAAAACTCAACAGATTTCTTTGGCATATCCTCGTCAACTAATATTCTTACTTTCCTCACGGATTCTGTACCCCTGTAGGATTTGTTCCTTTTTTATCAAATTTGAGGCATATTCTAAGGCTGCGAAAATGTCTTCTTTCGACAATCTGGGATATGATTCTGTAATTTCTTCCATAGTCTCACCAGAAGCAAGGCTATCTAAAATGATGTCAATATGAATTCTTGTTCCCTTAATGTGAGGTTTGCCATGGCAAATCCTTTCATCAATCTTTATTCTATCCCACAAGTTATTTGTTAGCATATTCTCATCCCTTCTCTTTAACGCTTGGTGTAGCCGAATTCGCAAGAATTCGGTGGCTAAAGCCCGAACTCTATGCGAGTTCGGCTACAAGTGGCAAACGAAATTGCGTAAAATCTAACTTGTCTACAACAACACCTTCTCCCCACCTTGTTTCGCCGATTGGTTTGCTGCCTCGATAAATGCCACAATTTCGACGGTTTCCAAAATATCAACCGGCGGCTTGCCAGTTTGAAACATTTCCACTATGCGCTTCAACAACTCTCGATAGATGTATCCTGCGTTGATAGTAGCAGACTGTATAGATTTTTCACAAAACGCGGTGAAGCCGAAGCCGCCTGAACCGGCGCGTATTCCTCGAACGGTGCCAACTCTTCCATCCTTCCACAATCCCGTCACGACATCCACGCCTTCGGTAGAAACAGAACGAACGGATGCGCAACCGGGCCCCATCAACGCATACAGTGGCTCTACGGCATGAATTCCGTAGTTAAACAGCCCTGGATTGCGCGGATGTAATGAAGCTGGACTGTAAGTGTCAGCGCCGACAACTTTCCCAATTTCGCCCTCTTTCTCCTTCAGTGCAACGACTTCAAGCGCATAGCGCAACGAAGAGGATGAGAACAAGGGAACGCCTTTTTTCTCTCCCAGTTCCACCAATGCTTTTGCGTCTTTCAGTGAACAAGCAAACGGCTTATCAATATAAGTTGGCAAACCTGCTTCGATAAACGGTTTCGCTCGCTCATAATGAACGCTACCATCTACGGATTCAACTAAAACTCCATCGACCTTGCCGATAATATCCTCTGGCTTATCCACCAATTCCACGCCGAATTCACTCATAGTTCGGGTGTATTCGGGAATCCGTTCCGGCGACATAATCGACTCGCCAGGGCAGCCAACAACAATTTTAGCGCCGTCTACACACTGCTCTTCTGGCACTCCGATGTAGTTCAGGCGTTGAGTAAACGCCACTACATGCGATGTATCAAAATCTACAATACCT
>JACKQG010005520.1_pt1 | contig 13867 bp, 7 predicted proteins | sample 8237621 | NCBI WGS metagenome assembly JACKQG01 (sample SAMN15677084, study PRJNA649215) | marine metagenome | biome: marine; feature: Black Sea; material: saline water; isolation source: suspended particulate matter (SPM) from the Black Sea western gyre | collected 2013-06-09/2013-06-10 | depth...
AATCCCGAAGGGATGGTCCTATGTCAGCCCAGGGTGGAGCGACGAGCGTGATAACGGTCGTCGCGCAACCCTGGGAAACAAGTTAGACAGTAGCGATAGCCCCAAGGGGGCGGCCCTAACCGCCGGGATCATTCACGATTAGGGCCGCCCCTTTGGGGCTTCGGCGCCATTCGACTCCCCACCCAGGGTTGCATAGGATCGCCCCGTTTGGGGCTGGTCCGTGGGCGCTGCGTCCGACAACAAAACGAACGCACGCGCGACGCGCAATCCGCGAAGGCTCCGTTGACACAAGTGTCGCGAGGCCAATCAGTTTCGTTTGTGCCGGACTGATCCTTGTCATTGCTGGCATCACCTCACAATGCGTGTCTATTCTCCCACGAACTGAAACGCGTATAGCTTGGCGGATCGCATGGCGATCTTCAGGCGAACCGGCTTGCCAGCCAGCGGCGCAACGTCGGCGTTGCCTCTCCAACGCACGACGAACGCCACGTCATTCATCAGAATGCGGTCGCAGTCGTCCAACGTGTAACCGGGGATCGCTTTGCCGGCTTCGTCCTGAATCTCGACCGCCGCTCCGCCCAACGCCGCAACGTCGATATTCAACGCAAGGCAGTGGCCGCGAAAAACCAACGGCGGAGTGACAAGCTGGCCGCCTTCTTGCGTCGCATCGGCTGAGACAAAGCCGTCCAATCGATGGACGACTACACCCACGAACTTCCGTCCCCAGTTCTTGCGGTCCTGCCGCTCGGCTTGGCTCAAGAGCCGGAAGCCGCCGTGGGTCCAGGGCCAGCCGCCATAGTATTGATACAGGTAGTTGCCCTGGCGAACGAAGAAGCCAGTGCCGTGAGTCATGCCATAGTCGGGATCGCCCGGAAGACCTCGGGGGATGAACGGTCGCCGGTCGTAGCGCATCCAATGAACGCCGTCGCGGCTAGCGGCGAATTGAGTGTCGTTCACGCCGTCGTTACTGGGGTGCCCTTCGCCCGCGCGAAAATGCTGATAGGTAAGCGGGAACATGAAGTAGGCGTCGGCCGCGTAAGGATACTGGTAGACGCCACCGGGATGGTAGATATCAGAACCGGGAGGATCGCGTTCATCGGCCGTCATCACGGTGCGGACCTGATCGGTGGGCCAAGGCTCCATGATGTCGTCCACTTCCAGGCGCCCCAGGGCTCGAAGCGGTCGGTGCAGCTTCGGAGCGACGACCGGCGGATCGCTTTCGATCGGCGAGACGAACGGGAAAGGCAGCGCGTCTTCCTTTGCCAATTGCGCGCGAGTCTGGATCACGTACTTTCCGATGCGCGAATCCCACCACGCCTGCTTCTGCGTATCCCAAGTTGGGGACCAGACGACTTGCGGGTGAAGCGTCCAGTGAATGCCATCGGGCGAGGTTCTGATGCGAGTCGTGCCGATGCCGGACAGCATTTTGTAACGCCGTTCGGGCGAGTCGTGTGGATCGACGAACACATAGCCTAGCTTGCTCGGCTCTTCCAGCAGGATGTTGTTATCCTTCGAACCGCGGTATTCGACGAGTCCCAGATTCGGTTTCTCCCAGTGCAACCCGTCTCTGCTGACCGCGTAGCACATCCGTGGCACACCGCCGCCCCATTGGTCGTCGTCGTACGCCTGATACCACATTTTGTAGACGTCGCCGTCCTGGGCGATGCTGTAATAGATCAAGTTGAACGCGTCCCACGGTTTGTCGCTCTTGATCACGGCGCCCGGACGCTTCACCGGCGGGTTGACCGTCAGACGGATGTTCTTTGATTGTTCGATGTATCGCCGGTCGATGAAGAGCTGTTTGCCGCCCCCGATGTGCCAGGGCCCGCCCGGCGTCTTGCGCAACGCGGACGAGAGGGCAATCGTGGTTGCGGGATCCTGCCGCAATTGTTGACCGGAATTCGACGCCACGGCAGACGATGCGAATTCGACCAAGTTGTACCGCACCTCGCCGGTCGCAGACGAGTTCGTCGACCCGAAGGCAATGGCACCCGGACCGCGAAAGCGACGAAAATCGCCCCGCGTCAGTCGCGCATGCTCTTTGCCGTCCACCAGCAGGGTGACACGATCGGCGTTGCCCGGGCCACAGGACGAAACCGGCTGCATCGACAATTCATATCGGTGATACTTGTCTGTCGTGTCGAACGGCTCTCCGTAGCGCGCCGCCGGCCCCGTAGAGCTTTCGTAATACGCGCCGTCTTTGTTCAGATTGAGCCGCCAGTAGTTCTCGCCGTCGAATAGCACGACGCCAAACCCGGTTCCTTTGGCGCTGGTATCCACCGGACGCGCGATCATCGTGATTCGCCACGGACCGCTCAGTTGTTCCTTGCCGAGCGAGAACGAATACTGCCCATCCTCGTTCCCTCGATCGGAAACGCTCCAGTACGCCAGCTTCTGACCCCCAACCGTTTCGCTTCCCGCACCCGTACCGATTGTGCTGGAGCCGAGCCGCCAACCTTCTTCGATCGGATCGCAGTCGCCCTCGTGTCGAACAACCGTCTCCAAATCGGCCGCTTCCGAGTCGCAGCACGTAGCCAGGACAGCGAAGATGAAGAAGACGGCGAGTTGGATTCTCATGACTCCCTCGATCAGTTGACTCGGTGGCTGATTTGGCTTTTCGTAGACGCCTACTTCTTATCATGATATATTTGTAGTTATCAAGGGACGATAGCAGGCCTCAGTGATACCGGAGAGAAAAGAGCCATGACCGCCAAGGAAACCTCTGTTGTCGATGCTGAAGCTCGCGTAGCTCTGCCTACGAGGTTTGCGAATGCCGCTGTGATCGTGGAAGAGCTCAGCGTTGATGAGGTTCGCATCCGAAAGGCGAACGCGGTCCCTGACAACGAGGCGCAGTTTCCAGAGGAACGCATCACAACGTTGTCTGACCGCGACCGCGACCGCTTCATCGAGCTTCTCGAAAACCCGCCGGAGGCGAACGCCGCGCTGCGAAAGGCGATGGCTGAACATCGGAAGCAACATGACTGAATTCCGGATCGAGCCGTTCGATAAGAAGAAGCATCAACGGTCAAGCTTCTGTTGTGGCAAACCTCCGCTGGACGAGTTCATCCGTACGTTGGTGAGTCAGTACGAAAAGCGACGGCTAGGTAGGACTTTCGTCGCCGTCCCCACGGATGATAGGCGTAGTGTTATCGGGTACTACACCCTGGCCTCCAGTGCCGTGGCTTGTGCAAACCTTCCGCCCGACGCCGCGAAGAGACTTCCCCGGCATCCCGTTCCGGTTGTACTGCTGGCGCGATTGGCGGTGGACCAGCGATTCCAAGGCCAGCGTCTTGGTGAAGCGTTGCTTGTTGATGCACTTCAGCGAGCTGCGGAGCTGTCCAAGTCGCTGGGGGTCTTTGCTGTGGAGGTCCTCGCCGCAGACGAGCAGGCTGCGACGTTCTATGCCAAGTACGGTTTCATGCCGCTGCTCGACGACCCGCGGCATTTATTTTTTCCCATTTCTGCGATTGTTGCGGGATTCTCGGGATCGTGTGCGGACCAGGGCAAGCATTAAAATGGATGCCCAACGCGATGCAGCGAAAGGCGGCTCCAAGGTGCCGTCTATCTTCACGAACCCGAGCGTTCCACCTCGATGCCGCTGAGAATCGACATCTGCGTCTGCGTCGGGTCCTTCTTCTTCTCGATGACGTCAATCACCAGATTGTTGGATACGAGAATATCCTCCATCTCTCGCAGGACGAACTTCGCCTCCGTTCCTGCTTCAGCGGCCACATCCAGATTTTCGCAAGCCAACTGACCTTGGATGCGCACGTCGAAAACGCGCTGGCCCGGCTTGTCGCCGTCCGCGTTGGAAAAGATCAGACGCACGGTGTAGGTCGCTGGCTGGTCGTCTTTGCCGCGAAGCGGGATGGACCAACGAGTTGCTCCACGAGCTCCGGACGACACAATCCAAGTGAGTTCGGAGGAGCTGCTTTCGGACGCGTCGCCGTCATTGGTGAAGAAGCCACCGCCGGGCAGAATCGTGGTGTCGAACTGTAGCTTGAGATCCAGGCTGGTTTCCAAATTCGGATTGGGCGTAGGGCGCGGGTAAGCAAGCCACAACTTGCCGTTTTCGTCTCGACGGTCACCAGGTGCGCCAAGGTTCAGCGACATCTGCTTTACGGGTGTCGTAGCCCCGACACCGCTGTACAAGCTCCACGGGCGACGCGGCTCGCGCGGCTCCATGACGATGGTCGAAGCGATCGAGAACATGCAAACGCATCCTGCGCTCGCTTCAGGAATCACGACCAAGCCGTTGGTGGGTATTGCGTTGATCCAGCAACCGAGCCGATGTCCCGCGAAATGCCGGGTGCCCGTGTCGGCAGCCATATCGAAGAACGCCGTGTAGCCACTGCGGAACAACAGCATGTCTTCACAAGCCGAGAGCATACCGCAGTGGTGGCCCGGTCGCATGACGCTCCACGCGACGTCCTCTCCGGTCAGAGGATGCACTCGCGTTTTCTGCTCGCCCGACTTCAAATCGTATGCCCACGGTTCGGCAATGACGCGATCGCCGACAATGATCGGTTGGTGCCGGTAGTTGGCGTCCTTGGCCCACATCTTGTAGCCGTCCAACGCGTACAACGCTACGAGCCGCCGGCGAGAGAACTCGCCGGCGACAAACTGCTTCCAGTAGTGTCCGTTCGCGTTGGCTCCGCCCAGAATCAGAACATCGTCGTGATACATCATTGTCAGTTTTCCGCCACCGATGCCGATTTCGCTGCAGTCGGTAACGTCCACCGGTTCGGACCAGATTTCTTCGCCGGTCTTGGCGTCCAGGGCAACGGCAAGCCGGACATCCAGCGTCTTCATTCGCCGTTCGGCCCGTGCGAGTTCTTCACCTTTCAGGTACTTCAGTTCGCTTTTGTCCTGGCGCAAGATGGCAGCTCGTTGCTCGCTGGTCACGGAGCTGTCGATGAAGAAGACACGCTCCGGACCGAGGGCGATCGTTTGGAAGTTGATGCTCTTGCCCTGATGAACCCATCGGTGCTCGCCGGTCTTCGCGTCGATGGCAAAGATACTGTCAGTTGCAGCGTCGCCTGGATTACCACGTCCTCTTCGGTTCAACTCGACCACCTCCGCTCGAGTTGTTGCCGTGCCGAACAATAGGCCGTCGCGATACGCGACGTAGCCCCACTCGTGAGTATCATGATCGACGGACGCCGGAAGTTCGTGAATGCGTTTGACTTCGCCCGTGGCGAAATCGTGCTCGTAGACCTTGTCGCGAGACATGTGGAACAGGCTGTTTTCGCCAGCAGCCAGGTTGCCGGGATTTCGGGCCTGAAAGACGCCGGTGCGAATCGCTTCCGGATTCTTCACCTCCCAAAGGAATTGACCGTTGTAGGCGTCGTAGGCCATCAGGCTGTTTTCTCCCTGGACAAACATGCGGCCGTCGACCACCAATGGCCCGACGGCTCCCATGTGGCGATTGACCATCTTGTCCGGTCCCGGATCGCCGTACCAAAGTACACCGAGGCCGCCCTTCACAAGCTTGTCGCCGCTGTTGGCCGTATTGCCGGGTTCGGCGTACTGGTGCGACCAGTTGCCGGCTCCGGGCAGCGTGCCGCGCGTCAACGTGACCCATGTCCCCGACGTTTTGATATCGCCGCGATCGGCGAGTTGCATCTTGGCGAGCCAGGTCTTCACTTCCTCGCTGGGCATGGCACTGCCGGGAGCATTTGCAGGACGCCCCAGAGCGATCACACCACCTGCCGGCTTGAGATGACGCACCAGCTTCTCGGGATCACCGGGTATCTTCCCTGTCAACAGCGAGCTGTCCGAAACGATCAGATTGGCGAAGTAATTCGAATAGGGAATTGCTGCCAGATCCGCCTGATGTACGGTTACTCGATGACCATACAGCCCAGCGACCGAAAGCGCTTCGCGCGATTCCTCGACCTTTTCTTCGTCCGGCTCGACGGCGTAGATCTTCAGCTCGCTTCGCCGGGCCAACTCGTAGGCGAGGCGTCCTCGTTCGCCGCCCACGACAAGGCAGAACCCTCTCGTCACGCCCGAATGCTCCAAGATCTCTTCCGCGGCACGCTGGTACACGGCGGTCCACTGATCGCTCGCGTAGGGATTCACAGTTGTCGATTCCGGAGCGATGGCAGGTCGGACCGAAGATGCGTCGGCAAAGCAGTAGATCATGCCCGTGGTCGTACTCACGAACAGATTCCCCGCCGCAACGGCCAGACCTCGAGCCAAGCCATCGACTTCGGCAGTCCACACGTCCTTGCCTGTTGCGGTTTCGAATGCCGTGACTCGCCCCTTGTCGCCGGCAAAAACGAGATCGCCTGCAATAGCCACTGCCGCCTCGGCTGTGCAAGGCTTCCGCCACACGACTCCAACATCGGCGATTTCCTTCACCCGTGCCTGCAACTCAGCAATCTTCGACTTTATCTTATCAGCACCGTCGCCCGCCCTGGGCAGTTGCCTATAGAGGTTACGCAACTCGGACGAGATTCTGCGTCGCTCGTTATTGGCCGGGTAAAACTCGTTTCGGTTCATCCCGATGATCTCTTTGCCGGTTACGGCGCAAGAGAACTCGCCGGCAACGGCCAGTCGTGTTTCAAGTGAAAACGTGTGGAGTCGACCATCAGCAATCAATGCGTCCGTACCGGCAATCGGGGTATTGGCAAACGTCAAGGACGTGCTTCCACCGCCGGACACCTTACCGGTTTCCCGCTTGACCGCCTTGTGCCGCGAACGACTTGACGGGACGAACAACACGTCCTCGGTGGCCAGCAGATACCCTTGAGGTGAAAACTCGTTCCGCCCGGCATCCTGATGGCTAACCCAATCGTTCTTCCACAGGACCGTCCCGTCATCCGCCTTTGCCGCACAAAGATAGACGTTCTCGTGTGGAAAAATGCCGGCCCCGAAATAGGCCGTATCTCCGTCGACCAGCACGCCGGTTCGTACCGGCCACCGAGAGATCATCTCGCCACGAGCAATGATGGATTCGTCAGCAGGCCCAAGCCTTAGTTTCCAGCGGAGAGAACCGTTTTCGGCGTCCAAGCAGTACGCATATCCATCGTCCGAGCCGATGTATACTCGCCCACCTACGACGGTGGGAGCCAATCGAACGGGGGCACCCGTAAAGAAACGCCATGCCTCTTTGCCATCCTGAAGGTTCACGCAGTGGACTTGATGATCGACGGACGAACCGAAGTAGACGCGATCACCAACGACGGCCACGTGCAGAGCATCGTCGAATTTCACTCGGTCGCCCAGTTCCTTTCCTTCGATGACTCGGCCGGCCGGCCCCGACCAGGTTCGCCGCGGGGCGCTAGGTGACGAGAATAGCCAGGCTTGCGTAAGCGGCAGCTTCAATTGCTGTGACGTCGAGCTCGTCCGCTCGTTGTTTGCTAGATAAGTCGGCCAATCGGCAGACGACGCCATCGCCGACAACAGGAACACAACACATAACGCGTGAATCAGTCTGAACGGTTTCTTCATAGTTCTGCCTTCTTCGGTTGAGGACTCGGTTTGAGCGCTGGTGTGAATCGGGAATGATGTCTTATTGTAGGAGGATGCTCAGCACACGTCTGCGCGTGTCACTCGCACGCTGCGTCGCTTCTTGCACCGGAACCGCGTGAATGCGGGACTACAAACGAATTCCTACGTCGGCTCTGAGGGCTAATCTATGAACTCCACACGGATCTCGTGGACCCCCATACAATAGCCGACCTGTGGCAGAATTCGAATGCTGATGGCGTCACAACGCAGAGGGGCCTTGGGGCGCACGACGTTGAATCTGTCTCTTTCCAGGCCGAAAGAATCGCCAACGTATCTTTTCATCCGCGTCCAGTCTCCGTCGCCGATCCTGTAATCTACCCACCATCCACGCGGGAGTTTGACTTTACCGCCTTCCGGGTTCTCGTACCAGTAGACTGCAATGCTCTCGACGTTCTTGGTCTCGTCAAACTCGACAATGATGTTCTGGCCTCTATTGTTGAACGGTAGACTCGTCCAGCGCGGTTGTTCCTGGTCGGCTGATTTCTGGGGGATCTTGCCGTCGACGACCCCGGCGGCGGTATCGCCTTCATGTGTGTGCGTGGCCTGAACTTTGCCGTAATCCGCCGTAGCCAGTTGATTGCTGACCATGTACTTGCGTGCGAGCGACTCTTTGCGCGGCAGCCAAACGACCATCGACTGCTCGCCGCGATTGTTCCAGGCGTAATAGGGTATCAGCTTGGCGGTCGATGGTTTGACGGCATCACCCACGACCTCCATCGCAGGGACCGAGACACGGACGACGCCTCTTAGCAACCCTTCTTCCATGACCTCGGTCTGGATATCGGACGGATCGGCAGGTTGGGGAATGAAAAAGCGTTGGACGACGTCGGCTCGTTCGCCGATCTGCTCGGATGCAGGGTTATCGGCCTGCTCCGCGCAGTAAACCAACGGCCCTCGAGTGATGGCGATACGGTCGCGATTGGCTTCGACTTGCTCGATGGCCGTGCTGTAGCGGACGGGCATAGGAATCTGCAATTCAACCGTGTCACCAGACTTCCAGGATCGGTCAATGGTCGCGAATCCCTTGGTCAACGCTGCGTCGAGCAATTGACCGTTGACCTTCAGCGTCCACTTGGGCTCGCGTTTATCGACGAAGTGATAGAGCTTGCCGGGAACGAATTGCTCGCGGGCCCAGGTGGGAATTCGCAACTTGAGGGCGAATTGCTGTTCCGCTGACGGATCGATCTTCAAGACGACTCTTCCGTCGAAGGGATAGTTCGACTTCTGCTCGATCGCCACATCGCCGCCCGCCAAAGGGATTGTTGTTCGACTGCTGCCGTAAAGACCCAAGTAGATCTCATTGTCGGTATGGGCGTACATGTAACCGGAAACCTGCGGAATCAAGCGGGCCAGGTTTGACGGACAGCAGGCACAGCCGAACCACTCGGCCCTTCCGCCCGAGCCGTGGTTGAACTTCCGGACTCCATCGGTTTCCAGGACGTTGACGTAGAAGAAGCTGTCGCCGGCCATCGCCATGCCTGCCAGCGAGTTGTTCAGCAGGGCCACCTCGGCCACGTCAAAGTACTTCGCGTCCTTATGCAACAGATACATGCGGAAGTTGAAGAACACGTTCGCCACGGCCGCACATGTTTCGTTGTACGTGGTCCGGTTCGGCAGGACGTACTCCGGGCCGAAGCCTTCGATCCCGTGCGTGGCTCCCAGACCGCCGATAATGTGCATCTTGGTGTCAACGATGTCGTGCCAAATCTTCTCAGCCGCCCGGGCATAAGACATGTCTCCGGTCAACGCGCTCACATCGGCCATGCCGGCATACAGATAGCCCGCACGCACCGCGTGTCCGACGGCTTTGGTTTGTTCGATGACCGGCTTGTGTTGCTGGGCGTAGGACGGCGACATGACGCCTTCGCCCTCCGGCCGATACGTCACGCCTCGGATGTCAAGAAACCGCTGGGCCATATCCAGGTAGAGGCGTTTGCCTGTGACTCGGTAGAGCTTGCACAGAGCCAGTTCCAGTTCCTGATGCCCCGGTGCCTGCATCACAGGTTTGCCGCCGTTGTAGTTCGGGTCACCCTCGAAGAACACTTTGTTGAAATGCGCGGCGCTCTTCTCGGCGACCTTCAACCACTTGTCTTTTCCGGTAGCTCGGTAGTAGGCGATCGCCCCTTCGTACATGTGGCCCAAGTTGTACAGTTCGTGACTGTGGACGACCCAGGAATAGGGCGTTTCGCCCATGACGCGCGGATTGGCGATTCCGCAGATGTGCGACACGTACAGGTAGCCGTCGTCCTTCTGCGCGTCCGCGATGATATCGATGATTCCGTCCATCTGCTTCTCAAGCGACGGATCGGGCTTGATCATCAACAGATAGGCGGCTCCTTCCATCACCTTGTACAGGTCGGACGAAATGAAGCGATGCGTGAACGGCAATTCGCCGCCTCGTCCATGCAGGAAATTGCCGCAACGACGAAGATTTTCCACCGCAGGCTCGGTCTGTCGCAGTGCATGCGGAACAGTGGACTCGGCCTGCACCTTGAGCCTCGGCAGCCAGAAAGTGTCCTCCGAGGTGACCTTGTTGAATGGCATCGGTGCCAAGGGGTAATCGTGTTTCTCGACAGCCGACGCCGGCCCAGCCACAAACGTGACGAAGACGACGAGCCATAGGAGAATGACTGTGATTCGTTGCCTGCTGTTCATTACATGCTCCTCCTCATTCTCGTTTGTAGAGGACTGGTTATAGATTAGTGGTTATAGATGAAGAAAGGATGCGACATCCAGGGATCCCGTCTCCTATTTATAACCAGTAATCTATAACCATCATGTCATTGAATCGCCACAAACATCGCCTCGCCGTTCACCGAGCGTGTTTCAAGAACAGATCGGAAATCGAGCCGTGAAAAGGGTTGTCGTTTTCGTAGTCGCCAACCGGCTTGATCAGATCGGCTCCGATTTGGATGGAATCGCCCGGCTCGGCCTGCAAGGCGCCTGGGGCTCGCCCTTTGGCGACAAGTCGATTGCCCACCTTGAGTTGCATCCCACCATCAGTCTGCCAGAAGGCTTCGAACTGGTGCAGCCCCTCGCCCAGCGGCTCGTTGGTCGCGATGACGGTCCGCTGCCAGGCGACGCAGGTTGCGAATGCCAGTTTGCCGTCCTTCAAGTAAATGCAGTAACCCGACTTGTCACCGCCGTGAGCCAGGATGACGCCGTTGGCGGCGGTCGGCGCGATCGTGGCTCCAATTCGAATCCACTTGCCGCCGCTGACCTTGGGGGCCATGTGTCTGGGCAAATCCAACCACGCCTGCCCATCGAACAACCATTCTCCTTCTTCGCCGACTTCCACGCCACGATTGTTGAATCGCAAAAGCTGGTTGTTCACGAGGGCGGCAACGGTCGGAGCCGGTTTGACGGGCTTCGCGTCTTGATCAAATTCAAAACCGATTCCTTCGGCCCAGGTTCCGATCTCCCCAAACAAGTCAGCAACGCGTTTCGGCTCCTGATCCAGCAGGTTGTTTTGCTCTCCGGGATCATCGGAAAGGTTGAACAAACGAGCTTCGGAGCCATCCGGGTTGACCAGGAACTTCCATACTCCATCTCTTACTGCAAAACTCGGACTCTGGTATTCGACCTTACCGGCCTTGAGTATGGCGTGCGGTGCGCCGTATTGCCAGAACAACGGTTTGGCGCGTGCGGACGGTGTTCCCAGTAACACGCCGCTGCAGTCGATTCCATCCAAGTTCTCCGCTTTGGGAACCTCGACACCCGCCAGACAGCAGAACGTCGGCGAGAGATCAATGCCGCTCATCACGCTCTGTTCGTCGGTCACTCCGGCGGGAATTGTCGCTTTCCAGCGCGCGATAAACGGCATGCGAATCCCGCCTTCGAACAGTGACCACTTCCGGCCGAAAAACGGCCCCGTGAATCCGGGCGGAGTGATGCCTTCTTCGCGGTAATACTTGGGCCAGTCCGTTGGGCCGTTGTCGCTGGTGAAGACAATCAACGTGTTCTCGGCCAGACCGAGCGCGTCGATTTCATTCACCAATCGCCCGATCTGTTTGTCCATCTCCTCCAGCACGGCGAAGAAAGTCTGCTCCCACGGATTGTCGGTCACGCTCTTCCATTTCTCCTCGGCTCCGGGCCACGGAACGTGAGGGTCGTGGACATCATTGGGAAACAAACGTACGTAAAACGGCCGGTCTTTGTGCCGACGAATGAAGTCGATCGCGCGGTCAGTGTATTTCTGGGTCTTTTCCCACGGTTGGCAGAATTCAATCTTGCCGTGGCCCAACTTGACACTGGAGTTTTTCGGATTGGTCAATAGACGATCGCCCAGGCCTTCAAAGGCCACCAGAGATTCGTCGAATCCGTACGCCGCCGGCAGCGGCGCGTCATCGACGTCGCGGCCGCCTCCCATGTGCCATTTGCCGAAGTGGGCAGTGGCATACCCGGCCGCTTTCAGCTTTTTCGCAGTCGTGGGCGCCGCGCGATCCAAGTAGTCGCGCATGCCTCGACTCTTGTTGCCGGCCCGTGTGTTCAGGTAGGAATGGATCTTCCACCGTCCCGGATATTGCCCAGTCGTGACGGCCACTCGAGATGGCGAGCAGATGGGAGAATTGACGTAGAAGTTGGTGAGTTTGATGCCTTCAGCCGCCAGCCGGTCGATGTTCGGTGTCTTGACCAGGGGGTTGCCGAAGCAGCTCGGATCCGCGTAGCCCATATCGTCGATAAAAAGAAAAACGATGTTCGGCCGCGCGGGGCGGCTTTCATCTGCCTGCAACGCACCTGGCGTGGCAAGAACGATTGTCGCCAGGAGGACAGTGCGCGGTTGGCTGATCCACGTCATTGGCACGCTTACCTTTCGCTGTCAGTGAAGATCTGTCGTGTTCCATTCCTCGACGAAGCAAAGTGACATATCACGTTTTTCTACCAAGCTGCTTTCTCACGATCAACGATCCCGAGCCATTCGCCCCCGTGGATCTGCTGCTTGAGTCGCTCAACGCTGTCCCGGTCCGCCTCCAAATACAGAGGCCGATGTGGCCGTCAGGCTAAATGCCATCATGTAACAGGCCAGCACGCCGAGCGAACTGTTTGCCTTTGGGCCGTTGGATAAAGAAGTGAGTGGGAGTAGGCAATAGTCCGTGGGGCGAACGGCTGCTAACAGCTAATTCCCTACTGCCTTCTTCGCTTCGCCTTAAACGCGGCCCGTCGCGTCTCTTTCCGCGCCTGTTGTCGCTCTGCTTTCTTAGCCTTGGGCGCCTGTTGCGCGGCCGTTTCCTGCGCAATCATCTCAGGGGTTTCGAATGTGATCGGACCCAAAGCACCTGCTCGCAGGTCATTGATGAAGATTCGCGAAGTACGGTCGTAGTCAACTACGCCGCCCTTCGCCAAACAACCTCGTCTGTTTCCAATGGCATCCAACAGAGAGATCTGATCGGCGGGCATCGCGTCCAGCGAGTAACGCGCGGCGAGCGCCTCGGGATAATTCTTCAGGAGATAGCCCGCCACAAAATATGCGACGTCGGGATACTCCATTGCGGTATCTTTGATGGCACCCGTTGCGGCGAGTCGGTAACCGCTGTTTTCATTTTCCACGTTTGGCCAGAGTACGCCGGGCGTATCGAGCAGCACGATACCATTGTCGATGCGGATTTGCTGCTGGCGCTTGGTGATGGCGGGTTCGTTTCCCGTCTTGGCGATGTTCCGGCCAGCCAGAATGTTGATCAGGGTCGACTTTCCGACATTGGGAATGCCCACGATCATCGTCCTGATGGGTCTTCCCAGGCCATGACGATGCGGCAGCATTTTGTGGCATACGTCGGTCAGCCTCGCAATTTGTCCCGGTTGCGTGGTGGAAACCGCCCTCGCTCTGCCACCATCTTGTTGCTCCAAATGTGATTGCCAATCCGAGGTCCGCGCCGGGTCGGCCAGATCGCTCTTGCTGAGCACCTTGAGGCAGGGCTTCTTGCCGCGCAGAGCCGCCAGCATTGGGTTTTCGCTGCTGAACGGGATTCGCGCATCAAGCAACTCGATCAATAGATCGACCTTCGGCAGCGCTTCCTTGATCTGCAACTGGGCCGCGTGCATGTGCCCGGGAAACCACTGGATTTGCATGCCGAGTTACTTTCGCGCTGAATCCAGCGATCTATTGTTGAAAGATGACCGATCCGACCCGATGGGGACATCCGCAAGTCAAAAGGCGGTGAGACGCTGGCGATTATATCAGAAGCGAGTGGTCCAGCGAATCGGGTGCTCTACCCGTTCTCCGGGCGACGTTGCATAATCAGCCGATGCCATTCGCCGCGTCACCGTGGGCACGCACCATCACCAAGGACGAATAACGGTTGCGACTTCACGCTGTGCCCGCTGAAGAGGAACCGGCGCACGAATACGGCTA
>JACKQG010005521.1_pt1 | contig 13864 bp, 10 predicted proteins | sample 8237621 | NCBI WGS metagenome assembly JACKQG01 (sample SAMN15677084, study PRJNA649215) | marine metagenome | biome: marine; feature: Black Sea; material: saline water; isolation source: suspended particulate matter (SPM) from the Black Sea western gyre | collected 2013-06-09/2013-06-10 | depth...
CAAGAAAAGCCAAATTGCCGAAACCCGTTGCAGGGCTATTGGGACGGGGCACTAGGCCGATGCCGATTCGGGGATCAAGGCCATCGCGAAAGAACTTCAGCTCGTCGTAGCCGCGGAAGGCAAACTCGAGCACGACGTGATCGCAATGAAGACGATTCATCATACCCAGCAGCTTGGCCCAGTGGCCTTTCTGTATCGACTGGCCTCCGTAGTTTCCAAAACAGAGATGGACACCCTTTTCCTTCGTCTGCCCCGCCGCGTCCAGCACAAGGTTGATCGCATCGGCCGCCCAGTCGGACTCGTCGGGATGTCCCGTGATGTTCGCCTCGTCAACCTGGACGACTTCGGGGTCGATATCGGCTACTTGCTTGGCCAATGCGCGCCCAATCGCCGAAGCAAGCTCGGGCAATGTCTGGTAGTGCCGGTCCATCAGCGTCTTGCTTAACATGTGCGGCCCGGTGAGCGTGAACTTCAGCGGGTGGTCGGTACACGCGCGGGCACGTCGATAGTCGCGAGGTAAGTTCAAGGTTCCCTCGTCGACAGGCCCGTCGACCACTCCGGCCGGCTCCGCACGAAAACCCATTCCCTCGATCCGACCGAACTGTTCGATCTCGGCACGCGTCACTTCGGTCCGAATGCCAGACATTGGTCGCACGAAATAGTCGATCATGCCGTTCGTGTCTGGATGGTTTGCATTCCAGCGGTAGAGTTCCCCATCGGCGACGACATCAATGCCTGCCATCTCTTGCGTCTTCAGAACAACGCGAGTTGCGTCGATCAGACCCTGCTTCGATGGCAGAGCCAACAGCCAATCCGGTACAGGGTAGGAGCCGACGACGGTCGTTCGGATTGCCGGTTCGGACACTTTGGAGACTCCACTTCGCTCGGCCCGCTCGCAGCATTCAGCCAACTTGCTCGGCGACGGGGCCGAAGTGCTCACCCCATTCCTTGGAAAGCTGCTTGCCTAGATCGGCCAGGGCGGTTTGTTCGTCGGTCGACAAGCGGCGGAAACGTTTGACCATCTCGACGTTCTTGCGGACTTGATCCGCCGAGTGTACGCCGATGTTGACGGTCGTCACGCCGGGGATGCTAAGCGCGTAGCGGACGGCTGATTCCACATGTTGCTCGGGGACCAGAGGTGGTCCCGGAGGGCCGGTGTAAGCTCCCATGCCGGCGCCTATACCGCCGAGGACCTTCATCGCCACGATCCCCAGGCCGTGTTTCTTAGCCAGAGGAACGACCTTCTCCTCGAAGTTGTACGTGTGGCGGTCGACGAAGTTGATGGCGCAAAGCAAGACGTCCACGTCGCCCGTCTCGATGAACCGAGCGAAACGGTGGGGCAAGTTGTGGCCCGAGAGTCCCAGGAAGCGAGCCTTGCCCAGCTTCTTCTGCTTGACCATCCACGGGAACACGCCGTCCGGTTCCAGGGCGCGGTCCATGTCGCGCCCGCCAACGTTGTGAAAGTACGCCAGATCCACGTAATCTGTTTTCAACATTTTGAGCGACGTGCTGAAGCATTCCTCGGCCTCTTCGATCGTGTCCGCGAAGACTTTCGTGGCCAGGAAGACCTCTTTACGGCGCCGACCCAGCCCCAGACCGACGCCTTCCTCGGCCTTTGCGTAGCGTCTGGCGGTGTCGATCGAAGTGACGCCCACGTCGATGGCCGCATTGACAATGTCAGCGATGTCCTTCACCGACACGTGTTCGCTGAACCCGCACGGCGCTGTGCCCAGGGTGTACGTAGTGATCGGAACGTTAGTCTTGCCGAGCGTACGTCGCGGGACGTCGGATTGGTCGACTGCGGCCGAGACCGCGGATCGGGCACCGTCCGGCGCGACGCCGGCGCCCATCAGTACGCCGCCAGCGAGAAGGCCGGTCTTTTGAACAAACGACCGGCGCGTTAGGTGTTGTTTCTTGTCGTATGTCATGACGTTTGTCTCCTTGAAGAGGCTCGAGCAGAAGACCCCGCCGGCCAGTGTTTGGCGAGTATCCCACGCTAATCTTCCACAACGGGCGCGATCTGCTCGTCGCTGGTTATGCCTGGGGGCAGTTCCATGATCCGAATGTTGCGGAAATGGATTTCGGCCCCTTCGGACTCCAGGCACAGATACCCCTTCTTGACCGAGGAATGGCTCAGGCCATTAACGAACTTTCCGTTAACTGACAGCTTGACCACACCGTCCACGAAAACAACGTCATAGACATTCCATTCACCTTTGCCCTTGCAGCGATTCTCGATGGATTGGCTGCGACTGCCGCGCGGGTTGTCTGGGGTTGCCTTTAGCCCGCCTGCGCCGAAGAGTTCTCCGTGCACATAGGCGATAGGCGGCAACGTGCCGTCGTTCCTCTTATGGAGATTGACCCAATCGAGTTCCAACATTTGGACTTCGAGCCCCATGGGCAACCGCCTGCCCTCGGGCACGGTGCCGGCACTCCAGGCAAAAACACCCGAATTCCCGCCCGCCTCCATGTGCCTCCATTCGATGTGCAGAATGAAGTTCTCAAACTGCTCTTCCGTGCGCATGACGCCGATCGGGTGCCCACTACAGACGAGCAGGCCGTCCTGGACGGTCCATGTATCCTCGTCCGTATTCACGTTGGCCCAGCCCGACAGATCCTTGCCGTTAAACAGATCGCGGAATCCTGGCGTGTCTGCGCCGTGTGCCTGGTAGTGCCCGCAGAGCAGCAGCGTCGCGCTGCACATGAGTTTGATTGCGCGGTTCTTCATCGTGTTTCCTCCAATTTCGGATCAGTTTGATGCCTCTCGATGGTCGACGCGGAAGGTGGCGTCCTTCCTAACCAAGTCGCTATCGGCTGCGGCAATGAACAAATGGAATTCGTAGTGACGCACGTATTTGCCGGGGTAGTTGAAAGACTCGAACGATATCGCATTCGCGTCGGCCAAGCCCGGTATCAGTCGAAAGGTGGCATCCTGCTTGAAAAGTTCCCGGTTGTCAAACTTGGCCAGTTTGATACGGTCGTGTTCGTGCCGCAGGTACTGCCCCGGATAATTGACGGATTCCAGTGAAACGTACGAGCCACTGCGATCGGCCAAACCCGGAACGATCTTGAAACTGGCGTCCTTGCGATCCAACTCGGTCGAAATCCGAGTCACTTCGCCAAGCGAATAGGCGTGGCGGATGAAATGGCGCGGGCGGTTTACAGATTCGAACGCGACGACCTTGTTCAAGATCGCCTGATAAGCTGCCGCTGCGACTCGCTCGCGCTCGATCAGTTTGTCGAGCGCGCGCTTGCCTGCAGGCCAACGCCAAAATGACTCGAAGATGGGAACTAGGTTTCTTCCGGATGCCCTACTGGCGGCGACGACCATGTTGTCGACGGCATCTTGGGTGGACTTGGCGTCGGGCAGCCCGGCCACCTCGCGGAAGAACCGCTGCAGGAACGCCTCGCCGCCCAGTCGTCCGGTAAGGTGCAGCATCATTGACGCGAACAAGTCGGCTCCTCCGCCAAACGCCGGCGACTTGCCCACGCGCAAAGTGTTGTCCCAATTCAAATGAGGATTCCGTTGGTATTCGTCAACAATTCGCTCCACCTCGCGACGAAATTCCGGAAACGACATGTCGCCAAATGGCGCCCCGCGCACACCGGCGGCCTCCATTGCTTTGAACCGCATGAATACGGCGAAGCCTGTTGTGATCGAGCCGGTGTCGTCACGATCGTGGTACTCGAGCTTCGAGGCGAAAACCCAAAAATTGCGGCCGAACTCGTAGAACACCAATTGATCGAACTCATCGTGTTCCTTGATTCGCCGATAGAGGTTGTTGAAGTAGTCGTCCATGACTTCGATCCCCGTGGCGCCCAAGTAGCCGCAACCGGCGCCGCACGTCTTGGTCACCTGAGCGATGCTCATGCGGCCTTTGTATTCCCGGAATCTGCGTGGCGTCTTGCCGGTGGTCCGAGCGTAGTAGTCGTAGGTTGCGTCAAGCACGTCGACCAAACGTTGCATGGCGCGGCGATCCAGGTCCGCGCTTTTCGTCAACACGGCAACTCGCGATCCAAGCCAGGGATAAAGGTGTTCTGTTCGGTTTTCGAAGGTCTTGTACTCGACCCTCTGGCCCGGTTCGATTGCCGAAGTCGTGGCAGGGACCAGAAACAGGACGACGGGCAGTGCGGCAAATGCTTGTCTCATGATTTCGCACTCCGAATGCGGCGGCCACATGAGCCTATTAGAGCTACAGAATGTCTCATTATCTAGTTTAACCCGAAGCCGGAGGCGATGGCGGGAAGTAGAATGGACCGTCCACACGCATCGCCCGCCATCGCCTCCGGCTTCGGGTTAAACGAGTCGGCCGCAACCGTATTAGGATTCCGCGGCAGGTACAATCCGTATTGCTTGTCCGCCTTTGGCCGACAGGGATACGGTCAGTATCGTCTTGGCATCAACGGGACGCCGTTCGATGCGCACGTGAGTGCGAGTCGAAACGTTTTCATCGTCTCGGTAAATGTGAGCCGTGTATCGTTCGTTCTTCGCGAGAAAGTCCAATGGGATTTCCAGCGTGCGAGGCTCGTCGGCATTCATACAACCGATGAACCACTGCTGGCCGCTACGGCGTGCGATCATGGCGTATTGGCCGATGCGGCCGTGGATCACACGCGTTTCGTCCCAAACGGTCGGCACGTGGTCGAAGAATTCCAGTTCGGGTTCGTTGCCGATCAGATGCTTCGAGCCCCCAGCGCCGCCCTTTTCTTGGGGTGACCTCGGCGGTCGGTCGTACCAGTACAGGAACTGCCACGGGCTATACAGGCAGACGGCTTTTGCCAGTTGGTAGGCATGGCTGGCGTTGCGGTCGACGCGTGCGTCGTAGTAGCAGATCGTGTTGTCGCCGGCCCCGACAAGCATGCGCGTGAATAGGATGGTCAGCGTCTGTCGGTTTGTGGGACTTGTTTCATCGCCGCCGATGCCTTCCTGGGTCATGAAGTTCGGGTACGTTCGCGAGTAGCCCGTCGGTCGGTACTCGTCGTGTGCGTCGACCATCAACCGATGCGCCGCGGCCTTGCGCACCGCTTCGTGCAGCCAGCGAGTGGCCTGTTGCGAGCCGACGTTGACAAAGCCGTATTTGACTCCCTTGATGCCCCAGCTCTGGTACAACGGCAGAATCTCGTCCAATTGACGGTCCAAGGCTCGCCGGTTGACGTACACCAGGATCCCAATGCCGTGCTCGCCGGCGTAGCGGATCACTTCGGGCAGGTCCAACGGCCCAGGCGATCGTTTCGGATCGACGGTCACGGTCCGGGCATCCGACTCGTCCGAGTACTCGTGTCCGTACCAGCCGGCGTCGAATTCCACGTATTGCAGGTTGTGCCGTTCGGCGAAATCGACGCACGCTTTGCCGCCGGTGGTGCTTAACGTCACCTCGCGGATCACTTTTCCCGGTTTGATCCACGACGTGTCGGCAATCGCACATGGGTCGTTCAAGTTCAGGAAGATATCATTGTATTCCAGGAGTTGGCCCGGGCTGTCGGCTACCATCACCACTCGCCACGGAGTCGTCAGCGGCAACGCCGCTTCGACGGGACCGGTCAACTGGCTGACCAGAGCGTGCGGCACTCCGTCCAGCGGCGCCAGCTTCATGCGGGCGTAATCGACCAGCCTGGCCTCGCCCACGGCCGCAAACGTCTGGTCGTCGATTCGCAGGGTCAACGGGCGTTCACAACCGGGCTTGATGCCGCTGAGCGGCACTTCGGCGTACCGACCTTGCGCACTGTAGACAGCCCAAGCGGTGTGATCGTCGGCGAAGCGGAATTCGCTGATTTCCTTGGTGATGTCGACCTTCTGCCAGTCGCCTTGTTTCGGGACCGTGTAGCAGAATGCGATCCCTTCGTCGTACGCACGAAACGTAAGCCGCAGTTGCCGTGGCGGTCGCTGGCTGTCCTGGAGGTCAACGACCATCTGATTGTAATGATCGCGGATTTCGCTTCGTTCGCCGTATACTGGCTTCCACGTCTCGTCATGGGTGCCATGCGTGATCCCTGTGATGTTGCAGCCTTGGCCGAGGGTGGGCGCGTCCTGCAACTCCAGGCCCAATCGCGAGTCGATCAACAACGGCTTGCCACGGTGTTTCACCGCGTATTGGAGTGCTCCGTCGTCACTGATATCGACGCTGACGACAACGTCGCCGTCCGGCGATTTCAAGTCAGCCGCAGATGCGTTGCCTGCCAGCAGCAACACAATAACGAAAATGGCGTGCTCTCCAGAAGCTCTCATCAACGATTTCTCCCAATGCACAACACGTAGTTTCCATCGCGCAGCAAGAGCCAAACCACCCTCCCGCTATCCGAACAGCGAACCTCGTTCGGCTTCTGCGGCGTCGGCGCGTAAGCGCTGGCGGTGATACTTGAGTCCGGGGAAGAAGAAGCAACCAGCAGCGACCACTCCGAAGATGAAGTGCGAATAGTCGGGAAGCAAGGCCATGATGAAAGCCGTGCAGAAGAGAGCTGCGGTTTGGAAATAGAACGACCCCGACAGGATACCCGCTTTGACAAAGAACATCATGCCGGTGATCAGTGCAAGTATCGGCGACAGCTTCAACACATCCTTAACGAGCAGCGTCTCAACAAAAAACAACAGACCGATGGCCGCTGCGGTGGCGGCCCAGACGTGAGCAATCTGTCGTTCCACGAATGTGACCGGCCCCACGCGTCGACGAAGTGCCCAGAACACAACGGCCCACGCTCCCAGGCCGGCCGTCCACAGGGTGACGTAGTACCACCGGTCACGGCAGTCCAGCAGGTACAAGACGTTGGTCAAAGTGCAACCGATCAGCACCACCAGACTGTGCCACATCCACAGAAGTCCCCAGTTTTCGAGCACGGTGGCGTGATGCGTCTCGCGGAACAGGCGTGCCAGGACTTGCAGGAAACGGCCGCTGCGAGCGGCGATTGGCTTGTTGTGAAGAAAAGCATCCAGATCACCAGCCAGCGATTCGGCGCTACCGTATCGCAAGTCGGGCGGTTTCTGCAGGCAGCGCAGCGCGATCATTTCCAGATCCCGGTCCACTGTCGCATTGATCACCCGCGGCGGTACCGGATCCTGCTCCAGCACCATCAACACGGTGTCGACCGGCGAGGCGGCCTGAAACGGTGGCCGCCCGGTGAGCATGTGATAGAGGATGGCCCCCAGGCTGTAGACGTCGCTGACCGGGCTGACTTCGCCGCGAGCCCCCGCGGCCTGTTCCGGCGCCATGTAGGCCGGCGTTCCCAGCACCGCACCGCTCTTGGTTATACTGACCGCGTCGGTGATTCTCTTGGCGAGCCCGAAATCGGTCAAATGCGGCTGTCCGTCTTCGTCGATCAAGATGTTCGATGGCTTCAGGTCGCGGTGCAGCACGCCGTTCTGGTGAGCGAAGTGGATGGCGCGGCTGACCGCGTCCAGAATGCCGGCCGTTTCGCGCGGAGGCAGCGGACCATCGGCCAAGAGCTGTGACAATGTGGGGCCCCGGATGTACTTCATGCTGAAGTACGGTCGGCCGTCCAACTCGCCAACTTCATGCACTGGCACGATCCCTGGGTGATCCAAACGCGAAGCAGCTTCGGCTTCGGCTCGGAATCGTTCCCGATCTTCGGCCGAAGCCAACTGACCTCGGAGGATCATCTTTACCGCCACTTCATGATCCTGGCCGATCTGCCGGGCTCGGTACACAACGCCCATCCCACCGCGACCAAGTTCCTCTAGAAGCTCGTAGTCACCAAACCGACAGGGCAGCTCCAGAGTCGTGCTGGGTGCATCGTCCTGCTCGTCCGGTACCTCGTCGCGACTGTGGCTCCCAACCGCGTCCGCAACCAACACCGCGCCCCACAACTCGCGCAGCGGTTGGGCCAGATCGGGGTTTTGCACGCACACGGCCTCCAGGTCGACGGCTTCGCCGCGCTGCACGGCGTCGGTCAAGTCCGACAGCAGCAAAGCCAAACGTTCGTCGTGATCGGTCGCAGTGTCGTCGTGTGCCCCTGTCGATGATGTGCGACGGTTCTTATTCGGAGCCATAGAACGGAGAAGTTAGTCTTGCGAAGGGGGTTCGGTAAGCATCGCGCGCAACCGCCGGACGGCTCGCAGATACCGCATGCTGGCAGCCGGCTCGGTCAGATTGAGCGATTTGGCAATCTCTTGATTCGTCAATTGCTCGTAATGCCGCATGACGATGATTTCACAGTCCTGTTCGCTCAACAGTGTTATGGCCTGCTCGATGCGTCGAGCCATTTCCTGTTGCGTGGCTGCGGTGGCAGGCGTCACCTGCGTATCCCGCAACTGGGCGCCCAGTTGAATGCTCGAACGGCCTTCACCCATCGGGGCAAAAGCTTGTTCGCGATCGACGCTGCGCTTCGCCGAAACACGATGCCGCCGATGTGCGTCGATGACGCGGTCCTTGGCGATTTGGCGTATCCAAAGGTGGAAGGCCATCGACGGGTTCTGTAGGTAAGACTGCAATCGACGGTTGGCTTCCACCAGCACGTCTTGCACGACGTCGCTCACGTCCACGCGCCGCTGAATCCTCTGGTCCAGGCGCATGCGGACCATGCGATGCACGGCAGCGCGATGGCGGTCCAGTAGCCGATTCACCGCACTGGCGTCACCGTGCTTTGCACCGGCCAACAGCTTTTCGGTCTTGTCTGTTTCAGGCCACATAGCTCCAGCCTATTATCGCCTAACCTCCTATAAGATCACAAGGTAGCTCGAAAGCGGCTGAATGTGGAGCGGATTTCTGTTAAAAATACATTGTACAGTGAAAATCTGCGGGGTTGACCAACTCGTCTAGTATTTGCGGGAAGAGGTTGTTCGTGGCTGATACAGCACGCAAGACGCTGGCTGCCGAGCGATTGTGCGCTGTCGATGCGCTCGAAGATGCCTTTGTGTGCTATCAGAACGAACTACTAGGCATGTTGTATCACATGATCGGCAACGCGGAAGATGCCCGCGACGCCCTTCAAGATACGTTTGTGAAATGCCTGCGAAACCAAGATAAAGTGGGGCAAATACGGAACCTGAAAGCGTGGGTATTCCGGATTGCACTGAATACAGGGCGCGACTCCAGGCAAACTGCCTGGCGGAGACGCCGGAAACCGTTGCCGGAGGATGAAACGACGATCGAGGGCAGCCACGAGGGCCCGGAAGCCCAGGTGGAATATAACGAACAGATGGCCATGGTACGCAGGGCGGTTGGCGAGTTGCGTGCCGAGGAGCAGGAGGTTTTCCTCTTGCGGCAAAATGGCCAAATGACGTACGACGAAATCGCCGACACAATCGGTATCCCTACCGGGACCGTTAAAACGCGCATGCGGCTGGCGATCAGCAGACTGCGTGAGACGCTAGCCAAGACGGTGTAGAAGCGGACAAGGACCGTCCGGCGATTTTAGGGAAGAAGCCATGGAACGCACAGAAGACCTGGAACAGCAGATCTGGGATTTCACTTACGGTTTGCTGCCGGAAGATGAAGCCGAGCGGTTGACTCGGCGGATCACTTCCGAACCGGACACTGCGCGCTTGTATGCCGAGGTCAAACTGCAGGCGGACCTGTTGGCCGAAGCAGCCCAACTGGACGTTCCGCCCATTTCGTTGGTTAAGCCGGCCGAGACGGAAACCAAGCCGCCCGCGCAGTTCCCTGACAGCATCCCCGCTCCCGTCCGGCGACTGCCCGCGGCGGTTCTGGCGGCCAACTGGTTTGTGGGTTTGGCTGCGGCGCTGTTGGTGTGCGTCATGGGCTATTCCTACTTGAGGCCCGATTCGGCAATCAACGAGGTTGCCGTTCAGACTCAAAAGCAGAACATCATCGATGGCCACGTGCACACAATCCTGTACGGACCGCCAACCTTACAGCCCGCCCCGACCAGTAGATTCATCGTCGCTACGCGATCGGCGTACGGCAAGCCACGTTCCGTTCCCCTCAAGTACAAGTTTTATGACAAAAACGAAAAACTGCTTCACGAAGGCGACGCTGAAACGAACCTCGGTGGGCTAGCTCAAATAGAAACGCCTGGAGAACTCGAGACGGGATTCGTCCACGTGAAAGTGGCGACGAACCTCGGAGTACCGATGCCGGCCGTGGAGAAATCGCTGCCGGTCGGCGAGGTCGAGTTGACGACCCATCTGACGCTGGACAAGCCGTTGTATCGCCCTGGCGAGGTCATGCGATACCGATCGCTGACGCTTTCGCGATTTGGTTTGCGGGTCCGCCGTGAGGCCACTGTGAAGTTCCGTGTCCTGGATTCGAGTGGTTCGGTGGTATTGGAGTCGCAAGGCGACGTTGTCACCGAACACGGAGTGGGCCAAGGCAAGTTTGCGGTCCCCGCCGATCAACCGGGGGGCAAATACACGCTGGTTGCTCGAAGCCCGGCGGGCGATTTCCCGGATGCCCGTCACGACTTCTACATTCGGGAGTACCGAACGCCGACACTCAAACAGCATCTGGCATTCGCGCGTGATAGCTTTGGGCCTGGCGATGAAGTCGTTGCGGACTTTAAGGTCGAGCGGGCCGAAGGGGAAGCAATGCCAAATGCGCCGTTGCGCATTGTGGCTAAGGTAGACGGGAAAATGAAGTTGAATCTGCATACGGCAGCAGATGAATACGGCGCCTACAAGGTGCGTTTCCCTTTGCCAAAAGAAATGCAGAAGGGCCAAGGACTCTTATCCGTCACCGTTGCTAATGAGACCATCGCCCGACCGATTCCCGTCATCCAGGGCGATGTGTCCATCGAGTTCTTCCCAGAGTCCGGCGAACTGGTCGCAGGCATCAAGAATTGTGTTTATTTTCACGCCCGCGATTCGGTGGATAAACCGGTGCATGTGGAAGGTCGCATTCTGGACAATCGCGACGAAGAAGTGGCGGTCGTGAAGACGGACCACGAGGGCCGCGGCCGGTTCAATCTCACTCCGCTTCGGGACGAAACGTATCGCCTAGAAATCGATACGCCGTCCGGCGCGGTCGACGGTCATACCTTGCCGAAGACGAGCGACCTGCAGTTCGTCACGTTGAACACGGGCATTGGCGTGTTTGATGCCGGACGACCGATAGTTGCTCGGATTCGCTCGACTCAGTGTTACAAAACGCTCGCAGTCACCGCGGTCTGCCGCGGCGTCGTGGCGGGACAGCAAGTCGTATCGGGCGATCAGTTCGTTTCACGCGAAGCAGGCATCGGATTGTGCGACGTGACAGTTCCGCTTGCCGAAAATGCCGATGGCGTAATTCGTTTGACCGCTTACGATTTGAGTGTCCGGCCACCGCAGCCCGTGGCCGAGCGGTTGGTGTACCGGCGCCCCGCACGCAGGCTGGACATCCGGGTAGCTGGCCAGGACGAAAAGCATGCGCCCGGCGATCAAGTGGAACTTGGATTGTTGGTTCATGACGAGAATGGCCAACCACAGCAGGCCGTGTTAGGCGTTTCCGTAGTGGACGATGCTCTGCTGGCACTGGCCGATGACAAGTCACCTCGCATGACCACCCACTTCTGGCTGACCAGTCAGATAGACAAGCCCGAGGAATTAGAGGATGCCAACTTCTACTTGAAAGAAGACGAGCAAGCGACTGCTGCTTTGGACCTGCTTCTCGCGACGCAGGGCTGGCGGAAATTTAAACGTGTCCCGCTGGACCGTTTAGCCCGCGCCGACATCGCCGACAAGCGCGAGGGAAAACCAGCGTCGCAGTCGGCGTTGGCATCGCTGGCCACCGGCGAAGCGGCGAGCCCAGTGATCCTGGCGGATAACAACCGCCAGTCGCGCAAGGCACTGGAAGGCAGCGTACAGAAATTCCACAACGATCGCCAATTCGGCGTTCGGCGGATCGGCCAAATCGTCTTTTCCGGCGGCCTCGCCGTGTTGATCGCGCTGGCGATTATGGGACTTCTGCGACTGACTGCCGGTGTCAAAGTCTGGGTTCCAGCAGTTGCGGCGGCAACCGCTTGTCTGATCGTTGGTTCGCTTTGGATGGACCTTGAAATCGACGTACTGGCCGAAGTCGCCACACTGCCGCAGAACCTGGAGAGCGAAGAAGTCGAAAACGTGGCAGTGGTGAAAAGGGGGGAGAGCGAACCCGCGGCTCCGATCGAGAAGACGGAAAAACTGGCTGAGACGCAGGAGGAGATCGTCGAGCCATTGGAGGTGGAAGAAGAGGAGGCTCCCGCAATGCCCGAGGAGCCCGAATCCTACGGTCGGGGCAAGGCAGAGGAAGACGCGGGAGCCGTCAAACTGGCTGTCCAAGACATGCACAACAAGGTACCCGCTTCCGCCGCTGCTCCTGCGCCTAGCCAACCGGCTGTTGCAGCTCGTTCGGCGGCGGCTGACCAGCCGGCTCCCGACGCGGAGGCCGGCGAGAAGGTCGGCGCTCGCGGTGGAGGGATGGGCGGCATGGGAGGCGGAGGTTTCGCGAGAGAAAAGTCCAAAGAACTAGCGGACGCCGAGGCTAAGAAAAAAGATGCCGTGAAATCGGAACTGGAGCGTCGCAGAATGAGCGCCGCGAGAGCGCCTAGCGAACGCAAGATGCTAGGGAAAGCGGACGCCATTCAGATGGACGTGGACGACGAGGCCGAGGCGCTGGACCTAGCTCCGGAAGGCGTAGCCGTGGCGGGGGAAGCCAAGGACGAGGACTCGAGGTCGACTCGCGGCGCGAAACGGGCAGATGCCGCTCCGGCCGACGACAGAGCCTCCGGTCGGGGCCTTCGCAACGAGTCGGACCCGAAGCCGGGCGGTGAGCAATTGTTCCTCGCGCGCGAACGCTACTTTGCCAAGCAACAACTGGCAGGCGGCATTCTGCCGACATACGACGACACATTGTTGTGGCAACCGCTTCTGCTGACCGACGCCAACGGTCGGGCATCCGTCCGATTTACGCTTCCCGGCGTAATCACAAGTTACCGCGTGCTGGTGGACGGCCACATGGACGGTCGCATCGGTTCAGGCGAAGGCAAAATCGTCTCGCACATCCCGCCGGACTAGTGCCGTGTCAGACCGAGAATGACAGGTAGGCCGGAACAAGTCCGCGCAGTTCCGGCTTCTGTATGCGTCTGTGCCGGAACTGCGCGGACTTGTTCCGGCCTACGCTCTTACCCGCCAGAAGATGATTTGATACGGCACTGGCACATCTCGCCATTGCCTGCTCCAATACAGGTAGTTCTCTACGCGAATCGTAGCTTGGCGGGTAACAGCAAATGACCGACCAGTATCGGCCGCCTCCACGGTCGTGGCCCGGAAAATTCCGCGATGCATTTCGCGGGACGTGGCGGGCATTCCGGGACGAGCGCAGTCTCCATGTTCATCTGGCTTTCGCCGTGGCGGTAATCGTCGCGGCGGCCGTGTTGAAGGTCAGCATTGCGGAATGGTGCATTCTGCTGCTATGCATCACCATCGTTCTGGTGGCAGAGATGCTGAACACGGCGTTGGAACACTTGGCGAAAGCCATCGACCGTTCTGAGAATCAACACATCGGCACCGCGCTGGATATCGGCAGCGCGGCCGTGCTGGTGGCTGCGGTCGGGGCCGTGGCTGTCGGTTGTATTGTGTTTGCAGTCCGTCTCGCGATCTGGTGGAACGGCGGTCCATAGTCGTTTGACTGGACCTACGCGGGCGCCTGGTTCCGTGTCGGCGGCTATCGGCATTCGCTGTTTTCTCGATAAGTCTGCTAGCTCGGTTGATCGACGCGTATGTGCATGTGTAACATGGTATCAGCACGTACTCTTGTTGGGAAAGGCATTCGAAGCCGATTGCGTTTTAACAAGACTGGTCCTTCGGGGCTTTGCTTGGCCATCTCACGAGAAAATGCTAGGTGGGACATGATGTCGCTTATTCTTGAAACAACCAACCGACGCCCTGGGGCATTTGCCTCCATTGACCTGAAGTACCGCTGAGGCGGAGTCCACCGGC
>JACKQG010005522.1_pt1 | contig 13863 bp, 22 predicted proteins | sample 8237621 | NCBI WGS metagenome assembly JACKQG01 (sample SAMN15677084, study PRJNA649215) | marine metagenome | biome: marine; feature: Black Sea; material: saline water; isolation source: suspended particulate matter (SPM) from the Black Sea western gyre | collected 2013-06-09/2013-06-10 | depth...
TCGCCCACGCTGACACATATACCCGGTGCCTTCAACTACTGGACGCCTACGAGTATGAACACCCCGACGAGAAGCTAGGATGCGGAGAAATCGAATGAACGAAGTCAACTACTGGTACTGGCGCATGGTCTTGAAGTTCCCACCGTGGGACGACTACGCCGATGCTTATGGGGTGCTTGATACCTCCGGTTATGTGACCCCCTCAGAACAGGAGAAGACGGTATGACGCAAATTGCCGCCCTATACGTCCAGAAAGACGGCTGTTACTTCGGTCTGCCAGGCGTTGATCCGTGGGACGAAGAACGGGACGCACGGCTGTATGAAGGGCCATACCCGGTTGTGGCGCACCCTCCCTGCCAACGATGGGGCAAGATGGCGAATGTGAACCATTCACGATGGGGTGGCGTCCACAACATGCCAAAAAACGATGGCGGGTGTTTTGCAACGGCGCTCCATGCTGTTCGGCTTTGGGGTGGTGTCCTTGAGCATCCAGCATATAGCTACGCTTGGGACTGGTTTGATTTAACCAAGCCGTCCGGTATTGGCTGGCATCGATCGATGAATGGAGATTGGGTCTGTGAAGTCTGGCAATCAGCCTACGGACACAAAGCAAACAAAGCAACATGGCTGTATTACAGCGGTTCGACGCTCCCGCCCGAAATGGATTGGAGCCGCCCAGTTGGTACTCACCAGATCGGTTTTCAAGATCAACGCGGTAAAGACCGCAACAAGCCAACACTCAACAAAAAGGATGCTAACGCCACGCCGCTTTCTTTCCGAGATGCCTTAGTCGCGATGGCGGCTAATTCCAACATCTCCGGTTATGTGACCCCTGAAAAAGGTGAAAAATGAGTGATCCAAAATACATCTACGATCCCGAAGATTGGGACTACACCCTGCCTTACGAGGATAAGAGCGTCTATCAGGATTATGCAGATTTATCCCCCGGTGAGCACAAGGTCTTCAAGACGTTGGTAGAGGGACCAGACCGTTTCTTGGCTTGCGTGATACTAACCCGTGATGATGAGGGTGATCCAGACGAAACAGAGTACCGTTGGTTTGACACAGAAGAAGAGGCCAAGAGTCTCGTTTCTATGTCCCGTAACGGTGTCCCATCCAGTATCCCAATTAACGGCAAACAGGACAGCAAGGAGTAAGACGAAATGAGCTACAGAACCTTAATCGAAATTGACCACGATTATCTGGCTGGTGTACGGGAAAAGTCCGACAAAGACCTTGCGCGATGGGCGCGCCGTCTAATTGACGGCACCCTTACATACCAGTCAGAGAAATGCCCAAACGGCGTTAAGGTTGTTTATAGCCGTCACCACACTGCCCCATGCCCTGTGCGTGGTTCTTAGGTTCCAGCCTTCACAGGCATAGGAGAAAGGAGTAGGACGAAATGACCAAGCAATACGCCTATATCAATCGGTATTACGGACGCCAATTCAAGGCCAACATGCGTGTGAAATTCACCGAAGACGGACGCTATGGCCGGGTCATGAAGCCATCTGGCGACCCTCAATATGTCCGGGTTGAATTTGACGATGGGACTAAGGGCGATTGTCACCCTGAGTCCTTGGCGATCTTTTAGAAACGAGGAGTAATGGATATGGAATTTTTCGATGGATTTATCGTAGGCATGGGGTTCGCCAGTGTCATCCTGTTTATATTCGCCATATTGGCGGGACTTAAAGACTGAATCGACCAGCAATTTTAAGGAGGTTTATTTTTGAGGAGACAGGCGAATGAAAGACGTTGAAGCAGTGAACCGCAACGATGGCACTGTGTTATTCGATGACGGCACGATGATGTACGTCGATAACTGGTATGACGACAGCGGGGACGATTGCGATCCATCAGACGCTACGTTCTGTGTGATTGAAGACGTACAGACTGGCGGGTATTGGAACGTGGACTTAACTCAATTTGAAAAGGAGAATATACAATGAAGAAAAGCGATACTATTGCCAAGCTGTCTTCCGATTTGGAAGTAGTTCTGAAACAGAAAGGATATAACTAATGAATGATGAGCCGATAAATTTTGGAGCGAGGAGAGAAGCACAAATGGCGTCCGCTTTAGTGAAAGGAAGGGCTGGCGTGAAAGACAGACTGCTTGCCCAGCGGAGAATGTTTTCTGACAGAATAGACGGGATTGATAAGGCGTTGTCTATCTTGCACGAGAACCCAGGGATTGAGTTTGCTATTGAGGAATTGTTAAAAATTGACCAAGGGTATTTTTGAGGCAATCAGCAAGGAGTACTACAATGACAAATCTTGATCACTTAGAGGGTCAAACGGTACAGATTTTGAAAGGGTTGGCTTCGCGGGTTGAAGCCGCAGAAGTTACGGCAACAGAGCTAAATTGGCAGCCGATTGAAACAGCACCGAAGGATGCCTCGACAGTGCTTGTTATGAAGATGCACCTGGGAAAAATCTTATGGGCAATGTCAGCATATTGGGATGATAATGAACCTTGTCCTTGTCGCCCCCCCAAGTGCCGCCCCGGAACGCATCGTAGCTGGCGTAGTGGGCTGGATAGAATAGCTGATCCTACCCACTGGATGCCGCTGCCGGAGCCGCCTGTGTCCGGTTATGTGACCCCCTCCGAGAAGGAAAGCAATTCAACCCCGCACCCCGCACCCCGTAAACGAGCCAAAAGGAGAACGCCATGAAGATCAAGAAAATCGTAAGCCAGCATCGCCGGGACTTCACCGCTATCTATGAATGCGAACATTGCGGCGCTGAGAAACAACAGGGCGGATACGATGACGCCTACTATCACCAGAACGTTATCCCAGAAATGACTTGCGACGAATGCGGCAAGACAGCCGGGGATGATTACAGAGCATTAACAACGAAGCACCCCGAAGGCGCAGTCGTCTAGGGTCACGGAATAGAGAGGAACAAGGACATGCGTACAGACTTTGAAAACCCGAAGGCCGAGACTCTGGCTGAGTGTTGTCACGCCGCTGTGCTTGTTGAGCAAGCGAGGTGCGTTGCAATCGTACAAGCAGCTCGATTTGGCGAAATTGATAGCGATTTCAGGTCGATCATTCACCGCATTGAATCTGGATATGTCCATACGCCAGATAACCCATAAACGAGCAATTTTAAGGAGGTTCATTTTGCAGAGTGGCGGCGTGGAAGGACACGCAACCAATTCGGATATGCGCCAACAAATGTCATGTTGAGTTGGTGATGAACTGCCGATGGTGTTCGGAGGACATGACTACCCGTAAGCCGGTATCAAGCCCGGCCCACTCTGCAAAGTGAACCAACTCAATAAACTTAATCAGAAAGGAAACTAAAATGAACATCGAAGATATGACGATCAAGCAAGCTCGTGAACTGACTGCAATGTTTGGTGGTGCCGCCACTACGCCACAACATCCGCTTGTTGGCAAGAAGGTGTTGGCATTGTTGCCCGGACGCTTCATTTACATGGGGACGCTCGAACAAGTCGGAAGCCATTATGTACTGCGTGACGCGCAGAATATTCGCTACTGGAAAGAACGTGACAATGGTCTTGGCGGATTGGCTTCTGATGGACCAACTACGGGTGACAAAATTGACGACTGCCCACCTGTGTGGTTCGACGCATCAGAAGAAATCGCATTCATGGAGGTTAGCTATGAGTAGCGGCTACGGCTACGGCTACGGCTACGGCTACGGCTCCGGCGACGGCTCCGGCTCCGGCGACGGCTCCGGCTCCGGCTACGGCGGCGACGACGGCTACGGCTACGGCTACGGCTACGGCTCCGGCTCCGGCGACGGCGGCGGCTACGGCTCCGGCTACGGCTACGGCTCCGGCTCCGGCTCCGGCTACGGCGACGGCTACGGCTACGGCTCCGGCTACGGCTACGGCTACGGCTCCGGCTCCGGCGACGGCTGTTTGTTATGGGGCGATAAACACTCTTAACGGCAGAAGCAATGACGCTTAGCAGCTTAATAACGAGGATATTTGATGCAGACATATTTATTCAAATACGAATGGCGCGAGAGGTGATATGACCCTCGCTAGCTGGATCAGGGCCATACTGGATGACTGTGGGTGGTACTGCGACTACCTAGACGCCGAGGAACAGGGCGCGTTCAGCAGCACGGCGGCGGACCAATCCAGCGAGGACCACACCACCCGCCTTGCGCCACTTGGGGAACTCATCGGCCGCCCCCTCGTAGTCACCCCTGTTGATCTTCTGGCGTAGCGTGCTGGACTGCAACTTACCACTTCCGAGATTGTAGGTGAAGCTGACCAGAGCATCGAACATGCCTTGGGTCAACTCCGCCTTGATAAGTTTTCCAACTGCCTTCTCAACACCACGCAGTTCATGTGCAAGCAGTGCCTCGCCCTGCTCCTCTGTGATAGGCTCATGATCCATCCCAATACGTGATCCATCAAAGTCCCATGTCGCCCCGTACCCGATTGTAGGGATGTCAGCGGGACACCGATACACGGTAGGAGAGAAGCCTTCAAAGGCTTTGATTAGGTCTATTCCGGCCTGTCCTGTCTTCATTTCCGGTTAAAGCTCCGCGAGCCGAACCAGAAGGATACCACTGCTGCCCAGATAGCTTGGAACTCGGCGTTCCAGATCATCTCATACTCGATGGCGTCCATCCAGCCCATGTTGACGGACACCGTCAGGGCTGCGAACTCAATAAAGAGAGCGTAAGTGATAACAGGACGAACAGAAGAAGACAGATTGATACACCACTGAGAAGCACTTTTCGTGAGGGTGGCGTGTTCTTTGTGAAGTGCTTCGGTCTCTCTGATGTCAGCATCGACGTTCACCATTTGTAATTTCTGCGCCCCGATCTGGAGCTGCTGCGCCAGTTGTTTGTCCATCATGGCCAGTTCGTGAGCCTGATCGCGCTTCTCCTCGAAGAAGCCAAGGATCTTCGGTAGGAAGCTACTACCAAAACCAAGTATGGAACCAATCAAACTCAACATTATTCAACTCCCATCCGTTTCTCGTAATCCAGCCACAAGGCGCTAAACTTCGCCACGTTCTCCCGCGTCAACACTTCAGTGAACAGCTCCCGAATAAAATCAGGGTCACGCCAGACCGCGGTGGCGACTGTCAGTATTGTGATGAGCACCGGGACATTGACAAAAATAATGCCGCCGAGCCACCACCAGTGTTGGAGGGTTTTCCAATTCATGGAGGTCCGACCTTTGCTAGACTAGCTCTAAGTCCGAGCCATAGCACAGCTAACAGAGCTGTCACCACAACACCTACTGAGACAAGCATCCCTTTTGTCTTCACTGCTGTACAAGCATTACGTTGGTTGCGGACATGCTCCATATCTTTTCTATACTCTGCACGGGCTTCCGGGGTCGAAGCATAGATGCCAAACCCCTCCAGTACCTGCTGCGCTGCGGCAGTCCCGGCCTCCTGTGCAATAGCAAGGGCTTGGTATCGCGTAACATATTCATTACCATCGTCATTCATGTCTACGCGCTCCATAGTCCGCCGTAGCAGCCGTATCCGTCGACAAAAAGCGATAACAATCGGTGTCTCCCGTCCCCGTCAAACCAACGACTGAAGTCTTAATTCCATCGGAATGTTGTTGGATTTGTTCGGTTATGCTCATTGCATCTGTGCCCTGAGAGCGGCCACATCCATGTCCGTTTGACGCACTTTGTTTCGTGCGAATGCCTTTTCCGATGGGGATAGGTCGCCGGGAAAATCGCGTTCGCGTGATAATTCGCGCATAGCTCGCATACCCTCCGCTTCCTTTTCTGCTATTTGTGCAAGAAGTGGCGCGTTGTGCTGCTCTTTCTGTAAACTTGCATCAACAATCACCCAGGCTGCGTTCATGTCCGCTTCGTCTGGACAGGGCATTGTCCCCCTCCATGTAGCCTTCATTGCCGCATAGCTAGACATGTCTGGCGAAACATTTTCAACAATGCCCATACTTTCAAGAACGAGGGGGATATCCATTATCCTACCTTCCATATTTTCACATCAGCATAGATTTCCACACCAACGGTTAAGCTATCATGAGAGCCAAGTCCGTTAGTCGCAACAGTTGTGCCGTTACGAGCCTGAAACTCGATTACTGATCCTGTTGATAGTGTAAATCGCCCACGAACCTCCCCTATTTCATTATGATTTGATTCCTGATTCCCTGATAGACTAAGAAGCAAGTCTGCGGTCCCCGTTGTATCGTATAGCTTATGACGCACCCCTCCCTGTGTCCCATACGTTAAGCCTTCACTCTCGGTATAATACGTTCCAGCCGGAAGGGTAATTTGGTTTGTTGCCAAAGACGCGCCGGTAATCTCATTTGTTAATACTGTATTTAAAACTCTTGTTTGCCACGACCCTGTTGTCAGTGTGCCGCCTTGTGTGCCATCAGATTTTTGATCTTGGATATGAATCAATTCACTTGAAAAGGTATCGGCGGCACCTGCGACAACTGCGGTGCCATCGGCCTTGCGTGGGTGGACCGTGAATACCGTCGTGCTTTTAGCTCGTATCAAAACTCTATCACCAACCGCCGCTGTGTAGTTGGCATTACCGTCCACTTCAAACACGGCACCATCAGTAAACACATGGGCCGCGTTTATATAGAGTTCGACTTCCGCCCCGGCTTGTGGAGCGTTCGCCAAAGCCGTGAACGTCACCGCCCCGCCTGTCAGGGTGACATAGTTCCCAAGGCTCCAAGGGTCCATTGTCGTTGCGTGGGCCGCAATCGAAGCATGGGCATCGAATATCGAGGCCCCGGACATGGTAATATCACCAGTCATAGTGCCGCCAGCGCTACCGAGAACGCCAAGAGTGGTTCTTGCATCAGCCGCCGTTGCGTCGTCAACCACGGTAAGCATGAAGGCGCTGATCGTCGGGATGGAGGCCGCACTCGCAGCCGCATTGGTTTCGGATGTGGCTGCGTTTGTCTCGCTTGTTGATGCAGCAGCGGCACTGGCAGCAGCGGCAGTGGCATCAGCATCAGCTAAACCCTCGCTCACCAAGGCAGCAGCAGCACTCGCAGCAGCAGCCGTAGCACTAACACCCGGGTCATCAGTTTCTTCAAGCGCCGTCGCCCCCGCGTTCCAACGGATGGTCTTCAGCGCCACGGGTGTTGGTAGCGTCAGGTCAACACCGGAGGTGTCGCCGTCAGAGAGTTTGATCGAACGCTGCTGCTCCGTGTTCAACTGCTGGCTCAGCATGGTCAACGTATCAAGCTGCTGCTCAACCAGATCAGAGGGAAACGGGTCGTTCTCAACAAGGTCAAGCCCCTGTGTGAATTGTTCTTTACGAATGATGACCAGCGTCTCACCGCTTGCGGGCGGCGTCACCATCGTCACCGTGCCGCCAGCAGCAACACCAGCGCCAGTGACCGTGTAATGGGTGGTTATGGTCTGGACCGTCTCAACGCCCGTGCTGTCAATGACCAGGATGACCGTCAGGTCATCATCAGCGAAGAAAAGGTAGGGGAAACTGAACGCCGTGACGATACCATCACCAGCGGTGCTGTTCCTATTTACTGTTGAACTGATCGTCATCGAACTATTCTCCTAAGTCTTTATCGCATAAAAATATGCTTACTTCAACGGCTCCGACGCCTCACGCATAATCTCATTGGCGTCCTGTGCCAGCTCAATCATAAAGTAGTATGTACTGTCGATGAGTTGGCGCTTCTCGTCTCGCGGGATGTCGGGGTTTTTGTATATCATACGGACTTCTTGCGCTTGCTCGCCGAGCGTCTTCCTGATGTCATCAAGGTCTACGATAGCGCCAGGGTCCAATGCGTCGATCTCATCGGCCCGGTCAAACTCACCTTCTTCTATGAGCTTGTCTACGGATGTTCGCACCACCTTGGCCTGGTTCAAACGCTCGTAGAACTCTTTGATAGGCTCTGCGCCACCAGAAGGGTACCTGATAACGAACGCCTTGACGAACGGGATGTCAGCAAGCGTATCGGCAGGACGAACCGGGTCAGGCACCAGACCCGCCTCGCGCAACCCCTTATCCGCCAACTGGAGAACGTAGTTACCTAAACCTCCCGTCCACTGACGGACGTAGTTTTCAAGGATAATCGGAGACACACCCGCGTCCGCTGGGTTTGCGCCAAGGGTTTCTTCGACAAACGAAGTGGCCCGCGAAAGGGCTTTAGCCAACTCCGTTGTGTATTCTGTGTACTGCATATCAGGCACTAGACCTTCAAGCCTGGCCGGGATTAAAGGCGACTGCCTGAACACGGAGAAATTAGCTTGCTGCTCAAAGAAGGGGCCGAGCATATTTGGCACTAATGTTGACAATGTGTCCGTGTAAAATGCGTTCTTGATAGTGGCAAGGGCTTCTGGATTATCAGCGACAAAACCCTCAAGCAGATGCTCAGGGACCGTACCGAAAATGATACCCGGTTCAAAAGGTTTAGGGACACGGTAGATGTTGTCTTCTGTCAACACGATCCAGAACATATCTTTTTGCCACTGAGGTATGGCTTTGTACCGTGGGTCATCGTGGTTCACCACCCATAGGGCGATAGAAGGTATCGTGATCGTCGCAAACGCTAAAGATGTCGCTCTACCTGGGTTGTCTATAAAAGCACGGACAGCTCTGTCATAACCCTGGACACGCGCATTTAGAAAAGCGGATATGCCATTCCAACCTTTCATTGATGCACCCATCCGGGCGAAATCCAACGTACCCTCGCGGCTTTCAAAACCACCTTCTGCCATGGATTTAGGGTCACGGCGACCACGGGTCTTACGCTTGTACAACCCTAATCGCGTAGCGTTTTCTGACAACTCCGCGCCGACCCTCAAGATTTCCAGGGGTGAAGTTACCACATTCCGTGCGGAATTTATGAAACCTGTCTGCTCAGTGAGCTTCTTGAGGCTCTGCTGTAGGTACTGTCTGTCAAGAGACACCAGCGTGGCGTTAGCACCGCCACTCATCATCCAATCCCTAAAGGCGGTGTCCTTTGAGAGCAGTGACATTCCACCCATCACCGTATCAACGAACGGTCGGAAACCTGCTGTAGAAAATATCGTAGCTGATACAGTGTCCCGCATCGGGTTCTTGGCAAAGAACTCAGGGTTTAGGATGGCACCAGCCCGCAGTGTCTTAGCGGGCAGCGACAGCAATCTCACGAACATGTTGGCGCTCTGCGCATCCATGCCGTTCATCGCCTCGGCTACGTCTTTACCGACATTGTATATCTCGCGCTTGCCATCGCGGAATACCGCGATCTGACCTTCGCCTGGATTAAGTGAGTTCGCCCTGAAAATCGTCAGCTCATCAGGGGTGAACTTAACTCCAAACTCAGCTTCAACATCCTTGGCAATCTGCGACATCTCTTTGGGGTCAACCTTGATGGGCTTGACCGTGGTGGGCTCTTTTGTAATCAGGGCGTCCTCGCCCTTAGTGCCACCCTTACGTTCTGCCAGCTCCACCAGCTTGACACCCACCGCGTTACGTTCAGCGAGTTGCGTGTAGAGGTAGGTGTTCTTAATGATGCTCTCTATCGGGTCGATGACATCCCGTTCAGAACCTTTGATGCGCTTGATTGGGTTGCGCATAGAGCCACCAAGCCCAGAGGGTGTGGCCTCATCGAACAAGCGGAAGAACGGCACATAATCCTTATTCGCCTCTTGCATCTTCGTATAGGCTTCTTTAGAGATCACACCGCTGTCGCGCAGGTATTGCGTTACCGCGTCCTGAAAACCTACGAGTTCGCGGAAAACAGGTTCGTACTTGCCGCCCAAGGCATCAACAGTCGTTTTCGCCGCGACGGCGTCCACTCCAGGGTCAATCTCGCGCTTCGATAACTCGAGGGCACGCTTTGACGCGATGTACGCTTTGAACTCGCGGAGATCAGCTTTAACCGGATCGAGAATATCCTTGAGCCCACGGCTCACTACGTTCGTCGTGCCATACTGCCTAACTTCATAGTCAAGGAACAATTGAGCCTTGGCAGACGCAGCAGGTACAAACCGCGCTTGCTTGTATGGGTCGAGGTTCGCGTCGATCTTCTCGCCTGCTGCCAGTTTTTTTACTAAACCGTGAAGGGGATACAGCTTGTCCACACCGTGGATGTATATGTCCTCGAAGGTGTAGAACTGGCGATCATGCTTACCGACAGAGATTTTACTGAGGACTTTCTCGACAGCCGCGTTGACTTCGGGAGAGCTTGTCAGTGGCGGCGGCTCGGGGGTTTTAGGTACTTCAGGCGCAGCACGGCGGCGTATCGGTATTGAGACTTCAACACCCTCGCCCTCTTGAACTCTAGCCCCTGCCTGTCTAGCTCCCGACACCCGCTCACCTACAATGTGAGTTGCGTTAGGAAATTCTTTTGCAAGCACATCGGATATTTGACGCATCCGAGCTGCGCCAAAAGTGCCAGCCCCCCTATCGCCTACAATGTCTTCAATCCGTAAACGCCCATCCCTCAATTCTATCACTGTCAAATTCGCCTGTGTACCTGCCTTACCCCCTTGAATTTCAAAGAAGTGGGTAGCACCGTCCTTACTCAAACGTCCTGGACCTATCTCTTTTTTTGCTTCGGCGTGTGTCATCTTTCGTAGAGATATAGGCACCTCTACCAAAGGCTCATACGCCCGAGGCGTCTGCCTGGCGTTCGGGTCCATCGCCGCGATAACATCCTCAAGGATTGTCGGGTCATCCTTCATGTCTGCAACAATGTCTTTTGGGCGTTTGCCTGTCTTTGAGTAGATGTCCTGAAGCACCTCTTGCCCACGCACCGTAGCTTTCTGAGCAGTGGTCACGCCTTTTCCTGTGACCACCGTTGCGCCTTTAAAACCATACAGAAGTACAGCCGTCTCGAAGAAGTCCTTAGCCGTAGGTACTTCGCCTTCAAGACCTTTACCCACCGTAACCATCGTAGTGATCTCGGCACCAATCTTACCAACGGCTGTTTTAGCAGCACCACCTGTCATAGCGGTGGAAGCACCTGTCACAGCACCTTTGGCCGTCTCAAGCATGATCGCAGCCTGGCGCTGAAACCAATCACCAAAATCAACAACTTCACCTTTTTGGTAAGCATCCATCAACGCCTTACGCAAACCTGCGGGCATAGCAAAAGCTGTGGCCATCGAGGTGACCGGACCTCCAGGTGATGTAATAATAGCGGAGGGAACCATCACTGGTAGATCACCACCTAGCGTACCAAGCTGGCGGGATATTCCTTCGAGCATAGGCACGTCTTCTTCAGCCGGTTCCGGCATCTTCCCACGTTCAATAAGACCAGTTACCGACGACTGGTATCCTTGCTTGATGCCGCGCTCCATCAACTCGAAGATGTCAGGGCGCTCCCCATCTTCATTGTCAGGGCCAAGGAAATCATCCATCGCGCTGTCAATGGTCTCTTTAGCGAAGTCCCACATCGGTTGTTCATTGATCGGGGGTTGACCGAAGTGCTCGTTGATCTGGGTTTCTGTGAAACCCGCACCCTCTAAGGTCTTACGTTCATCCGAGACGTACCCCTGAATGTCAGCATCCGAGAAACCCGCAGCGCGAAGCTGGTCTATGGTGTCCGCGCCGCTCACTGGCCTCTAATCCTTAGAAGATACTCAGCAGGTGTTTCATCTGGGAGCGCCTGGGGTGCGGCGTTACCTGTACCCTGTCCACCCGAGAGAACAGGGGTGAACGGGTCAAAGCGGGCCCGAGCACCTGCGCTCTGACCTACTCTGGTGCGGATATAGTTGCCTACGATGTGGCCGACATACTCGCTATTACCTCTGCGGTCATCGAACAGCACCATCGGGTCTTCATCGTTGTCGATCTTTTTCTTAACGCGACGACGGACTTCTTGCATAAACGCACCGTACAGGTCATCGCCTGTTTTATCGGGTTTTGTGAGCGTAGCTGAGGTGATGCTGGCTTTAAACCTATCGAAGACTGCTTTCTGCGCGTCGATTACCGGCTTCATCTCCGCATCCAAAAGCCCTTCCGCGTCCTTGCGTAAGGCGCGTATTCTATCAAAACCTACTTTCGCTATATTCTCCGGTTTGTTTAGGTCTTCCACAGAAATATGCCTTGGGTCACTCTCTGGTAGGTAAATCCGTTCGAGTAGGTTTTGCTCATGTAGGCTAGCCGCCTCATCTTTTCGCAGCTTCGCAGCGTCATCGACCATGCCAATGAAATCTTTCTTCGACCCCGTGCCGGTGGCGTCGAGGATCGAGCTTCGGATGACACTTTTCATCTGGGTGTCGGTCATGTCGTTGCCGGCAGCATTTTTACGGGTGAACACCATATCAAAGATGCGTTGCTGCTCTTTGTACTCCGGTGTTGTCACACCCGCCTTGCGATCCTCCAACATCTTCAACATGGTGGATTTACTGCCGGAACCAAACTCCTCCAGATGCGGGTCGTCAACGATCATCTGAACAAGGTCTTCGTCCGACACGGGTTTACCTGTGACACTCTTCCCCGTCGTCCATATTGTATGAAAGTCGTGTTGGACCGCAGCACGAGACTGATCTTGTTGTTCGGTGGTGATGCCTGTAGCACGAAGGTCGATAGAATTGATGATGCTGTCCTTACTGTCTTTACCCCCAAACCCCTTTAGCGCGGGATGGCGCATCGTGTAATCTTTAATCTGGTCAAACGACACGGGGTTGCCGTTTCGGTCTTTTCCGGTAACCATCATGTCGAAAATTTCGTTCCCCGCAGCGATCCTGGCCTCTTTCTCCAGGCGCACCTGTTCAGCACGATCCGCCTTTGCTGCGGCTTTGATGCCGTTGATCGCAGTGGTCGCCTCACCCTGCAGGGTCTTAACGTCGTTCGGGTCAATGGTGTCGTTAAACGCGCCCGCCTTCAAAAGCTCAAGGGCGTGTGTCGGGTCATCTGCGATAATGCCCTGCACCCTACCCGCCGTTAAGTCTTGCGCCACCTGTAGCTTAAGTTCCGCCAGTTTTGCCGCACCAAGACGTTTTGCATACAAACCGTTGGTGTCATCGAGCTTCGTCATCTGGGTTTCCAACAGCAGAACAAACGTGGCTTGGTCGGGGGTCTGGCGCAAGGTCAGGATGTCGGCATTGACACTGTTGACCAACTCCGTTGACGCTTTGAGCCCCTGTTGTTTAGCCTCAAAATTAATACCTCGCACCGCGAAGTGGGCACCTAGCGCGGCTTTCTGAGCCGCCAGTTTCCGTTTACCCGCAGGGAAACTCGCCGTAGCTTGATTGTTTGGGTCGTCGTAAAACTGTTTTACCGCGTCTGCTACGTTATCCGTATGGCCGTCCGCGCCAAGGGGTGCTTGTGTCTCAAGATCAATAGCGCTTTTGGTTATCGCCATCATAGCCGAGGATTGTAGGTTGTCCAGGCGCGTCAATTCTTCCTGCTCTTTGGTCTTCAGGCGTTGTGTGGCAAACTCAGTGACCCCCTGCCCCACTGCGATCAAGCCTTGATCCCCACCTAAATCTGTCGCAGTTAAGCGGCGAGAGGATGTTGTGCCGCCAACATCTGTAGTCGCGTCAAAGAAAAGTTTACCCATCAGTTACCCGCCTTATAACTTGCGACAGCTTTTTGCCCACCGACCAGCACTGTAGCTGCGGCAGTGCCTAGGCCACCTGAGCTGTCAGCGAGAAGATCATCTGCTGCGGCTGTGCCTTCAAAACCTATTGCCTTTAATTTAGCTGAGTGTGTGTCCGTCAGTTCTTGCAACTTCGTCTCCATCGCGCTGTCTTCGAGCAAGTCCATGCTTGCGCCACCCACGATGCGCGTCCCTTCGGCTTTACGAGCAAGTCGTTGCTTACGGCGAACGCTCTCCTTATCCGCAGCCAGTACACCTTTAGCGTTGGCGCGTCCACGGGTCGCATTAAATTTAGCCGACGTGCTCGCCGCCTGGCCTTGTTTGATCGCACCGATAGCGGAGGTTGCTGTACCCGCG
>JACKQG010005523.1_pt1 | contig 13860 bp, 11 predicted proteins | sample 8237621 | NCBI WGS metagenome assembly JACKQG01 (sample SAMN15677084, study PRJNA649215) | marine metagenome | biome: marine; feature: Black Sea; material: saline water; isolation source: suspended particulate matter (SPM) from the Black Sea western gyre | collected 2013-06-09/2013-06-10 | depth...
ACAAACCCAATTCAAAGCCAATTCAAACCCAATTTAACCCAAAACAAAGCCAATTAAAGCCAATTCAAACCCAAAACAAACCCAATCAAACCCAATTTTCCGTCTTTAAATCTGCTGTCTGTAGTCTTAAACTCGACATTCTCCTTGACCTCATCCTTATAGACCATTACAATGTATTTTTAATCAACATTTTTCACATTTAAGGATAAAACATGCAGCTTAAGTTGAATTTTCTCGGCGCAGTTCAAAACGTTACAGGCTCACGCCACTTATTACAGGCCAATGACACGAAGATTCTTGTCGATTGCGGCCTCTATCAGGAACGCCATTTCAAGGCGAGAAACTGGGAGCCATTTGAAGTTCCCCCGAACAGTATAGACGCCGTCCTTTTAACTCATGCGCACCTGGACCATTGCGGCCTGCTGCCAAAACTCGTAAAAGAAGGATTCAAAGGTAAAATATACGGTACATCTGCAACAGGAGAAATTGCACAAATAATTTTATTTGATTCAGCCAAAATACAGGAAGAAGATGCCGAGTACAAACGCAAAAGACACGCCAGGGAAGGCAGAAAAGGTCCTTTCCCTGTAATACCGCTCTATACTACTCAGGATGTCGAAGTTTGTTGTCCGCTTTTTTCACCGGTTAAATATAAACAACCGATACAGCTTGCTGATGGCCTTGTAGCAACTTTTTTCAATGCCGGCCATGTTCTCGGCTCATCCATAATACAAATTAAGGCAAAAGCAAACGGCCAGGAACGGACTATCTTGTTCTCCGGGGACATGGGCAGGCCGGACAGGCCTATTGTGCAGAACGCCGCTTCTTTTGAGCAGGCCGATTACATACTTATTGAGTCAACATACGGTGATAGGGTCCACAAGGGAAAAGAAGATACCAAGAAAATGATTGCCGATGTTATCAACTCAACAAGGCCCGGCGGCAATATTGTAATACCAAGCTTTGCACTCGAACGCTCGCAGGAGCTTCTATATTATATTAATGAGCTGATGCTCGAAAACTCAATCCCGCATTTGAAGGTTTTCTTGGACAGCCCGATGGCTTCAAGAATCACAAAAGTCTTCCAGAATCACAAAGAGCTTTTCGATGAAGAAATGACCGAACATGTCCGTCAAAACGAATCTCCTTTCAAATTCCCTGAATTAAAGATAACAGGAACTTCAGACGAATCGAAAAGAATCAACCATATTTCAGAAACGTGCATTATTATTGCAGGCTCCGGAATGTGTACCGGGGGAAGAATCAAACACCATCTGGTTAATAATATCTCAAATCCGATAAACACTATAATGTTTGTTGGATATCAGGCCGAGGGCACACTTGGCAGACTGATTATAGACGGCAAAAAGGAAATAAGAATACACGGTGAGAATCACCAGGTCAAAGCAAGAATTACCCGGATAAACGGATTTTCAGCCCACGCTGACAGAAATGAACTTTTTACCTGGTTAAGCAAACTCAAAAAACCGCCCCGTAAAGTGTTCGTCGTACACGGTGAAACAAAAAGCGCACACAAATTCGCCGATTACATCAGGGAAAAAACAGCCTGGCAGGTCGTTGTTCCGGCCTATAAGGATGAGATTGTTCTCGATTAGTCAGTTCGGAGCTTGCGGAGAATGTCCCAATATGCCCCCCGCTGGCCATTCTTGATTGCCTCGGCCAGTTCCAGGTTATCATTATAATTGTGGTCCTTTGATTGACCACTCTCAAGCGCTTCCGGCTCTGTCGGCTCAAAAAATCTTTTGTCACCGGCAATGAAATCTTTCACGAGTCTTGCCGGCTGCGAACTTAAAGCTTCCGATATATAGAAGGTCGGCTGGAAAAGATCGACAGGCCCTGAATACTTTCGATGTATATTAGAATTAGTCTCCGCCGGGCCTTCGTTCGCCAGGATATTGGCCATTGGAGTACCGGGATAAACTCTGATACCAAGTGATGCACCGGCACAATCAGGGTCAATCTGCTTAATAAAATCTACCGTCTCCGAAACGGTTTCCGATGTTTCTCCCGGCCCGCCGAACAGCAAATCTATCATAACTTTTATATCATTATCACGGCACCATCGCACTGCCCGGGCAAGGTCGTCTTTATTGTGAGGCTGGTTGTAAGTCTTCAGCATCAAAGAGCTCGCCGAGTCGCCTGTAAAATTAATACCTATGCAACCGGCTTTTCTCATAGCTTTAGCAAGCTCAGCATCAAAAGGTAACACCGCCATATATGTGTACCATCTCAGGCTTTTACCAATCGAGCGCCGAATAAATTCTTCGCAGACCGCATACGCGTGCTTTCGAGGAATATTAAATTCAGCATCGCATAAGTGCAATACTTCGATTCCCTGGGCTATAAGGGATTGGGCTTCATCAGCAACCTCTGAAGGTTCTCTGAGCCTGATTGCCGCACCTTTGGACAAATGGTCGGCACAATAAATACATCCGCGATCACAGCCGCGCTTTGTCTCAAGACCACATTGCCCCCCCTTCTCAAAATAAGCCGTATTATCGATTTGGTCTCGATTCGTCGGCAGAGAAAGTGGATTAGGCCAGCTTGGTCGATTGCTGTAAATATCCCCTTTAGCTCGCCAAATTAAACCTTCGACACGTTCAAACCATCTCGATTGCTGTAACTCGTTGAAAAGTGACACTATTGCCTGCTCACCATCGCCGCAAATCCCAAAATCCACACCGGTATATTCCACAATACGCCGGGCAAAGATGGAAAAACCGACTCCGCCGATTACGATTGGCGCATCGGTCATTTTGCGTATTTTACTTATAGTCTCTGCCAGGTCAGGGACAAAGCATCTAGCGCTCGGCCAAAAACAATCATCCGTATTGCGAAACGAAATCCCCACCAATTGTGGGCTATGCGCAGCAAAATATCCCTCAAGCATTTCCAGCGGATTATCAGACATGCATAAATCCACTATCTCAACATCAATCCCGGCTCTTTCGGCACTCCCTGCAATGTAGTCAAGGCCGATGGGCCCTATCGGAGGGAGCATTCTGTTTGTGTTAATCAACGTCAACATATATATACAGGAACAAGGATATTTGCATTACCGGTGTAATCAGGGTTAATCCTGGCTTTCTTTAGCTTTTTTCCTGCGCTCTGCAAACCAGCTCATCAGGATACCCATCTCAAACAGTGCATAAAGCGGTATAGCAAGAGTTATTTGAGAGATAACATCCGGCGGAGTAGCTACTGCTGCAACTACAAAGACACCGAGCAGTACGTATTTTCTCGAGCTGCGTAGAGCCGATATTGAAACCAGCCCAGTCCTGTTCAGGATAAATATTGCTATAGGTGTCTGAAAACCAAGCCCAAAGACCAGCATAAGCAAAGTAATAAAGGACACATATCCCTGTAGAGTCCATGAAGTCTCGACATCTATCCATTCGCCGAACTTTAAGAAGAATTTAAGAGAAAGAGGGGCAACTAAAAAAAGGAAAAACAGGGCTCCTGTTACAAATAATATCACCGAAAAAGGTACTGCTATCTGCACGTATCGTCTTTCATTCGGATACAACCCCGCCGCAACGAACATCCATAAATGATAGAATACCCACGGTGATGTTAGTATCAACCCCGAAATAAGGGATATTTTCATATATGCGACGAATGAGTCGGCCACACCAATAACAATGAGTTTATTATCAGGCTGGCAGTCATAGTACGGTTTTTGTATGAATGCAAGAATTCGAGGTCCGAAGATAAGGCAGATAATAGCTCCAAGAGCCAAACCCATTAATGCCAATATCAACCGCGCTCGCAGTTCCTCAAGATGGTCCCCCAGACTCATAGTGCTATCGAGGGGGTCTTGTTTCTTCTTCTTTTTGTTCTTGCCCATCTTATTCTATAAGGTGAGTCTGAAGAAACTCTCCGCTTAGATGTGTTAGCTCATAGTCTCGGATTCATCTAACCCGGCGGCGTCCTTGGTCTCTTTTACAACCTCGTCCTTGATTCCACGCACATCACTTGCTAAATCGTCGGTGCTTTCTTTCGCTTCGTTAATGCCCTTCTTGAACTCGGTTAGACTCTTTCCTACGCTCCGGGCTATCTCCGGCAATCGTCTGCCGAATATCAGCAAGGCCACAATGAGGATAACAATCCATTCCCACCCACCGGGAATTCCGCCCCAGGACAGGATATATTGCATATGTTCAGTCATTCATTAATCTCCTAATTTATCTTCTCAGCATTATAACATCATCTGAGTTGTTTTGTCAATAGTAACGATAAACTTAATTTCATTGACACAAAATCCGGTAAAAATATAATGTATCTTCGTATCAGGGTCAAGTATATAGTTTTAAAGGAGTTGGCCATGAGTACGGTTTCCGGCCGAAATAGACATCTCGAATCTGTCATAAGTATCCTCCTATTATCGACTCTTTTCCTTATCGGGCAGGGGATTTTCATTAAGCAGTTTCAAACAAAGACAAAGGAGAAATATTTTGAATAACACACGATTAATCACAGGCATTTTATTTACAACCTTGTTAGCCGCAGTATCCGGTGTTCAGGTCATGGCACAGGAAACAGTCATTGTCAGGCCAAAGGAAATTGACGATATCCTCACAAATCCCGGTATCGGCTTTATGACATTTCAGAGATTCAACGGCGACGATTTAAATGCGGCAAAAGGCTGGACAGAGGGCAAGCCTATAGTTTATCAGGAATTTGACGGCAATTTGGAAAATAAAGACCACCCGATGACAACGATAGCATATTTCAGAATTTACTGGAAGTTCATCGAACCGCAAATGGGCAAATATAGCTGGGACCTGATAGATAAAGCCCTCAAAACAGCTCGCCAACGTGGTCAGACCCTAATGCTGCGCATCGCCCCTTATGGAACAGGTACCGAAAATGACGTGCCTAAATGGTATCGTGAAATGGTTGGCGAGAAAAAAGATTGGCCCGAGAAAAAGTGGCAGGTTGACCCCGAACACCCATGGTACGTAAAGCATTTCGGCACTATGATAAGACTTCTTGGCCGGCACTATGATGGGCACCCGGACCTTGAAAGCGTGGACGTATCAATTGTCGGAGCCTGGGGAGAAGGCGCTGGCTCTGATTTGCTCAGGCAGAAAACAAGGGAGGCATTGGTCAATGCCTATACCGACTCCTTTAAGAAAACACCTCTTGTCATGCTTTTGACTGACAAGAAAACAAATACTTATGGCCTTTCCAGAGCGGACCTCGGCTGGAGGGTCGATTGTCTCGGCGATATGGGAGGATTCACTCCCACATGGTCGCATATGAACGATTATTATCCCCAGGCAATCATCAACTTCGGAATGCAGGACGCCTGGAAAAAAGCCCCCGTTACCCTTGAGGTATGCTGGGTGATGCAGCACTGGAAAGATATGGGATGGGATGTTGACCATATAATCGATGAATCACTCAAGTGGCATATTTCCTCTTTCAACGCCAAATCCTCGCCGGTACCGAGCGAATGGCAGCCTTCAGTCAACAGGTGGCTTAAAAAAATGGGATACAGACTTGTTCTCCGCAAATTTACATACCCCGACAGGGCAAATCCCAACAGTAAAATGTCTTTCACTTCATGGTGGGAAAACAAAGGTGTCGCACCGTGTTATAAGAAATTCTCTCTTGCTCTGCGTCTCAAAAACGATGATAAAGCTGAAATCTTAATTACCGACGCTGATATTACTACCTGGCTGCCGGGCGATAATCTTTACGACAATTCAGTTTTAATATCATCTGATATGCCTCGGGGCCAATACGACCTGCAAGTCGGCATCATTGACCCACTCTCCAAGAAGCCCAAAGTGAAACTTGCCATATCCGGAAAACAGCCGGATGGCTGGTATCATCTCGGAAAAATAAAGATTGGAAATTAGCCTGATTTATGCCTGTAATGCAAATATAATATCACTTTTTTGGGCAACGTAACTACTTTCAATATATAGACTTATACGCAGTATGTGATATTTTTTCTTGCTTTTGGTACCTAATTCTGATATAATACCATCATAATAAAAAAAACAAGAATTGCAAATTCTATTTCCGAGAGGGGACGATTATGAGCAAATTCTATTACGAAACATGGATTCCATTCACATTTAACAAAAGGCGAATTTTATTTCTTGCAATTGCAAGCTATCTTGCTTTGTGTTAAACACTGAATTTTTATTTGTTTTTGTCTGGCCGTTCAATCTTGAGCGGCTTTTTTTATACCCCCCAACAGCTTAAATATTTGACATATCCGATATATCGTAATATGCTTATTAGAGATAAAATCTGTCTTTTATAGGGCTTTTTACTGTTCATTTAATATATGTTGATATCCTCAAATACTGTGTTGTTTTTGCCGTTAAAATCAACGTTTTTATGGACCTGCATTTATATAGCCCAGTTAAGGGAATAATATAATGATAATCGTTACCGGCGGAGCCGGTTTTATCGGTTCGGCACTAATCGCTGCACTTAACAAAAGGCAGATTACGGACATCCTTGTCGTTGACGAGCTTGGCACAGATCAGAAGTGGAAAAATCTTTGCAATTTGTCATTCGCTGATTATGTAGAAAAAGATGATTTTTTCGAAATGGTTATCGCCGATAAGCTCAATAGCTCTCTGGAGGCCGTTTTCCACCTCGGCGCCTGTTCGGATACCACTGAAACAAACGCCTCATATCTAATAAAAAACAACTACGAATACAGCAAGCTATTAGCCCAGTGGGCAACGGCCGATAATGTCCGTTTCATTTATGCTTCCAGTGCGGCGACTTACGGCGATGGCTCAGACGGCTTCAAAGATGACCAAGAGAATATTGACATCCTCAGACCATTAAATATGTATGGCTATTCCAAGCAACTTTTTGACCTTTGGGCACGCAGAGCCGGTCTTTTGAAAAATATAGCAGGCCTGAAATATTTCAACGTTTTTGGGCCAAACGAATATCACAAGGCCGATATGAGAAGCTTCGTGGTTAAGGCCTTCGAGCAGATTAGCTCCACAGGGATAGTTCGCCTGTTCAAATCATATAAGCCCGAATACGCCGACGGCGAACAGTTACGTGATTTTATTTACGTCAAAGATGCTGTTGAAATGACCCTGTTTTTTTACGACAATCCACAGATAAGCGGCCTGTTTAATCTCGGTACCGGCAAAGCCCGGAGTTGGAACGATTTAGTTAAAGCGGTTTTTGCCGCCATGAACAAAAAGCCTAATATAGAATATATCGAAATGCCCGAATCGATCCGTAACCAGTATCAATATTATACCGAAGCTGATACAACGAGTCTCCGTAAAGCTGGCTACGATAAAGAATCAACCAGCCTTGAAGATGCCATAAAAGATTATATACAAAATTACTTACGAAAAGATAAATATTTGAAGGGAATCATAAAATGAAACGATTTTTGAAATACTTTTTGCGTGGACTTCTGGTTTTCGTCCCTGTTGGAGTAACGATTTTTATTCTCGTTTATGTTTTTAACGGTCTATATTCCCTCTTTAGTTTCCTGCTGCCTTTTATAAAGTATCCTGTCCTGAGGCTTTTGGCAGGACTTTCGGTTACGCTTGGCGGTATATTTCTTATTGGCTTGTTCGCCTCGAATTTCATTGGTAAAAAGCTCTTTGGCCTCCTGGATAATATCTTCAATAAAGTTCCCCTGGTTAAGATGCTTTACAGTGCCATTAAAGACCTGGTGGAAGCATTTGCCGGCGAAAAGAAGAAATTCGACAAGCCGGTATTAGTAACACTCGGGACATCTTCTTACGCAAAGATAGTCGGCTTTATGACAAGAGAAAACCTCGATAATCTCGGACTCAAAGACCATGTCGCCGTCTATTTACCCCAGTCGTACAACTTCGCAGGCAATGTCCTGATCTTTCCCAAAGAGGCCGTTACACCGTTGAATATCGAAAGTTCGGAGTTAATGACGTTTATAGTCTCCGGTGGCGTCGCCGGCGAACAAGCACAGATCCAGCAATAGCTGCAAAGATCCGCCAAAATATTATCGATTCTTTAAGCTGCCAAACCGGTACTTGCCAATTTTATACCAACGGCTTATAATCACGGCTTCAATATATCTTATTTTGCAGAGAAACATATATGACAAAGACAATTGCAGAACAAGTTGACATACTCAAACGCGGCACGGTTGAAATCTTCACCGAGGCTGAGCTGGCCCAAAAGATTACCGGGGCATCGAAAGATTCCAGGCAATTGCGAATCAAGCTCGGCCTGGACCCAACCAGTCCTGATATACACCTCGGCCACACGGTGGTATTGAGAAAGATGAGGCAGTTCCAGGACCTGGGCCACAAAGCCGTTCTGATTATCGGCGATTACACAGCGCTAATCGGCGATCCAACGGGCCAAAATTCAACTCGTCCTATTTTGTCACCCGGGCAAATACAGGAAAACGCAAAAACATATTTTGAGCAGGCCGGCAAAATCCTGGATACCTCCGAAGAGAAGCTTGAAATCAGGTACAACAGCGAATGGCTTGCAAAGCTGACTTTGATTGAGCTAATCCAAATAGCCGCCAAAAAGACCGTTGCCCAGATGCTTCAGCGTGATACTTTCAAAAAACGTCTGCAGGCGGATGTGGATGTCTATACGCACGAGTTTCTTTATCCTTTAATGCAGGGTTACGATTCTGTGATGGTAAAAAGCGACGTAGAACTCGGCGGCACGGACCAGACATTCAATAATCTTGTCGGACGTGATATACAAAAAGCATACGGCCAAAAGTCTCAGATTGTAATCACTATGCCCATACTCGTTGGCCTGGACGGCAAAGAAAAAATGAGCAAATCCAAAGACAACTATATCGGCGTAACAGACGAACCGAACGATATGTTCGGCAAGGTCATGAGTATATCAGACGATATGATGGAAAACTATTTTACACTCCTGACCAGCCAGACAATCGAACAAATCGCCGAACTTGTCAATCCCGATAAGACACACCCAAAGAAAGCAAAAGTCTTGTTAGGCAAAACAATTGTCAGCCACTTCTACGATGAGCCGGCCGCGCAGGCCGCCGCCGCAGAATTCGACAAGGTATTCGCACAAGGCCAACTACCGGATGAAATACCTGATGTTGATATACCTGCTGAGCCTATTACTGCAAGCAAACTACTGCTCCATTGCCAGCTTGTATCAAGTGGCGGCGAGGCTAAAAGAATGATAAAGCAATCAGCCGCTGGGATAGACGGGGAAAAACTGGACGATCCGAACACCGAAATCACTCCCAAAAATGGCATGATAATCCGCGTCGGCAAGCGAAAATTCGCAAGGCTAAAAATCAAAAATTAGCTTACGGTTATACCGCAGAAAAATCATTTCTATCCCGGAATCCATATATTTTTCGCCCGGATTATTTCTACGCTTGGCCTAAGCATCATAAGGGGCATGATGGATTTCGTGTAAAATATGAGCCCTTTATAGCTTGTAAGGTAGTGATATTTTGTAGAGAAAAACTTGCTCTCGGAATGCATGACCAAAGGATTCTCCACTTTATTTAATATCATTATAAAATCATTTGGTTCCACTCGCACAATTGCGCCAGAGGCCTTGATTGCTTACGCGATTGCCGCTGCTGCTCCTGCCGCTCCACCTGCTGCTGCCCTGTTAGCCATATCAGGTTCCTTATTTATTCGGTCAATACTTATACATAGCCATGATTTATTTCTGAGATAAAAGAACAGCTTAACTCTACGATATTGTAGTTATAATGTACCTTAAAATTTAGCTTTTTGTTAAAAGTGCGCATAGAATTATCCGCTATGCCATTTTTTAAACAAGGGAAAGAGAGTGGTCGTTCTATAACGACCCTCTTTCATCCATTATAATAGAATGAGCAATTATGTGAATACGACTATTTTGACAATACCCGATTGTTAGTACCGACCGCCGCCGCCACCACCGCCGCGACTACCGCCACGACCACCGCCGCCGCCGCCGCCGCGACTACCGCCACGACCACCGCCGCCGCCGCCGCCACGACCACCGCGACCGCCACCACCGCCGCCATAACCACCGCGTCCGCCACCGCCGCCACGGCTATCATTCTTGGGGCGGGCCTCATTAACATTTACAGCGCGACCCATCAAGTCCTTACCATTCATTTCTTCGATAGCCTTTTCTGCTTCCTGCTTAGAGGGCATTTCTACAAATCCAAAACCTCTGGATTCACCGCTGAATCTATCTTTTATAATGTTGACAGATTCAACTTGACCAAAGGCTGCAAAAGCCTCGCGTAAGCTGTCTTCGGTTGCATCGTGCGACAAATTTCCTACATAGATATTCACTTCTTTTTCCTCTTTCAAATCTTAAACTTAATTGTTCATTTCAGCATCTCGGCTACCATTGTTCGCCGCACTGCTACGTTCACATATTTTATAGCTATTATAAAAAAACACTTCAAAAAAACCACTATTCCAGCTAATATTTCTGGATTTTCAAAGGTGTGGCACCAAATTTCATTCAAAGTATATGATAAAATACAGCTTTTGGAAAGCTAAAAAAATAAAAAAAAGAAACTTTGAAACATATTTGGAAATTATTACACTGTTTCTGCATTCAAAAAATGCGTGCAATCCATACAAACCGAGGGTATAATATAAAATTATGAAACTACCAAAGTTACAAAATAGCAAAAAATACATCGGGCTGTACATCTTCGACTTCGACGACCACACAGGCGTCGGCTTTACCGCTGAAGAGGTGGCTGAGCTTCTCGAAAGCGAGAAATATAAGCACAACAAGGTCTATAAAATACACAGAGCTTACCCCGACGGCACCCTAGAACTAAAAGGTGTGCCGGCTCAGACTTTTCAGCTTGAGGCAGGGATGTTTTTTTATTCGAATGCTCTCGAATCATCCAGAGGAGATTTCAAAAAACTTGTCTGCCTGGCTGACAAAATCACCCCCCCCTGCCGGGCCAAATTACATTTGTCTAAATATAGTGATGATAAATATGTAGTGGCGATTATTTACCCGGCCGAATACGATGACGAGCTTAGCTCCTGGCTTTTAGACGGACAATACACAACAAGCGGCGCTGTCGAAGGTGGAATCGGAGCTGTGCAAAGATATTTTGATGATGAGCCGGAAATTCTGGACAGACATCAATTTTTCTCAAAATCCGAATTGAGAAGCAGGACCGGCCAGGAATCGTTAGGCGGTCTTAAATTAGCCATACAAAGATAGCTTTACAGTAGTTAGAAAATAGTTATCGCATCGAGGAAAAACACAAATCCTGATTATGCGTGTCCGAACAAAGATAAATTCATTTTTCAGCTTCCTTGCGGCTGTTTTGTTGACAGTATTCGGAAGGTCTCCGGCCAAGCCCGCCACGAACGACTTAAGAAGAATGGAGTTTAAAACAAGCACACAGCGTATGGGAGTACGATTCAGAGAAAGGATTCGTGAGGTATTTCGTTTTAAATGGATAAGAAAAAATAACCTGTAGCGTTTATTTCTATCATTCCTATGCAACAGGAATTTATAAAAGATCTTCTATGAACTATTAAAAGTTAAGGCTTTTTATGGCTGAATTACATATCTATCCGCCACCTGGAAATGCCCCGGTGCTTAGTGAAAATGCTTTGACTGTCCTTCGAAGCAGGTATCTTATCAAAAACCAGGATGGCAAGTGCATCGAGACACCGGCACAGCTTTTTAGCAGGGTGGCGTCATTGATAGCCGAAGCTGAAGGCAAATACGGTGCAGATGAAAGTAAAATCAGACAATGGCATCGAAAATTCTATGATGTGATGGCATCGTTAAAATTTCTGCCCAACTCCCCTGCTCTTATGAACGCACGACGCCGGACAATGCTCAGCGCCTGTTTTGTATTGCCGATTGAAGACAGCATAGAAGGCATATTCGAGACGATTAAGCAAACTGCTCTGATTCAACAGGCCGGCGGAGGTACAGGTTTTTCCTTCGATAAATTAAGGCCTGCAGGTGACCGGGTTGCCTCCAGCGGCGGCACAACATCGGGACCGATTAGTTTTTGGCGTGTCCTTTCCGAGACGACCAATGCAATCCAGCAAGGTGCTTTTCGACGTGGTGCAAATATGGGTATGATGGGAGTCGAACATCCGGACATACTGAAATTTCTGCACGCCAAGCAAAACCTGGACGCCTTCACGAACTTCAATATTTCAGTCAAAATCACAGATGACTGGATGAAGAAAGTACTCAAATCCGGCAAATCGCTGCATACGGTAATAAATCCCCGCAATCAGCAGAGTTACTTATTACCCCGGCAAATTGACATTACAAACTACACACTTAACGACTTACACAAACTCACCGGCAAAGGCAGACCGGGCTCCAAACCAGCAGGCCAATATTTTACCGTTAGTGACATCTGGAAAATGATAATCAAATGCGCACATACAACCGGTGAGCCGGGCGTAGTTTTTATAGATCGAATCAACCGTGACAATCCAACCCCTTCACTGGGCCGTATAGAAGCAACGAATCCCTGTGGCGAACAACCACTGCTGCCTTACGAGGCCTGCACCTTAGGCAGTATTAACCTGACCAAATTCGTGAACGTCTCTAACGGCAAAACAGAAATGGATTGGCCGGCATTGGCCCGGACCGTCAGATTAGCCGTTCGATTTCTGGATAATATTATCGATGTGTGTGAATACCCCGTCAGGGATACCATTCGTCTGTCTCAGGGAAATCGTAAAATCGGCCTGGGTGTTATGGGATTTGCAGACTGCTTGTTCCTGCTCGGGATACCTTATGATTCAAAGCAAGGCATCGATTTCGCCTCGGAGATTATGGGTTTTATAAACAAAAGCGCCCGCAAAGCCAGTAGTGAGCTTGCCGATCTGCGAGGGCCGTTTCCAAACTGGAACAGTAGCATCTGGAGAACTAAAAGAAAGAAAAAGGTCCGCAACGCCTCTATTACCTGTGTAGCTCCAACCGGCACGATAAGTATCATAGCAGATTGTTCCTCCGGCATTGAGCCGGTCTATTCTCCGGTGTTTGTCCGCCAGATTTTAAACGGTTCAAAATTACTCCAGATAAATCCGTTTTTCAAACAGGTAGCTGAATCTCATGGTTTTTATAACAAAAAACTCGAAAATCAAATTGCAAAGACCGGCAGTATTCAAAAGATACCTCAAATCCCGCCGGCAATACGCAGGATATTTAAGAGCGCCTATGATATAAATCCTCAATGGCATATTCGGATGCAGTCGGCATTTCAGCAGCACTGCGATGCAGCAGTGAGTAAGACAATCAATTTCAGCGAAAAAGCTACTGTGGCCTCTGTCGATAAGGCCTATAAATTAGCTTATCGGCTTGGCTGTAAAGGAATTACAATTTATCGTCGGCACAGCAGAGACCGTGAGCCTATGAGCCTGTTTTATTAAATCATAGCTTAGTGGCATTTCGATTGATGATTTGATTGCAAAAAAGTATGAATTCCTTGGAAGTTTTTACTTGACGAGAAATCAGCATATTTGTTATAAATAATGTAGGTGAAGTCTGTGGTATCCGGTTTACAGACCGGCATAGTTTTTACAAATATTTTAAGTGAGTGAGGAGTTGAGTTTAAAGAGCCTGGTGCTCTGTGATGAACCGTTAACATTTCATTTAACAATCTATTTTTTCGAAGGAGGACTATTATGTCTAAGAAATTGATTTATTTGGTTTCGTTTATTTTTGTCTTAAGTGTCGCTCTGACGGGCACTGCTAAAGCAGAGATGGTCGGTTGGTGGAAGCTGGATGAGGGTAGTGGTACGGCAGCCAACGACTCATCCGGATTCGGAAACCATGGGACTATCACGGAGCCGATATGGGAGGCAGGACAATTTGGTTCTGCATTGA
>JACKQG010005524.1_pt1 | contig 13859 bp, 6 predicted proteins | sample 8237621 | NCBI WGS metagenome assembly JACKQG01 (sample SAMN15677084, study PRJNA649215) | marine metagenome | biome: marine; feature: Black Sea; material: saline water; isolation source: suspended particulate matter (SPM) from the Black Sea western gyre | collected 2013-06-09/2013-06-10 | depth...
AATATCGTATTGTTGGAACCGTCCACTACGATACCAGTGGTGCTGTTCGTGCTGACTGTGTTCGCGGTCAGCGAAGTGGTATCAGACGTGGCTGTAAGGTTCACGCCAACGGCGTTGCCGTCACAAGTATTACTATAGAGCGAATTGTTCGCACCGCTGACGGAAATACCCGTGGCGTTCGAGTTGCAGGTGTTGTTGCCCAGTGCGGTAGTGTCAGCGGACAATTCAATGCCTGCCGTGGTGTTGCTCTGGCAGATGTTATCAATCACAGCGCACTGGTTGGCGTCATAAAGCCGGATACCCGAATCACCGCTACCAGACACATTACAGCGCGAGATCGAAATCTGAGCGTCCCATACCGTATTGCCCAATCCCTGTACGGACAACCCGTCTCGGCCAGTATCCTGCACAGTGAGGTTGTCGATCACGACACGGCTCGAAGCAATCACTTCCACTCCGTGCATGTCCGCAGTCTGCCCGTCCAATATCGAACCGGGCCCAAAGCCCATGATCGCAACAAAGGACTCCCCAGAGCCTACCGAAATCAAGGACGTGGCCGTCGCGGTGGGCGAACCCGCTTTAATCATTCCATCCAAATACAGTATCTGCTTGGATGAGAGCACCAGTGGAGTCGTGCTGACCGTATAGGTTCCCGATAAATTGATAATAATATAATCACTTGGATTCGCCATCCGGGCGTCATCAATCTGTTGTTGCACCTGGGCAATCGTTCCCGAGGTAATGTCAAGTATAACAGGCGTTTCGCCGGGTGCGATGAACGGATTGCTTGGTGGTGTATACAAGCCCCAAGCGGAGGAGGTAACCAGCAGGTTAATAAGCCCCGTAACGATGCAGGTTATGGGGCGCAATGACGGAGCGCTGATTCGTGCAGCATCCAAGCACTTCAGACATTGGGATAAGACATTCATAGGTACTGATAATGGGTTCAAACCCATTCGGATAGGGGGGGGTATTGCGATCCTTGTAATTCAAAAAACTGCGAGATGCTTGAAATAGTAACATAGATCATTAGTGTTTTTTTGCTGCAAGCTATATTAAAATCCTGCAACCTCCAATTTGGCGCATGCTTTGATTGCGATAACATGCCCCAGGCGTTGATTTAACATATCCATGGTTTCGGATTACATCAGCATATCAATCTTCAGGAATAGCCTGCTTCCAGAAAGCATCCAGATCCGCTCCAGGCACTGGTTCTATAGGTGCGTCAACTAGCGGGACAACCGACAGCGCCTCATCCTCAAAGTTTCTGGCGCTTGGAGCACGCATGATAATCAATGTAATGCGGCTGCCTTCCGGTGCGGAATATACCTCGCGGCATAAGTCCGGCTCATCCCCAACGGGCTTATTGAGGCGTGGTATAAACAACTCTACTCCTTCAAGACGAAGAGGCACGGTGACGTTATGCCATTTTTCGAGTTTCTGAACTGCTCCACCGAGCCCCACAGTAAGCTCCCGGCCCGTATAATTGTACACTCGTATGCGGTCTGCCGGAAAATTCTCGTCCATATAGGGCAGCGCCTTGGCTAGGAATTTCTCAGGATCCTTTGGCGAGGGGACGAACAAGATCAAGACCTTCTTCTGCTCCAGCGGCAGCATTATGCTGGCGACAGGCACCTCCTGCTTGCCGGAATCCGCTTTTTGCGTCTGCACAAAACGCAGTAACTGGGGACCACGATACTTGCGCTCAACAGACAGTGAATAAGAAGGAGCGTAGAATGGTTCTTTCTTGCCGTCCTCAATATAGCCAAAATCGGCAATCCCTCGGCCTAGGGAAACGGCCTTGAAGTCCACATTCACCATAGGCATCTCCACATCCGCCTGTGCGAAGACTTTACAGACAGACATGGCAACGCAGAAGATACCTAACATGCGTAATGTATAAACAATATAGTGTATTTTCATAATCGCGCGTTATTTAGTATTAAATATCCTCGGAAGCCAGCGTGCGAATGGAGCGGATGACGAAGCGGCGGCCAAAATTTTGGTTCGTTATGTTCACGTTCACAGGATCGACCTCCGCAGTATCTGCGGGATCCACATATTCAGGCAGGCGTTGAACGACTGCCTCGAGATAGGCTCGCGCTTCCACCCGATCCGAGCCATAGGCAATGGCGTCGCCGTAGGTGCGAATGACAAACGTGTCAGAGCGCGCGGAAATGAACGAACCCAGGCTGCCCAGTAGGTCGGCCTGCATGACCCATCCGGGTAGCCCCTTCATGCGATTGGCGTGATGGTTGGCGCCGGGAGCCGTGGGATCCTGCGTATCCAGCGGCTCCGCATAGAAACCATCCCCGTCAAAAGGTATCCGTTGCGGGCCCGAGCGGAATGAATTGATAGCAGCGTCGGTGGGAAAGGCGGTCCCGCCGACGCGAGTGACGTCCAGCGCCGCCTGCAAAGCTCCCGTGCGGCCAAGATCATCGGCGGACAAACGGCGATTTACAAAATGGGAAAGGCTCAGGAACGGACCACGTTTGCGAACTTCGCGCGCGATGTCTTCACTGAGCTGTATGATCTCATCCTCGTTCAAACGGTGGCTGTACCACCACGCCGGGCTGGAACCGCCGATGCCCCATGTCCCTGCTTTTATCTGATCCCTGGAAGAGACACCGTCTCTGGTTTGAACCTTGTAAGTCAGTTCGCCCGGGTAGCGAGGGAAGGAAGCTCCGTCCACGTCGAGATTGTTGGTATCATGGCTTTTAGGGTTCACGATCTGGGATGCTTTATTCCACTGCCCTCCGGTCAGCGGCACTCGATTCATGGCGCCAATCACCGCACGCCAGGCCTCGGGCGAAGTCGAATTGATATTGAACGCCCCCGCAATATTCAGATGCTTTGCGGCCCGATCAGTGTCCCGCAATTCAGCAGGACTCAGAACCGTGTTAGCATTCTGCCTCACTTCCAGACGGCGGTTGAGCGGGGCCACCCCACCTCCGGACTGCGGCAGACTAGAAAAGAAATACCGGTCCCACAGGCTAGTGTTGAGCAGGTAGCACATGTCGTAGTAGGTGCGCGAGCCGCCGCTACGTTTCTCCATGGAGTGCTCCACGCCCGTCCTAGGTACAAACACGTTGTGGTAGGAATTGCCCAGAATATTGGTGGGCTGATGGCCCACGGAATAGGACTCATCATCGCCTGACAGGTTCATCAGGCGCATGTCTGCAAGGCTAAGGAACGGATAATCGCCTTGGGACAAGTCAGGCGCACTGGTCGGAAGCATCGTGTAAACAGCCTGTTTGCCGGATTGGTATGTAGTACGGCGTCCCCAGGCATTCAGCGTGTATCCAGCCCCTAACGTCGTGTCGATAAACGTATTCTTCATCGTGCTCGGCGCGGAAGAGGTATCGGGAATGATGTAACCGCCATGATAAGCGAATACCGAGGCGGGATTAACCCCCGACGTGCCTCCGGCATCAGTAAAGCGGCCAGCCAGCATATTGGCGTCCGCCGCCGTCTGGTAGAATACCCCGTCGCCGGGCTCATTGTCAAAGGACGAGTTACCTGCCGCGTTCAAAACCAGAGTGTAGCCACCGGCAACGGCCCCTTTCAGGTTTGTGGTGTCGGGCATTACGGTGGGATCCGCAGTGGGGGTAAAATCTTGCGCTATTGGGTTATTGTTAATGGTCAACGTATTCCAGTCCTGATCGCCCGAACCGATGCCCGGTGAGCCGGCAAGGTCGTAGTTATACACACCAGTCAGCACCCGGGTTAGGTCACCCGTTTCGTGAATCAGCACGTCTATTTCAAGATTCCCTGTCTCCACTAGTTCCATGGATACCGCATAGGATCCGCCATTTGTAGGCTCCGGGACCGATATCAACGGGTTGGGCTCGAATAGCTTCATATACTCGTGCGGACTCTTCGCATAGTCCGAAAGATTAATAAACGAACTGAAATTCCGGATCATTTCATCACCCTTGGAAAATCCGTCCTGACTATAATGCATGGTGCCGTCCCACATCTTGACCGACCATGTGTCGAATGCTCCGGTGGCGCCGTCAATGAGTGGCAGCTCGTAGGGAGAATCGCCAATCGAAGCGCCCGTGGACTTATCGCGAACATTCATCACCAAGCTCAGCTTTCCATTGTTGCCCTGCGAACGACGCATGGACAACTCATAGTCGTTTCGGGGTAAGTACAGTGCGTTGCGGTATGGATTACCCAGTACCAGGTAGAATGCGTTCAGGCCGCGCAGATCATAAGTTTTTGTGGAACTGTCACGGCGAATCTCCGCCGAACTCACAAAACGAAATTTGGATATAATCGGCGCTATGCCAACAGAATCCTTGCTGCCTATTCGGACATCATACCTGCCATAGGTTTGATTATCGGGCTGCCTCTCCGGACTGAGGTTCCAAAAGTCCTGCACCCGTCTCCAAGTCGGTCCCTGACTAGGGGAGGGGGCACCGGGTTCATCCAGTAACTCCTCTCCACCGAACGGTGCGTCGGAGTTGGCCAGGCTGTGGGTGAGATCCTTGCGCAAGCCGCCGCGCAACGAGTCGGCCAGCACACCAGTGGAATTGAGTGTAATATCATGGTAACGTGCCTTAACTGCCTTGGCCTGTAACGCGGTGGGGGCATCGGGCATCATCTCGACATGCGAGAGCGTCAACAGCTTTTCCAATGGCTCGTTGTATATCTGCGGTTCGGTCACGAAATCCAATCCGGTGATCAACTCCACCGCATTGCGAGGCGGTCCGGCATAACGCGTCTGGCCCGTAATGTCGTCCAAGGAGGCGACAAATCCGTTGAAGTAATCAGCGTTATCCAAATCGCTCTGGGATTCGTTGAGGTTGATCTGTGCCTTTACCCCTTCATCGCCGACCCACCAGGCATAGCGGCCATCAGTATCCGCCCCAGTACTGACCTCGACCAGCGGGACCGCGACATAAGCGCTTTCCGGCGGCAGCTCAGTTGCGGAAGAGGGGTTATGTTGACGGCGAAGACTGGGTTCGCTCCCCACAGTACCTTTGCCCAACAGGATGACTCCTTGAGTATTGCCACCAAAGCTTATGCCCGTGCTACGCGAATCCGCATCCACGGCCACGCCGGAAACGTCCGAAGGATCATAGATCGGTTCATTACCAACCTGCTCAATAATGCCGAACTGATCGTTGCTGACGCTTGCCGTGAATGAGGCGCCCTCATTGCCGCTGACCAGCCAGTTAAGCAATCGAGGTTCAGGATTCTGGGTGTAGGCGTCACTGGCGGAACGCTCGTTGCCCCATACGCCCGTCCAGTAGCGCGTGCCGGGCATAGGTGCGGTAAGGCCGTTCTCGTCAGTTGCATTGGCCGGATCAGCACTCTTGCCCGGTGAGTAGGTTTCGCCCAGATCGTCCTCGGATGCCAGATCCGCTGTCGCAGTAACCCTCTGGTCTGGGCCGGCGGTTTTTTGCAATTCACCCAGCGCGATATACAATGCCAAACGGGCATTGCATTGCGCTGCTAGCTGTTGCTTTGATGCTAGGGCCCGCTGAGTTTGGATACGTGTTAGACTGACGAACGAAAGCAACAACAATACAATAAACGACATCAACGACAGGGCCAGTATCAGGGCAAAGCCTCCGTCTCGATGACGTGGGATGTTTACGGCAAGATTGGGAGACATGGAGGGGTGATGAAATAAGCGTACCGTATGTTACAATGCACGCATTATGAAAGTGTCGCAATATGCATTACACGATAGTGGCAGGAAATGGATTAGCATCACGCAGGGGTGGTTGTTGCATTATCTTAACTATAACTACCATAGTAATCCCATAGCGCAACAATCAAGCTAAAACATCCACCTAGAAGATAAAAAACAGTGGGTGCTAAATGCACCCCCTGTGCTGATGACAAATGCGCCATTCGCGTTCAGAGCACTGTTCACGGCACTCAGACCATTGATCTGGTTGTTCACCCCATTGCCTCCCGGATAGAAGGCATAGGTCGAGGTGCTGCCCAGCTCCAGCGTCATCCCTGCTGACTTATTGTCCACCGTGGTGTCGCCGGTATGGGAGATGTCACCGTTTACGAGCAGCTTGCCGTAATTGTTGTTCGAGGTAACCGTCAAGTTACCGCTACCATAGATGTCGCCGTGATTTGCCCATAGACCGGTTGCCAAAGTAGCCACCTCGCCACCGTCGGTGCTGGCACCGGACGCCATGAGGAAACCATCCCCCACGAGGCTTACAGCGATACGACCATAGGACGTATGACTCAGGCGGAGACCGCCATCGTTGAGCAGTTCGCCCTCAACCTGATCATCACTACCACTCCCGTCCGTTTGCTGCTCGGGGTGAATGAGGCCGCCATTCGCGCGCCAAGTGCCCTCAAAACCGAAGTTTGCATTACTGCGCAACAGAAGGCGGCTTGCATGGTTGGTGCTGGTAAACTCAAGCTGGGCCAGGCCGCCATTGTCCGCTGGGGCGCTGGAACGTTTGTTTTGAACCGTTCCGCCGTTATCCAAGTCCAGCCGAATCCCGCGGGTGCCCGTGCCATCAAGCACTTCGAGTCGCAGGTTATCGCCGCTGACATTGAGGTAATCGAAACGAATCACGACGTCTTCGGTCGTTCCATTAACGCGATCAATGACAACCGCATCAGGGTTGCCGTGGTATTGGTGTCCAGCCATTGCAGCGCCTGGGTGCCGGGGCCGCCAGTGGTTGCGGAACCGGGGCCATCAACGAAGGAGGATTCCGCAGCAGTCACGTTCAGTGAGTTTCCGGCAAAACCCGTATCTTTCAAATCTGCGAAACCAGCAGGCTCGGAGCCTATGGTGTCCGACTCGAAGTCCGTTGAAGAGGGGATATCGAATGTTTTCAGCTGCAGGCATACGCACATCCCGAAGATAGTTATGAGTGTGGTGATGTAGCGGTTCCTGGGGGTTCCTTCGGGGTTAGTTCATTGTAGCGGAATAAATGCCATCATAAATTTGATGAGAAAGTCTTATTGTGGGGATAACCCGCAAGCACTTTTATAAAAAATTCTATTTATTCATGCAACTTCCATAAAGCTTCATGATCCTACGCATTTGCTAGCGATAAAACGTAATTAGTGCCTCTGAAAACTGGCTCCAAAGTCATTCTTGAGCTCGACTGAGATAGGGTTCAATCGCTTCGGATACCGCCTGGCCCATCAAGAGGGTGCCGCCATCCTTAAAGTGGCAATGGTCTCCGTATTGCAACTCAGCCCTACGGCTAGCCACAACCTCATGCAAATCTATGACTTCCAGCCCTTCCTCTTGGATCAAAGCGTCGGCGGTGGCGTTGATCGAGGGGCTTAAGTCCAGGTCTGCCGGGTCTTCTTTCTTTCCCCACGGGGTTGTCCTGACCCAGAAAACCTTCGCGCCAGTTTCGCGCAAGCGGGCAATGATCTTCCTGAGGTTGGCCGCATAGGCCTCGGGCTTCTTGCCGTGATCGTGGATGCCAAAGTTAACGGTGATGATGTCCCATTGATTGCTGCCATTCTGCATGAGCCAGACCTCGCCGTGCTCAAAGAACTTTTCAGTACGCCCGCAGTTGGCAGGAGCGCGGTGGACATTCGCCTTACCGGCGAGTGCCATACGCACCGGAGCGGTGTAGCTGCGGGAAATCGAATCGCCAATGATGAGCACTCGTGGCAGTGCGGGATCGTCCTTCACATAAGCCCAACCGTCCGTCTCCGGCGTTATTTTGGGACTCTTATTAATCAGGCCTTTCATGTATCTGGGGCCATAGAAGGAGCCCAACTGGTCTTCGAGCGTCCTGAGCCATACCCGCTCCTCGGCTGGCCGCGACTTAACATAGGCCACCCATCGGGCATACTCCACGGGCGTGATCTGCTCCAGATACTTGTTCTGCATCAGAACTTTCGTCTCATTCTCGGGTTCTCTAATAGGAGCATCGGCGGAGACCGAGGCGGACTCCAGCCCTCCGGCCGAATCCATGCAATACGCTTCCGCCTGCAATCCGATCGCGAGGCAGGCGGCCCCGAATACACGCCCAATTCTCGTATGGATTCTGTGGATCGTAGAGAAACTTCGTAAAATGTTAGGGAGCACCTTGGTTACTGCGCTCCTCGTAAGCCCTGATTCATGAATCCGCTCCTTTTTTTTGGATCTATGTCTGCCGATGGCCAATTGTGTCTGCCACGGCGAGAGTGATGACAACTGCATCGAACACTTGCGTGGTTGATCTGGGACTATACATCCCTGCGAATTCGAAAAAAAAAATCATAAAAGTACAATAGAAATGCAGTAGGGGGAGCGATATATTTGCGTGTTAAACGTTGCAAGTTACTAGTATTTCTTGCAAGTATTTAATTAAAATCATTTTTTTCTTGCAACTTTCATTTATGGCGGACTACGCTAGGTGTTGAAATTTCTTGAACATTTATTGCCCGAGATGAGACCTCGCTTCACTGGATGCCACATTCATTTTATTCAAGCAGATATGCTCCTCAAGGCAAACATGATTCAGTATTGCAACAACCAATAGCATCAGGCAACGTGAATCACTATGAAAACTCAGAATCTTTCAGAGAAAGAAAAAAAGCCGCAGGTAACCATGGCCGACATCGCCGCTCGGGCGGGTGTCGCCGTCAGTACCGTTTCCCGTGTTATTAACCGGTCTCCTCTGGTCGCTCCCGAAAAGCGAATCATGATTGAGGCCGTAATTGCTGAAATGGGTTACAAAGCCGTTCCAGTGGAAAAACGCAAGGGCATCCGAAAGGATCCTTGGCCGTGGATCAAGTATCACACATTGAAAGTAATCCTGTTCGGCAAGTATGATCTTTACTGGATCACCAACTACGCTCCTATTTTCTCCTACGCCCTTCACGGGATTGAGGAGGCTTTGACCGCCTACGATTTCCGTCGCGAACTCGAACGCGCCGAGAGCAAGGCAGACCTGTTGAAGGTGCTGAACAAAGGGGGTGCGGACGGCTTCCTCATACTCAATACCAGCCATGAACCACTCCCGGAGGAAATCTGCAACTATCCGGTGGCTGTATTCATGGGCAGCCATGACCACCTTTCATGTGATCGCGTAATGCCTAATGCGGAGCGAGCCGGCGTCCTTGCCGCCGAATACCTCCAGTCTAAAGAGTGTCGCGCTTGCATAGCTATTGGTGGCGACACCCCCATTTACAGGAAGCGTATCAAAGCGTTTTGCGAAACCTTGAGCACTTACGGCATTCAGGCCGTGGAAATCCTGGACGAAAACATTGAGCGGGGCGGTTCCAGAATAAACCAAGCCAACCGCGCGCTCATTGCTGATCATGTAAAGCCCAAAATAAACGAAGCGAACAAGCCCATAGGTATCTTCTCCGTGGCGGATCTCATCACCCCCGTCCTCTATAGCATAATGACGGAAGCTGGCTTTAAGGTTGGGGATGACCTTCATATTGTCAGCTGCAATAACGAACGCCCCTATCTGGATCACCTTTATCCGCCTCCAGCGGTTATCGACACGCAGGCCGACTATATCGGTCAGCGAGTTGTTCGGCAATTGCTGCGACGCCTGGAGAATACGAAATCACCACATGAAATAATTCTCATCGATCCTAAGCTCATCCTGCCCGATACTTGTTGATTTTTCCAGTTGCAAGAATACGCCCCCTGACTCGCTGGAAGCCTGCGCGAGCAGGGTAAGGTAGTGCCGGAAACCGAGTAAGATAAATTTTATTACGGGTCAATTGCACCATGAATCAAACTGAACCCGACTTTTTTGCCGAGATTGCCACCGCACGACTGGTCACGCAGCGCGAACTTCTAGAGAAGCCAGCCCTGCCACATGTGCCCGACATCGTCCTGCCCTGGGAGAAGCAGCCCTGCGCCCGCCGCAAGGCCGCGCGCATCTCCACTGGCGGTGAAATGCACACAGCGCTGGATGAGCTGCGTGAACGTCACAGCCCATTTCTCGAAGACCATGCCCCGGTGTTGCCAAAAACCCGCAACCAGCTGGAGTTTAAAGCCTTCCAGTGGCGCGTAGAAACGGAAGAAGACCGTCGGAACTTCCAGGAGACATTAAAAGGCGCTGGTCAATGGGAAGACCTCAGCCTGCCCCACTATGGCCCTCCGCTAGGCAAAGCCTCTACCCTTTACCGCTGCGAGTTCGAAATGCCCGACTGGGCCTCCACGCACGAAGCGCTTAGCCTGTCTTTCGGTGGGGTGGACTATCGTTGCCAGGTTTACCTGAATGGCATGTGCGTCGGGACTCACGAAGGTTTCTTTGAACAGTTTCGCCTGGACTGCGCTGGCGCGGCCCGCCCCAGCACCAACGTCCTGCTTATCCGAGTGGAAAACGATTACACCATGCTGGGCGAGAATACAGGCGGCATTAAGCCCGACGGGGATAAGATTTATGCCGCCACAGGCCTGGGCTACGACGAACCAACCCTCGGCTGGCACCATTGCCCCGCAGCGATGGGCATCTGGAACTTTGTCCGTCTGGAAGGTCGCGCTCGCCTGGCTATTGACGACCTCTGGGTGCGCCCATTGCTCGAGACCTCCGAAATTGAAATCCACGCGGAGATCGACAGTTGCAGCGCTGATCTCGAAGAAGAAGTCACGCTCAACATATCCATCTACGGTCAAAACTTTGAAGCGGTCGTCCATCAGGATCATCTTCACCGAGGCACGGCCGAATTCGTGCGTGGCTTCGGCGATCTTGTACATGGATTTGACGAAGAATCTCCCTGCCTGATGGGTAATGGGCGCAACTACCTGCGCCTGCGCCTGCCGATCCCCGAAATGCGTGTCTGGAGCCCGGATACGCCCTGGCTTTACCAACTCCAGGTCCGCCTTTTGGATCATTCAGGTTGCCTGCTGGACGCCGATAAGGTGCAGTTTGGCATGCGCTCGTTTACGCAGGATGAAACCTCCGTCCCCAAGGGCAAATTTCACCTCAACGGGGATGAAATTCGACTGAGGGGCGCCAACACGATGGGCAACTTCGAACGCTGCATCATGAAGGGCGACTTTGATGGACTGCGCGACCAGATCCTGCTGGCGAAACTCACCCATATGAACTTTCTGCGCATGACGCAGCGCCCGGTGCATCAGGAATTTTATGACTACTGCGACCGCCTGGGCATGATGGTGCAAACCGATCTGCCCATGTTCTCCAGCATTCGCCGCAGCCAGTTTTCGGAGGTTGCCCGGCAGGCTGGCTGTATGGAGCGCCATGTTCGCGGGCACTGTAGCAACATCCTCGTTTCCTTTATCAACGAGCCTCGTCCCGCCGCCGCGAGCAAACCGCACCGCTTTGTTAACCGGGATGAGATGGAAAGCCTCTTCGATGTGTGCGCACGCACTGTGAATTACCACAACCCGGATCGCGTGATCAAGTACGTGGACGGGGATTACGATCCGCCTGCCTCAGCGGGCATCCCCGACAACCATGTCTATTGCGGTTGGTACATCGGGCATGGCATCGACCTTGGCGCCCTGCACCAGGGGCACTGGCTGTCTATCAAGCCCGGGTGGCACTTCGGCTGTGGCGAATTCGGTGCGGAAGGCCTGGACTCCTTCGAAGTGATGCAAGCGGAGTATCCGGATGGCTGGAAACCCGCCTCAATGGACGCGCCCTGGAGCCCCTCGATTATCGCCATGGCACAAAGTTACAAGTTCCACTTCCTCTGGTATGACTCACCAAGCACCGCAAGTGGCTGGATCGAGGCAAGTCAGGACTTTCAGGATTGGGTGATCGGCACCATGACCCGCGCCTTCAGGCGCTTGGCTGGCATGAATAGCTTTGCGGTTCACCTGTTTATCGATGCCTGGCCAGCGGGCTGGATGAAGTCCATCATGGACGTGTACTGCACGCCCAAAAAAGCCTGGTTCACCTACCGCGATGCGCTGACCCCACTCGCGGTATCCCTGCGGTCTGACCGTACCCAGGTTTTCTCTGGTGAAACAATCCCCGTGGAAGCTTGGGTCTGCAATGACCGCTCCGAGCCAATCCACGACCTCAGCCTGGAGTATGATGTCCGCATGGAGGGCAAACTCATCGCATCGGGGCGCAGTCCTGCTTCGGCCCCCGCGTGTGCTCCAGCTTGCCAAGGCTTGTTAAGCCTAGATATTCCCGAGGTCGAAAGCCGAGGCCAACTCAGCGTTGGCCTGTCTCTGGTCGATCCTGAGGGGGAAGTTATTCATGACTATGAGCAGTGTTTTGAAGTGTTTCCCCAGCCTTGCACCACACTGGCAGAAGCATGGTGCCCGGGTGCGGACAACGTAGTTCTGAACTTCCTGAATCATCTGGGAATTGAACCGGTCAGCCATCAAGCCGCGCCGGTTATCCTGATCAAGGATGCCGACGCCTTGCGGGAAAATCTGCCCGCTGTAACCGAAGCCGTACAGGCCGGCGCCACGGCAGTTTTGCTGGAACTGCCCCCCGGTCATTACCAGCTCGGCTCTGCATCCATCACCATTCGCGAAGCCGGCATGGGCCCGCGGCACTTTGTCTCCCGCGCAACCGGACACCCGTTCGTCGAGGGGTTCAAGCCGAATGATTTCCGTTTCTGGTATCATGAATCACTGGGCCGGGTGGCGCCGCTCCTGACCACGGTGCTAGATACAGAGGACTGGACGCCCATCCTCCTCACCGGCGACGGAGGTTGGACCAAGCCCTGGGACTACCACCCAGCAGCCGCTGAAATTGCGGACGGCAAAGGCGTATGGCGTGTATGCCAAATCACCTTGCCCGACTGCATTGAGCACAATCCGGTCGCGAAGCAGTTTGCGCAACGGCTGGCAAGCCCCCACTTGGACAGCACCCATTCCCGGATGGTGTCGGAAAGCACCGAGACTCCTTTTTAGAGCGTGTAGCGAAGGCCATAGCCCCCACAAAACCGGTAAGGCCAAATAGCCATGAGCAGTAACTATGCGCTGGCAATAAAATGATTGTTGCAGCATTTATAAACATTATTTCTTGCAAAATTAGGCCAATGGTACTATTTTCATTCTTAAGTTGTATCTTTTTTTGTTACTACTCATATTCCAAACCAACCCAAACATAGTTATCATGAAATACCCAATAGCAATACTCACCCTACTCTTCGCGCTCCCGGTACTGCCACTCAGCGCGTTCGATATCCCCTCCTCCACTGATTTCGAGGGAGGCACCAAGGCTCATTAGCCAACCATTTAGCCAACCATTTAGCCAACCATTTAGCCAACCATTTAGCCAACCACTTAGCCAACCAACAAACGATATGAAATATCCTACTCCTAAAAACTTCCTGCTCCTAACACTTTTTTTAGTTTCTCTCATAAACCTAAATGCGGTAATTTTATCATATGATAGCTTTACTGCAGGTACGGACCAAGCCTCCAGCGAATATACTTCTGTAGTAGATGGCAACTACCGTCTGACAAACGGTCAGAATCCAGCAATCGCGGGATTCTCTGGATCTTGGCAAGACTCAGGCGGCACGTTCATAATGGGAACCACACCCGCAGCCTCATTGAGTTATACTGACGCAAACGGATCCTCATTGAGTACAGCAGGCAACTCGATTTACCGCGCGGGCGAAGGTAAGTCTTATCGCAGTTTCGACTCGAGTGTCATTAATTTCAGCACTGACAACACCTACTACATAAGCTTTTTGTTTCAAGTTACCGACGTCACTAAAGATGCTCGCATAGTTTTAGGTAATGGTAGCAATGTGGACTGGCCCGAGCCGGCTATTCGCATAAACAATACCCCTGGTTCGTTCAGTTTGAAGGGCGGCAGCAGCCCTGGCGACCGAATCATTGCCAGCGTCGATACGGACACACACCTAGCGGTGATGAAGCTAAATGTGAACTCTGCCGGCAATGGTCACAACGTGGAACTATACTGGGATCCAATACTTAGCTCGGAGAATGCTAATACGGT
>JACKQG010005525.1_pt1 | contig 13858 bp, 13 predicted proteins | sample 8237621 | NCBI WGS metagenome assembly JACKQG01 (sample SAMN15677084, study PRJNA649215) | marine metagenome | biome: marine; feature: Black Sea; material: saline water; isolation source: suspended particulate matter (SPM) from the Black Sea western gyre | collected 2013-06-09/2013-06-10 | depth...
TCTGCCGCCGCCACCGATGCCCTGGCTGCAGCGACGACCTCGTCCGTCGCGCCCTTCTGGGCCTGCTGATAGCCGATCTCGGCCACACGGACGGCGATCTCGGCGTTGGACACCGCGATGTCCATTTGAGTGATAAGGTATCCGGGAGTCCCTGGCCGGCCTTGCACTGCATCTCGCTCCAACTGGGTGTTCCACAGGACGTTCTTGGCCTGCTCCCAATTCAAGCGAGCCTGCTCTATCGTCTCGGCGTCGGCGCCCTCCAGCAGCGCGTCTAACTGAGCCTGAGCGCTGCTCAGTCCGGCCTGCGCGCTCTTGAGGTTCGCCTTGGCGGTCACGTCGGCGTCGGCCAATGCGTCACGAGAGAGCTTGGCCTTAGTCAGTGCGCTGCGAGCGCTGACCAGTCCGGCCTGGGCATTGGCTAGACTCGCTTTGGCGCTATCGAGCGACGCTTCGGCGGCCACGATCTCTTCCTCAGAGGCTCCTTTTCGCAGCTCAGTCAGGTTGGCCTTCGCCTGGGACACGGAGGCCTCTGCTTGCAGCACCCCCGCCTCTGCCTGCGTCACCGACGCCTCGGCAGCCGCTATCTCTTCGTCGGACGCCCCCTGTCGCAGCTCGGCCAGGCTCATTTCTTGGATGACCAGAGTTTGTTCGGCTGAGCGGACCGCCCGCTCCAGGCTGCTGGCCTCCAGTTGGACCAGCACATCGCCGGCCAGCACTTCGTCGCCGACCTCGACGTAGACTTCTTCCACCTGGCCAGCGATCCCCAACGCCAGGTGAGCTTCCCGCTGAGGGAGCAGCCGGCCGCTGGCCGTCGCCCCGGCGGAGAGGTCGCCGATGAAGGTGGTGACGATCTGATCAGTCTCCGGATCGGCAGCCAGGGCACGGCTCTGGCGCAACTGCGCCAAGGGGCGTTCATTTGCAAACCAGATAACGGCGGCCACTACCACCACGGCCACCACAACCAAGATAATCCAGCGAGTACGCTTGCTTTTCTTCATGTCAGGTTCCACTTGTATCCCTCCATTCGTTGTGCCCTTATTGTACCAGAAAACGCCCGTTTGCGAAAGTGCCGTTGGTCAGTTCTGAGACCATGACGAAAGTCATGGGGGGGGATGGGGTAACATTGAGAGCAACGGATCAGCAGGATTATCGGATCAGGTGACTTGGACTGAAAAGGAATCCGCAAATCCTGCACATCCGTGTTCCAATCTTGCTAACAGTCCACTTTGAGTGTATACTTAATCTATACCCATAACCTTTCTGAAAAGGAGAACCCCATGAAAAAAGGAGCATTCACTTTTGTACTACACAGCCATCTGCCCTATTGTCGCATGGCGGGGCGCTGGCCGCACGGCGAGGAGTGGCTGCACGAGGCCGCCTCGGAAACCTACGTTCCCCTCCTCAACGCCCTCTACGACCTGAAGGAGGACGGCTACCCCATCAAGCTGACCATCGGCCTGACCCCCGTCCTGGCCGAGCAGTTGGCCGATCCCCTGGTGCTGGACCACTTCGAGCTCTATCTGGAAGAGAACATCGAGGCCGCCAAGGGCGACATCGAACGCTTCCAGAAGGCCGACGAGTCCCACCTGGAGTACCTGGCCACTTTCTACCGCGACTGGTACGGAAACATCCTGGATACCTTCAGAGATCGCTTCGGAAGGGACATCGTGGGCGCCTTCAAGAAGCTCCAGGACGAGGGCTATCTGGAGATCATCACCTCCGCCGCCACCCACGGCTACCTTCCCCTGCTCTCCCGCGATTCCTCGATCTACGGCCAACTGAAGGCCGGCGTGGAGAGCTATCGCCGGCTCTTCGGGCGGAAGCCGCGGGCCATCTGGCTGCCAGAGTGCGCCTACCGCCCGGCCTTCTATGCCGAGACGGGCGAGCAGCGCTACTACAAGCCTGGTATAGAGGAGTTCCTGGCCGAGATGGACATCGGGGTCTTCTTCAGCGAGACCCACACCATTGAGGGCGGGCTGCCGGTGGGCAAGGCCGCTGGCGACGCCGTGGGCTATGGGGAAGTGCCCAAGCGCATCGCAGCGCCCCCGCCCGACTATATGGAGCCTACGGCGAAAACCACCTACCAACCCTACTACGTAGCCGAGGGAAGAGGCGAAGGCGCCTATTCACCGGTGGCCGTCATCGGGCGCAACAACCGCACGGGGATGCAGGTCTGGTCGGCCGACTGGGGGTATCCCGGCGACTACGACTACCTGGAGTTCCACAAGAAAGACGGAGTCTCAGGACTAAGGTACTGGCGGGTGACCGGGCCGCGAGTTGATCTGGATCGGAAAGATTACTACTATCCCGACTGGGCTGCGTACAAAGTGGGGGAGCATTCCCGCCACTTCGCCTGGCTTGTTAATGACCTGGTGTCTCAGTACCACGAGGAGAACGGCAGGTTCGGTCTCATCGCCTCCAACTACGACACCGAGCTCTTCGGCCATTGGTGGTTCGAGGGCATCAAGTGGATGCGGGAGGCGCTGAGGATCCTGAGCCAAAGCGAGACGGTGGAGCTGACCACGGCCAGCGATTATCTGGAGAAGCACCCGCCTGAGGACGTGCTGGCCTTGCCGGAGGGCTCGTGGGGCACGGGGGGAGGACACTGGACCTGGGACAACTACGACACCCGCTGGATGTGGGAGCCCATCCACGAGGCTGAGCTCCGCATGGAAAAGCTCGTGGCCCAGCATCCAGACGCCCAGGGCGACCTGGCCGACGTCCTGAACCAGGCCGCGCGTGAGCTCCTGCTGATGCAGTCCAGCGATTGGCCCTTCCTGGTAACAACAGGCCAGGCCCGCGAGTACGCCATCCTGCGCTTCAACGAGCACCTGGAGCGCTTCGACCGCCTGGCCGACATCGCCGAGGCCGGGCAGGCTGACCCCGCCCTGGTTGCAGAGCTCTATGAACGCGACAAGCTCTTCCCCAACATTGATTATCGGTGGTTTGGGGATAGGGAGGGAGATTAGGTGAGTTTGGAGAGAGAACAGTCCCTGACGGGTGCTCTCTTCCCCGACACTCGCCCCGAAGCCGAGGCGGTACTCATTGGGCTGCTGCGCCAGGCTCCACCGTGGCGTAAGTTGATTATGGTGGGCCAACTGAACCAGGCCGTGCGCACGCTGGCCCTCAGCGGGCTGCGCCAGCGCCATCCTGAGGCTACCTCTCAAGAGCTGCGCCGTCGCCTGGCCGATCTACTGCTCGGCCCCGATCTGGCCGCCCAGGTGTATGGCCCGTTGGAAGGACATGAGGCCCCCGATGCTCTCTGAACCGGTAGCCGTGACGTTGTTGGTCATTGAGGCGTTAGAGGAGTTGGCCGTGCCGTACCTGATCGGCGGGTCGCTGGCCAGCGCTGTACACGGCGTGGCCCGGTCAACCGCGGACACCGACCTGGTAGCCGATTTGCGTCTTGAGCACGCAGAGCAACTGGCCCAGGCCCTGAGCGACGCCTTCTACGTGGACGCCGAATCCATCCGGGACGCCATCCGCCACCGCAGCAGCTTCAACGTAATCCATCTGGAGACGATGTTCAAGGTGGATGTTTTCGTCCGCAAGCAGCGTCCCTTTGACCAGGCGCAGTTCGAGCGCCGCGCGGCCCAGGTCGTCGCCACCGATCCAGAACACACGGCCTACGTCGCCAGCGCCGAAGACACCGTCCTGACCAAGTTGGAATGGTATCGGATGGGCGGCGAGGTCTCAGACCGCCAGTGGCGAGACGTGTTGGGGGTGCTTAAAGTGCAGGGAGAGCGGCTTGACGTGGTGTATCTCCGTCGCTGGGCGACTGCATTGGGAGTAGCCGACTTGTTGGAAAAGGCTCTGACCGCAGCAGAACACTAGGAGACCGAATGACCGACCGCCCGGTGTGGCGGAACAAGCATTGGCCCATACAGGACACGAGAGGATGGTTTTGGCATAATGGACAAGATGATAACAAAAACAGATCGGCAAATTGCACGCGAATTCCAACGCCGCTTGGCGGATGTCCTGCCTGTCCTCGACTTACGGGTGTTCGGATCCCGCGCCAGGGGCGACGCTGTACCCGACTCAGACCTGGATGTGTTCATCGAACTGGAGACCTGCACCCCTGAACTACGCCAGCGCATCAGTGAGATTGCCTGGGAGGTGGGTTTCGAGATGGATCGGATCATCTCCACAGTGGTGACCACTCGGCACGAAATGGAGCACGGGGCGATGGGAGCCAACCCGCTTGTTTTAGACGTCGAACGAGAAGGAGTCCAACCATGAAACCCGAACAGCTTGATGACCTACCCTGGCACGAACAAGATACCTTTTGGGACACAGTAGCCCCTGTGCTGTTTACTGAGCGGCGCTGGTCGGATACTCCGGCGGAGGTGGAGCAAGTCATCTCCCTGCTTGGGATTGAGCCGGGAGCGCACGTTCTCGATCTCTGCTGCGGAGTGGGGAGACACTCCCTGGAGTTGACCCGTCGTGGGTTCCAGGTGACGGGGGTGGATAGGACGCGCCTGTACCTGGATAGAGCATCCAGGCAAGCGGAGGCGGAGGGGCTTAAGGTCGAGTTCGTCCAGAGCGACATGAGGAGCTTTTGCAGGCCAGGCGCTTTCGACGCGGTTGTAAACCTGTTCACGTCGTTTGGCTATTTTGAGGATCCAGAAGACGACCGCCAGGTTGCCCTGAACATGTACCGCTCCCTCAAATCGGGCGGTGTCTTTCTCATGGATATTATGGGCAAGGAGATCCTGGCCCGCATCTTTAGCGAAAGGGACTGGTACGAAGAAAACGGCGTGCTCATCCTGCAGGAGCGAAAGATCACCAGGAATTGGAGTTGGATGGAGAATCGCTGGATCATTTTTGCGGACGATAACCGCACTGAGCTCAATCTGTCGCACCGCGTTTATTCAGCCGTGGAGCTGACGTCATTATTAGCCGGGTGTGGTTTTACGCACATTGATGCCTACGGAGACCTTAACGGCAGGGCATACGATCACCTGGCCAGGAGATTGGTGGTAGTGGCGCGCAAATGAAGATCCTAACCGTCAGCGACAAGATAGTAGAGATTATCTACAGCGAGGCCATCAAACAGCGGTTTGGCGACGTGGAGCTGGTGCTGGCCTGCGGCGATCTGCCGCCTTACTACCTGGAGTTCATCGTCACCATGCTCGGCGCGCCCCTGCTCTACGTGTTCGGCAACCACGACCAGGGAATCCACACCTCTAGCCGCCAGTTCAAGTATGCGCCCATGGGTGGCATCAACCTGGACGAGCGGGTGGTGAAAATCAACGGGCTGCTCATCGGCGGGCTGGAGGGCTCGATGCGCTACAGCGGTCAGGGCAGCCACCAGTATACCGAGCAGGACATGCGCTGGAAGGCGCTACGGATGGCTCCGGCTTTGTGGTGGAATCGGCTGCGGCATGGCCGGTTTCTGGACATTCTGATCACCCACGCCCCACCCTACGGTATCCACGACGGCGCTGATCTCTGCCACACCGGGTTCAAGACCTTCCTTCGCATGATGGACGTCTATCACCCCCGCTACCTGATCCACGGCCACCAGCACGTCTACAGCCCCCATACTATCATTCGCACCACTTACCATGACACACGGGTTGTGAATACCTACGGCTATCAGATGATTCATTTTGATACGGCAACAATTAACGCGGGATAACCGGGGGCTATCGCTATGACAGAACCGAGTCTCTATAGTTTTTCGTCAGCCGTGCAAGACTTTCGCCGCGCCCGCCGCCAAGCCGACTTGCAGGAGATCACGGCCCGCCTGACCGGCAAGTCGGCAGAGCTACTCCCCTACGAGGACGTACGCCGGAAGCTAAAGGCCGAAGTCGCCACAAGGCGGGGATTGGAGGACATCCCATTGGACGCCATCGTGGGCAGCGTAGGACGTTACGCCGACTTCACCCGTAGCTTCCTGCCCCGGCAGGATAGCGACGAAGAACGATGGGCAAGGGTTAAGGTAAAAGTCACTGATCTGGGAGGACTGCCGCCTATCGAGGTCTACCAGATTGGCGAAGTCTATTTCGTGAGCGACGGCAACCACCGAGTGTCGGTCGCCCGCCAGGTTGGCGCAACCCACATCCAGGCCTACGTGACCGAGGTTCGCACCAAAGTGCCCCTCTCGCCCGACACGCAGCCCGATGACCTAATTGTGAAAGCCGAGTATGCCGACTTTCTGGAGCACACCCACCTGGACGAGCTCCGCTCAGAGACCGACCTGAGCATGACCGCTCCCGGCCAGTATAAGATACTCCAGGAGCACATCGAGGTTCATCGTTACTTCATGGGGCTGGAGCAGAAACGGGAGATCCCCTACGAAGAGGCGGTCGGCCATTGGTACGATGAGGTCTATTGGCCGGTGGTGCAGGTTATCCGACAACGGGGCATATTGCGGGATTTCCCTGAGCGGACGGAGACCGATCTCTACCTGTGGGTCTCGGAGCACCGCGCCGCACTGGGGCAGGAATTGGGGTGGGAGATTGGCACCGACGAGGCAGCCGCCGATCTGGCCGCCCAGTTCAGCCCCAGGCCGCAGCGCGTGGTTGCCCGCGTGAGTGAGAAGCTGCTGGATGCCGTGACGCCCGACGAGTTACAGGCCGGCCCCCCGCCGGGACAGTGGCGAAGGGAACAGTTGGCGGCTCGCCGGGATGATCGCCTGTTTGCCGATATTCTGGTGCCCGTCAGTGGTGAGGAGATCGGCTGGCATGCCCTGGAGCAGGCGCTGGTGGTGGCGCGGCGCGAGGGAGCGCAGTTGCACGGCCTTCACGTGGCGCCCTCAGAGGTGCAAAGGGACAGCGAAGAGACCCAGGCTGTGCAGGCCGAGTTCAACCGGCGCTGCCAGGCGGCTGGCATTCCGGGGGAGCTGGTTCTCGCCGTGGGAGAGGTGCCACGCGAGATATGCGAACGCGCCCGCTGGACCGATCTGGTCATTGTGAATCTCGCCTACCCCCCTGCGCCCCAACCGCTCGCCAGGCTGAGTTCGGGATTTCGGACTCTGATCCGGCGCTGCGCCAGGCCAGTGCTGGCAGTGCCGGAGACCTCATCTCGCCTGAGCCGCGCGCTGTTGGCCTACGATGGCAGCCCCAAAGCCGACGAGGCTCTTTTCGTGGCCACCTACCTGTCGGGGAAGTGGAATATCCCCCTGGTCGTGGTGACAGTGATAGAAACAGGCCGCACCACGTCGGACGCGCTAGCCCGCGCCCAACGCTACCTGAAAACACACGGCGTGCAGGCTACGTTCGCGAAGGAGAGCGGGCCAGTTGCTGAGGCCATTCTGAGGACGGCCGAGGAGCACGAGAGCGATCTGATCATCATGGGAGGCTACGGGCTAGGCCCGGTGCTGGAGGTGGTGGTAGGTAGCGCAGTAGATCAGGTGCTGCGCGAGAGTCGGCAGCCCATGTTGATTTGCCGGTAGAACGTAGAGCGAGCGATCTTTTGCCAGCGTCGCAAACCGCCGGAAACGTTAAGCTGAATTTGACTTAAGGGTTAAAGTGTGCTATATAAATGCATCCGAAACTCAGTTCGGCTATGGAACGTTGGATGAAATTGCGCCTATTCTGGGAGGTACACAAGAAGATAAGACCCAAAAGCAGCTCATAAATGAACTGGTAGAAATGCGCCAACGGGTCGCCGAACTGGAAGCAGTGGACACCGAGCGCAAGCGGGCGGAGAAGACGCCGCGGGAGAGCAAAGCGAGTTGCATTGTCTCTCTGTTATGACGTTCGCAACGAACAAAAAAACAGCAGTGCCAGGAGGGTATATTCAATGACAGACAAAGCGAGATTTCTCGTGTCACTCAGCTTTGAAGAAGTATCAATACCACCATTTCGGGACATTCTTATTCTTGGCAGAAAGTGTCCGCAAGGTAAGGTTGGCGTTTCAACCTGTTTGAACCTATTAGCTCCAGATGACTTTACACTAGTTGAGCTTGAAGACCCCCTCGTGGAGGCAATACTAGTGAATAGAAGAATCCTTAGCCGGATGCCGGCCGCGAAAATAATCGAGATATTACGGGAAAAGGTTTTCCCCTATATATTGAAGGGGGAAGTCATAAAAGTGGATTTCAAAGTAAGAACTGTATACGATGACTTTGAAGTCACCTTAGAGGAGCAAGATGCGGATTGAAACTCTGGTTCGGAAAGTATACGAGGTAACCACCCCATACGCAGGAGTGGCTTCAATTGAGGATGTTCTAGTGGAGAGTTCATTCCTGGTGGTGATGGAGCAAGGCAGGTTTGTGGGCATTCTAACCCCTGCTGATGTCGTGAGATATTCGCATAGACTGGTGATTGATTGTCTTTGCGATAAGCCCCGTGTTGATTATGAATACGAGATCGAATTCGTTCTGGAGTTGATGAAAGAAAAACAGGATTCTGTATTACCCGTTTTCAAAGGGGACGAATTCATCGGTGTGGTTACCCAAGGCGATCTCACAGAGTACCTATTTGAATATCGCAAAGATCTTGGACAGAAAGTTGCCGAACGCACCGCCGAGCTAGCAACGACCAATGAACAACTCCAACGGGAGCTCGCCGAGCGCAAGCGGGCGGAGGAGGCGCTGCGGGAGAGCGAAGCGACGGCACGGGCGCTTCTGAATGCCCCTACTGACGCTGCGGCGTTGGTGGATACCAGAGGTATCATTCTGGACGTCAACGAAACGATGGCTCGAAGGTTCGGCAAGCCTGCGGAGGAGCTGATCGGTGTGTATGGTTGGGACTTGATTCCGGCAGACCTGGCAGAGCGTAGAAAAGCATATGCTGATCAAGTCATTCAATCAGATGAGCCCGTCCGTTTCGAAGACGAGCGCCAAGGAACTTGGTTTGACAATGTCATCTATCCTGTCCTCGATGCACAGGGAAAGGTAACAAAGATCGCTCTTCTGGCCCGCGACATCACCAAACGCAAACGAACCGAGGAGGATATCAAGCAGCGAAACCGGGAGCTGGCTGCTCCCAACGCCATTGCCAATGCGACCAACCGATATTTGCATCTGGAGGAGGTACTGGATGTCAGCGTGGAGAAGGCCAAGGACATCGTGGGGGCTGATACGGGATGCGTGCTCCTGCTAGAAGGCTCCTCGCACAGATTGCGCGTCTGGGGCGCACAGGGATTGTCGCCGGAACTGGTGAAACGTTTCGAGGCGATGACGCTAGACGAGGACTATTGGCAGAAAGGAGCCCCCTTGGATGTCACTAATCTGTGGCGGATCAGTGACTCGGTCAAGGGCATAGCCAGGAACGCCGGGTTGGTTTCTTGCATCCTATTGCCTTTGCGGTGGGAAAATACCGCCATAGGGATTATGTGGCTGGCTGGCTGTCGGGACAATGCCCTTGTCCAGTGGAGCATGGAGTTCCTGATGACGGTTAGCGACCAGTTGAGTATGGCGGTGAAGAACGCACTGTTGTACGAGGAGGCCCAACGAGAGCTGTCCGAGCGCAAGCGGGCGGAGGAGGAGATCCGGCAGCGCACGGCCCAGTTGGAGACGCTGCGCAAGGTGGGTCTGGAACTCACCACGGAGTTGGACCTGGATACCCTTCTCCACTCCATCGCCTTGCGGGCCGTCGAACTGCTGGGAGGAACTGCTGGTGGTCTCTACCTCTACCGGCCCGAGCGGGACGTATTGGAGTGGGCTGTGCCCAGCGGTTATGATCCGGCGACTGGAGGGATCGTCCTGCACCGGGGCGAGGGCCTCTCTGGTAAGGTCTGGGATACGAGTGAGCCGCTCATCGTGGACGACTATCAGCACTGGGAGGGCCGAGCCACCGCCTGGGAGGGCTACCCCATCAGGGCCACTATGGGCGTGCCGGTCCACTGGGGCGGGGAGTTCCTGGGAGTGTTGAGCGTATATAGGGATACCACGGAGAGCTTCTCGCCGGCTGACAGCGAACTGCTAACCATGTTCGCTGCCCAGGCAGCCATCGCCATCCAGAACGCCCAGCTGTACGAGCAGGTGCAACGCGACGCTGCCGAACTGGAGCAGCGCGTCACCGAGCGCACGCGCGATCTGGAGACCTTGTACGAGGTGACAACGGTGACCAGCGAGACCTTGGATCTACAGGTGATGTTGGAGCGATCTCTGGATCGGATGTTAGAGGCCCTGCACTGCCACGCCGGCGCTATCCAACTGCTGGATGACGCCGATGGGGCATCGGGGGGGAGGAGGCTTGGCCTGGCTGCCCAACAGGGGATTCCGTCCAACCTCATGGCCGAGCTAGACTCCCTGCCAGTAGATGGCGGTCTGATGGGCTGGGTGCTTGAGCACGGCTTACCGCTGATGGTGCCCAACATAGCAGCCGATCCGCGCGCGAGCCAAGGGCTACGCGTCAATGGTTTCCCTGTATATCTCGGTGCGCCCATGCGGGCCGGCGGGCAGGTGCTGGGAGTGATCAGCGTATTTGGCGAGGCGGACCAGCAATTCAGCGTGGAAGACGTGGCCCTGTTTGCTTCAGTTGCCGATCACATGGGTGTGGCGGTGCAGAACGCTCGGCTGCACCAGCGGGCTGAAGCGGTGGCTGTCATAGAGGAGCGAGAGCGGCTGGCGCGGGAACTCCACGACTCGATCACACAATCGTTATACAGTCTGACTCTCTTCGCTCGGGCCGCCAAGAACTCGGTCGAGGGCGGCAAGTTGGATCGTGTCAGCCAGCACCTCGATGAGATGGGAACGACCGCCCAGCAGGCGCTCAAGGAGATGCGGCTGATGCTCTACGAGCTGCGGCCCATGACGCTAGGAGGGGAAGGACTGGTTGGCGCTCTGCGCCGTAGAGTGGAGGCAGTGGAGAGACGGGCCAACGTAGAAGCGCGTGTGCTGGCTGATACCTTGACCAAGCTCCCCCCACCCTTGGAAGAAGGTCTCTATCACATTGCGCAGGAAGCATTGAACAACGCCCTCAAGCACGCCGCCGCGACCGCTGTCACCGTCCACATCCACACTGAGGGAGATCATGTTATCATGGAGATAAGCGATAATGGTCAGGGATTTGACCCTGATGCCGCGAGCGGTCAGGGTGGTATGGGACTGGCCAACATGCGCCAGCGGGCGGAGAAATTGGGAGGTTCATTGACTATCTCGTCTGCTCCAGGGGAAGGAACGAGGGTGAGAGTAAGCATATCAACTCGTAGGAGCTCGTAGTAGGATTTCCCATCTCTCAAGAGTTCCTACGAGCGAGTTCCATGATTCCGGAGGGTATTCGAATGACAGACCCTACAGAACGCCGAGCAACTATCCGCATCCTCATCGCCGATGATCACACCATCGTCCGCAAGGGGCTGTGCGCCCTGATAGGCAGTGAGCCAGGGTTTGAGGTGTGTGGTGAGGCAGCCAATGGAGACGAAGCCGTCCACAAAGCACGCACTCTCAAGCCCGATGTCATCTTGCTGGACCTGGTTATGCCCCATAAAGATGGGATCGCAGCTATCCGTGAGATCAAGCAGGAGAGCCCCGATGCACGAATCCTGGTTCTCACCAGCTTTGCCGAGGACAAAAGAATCTTCGGCGCCATCAAAGCTGGGGCGTTGGGCTACCTGCTGAAGGACTCCTCTCCCGACGAATTGTTGCAAGCGATCCAGGCTGTGTACCGGGGAGAACCCGCCCTGGACTCTACCATCGCCCTCAAGTTGATTCGCGAACTTCGTGAGCCGTCGGACCTGCCGCCGACCGAAGAGCCGCTCACAGCGCGCGAGGTGGAGGTACTGAAGCTGGTGGCCCAGGGCCTCTCTGACCAAGAGATCGCCGCAAAGCTGGTCGTCAACAGGCGAACGGTGTCCTACCATATCAGCAACATCCTGACCAAGCTGCACCTGGCGAACCGCACCCAGGCGGCGCTGTATGCCCTGCGAGAAGGACTGGCCGGCCTGGACGGCTAGACACTTCAGGTCAGGTAAAATTACCTGGCCTACTGGTATTTCTACATAGTGAAGACTGCTCTGAGAGCAGTCTTTTTCTTTTTCGAAAACTGGTGTTCTTCCTAGTGTGCGAGAAGGTGGAGTGTGATATAATATCCATGGCGCGATACTATTGGATTGACAAGAAGGAGGTCAAATGGAGGAGATAATGCAAAGAGGCCCGTTGGTGCTTATCGCGGCACCGCCAGGTTGGTGGAGAGACGGCTTGCAAGCCATAGTGAGGGCCATGCCTCAGATCCAGGGTGTGGATCGGGCCGACGATGGCCCATCGGCACTGAGGATGATGGCAGAACATGCCCCGGCGGTGGTGTTGCTGGACACAGACCTGTTCGGCAATGAAGTCTCGGAGGTGTTGAGGCAAATCAAGGCCAAATGGCCCCAGACCCGGTGCATCGTCCTCATGACCAGCCATAGCCAACAGCTCCGGGCAGTCAACCAAGCTGGCGCCGACGCGGTTCTGGTCAAAGGCTTCCTGACGACAACCCTGATTGAGACCCTAGAGAAGCTGCTGTCTTCAATTGGGCAAATAGAAGGGGGCAATTGATGGATTCCATACGTGTGCTGCTGGTGGATGACAGTGCCATCTTCCTGCGGCGTGCAGCCGAGTTTCTAGAAGAATACGAGGATCTACTCGTCGTCGGCGCAGCCCGCAGTGGGCGCGAGGCGCTGGACCAGGTCCTTCCGCTGCAACCTGACATCATTCTGCTCGACCTGCATATGCCCGGACTGTCTGGCTTGGAGGTCCTTCCCCAACTGCGGGCGCTGTTGCCCACGGTTGGCATCATTGTTTTGAGCCTGTTCGAGCTCGAAGTCTATCGCCGGGCGGCGCTGGCCGCCGGCGCGGACGATTATGTCGCTAAAGGAGAGATGAGCACTGCCTTGCTACCAGCTATCAAGCGTGTGGCGCGAATTAGCCGACCCATACAAGCGCCTACCGACAGTTGAACCTGCAGATAATGAGTAAGAGCACAACCCCTCAGGAAGCGAAATAATTGATGAAAGACCAGAAGAAAACGAAAGAACAGCTCATAGCTGAACTGGTAGAATTGCGCCAACACCGATTGACACCCGCTCATTTGCGGGACAGGTGAGACAGCAACTGGATTGGCAAGAGAGAGGAACAGAGGACAAAGCCGATGTTCAAGCTGAAAAGGATATCAACTGGCAGGGCTGTACTTGCCTTAGGCACCTGGGCTGCGTACGTATTGGCGTTCACCCCCTTCTACCGCCTGGTGGGGCCGGCGGTGGCCGCGCTGGGCATACTACCAGTGGTTGCCATGGGATGGTTCTTTGGGATGCGGGCCGGGGTGCTCGCCGGCCTGCTGGCCTTCCCACTGAACATGTCGCTCATAGCTTTGGCAGGAGGGGCAGGCTGGGACACGATGAGCCGTGAGGGAGGTCTGTTGGGCTCCCTTCTGATCGTGCTGATCGGCGCTGTGGTCGGTCGGCTGTCGGACTTGGACAAACGGATGAAGCAGGAACTCACCGAGCACAAGCAGCTAGCGGAACAAACCAAGCAGCTCCAAGAATATCTCCAGCTTCGAATCGAGAGAATGCCTATCGGATCCATTACTTGGGATACAGAGTTTCGTGTGAAATCCTGGAATCCCGCTGCGGAGAGGATTTTTGGGTTTACAGCGCAAGAAGCGTTGGGGAAACATCCATACGGCCTGATTGTACCAAGAGAGGCTCAACCCCAGGTGGATGATATCTGGCGTCGGCTGCTTGAAGGGGACACAACAGCGCATAACATAAACGAGAACGTAACCAAAGATGGTCGCACTATTATCTGCCAGTGGTCAAACACACCTCTCACAAAAGCCGATGGTACAGTGTTAGGCATTCTTTCAATGGTTCAAGACATCACCGAGCGCAAGCGGGCAGAGGAGGCGCTAGAGCGCCGCGTGAGCGAGCTGAACGCGCTCAACGCCATGGCGGCCATCGTCAACGAGTCGCTGGACGTGGA
>JACKQG010004501.1_pt2 | contig 13857 bp, 13 predicted proteins | sample 8237621 | NCBI WGS metagenome assembly JACKQG01 (sample SAMN15677084, study PRJNA649215) | marine metagenome | biome: marine; feature: Black Sea; material: saline water; isolation source: suspended particulate matter (SPM) from the Black Sea western gyre | collected 2013-06-09/2013-06-10 | depth...
GTAAAAAAAGATGCTGGTCTATTTGATATGGAAGCCGACAGCATATTGATCGCTATTGGTCAAATACCATTGCTTGATTATCTTAACGGTATTGTGGAGACCGAAAATGGCCTGGTAGTGGTCAATGAAGGCCTTAATGTCAATGCCAGGGGTGATGGCAAGGCAAGGATTTTTGCTGGCGGTGACATCATAGATATGCCGCACAACGCGGTCTATGCTGTGGCTTCAGGCAAAAGGGCAGCCATTGCCATGGATTGTGACCGTAAAGGCGTAGATTTTGCGGAGGCACTGAAGAAAATAGTTATTGGTGATGGTTCGGCAATCAGCTTCTCGAAATATATGGGATGGGATCCTGTCAATCCAGTTCCTTATAACAACCATGTGGTCGTTGATTCTGAAAAGATCGTATACGACTATTTCAACAAGGCCTTGAAGGTACGGAAAGAAATTCAAGACCCCGATGTGCGTATAGCCTCCTTTAAACCTTTTGCCAGCACATTTACTAAGGAAGATGCCCAGCAAGAAGCAGCACGCTGCATGCATTGCGGCCGATGCACCGAGTGCGACAACTGTCTGATCTTCTGCCCCGATATTTCCGTACTTTTAAAAGGTAATGGCCAATTCGGCTACACCTTTGATTATGACTACTGTAAAGGATGCGGTATCTGTTTCACAGAGTGCCCGCGGAACTCCATAACTATGATTGAGGAAGAAAGCCTGGTTGAGGAGGATTAATTGAAACAGGTTATCAAAGGAAATTACGCCGTATCACAAGGCGTCAAACTATGCAGGGTCAAAGTTATCTCAGCCTATCCCATAACACCGCAAACGACCATCGTGGAAGATCTTTCCGAAATATGTGCCAGAGGTGAACTGGATGCAAAATTTATCAAGGTGGAGAGTGAGCATTCTGCAATGGCCGCAGTTGTGGGTTCCTCATCTGCAGGCGTTCGTTCATTCACCGCTACCAGCGGTCAGGGGTTGCTGCTCATGCACGAAGTCCTTCACTGGGCTGCCGGTGCCAGGCTGCCCATAGTGCTGGCCAATGTGAACAGGGCTATTGGGCCTGGTTGGAATATATGGGCAGATCAGAGCGATTCGCTGTCCCAGCGAGATACGGGCTGGGTCCAGATCTACTGCGAATCCAACCAGGAGGTCTTAGACAGCGTCATTATGGCCTATAATCTGGCTGAAAAGATATCCCTGCCGGTAATGCTTACCTACGATGCGTTCTTCCTTAGCCATACCTCGGAGATTGTGGATGTTCCGGAGATTGAGCAGGTGGATACATTCCTGCCACCTTATAATCCCGAATTCAAGCTTGATGTAGACAATCCCCGCATGTTCGGTGGAATGACCGGGCCTGATTATTACTACGAAGAGCGATATGTCATGCACAAGGATGCCCTGGAGGTCCTGGAACTGTACCCGAAAGTGTGCAAGGAATTCAATGATATATTCGGGAGAGAATATGATATCGTTGAAGAATACCAAACCGAAGATGCCGAACTAATTGTGATGACAGCAGGAACCATTACATCGGTCACCCGCATTGCCCTTGACAAATTGTATGAGCAAGGCAAGAAGGTCGGAATGATGAAAATTCGCATGTTCAGACCTATACCGGTAGAGCGCTGGCGTAAGGTCTTAGGTAATGCCTCAAAGGTAGTTGTAATCGATCGCAATCTTACCGCCGGCCTGGGTGGGGTGTTTGCTAACGAGGTTCAGGCTGCTCTCTATACACTTCAAAACCGGCCCGTTATTTTTCCGGTCATCGCTGGTCTTGGTGGACGGGATGTAACACCCGAAGATGTGGAAGGCATTATCAACTATGCCCTTAAAAATGATCAACCAACCGATATACCCCTGTTTTGGGGACTAAAGGAATAGGGGTGAATAATGCAAAAAGTTATTGATATAACGCGTGAATTAATGACTGGAGAAGATCTGCTTCAACCAGGTCAGCTATCATGTCAGGGGTGCGGTGCCTCTTTAGCTATGAAATTTGCGCTGAAGGGTCTGGGGGAACGTACGGTCGCTGTTATTACCGCCTGCTGCTGGAGCATTATTGTGGGTTTCTATCCCTATTCAGCCCTTAAGATTCCAGTCATTCACGTTCCCTTCGAGACTGCTGCGGTCTCTGCATCTGGGGTACGCGCTGCCTTTGATGTTAGAGGAGAAGAGGATGTGGTAGTTATGGCCTGGGCCGGGGATGGGGGCACGTTTGATATTGGAATTCAGGCCCTTTCAGGTGCTGCTGAGCGAAACGACGACATCTTGTATGTCTGCTATGATAACGAGGCATACATGAATACCGGTATCCAACGCTCTGGTGCTACTCCCATGGGCGCCTGGACAACCACAACTCCGTCAGGCGCTATCAAAGAAGAATCAAAAAAGGATATTGAAAAGATCATGTTGGCCCATGGCATCCCCTATGTTGCCACGGCCTCAGTGGCATATCCAGACGATATGGTGCGTAAGTTTAAAAAGACCAGAGGCATCAAGGGCACAAAATTCATTCATATTCTCTCTCCCTGCCCCCCTGGATGGCGGACCGATCCCAGTAGATCGATTCAGATTACCCGTATGGCTACACAGGCCAAGGTATTTCCCATCTATGAGGTGGAGAACGGGAAATATACAATAAACGTCTATCCCGAAAGGCAAGTCTCTGTAAAGGAATATATACAGCCCCAAGGTCGTTTCCGAGAGATGTCCGATAAGATGCTTAATACCGCTCAGGAACGGGCTGATCAAAAATGGGACGACCTTGTCAAAATGGCTGAGGATTCTTAAAGAAACCCGTTCAACTTAAACTTGCTTAATTGGAAAGGAGGTGAATTTTACTTAATATCGTTTACTATTTTAATATAAACCAGAAAGGAGGAAGGTCATGACTAAACGTTTTCCCTTATATCTAAGATTTGCTTTGGTTTTTGTAATATCTCTTTCCTTTGTATTGCTCTCTGCACCCCAAAGCAATGCAGCTAAATACAAGAAAGAGTACAAGATGACGCTCAATGTTCCAGCATCATTCTATTGGGGCATGGGGGCTACCAAGTTTGCCGAATTAGTAAAGCAAAAGACAAACGGCCAGATCAATATCAAACCCTATTACAGCAGTACGCTTCTCAAGGGGGCACAGTTGAAGTCACCCCAGATGGTGGCCAGCGGCGTGATTGACTGCGCCTATGAATCCACCATTAATTCCACTCCGGTCATGCCTGAGATGAATATATTTTCCCTTCCATTCTTTATCAACAATTTTGAAAACCTTGATAAAATGGAATATGGCGAAACAGGGAAGGCCATTTTTGAGGTTATGGAGAAAAAGGGTTTAGTGGGGCTTGCATGGGCGGAGAACGGATTCAGGCAGGTCACAAACAGCAAAACGGCCATCAAGCGGCCTGAAGACCTCAAGGGATTGAGACTCCGTGTTGTGGGAAGTCCCATATTTATCGATATTTTCAGAAAATTAGGCGCTGACCCTGTCAATATGAACTGGGGGGATGCAGTAACGGCATTCCAGCAGGGAGTTGTTGACGGCCAGGAGAATCCTGTTGGTGTCCTCATCCCTAGTCAAATCTGGCAGTACCACAAGTATGCAACTTTTTGGAACTATCTTGTAGATCCTTTAATCATCTACTGGAACAAGAAGGAATGAGATGCATTTCCCAAGGATATTCAAAAGGCGATCCGGGAGGCAGCAAAAGAATCTGCTCGCTTCGAAAAGGCCCTCTGTCGTGCCGGGCTTGATGGTGATAAGTCCTTAAACATCTTGAAGAACGAATTCAAGCATACAATGAAGGTCCCAAAGCCCGTTGAATTCATGGAGAGCAAAGGTATGACTGTCACTTTCCTTTCAGATGCAGAGAGGAACGCCTTTATTAAGGCCACAGAGCCTCTCTACGAAAAATGGATCCCCAAGATCGGCAAAGACCTTTATGAAAAGGCCAAAGCGGATATGGCCAAATAATATCAACTAAACGTAACATACCCCCACCCATACCCTCTCCCTTCGGGGTAGGGGGTAGGGAGGGGGTAAAATTTCCACAAGTTATTGAGCAAGTGCAACTAAAAGACTGCTCATAGCTCATAGATGTATGATCACAGCAGTACTATGAGCTATTGGCTACTTTATTAGATCAGATGGAAAAATCTAAACAGCCTATTAGAATTGATCATTTGATAGCGGCCATCTTGCTTTTTACCATGGCAGCTATTGCATTCATCAATGTCCTCAGTCGCTATCTGTTTCACTTTTCCTTTGCAGCGACTGAAGAAATTACGATTAATTTATTTGTCTGGCTGACCGTGGTTGGTTCTGGAATCGCCTTTGAGCGCGGGGGCCAACTCGGTATGGTAACCCTATATAATATCTTTCCCAAAAAATTCAAAAAACTGGTGATCATTTTCAGTGCGGGACTGAGCGCCCTGCTTTTTCTCTTCGTGGATATATACATGATCCAGGCTATATACGATGAACTTACTCTATTTAATGCTACCTCTGCGGCATTGGAAATCCCCGTATGGATCTATTATATCGGCGTTCCGATCTTTTCTATCTTTGTATTTACTGGCATCTACAGGGATGCATCCTCCAAATTAGGTAAACTCAAGGTGGAGGGGGACAGGTAGTGGAGATTTTGGTCATCTCAATAATCTTTCTCGGACTCATGGCCTTTGGCGTTCCCATAGGAACATGTCTGGGAATAGCAGCAGTAGTCACAATCATCAACTTTGACCTTGGAATTGGCATGTTAGGAGTAAATTTCTCTTCTGGCATTGCATCATTCCCCTTGCTTGCAATCCCTTTTTTTGTCTTAGCCGGGGTTATTCTTGAAAAGGCAGGGCTTGCTGCTACCATTGCCCATTTCTTTGAGCTGTTGGTGGGAAAAGCGGTGGGTGGCCTGGCAATGGTTGCTGTGTTTACCTGTATGTTCTGGGGGGCACTTTCCGGATCAGGTCCGGCAACAACAGCAGCCGTTGGATTAATCCTCCTTGCCCCCATGATAAAGCACGGATATGATAAGAGCTTCGCCGGTGCCACTATCGCCAACTCTTCTGACCTCTCTATCATAATTCCACCAAGTATCGCCTTCATTATTTACGGAAACATAACCAGTGTCTCGGTAAGTGCCCTTTTTGTAGCAGGTATCATCCCGGGGCTAATTACAGGGGCTGGTACTGTCCTTGTAGCATATCTCATCTCAAGAAAAAGGGGGTACAAAGGCCTGGAAAAAAGAGGAACACCTAAGGAGATCCTTATCGCCCTTAAAGACTCCATATGGGCTATCCTTACACCGATTATTATCCTTGGCGGTATATATGCCGGCATATTTACCCCCACTGAGGCGGCGGTGGTGGCCGTTTTCTATAGCCTCTTTGTAGCTGTTTTCATTTACCGTTCTATATCATGGCATGATTCAGTGAGGATACTGGTTGACGCAAGTGTTACCAGCTCGGTCATAATGTTCCTTGTTGTATTTGCAGGTATCTTTACCTGGGCCGCATCAGTTATCGGCATCATTGATCTTACAGCCAACGCAATTATCAAAATATCACCGAATGCCGTGGTCATGATCATCTTGGTAAATTTCCTGCTACTGGGTTTAGGGATGATATTAGATGCAATCTCCATCTCATATCTTATCATGCCCATCCTTATGCCGGTATTGACTGCATTTGGTATTGATCCTTTGTGGTATGGCGTCATCTTTATTTCAGCCCTGGCTATTGGCCAGGCAACCCCTCCTGTGGGTGTAAATCTGTTTACGGCAGCCAATCTGATAAAGGGTGACGTAGATTCTGTGGCCAAACAGGCAATCCCGTTCGTGATAATGGATGCCATCATTTTGATGATCCTATCCATATTTCCTATTCTTTCCATGTATCTGCCTATTAAAGCAGGGTTGTATACGCCGTAGAAATTGACGATTGATGATTGACGATTGATGATTGGGAACCACTGAATACTTGAATATTTACAATTGTTAAGGAGTATCAGGAGTATTATCGGCAACACGTAATAAAGGTAAAGCATAATGGACGTAAGATACCATACAGGCCATTTGTCAAAGGTAGTTATGTTGCGAGTGCTCCCTGGAACTGACATCATTGAAGGGATTCAAGAGGTTTGTCAAAAGCTGGATATCAAAACAGGCTCTATTACCTGTTTAATTGGTAGCCTTCAAAGAGCATCTCTCTTGATCGCTGTCCCAATGGAAAATAAAATCGGTGCTGGATACAGTAAACCAAGGTCATTCCCTGGACCTCTGGAACTGATCTCGGCACAAGGGATGATTGGTCAGCAAAAAGAAGGAGATATTTTCATCCATTTACATGGACTAATAAGTGACAAAAATGGAGCCGTCCATGGCGGGCATTTGATAAAAGGCGAAAATCCGGTACTGATCACATGCGAAGTCATGATAAGCAAAGTTGAAGGGGCACGGATGGTCCGTACTTATGATACGGAAGTAGATATGGAGGTTCTAATGCCCTCAGGAAGTGGGAGGAACAAGTGAAAATAAATAAGAAAGAAAAGTTATTGCTTTTTAAGAAAATGTTGCTGATTCGAACCTTTGAGGAAAAGGCAGGCGAACTCTTTCAGCAGAATCTGATTCCCGGCTTTATCCATCTATCCATTGGAGAAGAGGCATCTTCTGTAGGTACATGTTCTGTACTTCGAACTGATGACTACGTGGCCAGCACTCACCGTGGGCACGGCCATTTGATTGCCAAAGGCGCTGACCCAAAATTTATGTTTGCCGAACTATTTGGAAGAACTACTGGTTATTGCAAAGGCAAAGGCGGTTCTATGCATATCGCAGATTTTTCCGCCGGCATACTGGGTGCAAACGGTGTAGTGGGGGGAGGTTTCCCCATTATCGTTGGAGCGGGCCTTTCCATCAAGTTAAGAAAGACTGATCAAGTGGGTGTTGTCTTTTTTGGAGACGGTGCTGCCAACCGGGGAACCTTTCATGAGGCCGCCAACATGGCAGCAATCTGGAAGCTCCCTGTCATCTTCGTTTGCGAGAATAATCTTTATGCATCCACAACATCAGCCGAGTATTCTCTTGCAGGAGGATCAGTTGCAAATCGTGCCGCTTCTTATGGAATTCCAGGTTATGTTACGAATGGAAATGATATCCTTGAGGTTAGAAGGACAGTAGGCATGGCAGTCAAAAGGGCCAGAGATGGAAAAGGCCCAAGTATTGTTGAGAATAAGACATATCGATATCGAGGCCATTTCGAGGGCGACCCTCAAAAGTACAGGTCAGGAAAAGAGATCGAAGAGTTTAAAAAGAAAAGCGATCCTATTGAGCTTTTCCGGAAGCTTCTAACAAAGGAGGGGATCATCTCCGATGGTCTTTTCAAAAATCTAAGAAAAGAGACAGACCAAATCATAGAGGACGCGGTGCAATATGCCCAGGAGGCCCCTCTTCCAAGTGCAGAGGATGCCTTAGAAGACCTCTTTGTTAATCCCTGAAGGAGGAAATAATGACAGAAAGGATCCTATCATGTTCCGAGGCCCTTGCTGAGGCCTTGGTTGAAGAGATGAATAGAGATGACAGCATATTTATCATTGGGGAGGATATTCGGGCACATGATGGAATTTTTGGGCAGTTTCAAGGAATTCCAAAAAAATTTCCAGAGAGGGTCATTGACACCCCAATATCAGAGACATGCATAATAGGGGCGGGTTTGGGGGCAGCCTTAACCGGCATGAGACCTCTTGTGGATATGCACTTTGCAGATTTTTTTACCACTGCCATGGATGAAATTGTCAATCAAACAGCAAAAATCCGTTACATGTTCGGAGGACAGGCCAAGATCCCTCTTGTCATATGGGCCCCGGATGGTGCGGGCCTTTCAGCAGCAGCCCAACATTCCCAGTCATTGGAAAGCTGGTTTATACATACCCCAGGGCTCAAAGTGGTCGTTCCTTCAGAGCCAGCAGATGTCAAAGGCCTCATCAAAACTGCTATCAGAGACGATGACCCGGTAATATTCTTTCAGCACAAAAAACTCTTTTCCCAAACAGGTCCTGTACCGGAAGAAGAGTACCTCATTCCTCTTGGGAAGGGAGATATAAAAAGAGAGGGAAATGACATTACGATTATCACATATTCGAAAATGACCTACCTATCCCTTGAAGCAGCCGATCAATTAGGCAAATACGGTATCAATGTAGAGGTCATTGATCTGAGAACATTAAAGCCTCTTGATTTTGATCTTATTACCGAGTCAGTGAAAAAGACCAATAATGTTCTAATTGTCCATGAGGCATGCCTGACAGGTGGATTCGGTGGCGAGTTAGCTGCCAGGATAGGAGAAGAATTATTCGATTATCTGGATGCCCCGGTCAAGAGAATAGGGGCAAAAGATGTTCCCATTCCATTCAGCCCGGTCATGGAGAATTTTGTTCTCCCACAGGTGAGCGATATAGTTGATGGAGTTAAAAGTGTGCTGAACCGCTAGCCCTTCAGCAATAGATTTTTAGTACACATTTAGATAAGGATTTACAGAGATAATTTAAATCCTGAATATCCTGTTAATCCTGTCAAAAAAGTGCTCAATCGTTAGGAGGGATTATACATGATCGAGATCACCATTCCCAAACTGGGACTAACCATGGAGAGTGCCAAGGTTGTTCGCTGGGAATACAATTCAGGAGATGAGGTCAAAAAGGAAGAAACTATTCTTGTTATTGAAACTGATAAGGTGAGTTTTGATATGCCGGCACCTGCTGACGGTATTATTCATCCGATCGTCCCGGAAGGAACAACATGCGCAGTAGAAGAAACCATCGGCTATCTGGCCAAAGATCGCAAGGAATACGAAACTATCATCAAGGAACACCCCGCTGCTAAAATCAAAACCACTAAAAAAGTTGAACCATTACAGGTCGATGCCAGCCTCCAGAAAGGTAAATCTATTTCGCCATCTTCTGCAGGGCCAAAAGTCCGAATCAAGGCATCCCCGCTTGCCCGGTCAATGGCAGCAAAACACAATCTGGATCTGGCCACTATCATGGGTTCTGGTCCCGGCGGGAGAATTATTAAGGCCGATATACTCCAGGCCCTGGAGTCAGGCCCTGCCGTCGCTGAGAAAAGGGTTTTTGAACTACCTGGAGAGGGATCAAAACATGCCACGGTTAAAGAGGTCTTGGAAAAAATACCCATAAAAGGTGTGAGACGCATTATCTTCGAAAATATGTATCAGAGTCTAACCCATTCCGCCCAACTTACACTACATACAGATGCCAATGCTGAACAGCTTATTGATCTCCGAGAACGCCTCAACATAGACGGACAAAAGATCTCATACAATGCAGTTTTAATGAAGATAGTTGCCATGGCCCTCCGCCAGCACCCAAAAATAAATTCTACTGTCGAGGGTGAAACGATCCATGTATGGCGGCAGATTCATATAGGTCTGGCCATGGAGGCCAATGATGAGCTTATCGTGCCGGTCGTCAGGAATCCTGATTTAAAGACCATCCGGGAGATAGACCAAGAAATCATAGAACTGATCAATAAGACAAAAGAGAACAGACTCTCCCCCGATGATCTGGCAAACGGGACCTTTACAATATCCAATCTGGGCTTTGCAGATATAGACCATTTTACGCCTATTATCCGTCCACCCGAAAGTGCCATTTTGGGGGTGGGCCGTATTGTCAAAAAACCTATCATTCAGGATGATCAAGTGATATCTCAAGCCCGGATCGGATTAAGCCTCACCTTTGACCATCGAATCATTGACGGTGCACCAGGCGCCAGGTTCTTAAAAACAATCAAGAACATGATCGAGAACCCCCTGCTAATGATTTGCTGACGGAGGAAGGGATGACTGGACAGATATATGACGTAATTGTATTAGGCGGGGGTGCTGGAGGTACTCCGGCAGCTACCAGGGCTGCACAGTTAGGGGGCCATGTAGCAATTGTAGAGTGTGGAAATGTGGGTGGCCTGTGCATGAACAGGGGGTGTATCCCTTTTGGTCACATGATGGCGGCTTCCAATATACTTGGAAGCCTTTCTCTTGGAAAAGAGATGGGGATAAATTTTAAAGGAATTTCCAAGAATTACGCTGATCTGATAAAACGGCAGGATGAACTGATTGAATTTATGAGAATGGGTGTCAGGGGGACGCTGACCAAAAACAGGGTTGACATCATCGAAGGGGAAGGAAAGCTTGTCGGAAAAGGAAAGATAGAGATAAATGGTAAGACCCTCTCGTATAAAAACATCATTCTGGCTTCGGGTGCAAGATGGTTAAGACCAGACTTTCCAGGCGCCAATTTAGAAGAGGTAGTAAACAGTGATTACCTTCTGAATATAAAGAGATTACCAAAAAGGGCCCTTTTATTTGGCAGAAGTCCCTGGATAATAGAGATAGCCCAGTTTCTTCATAACTTTGGGTCACAGGTCATCCTGGTCACAGAGGATAAAAGTATCCTTCCAGATGAGAGCAAAACAATCAGATCCCGGCTTGCCAAGGTATTGAAAGACCAGGGGATCACCATACATAACAAAGCAAAGATCTTGGGTTTAAAGAAAAAAAAGGATGGTATCCATTGTGCCTTCAAAGTGAAAGACAAAGAGGAGACGGTCGTCATTGATCGGGTTATCAGCCTCCTGAGAGGGGCGAATCTTAAGGGCTTAGGCCTTGAGACAGTGGGGTTGGATGAAAAAAGCGATTATATTAAGGTCAACGACCGTATGGAGACAAAGGTGGATGGCATCTATGCCATTGGGGATGTTGCTGCACCAGAGGCAAGGCATTACTCCCATCTATCCTCTCAAGGCGGAATTGTTGCCGCTGAGAATTCCATGGGAATGGATACCCTCTTCGACCGCAGGACCATCACCAGGGTGCTTTTCACTCAACCCCAGGTCGCATGCGTGGGCCTTAGCCCTACAGAGGCAAAAAAGGAAGGATATGAGGTAATAACAGGTACTGCTCCTCTTTCCATGAATCCCTTCGGTATGATCATTTCCCAGAATGAAGGTATTGTGGAGGTTGTTGCCGAAAAAAAATATGGAGAGGTGCTTGGTGTGCACTTTATTGGGCAAGGGGCCTGTGAAATGGCAGGCCAGGGAGTGCTTGCTATCCAGATGGAGGCCACCCTGGAAGAACTGACCAGAGCAACCTTTCCACATCCTACCCTGAGCGAATCAGTTGCAGAGGCCGCGAGAGAGGCCCTCGGCAGACCCATATACCTTCCTTGATTACAGAAATATCACCTCCATATTCTACCGTTGCCAAATGAATTTGCGGCCCTAAAGGAAGTGGGTTACAATGTTAGGAATCCTTGAAACAACAAGAAATGTTGCAGAGAAATCCCGCCATGTATGGGTTGATAAACAATCCATTGCCCATTTCTCCCAGAAATTGCTTGCAGATGGAATCGAAGTTCCAGCCTGGGACTCACGCTACCACTTCTACGATGGAGGTAAGAAAACAGTCGCTTACCTTCTGGTTCTGGATAGTCTTAATTTCTGTTTCTGGCCTCTACTGGGAAAACCAAGGTGGGAGATTGAATATAAATCGGAAAGGCTTTCTGGCTATTATGCTCTGGCAGCCTCCCTTAAAAAGGCTGTTAGGTCGGGGATTCCCATAACAAAGGCTGAGTATTTAGCCGAACTCACTTTAGATGAATTCAAAAAGGTTTTGGGTGGACGAGGGGAATTACAGCTCCTAAAAAATCGAGTACAAACACTAAATGAACTGGGATTAGTACTGATAAATGAGTATGATGGGAAGGCTCATAAGTTGGTGGAGAGTGCTGATAATTCGGCAATAAATCTTTCCCGGCTATTAGCTAAGAAATTAATTTCCTTTAAAGACATCGCAGAATACCAAGGAGATAAAGTCATTTTCTATAAACGAGCTCAGATATTTGCTGCTGACCTCTATGGTGCATTCAAAGGCAAAAACTGGGGCAATTTCACAGATATGGAAAACCTCACGGCCTTTGCTGATTACAAATTACCACAGGTTCTTCGTTATTTAGGAATCCTCTGTTACGATCAGTCCCTTGAGAAAAAAGTTGATCAAATGATTTTTCTTGATGCAGGAAGTCCTGAAGAAGTTGAAATAAGAGCAAACACCATCTACGCTGTTGATCTGATCCAGCAGGAACTTAGTCGCACAGGAAAAACCTTCAAAGCATTTGAAATCGATTGGATCCTGTGGAATATGGGCCAGGGTGCTGAGTTCAAAGCAAAGCCTTATCATCGGACATTGACCATTTTCTATTAATGTTCTCATTCAAGTTAATTGCAAAAGAAGAAGAGGCTCGGGCCGGGAGGTTGGTTACGCCTCATGGCACCATTGAAACGCCATCATTTGTCGCTGTAGGCACTCAAGCGGCAGTTAAAGGTGTCTCGGCAGATGACCTTCACGAGATCGGAACCCAAATTATTATTACCAATACCTACCATCTCCACCTCCAACCTGGCGAAGAAGTAATAGAGAAGATGGGAGGGCTTCATCGTTTCATGGGTTGGAATGGCCCATTGATGACTGACTCCGGCGGCTTTCAGGTTTTTAACCTCGGTGTTGCCAAAGAACATGGGGTTGGGAAAATTGCATCGATCTTCCCTGATGAGAAAGGCCGTGGAGGACATTTCGGTTCGAAAAAAGGAACTCCATTGGTAAGGGTCGATGAGGATGGGGTAGAATTTATCTCATATCTGGATGGCTCTCGACATCGCTTTATGCCCGAAGGAATAATTGATATGGAGCAAAAGCTTGGTGCAGATATCATTCTTGTCTTAGACGAGTGCACTTCGCCCTTGCACGATTACAATTACACCCAAAGCGCCATGAAACGTACCCACCGTTGGGCTGTTCGTGCATTTGAAGAATTCAAGAGCATTTCTAACAGTTCTCAAGCGCTCTTTGGAGTCGTGCAGGGAGGTGCGCACAGGAATTTAAGAGAAAAAAGTGCCTCATTCATTGGAGATATGGGTTTTGACGGCTATGCTATTGGTGGTTCTCTCGGTAGATCCAAAGAAGACATGCACAAGGTCCTTGAATGGGCGATCCCTCTCCTGCCTTATGATAAACCACGGCATCTCCTGGGTATCGGTGAGATAGAAGATATCTTTGAAGTGGTGGAGCGTGGAATTGACCTGTTTGACTGCATCACGCCCACACTCATGGCTCGCACTGGGACACTTTTTGTGAAGTCGGCAAAACGATTCAGGATACATATACTTAATGCTGAATTTAAGGATGATTCACGCCCGATTGATGAATGGTGCAATTGCTACACATGTTGCAATTACTCAAGGGCATACCTAAGACACCTATTTATAGCAAAAGAGCTGTTGGCGGTACAGCTGGCAGCAACTCACAATCTATTCTTTGTTGAATCTCTAATGCACCAGATCCGGACTGCCATCAAAGAGAGAAGTTTTGCGGCATTGAGGAATGAATGGCTCTCCTCGCTTCTCTCCTCGCAATGACCAGTGAAAAGAGTTTTTACGAAACCATCAAAATTCAAATGGACATTTGACAAAGGAAGGTATATTTTTTAATTCAATATTGATGAACTCGTAAAAAGTCGGAAAATGCTCTTTTCCGTCATTCCGGCGAAAGCCGGAATCCAGTAATTTCAATGCGTTCTGGATGCCGGTCGCAGATCCCGTGATCAGCGGGGATAAAGTCCGGCATGACGATTTCGATACTTTTTACAGGATTGTCAATATTACTAAGGAAGAGGTGAAAACAAATGGGAAAGGCTGCCAAATTGATCATCGACGGAAAGACATATGAACTTTCCATTGTGACAGGCTCCGAGGGGGAAGAGGCTATTGATATTTCTAAACTTCTTAA
>JACKQG010005526.1_pt1 | contig 13857 bp, 11 predicted proteins | sample 8237621 | NCBI WGS metagenome assembly JACKQG01 (sample SAMN15677084, study PRJNA649215) | marine metagenome | biome: marine; feature: Black Sea; material: saline water; isolation source: suspended particulate matter (SPM) from the Black Sea western gyre | collected 2013-06-09/2013-06-10 | depth...
AATGCCAAGGATTGAGACAGAGAGCGAAAGGGGATCAAACGGAAATGATGGACAGATGACCCTGGTCACTGGTGCCACCGGGTTTTTGGGATCGGCTATTGTCCGTCAGCTCATCAGATCAGGTCACAAGGTGAAGGTCCTTGTTCGTCCAACCAGCGACCTTCGGAACATTAGGGACATACCCGTTAAAATCGTCATGGGCGATCTCACCAACCGGGCTTCTTTGGAAAATGCACTAAAAGGGTGTGCTGTTTTGTTTCATGTGGCAGCCGATTACCGGTTATGGGTCCCTGACCCCGAAGAGATGTATAGGAACAACGTCCGTGGCACACAAAAAATTATGGAGGAGGCCCAGAAGGCGGGGGTCCGGAGGATTATCTATACAAGTAGTGTGGCAACGTTGAAGCTTAATGCCAACAGAAGGCCAACAAATGAAAATAGCACCGCTTCCCTGGAAGACATGATCGGCCACTACAAGCGCTCGAAGTTCTTGGCCGAGGCCCTTGTCTTGCGGTTAGTTGAGAGACGGGGGCTACCGGCGGTCATCGTAAATCCTTCAACCCCTGTGGGGCCGCGAGACGTGAAACCTACACCTACAGGTCGATTCATTGTGGATGCCGCCTCCGGTCGGATTCCTGCCTACGTCAACACCGGGCTCAACATCGTTCATGTGGATGATGTGGCCTCAGGCCATCTTCTGGCGTTAAGACATGGCCAGATTGGAGAACGCTACGTACTCGGTGGACACAATATGAGTCTGAAAGAGATCTTGTCAGAAGTGACCTCCATCGCAGGATGTATGCCACCGCGCATTCGCCTTCCCCATAACCTCGTCCTGCCCTTAGCCGTTCTTTCAGAGGCCTGGGCAAGGTTTGCTCGCAAAGGGGAGCCGCGCATAACCCTGGATGGTGCAAAAATGGCGAAAAAGCATATGTTTTTTTCATCCGAAAAGGCGAAGCAAGAGCTGGGATATAGTTACCGTCCGGCAAAGGAGGCATTGTGTGACGCGGTGAGTTGGTTTCGACAAAATGGTTACGTCAGGGTTAATATGAACCCTTAAGTGAGAAGTTTGACTTCTTACGAGTCCATCAAGTTTGGCTTTTTGACTTCTATACAGCATACTTTTTTTCCGGTTTATCCGAATTAGGATTTTGTTGTGAGCATACCATTTATTCAAAAGGCGCGCATCGGCGCCTATATTTGCAGGCAGAGGCTCTGGGGGAATGGCCGATTTCCATTTGTACTCATGTTAGAGCCACTGTTTCGCTGCAACCTCCGGTGTAAAGGTTGCGGTAAGATTGACTATCCGGAAGAGATCCTCAAGAAGATGATGAGTACTGAGGAATGCGTTGCCGCTGCTGAGGAATGCGGTGCGCCCGTAGTTTCCATTGCAGGTGGCGAACCGCTGCTCCACCCTCAAATTTCGGTGATCGTCCGGGAAATCACTGCCCGCAAGAAATTCGTTTACCTATGCACCAATTCATTGCTTGTGGAAAAGCGAATCAGGGATTTCGAACCCTCATCTTACCTGACTTTCAATGTGCACGTAGACGGTATGAATGAGCAGCATGACGACCGGGTCTGCCTCAAGGGGGTATTTGACAAGGCGATTGCAGCCATTCGGCTTTTGATTTCGCATGGGTTTCGAGTTACCACGAACACCACCCTTTTTAATGGGGAGACAGCAGAGAGCGCCAGCAATCTCTTTGATCTTCTAACTTCGCTCAGGGTAGAGGCAATGACCATCGCCTCTGCGTTCAGCTATCAAAACGCATCGGACCAGAAAAACTTCTTCAAACGTGACGAAGCGATTAAATTATTCCGTTCTATTTTTGAATTGGGAAAAGGGAGGAACTGGCGGTTCAACCACAGCGGCCTTTATTTGGACTTTTTAGCGGGCAATCAGGACTACGCCTGCCTCCCCTGGGGCAACCCCACGCGCAACATCTTTGGCTGGCAGCGGCCCTGTTACCTCCTGAACGACGGTTATGAGCCCTCATTTCAAAAATTGATGAAAAATACGGATTGGCCCAAGTATGGTGTAGGGAGGGACCCCCGATGCACCCACTGCATGATCCACTGCGGGTTCGAGCCAACCGCAGTCATGGACTCGGCGAAGCACCCGGTCAAGGCAATGAAGGTCAGTTGGCGGGGCGTGAACGGGAGGCAACGAAAGGAAAATTTCAGTATCAGAGGATAACAGCAAATGGAACAAGCGATTGAAAGTGAAGATATGCATTACGAAGGGACCTGCATCAGGCCCCCCAGCGAGGCGTTCAGCATCCTGCTCCAGGTTACCACAGGATGTTCCCACAACAAGTGCACCTTTTGCGGAACCTACAAGGATAAGAGATTCAGGATCAAAGATGATCGCATCATTTTAGGCGATATCCTGTTCGCTTCAAAGTATATGAAAAGACAGGACAGGGTGTTTCTTATGGACGGAGATGCCTTGATTATCCCTCAGAAGAGGTTGATGTGGATACTGGATCGGATCAGGGAGCACCTCCCCTGGGTGAGGCGGGTAGGGGCCTATGCCAATGCAAAGAGCATCAGGATGAAGACCGCTCAGGAGTTGATCGACCTGAAAAAAAACGGGTTGGGGATCCTCTACCTGGGTGTGGAAACCGGGGACGAAGACCTGCTGAAAAAAATCCGGAAGGGGTCAAGCCCGCAACACCTCATCAACATGGGGAGAAAGGCAAGAGAAGCCGGCATCAAGCTCTCGGTGACCGTCTTATTGGGGATCGCCGGCAGGGAGAAATCTATTGAACATGCCAGGGCCACCGGCGAACTTCTGAGCGGGATGGATCCCAATTACGTGGGGGCGCTTACCGTTATGTTGATCCCGGGAACCCAGCTCTATGATGAATTCCGAAACGGCTCGTTCGAGGTCCCTACCGAAAGAGAACTGCTGCTTGAATTAAGGGAAATGATCGAACACACCCACCTGAGCCGGGGCCTCTTTTTTTCCAACCATGCCTCCAACTATCTCCCCATAAAGGCCCGGTTGCCAAAGGGAAAACAGGACGCCCTTGACCAGATAGACAGCGCACTTAGAGGAGATATAGGGCTGAGGCCCGAGTGGATGAGGGCGCTATAGGAATGCGGAATGCGGAGTGCAAAGTGGGGAGTGTGGATGAACAGGTGGGGCATTCTACCCGAAAATGGCCTGCACGAAGTCCGCGGCGTTAAACGGCCTCAGGTCGTCGATCTTTTCTCCGATCCCGATAAACTTGATCGGTATGCCAAGTTCTCTGGAAATGCCCACCACAATACCCCCCTTCGCTGTCCCATCTAACTTGGTCAGGGTAATACTGCTCACCCCCAACGCCTTGTTAAACATCTGGGCCTGTGAAATCGCATTCTGACCCGTAGTCGCGTCCAAAACCAGCCACACTTCATGGGGGGCCCCGGGCAGCTTACGTCCTATCACGCGATGGATCTTCTGGAGTTCCTCCATGAGATTGATCTTTGTATGAAGCCGTCCGGCCGTGTCTACGAGGACCACATCAATTTTCCTGGCGACGGCTGCGGTCAGGGCATCAAAGGCGACGGCCGAGGGATCAGCGCCGGGATCCTGCTTTATAACCGGCGCGCCTACCCTTTCGCCCCAGATCGTCAGTTGTTCTACCGCAGCGGCCCGGAAGGTGTCTGCAGCAACTAATAAGACATTTTTTCCGGCCGATCTGAAACCATGTGCTGCCTTTCCGATGGTGGTGGTCTTCCCGACACCATTCACACCCACAACCACTATGACCAGGGGCTCTCCCGGTTTGGGCAGCGAACGCTCCGGAGCCTCGACACTTAGAAATGACAGCATCTGATCTTTCAGCAGCGCCCTTAGCTTTTCAGGGTCCTTGAGCTCTTTTCTGGCCACTTTTTCCTGAACAGAATTAATTAGCTCCTGGGTTGTGGCCACACCTATATCAGAGGTGAAAAGAATCTCCTCCAGATCATCCAACAGCTCCTGGGTAATCTCCTTTTTCCCCAAAAAGAGCCGGTCTAATCTCCCGGCCAGTGAAGACCTGGTTTTTGAAAGTCCCTTTCGGAGCCCCCCGAAAAAACCTTTCTCCTGCTCCTGATCAGGAGAATCGTCCCTTGTTTCCTTCTCTTTTTTCCAGCTAAAAAACGCCAAATGCTTATTCCCCTGTACCGACTTCCCCGGCTCTCCGGTCATTGCCACCATTTACATTTACAGATACCAATTTGGATACCCCCTGATCCTGCATGGTAATGCCGAAAAGACGATCGGTGATCTCCATGGTCTTCCGGCTGTGGGTTACCATGATAATCTGAGATGCCTGCCTGATCTCCTTCAGCAGGCTGTTGAACCGGTCGATATTGGCCTCATCCAGGGGAGAATCTACCTCGTCGAGGAGGCAGAACGGACTCGGCTTGATCATATAGATAGAAAAGATCAGCGCCATCGCGACTAAGGCCTTTTCTCCACCTGAGAGGAGTCCCATATGGCTCAACCGCTTCCCAGGTGGCTGAACCTCCACCAAGACCCCGCTTTCCAACGGCCTTGTCTCGTCAAGCAATCTGAGACTTGCGGTCCCCCCGTTGAACAGGATGGGGAAGACTTCCTTCAGTTTTGCATCCACATCCTGGAAGGTTCTTCTGAATTTTTCAAGGGATGTCCTGTTTATTTTTTTGATGGCGATCCTCAGCGATTCGATGGATGTGATCAGGTCCTCCCGCTGGCCTACAATGAACTCGTGGCGTTCATTCAACGCCTCAAGCTCTTTTATGGCTGTCAGATTTACTTCTCCTAACCGCTCCCTCAACCCCTTCTGGTGTTCAATCCTCGCTTCCGCCTCTTTCCGGGAAAAGTCGTCCCGCAGATGCTGCCCCTGAATCTCAGGGAGAGAGGAGTTGAACTTTTCTTTAACAACTTCAATTAAACTATTCATCTTAAAATGGATTTCAGAGTGCTCCATCTTAGCATCGTTGATTCGCTCTTTGAGGTCGTCGACCTCCCTTTTCAGCTCTTCTTGCCTTCCTTCTTCCTCCCTGATCTTCGCCTGGAACTCCCGGCGCTCCAGATCTGCAAGGTTCATATCTTTCTCTGCCTTCTGTAATCTCTCATAGAGGCCTTTCAGCTCTTCCTCAAGGACCTCCTTTCTTTTCTGACAACGATCACGTCTCTCCGCTCCCGAAGATATATCCTCTTCAATACGCTTCAAACGTTTGAGGGAATCGTCAACGTAACTGTCCAACATCTCCATCTCGCGGGTCGCGCTCCGTTGCTCTTCCTCTGAAATCCGGTAATCTGCTGTAAGCCTCGCCACCTCCTCACGATATTGTTCAAATTCCTGTTCTGCCTCTTTCAGCTCACGTTCCTTTTTCTGGAAGTATTCCTCCTCTTTCCTGCGCCTTGTCTTACGAACCTGCAACTCCTCTTCAAGCCTCAGGAGCTCCTTTTCATGTTTACTCCGTTCTATCTCTTTTCTCTTAAATTCGTCTGATGTCTTCTGGGAAAGCTTCTCCAATTGATCCAATTCCTGGCCAAGGCGAAACAGAATTTTGTCAAGCTCATTTATCTCATCCTGGCATGCCCACCTGTCCTCAGCCAGGCTCTTGAGAGCGCCCCTTTTTTCTTCGATCCGGGAAATAACCTCCCCGAGCTTGGACTGTAATTCCTCCACCCTTCTTTTGTGAGTTGAAGAATCCTTTTTTAACTCGGCCATTTCCCTTTTCCTGATCAGAAGACCCCGGGAACCGTGCGAGGACTTTCCACCGCTGATGACACCCCTTTGATCAACTATGTCCCCATCGATGGTTACAAAACAGATCCTGCTTCCATTTCCGCCCGAGGGGTCTTGCATCTTTTTCCAATTGCGGATGGCCGTGTTCAGGTCGTCCACAATCAGTGTGTCGCTGAGCAGACCGTTTATGAGCGGCGCATATTTCGCGGGAGTGGACACATAATCGATCAACAGAGGAAATCCCAGATCTCTTGTTCGGTTCCCTTCCCCTCTCTCTAACTCAGTGACCGGGGCAAAACTGCTCCTCCCTTTCGCCCTTTCTTTTAAATATTCTACGGCCTGTTTGCCATCCTCCTGTGATTCCACAAGCACATACTGGAGCTTGTCCGCCAGAACCGCTTCAACAGCCTGTTCATATCTCGGGTCCACCTGTATGACATCTGCCAGAATGCCCAGGATTCGACCCTCCCTACGGGGGCCAAAATCATCCGCCTTCATTATGGTTCTGACCCCCATTTTGTATCCCTCAAAATTCTCTGTGAGGGCCTCTAAACTTGTCAGTCGAGACTGACACATATTCAGATCCGATTCTGCCGACTTAAGCTCTGATTCGATACGATCTTTTGCCGCATCCAGTTCTTGTGACTGTGTGTTTTCGTTTTTGATGGCAGTCTCAATCTCGCTCAGCCTCGCAGCGGTGGCTTCACGGACCATGTTCTTTCTTTCGGAGGCATTGATGAGGGTTTCGGTCCTGGCGTTGATCTCTTTCAGCTCATTTTCAAGCCTGGATCGGCTGTCCGAAATCTGATCCAGCAACTTGTTAAGATACCCTGATTCATGAGTGAGCCCGACTTCCCTGTTTTCCCCGGCGCTCAGCTCTGCTCGTGCCTGTTCATAGCCCTCCCGAATCCCCATCAGGACCCCTTTTCTGGCCCTCACCATTTCGTCCTTGACGGAAATCTCCCTTTCAAGTTCAATTGCCTTTTCCTTTATCCGTTCCCTCGCTTCCGCCAAACGCTCCTTCTTTCTGTCAAGATCTGTCAGCCGGGCACTGATCTCTTCCTGCTCCGTCCTGAGCCGGACCTTCAACTCCTCTATCATCCTCATTTCCCCTGCTAAGGACTCAATCTCCCCCTCTTTCTTGTGGACCCTGTCACTGAGATGAAGGTGGTTTTTCCTGTAATCTGAAAGGCTTGCATCCTTTTCATCCAATTCGAGATTCATTGTCTCTATGCGGGCATGGATTTGCGACATCCGTGTTGATTGGCTGATCTCTTCCCGCACCAGACCTTCTGTGGAACTTTCCTTTTTTCCCGATTCCTCCTCTAATTGATGGTAGGTATTACAATAAAGTATAAGCTCCTGCTTCCTGATCTCCTCGCTCACGGCCTTATAGCGCCTCGCCTTGGCGGCCTGCCTCTTAAGGGACCTCATCTGACCCTGAATCTCACCAACGATGTCTTCTACCCTCTCGAGATTGGCCTCGGCAAGCTCGATCTTTCTCTGTGATATTTCTACCTTTTTCCTGTACTTGGTAATCCCCGCGGCTTCTTCTAACATAACGCGGGTCTCTTCGGGCTTCTGGTCTATGATGGTCCCGATCTCACCCTGTCCGATAATGGAATAGGCCCTGTTACCCAAGCCCGTATCCATGAATATCTCCTGAATATCCTTTAGCCTGCAGGCAACATTGTTGATCAGGTATTCGCTCTCGCCGGACCGGTACAGCCGCCGGGTCACCGATAGCTCGGGGTCCTGTGCAAATGCAGCAGGGAACGATCCATCTCCATTTTCAAACACGAGGGAAACTTCTGCCATCCCCAACGGTTTATAGTCTCCTGCCCCGTTGAATATCACATCTTCCATCTTGCGGCCCCTCAGTTGTTTGGGACTCTGCTCTCCCATACACCATCTTATGGCGTCAACCACATTGCTCTTGCCGCAACCATTCGGCCCTACAACACCACTGATTCCCCCCGGGAATGTGATATCGAGTTTTTCCATAAAGGATTTAAAGCCGAGAATGGAAACTTTTTTGATTTTCATGATGACCTCCCCTGTGCCGACCCCTTTACAAGACCCTTGAGACCTCCCTGAAAGCGGAAAGCTTTTCTCAATGGTCTTTCTACGCTCAAAAACCTGTTAAAAGGCAAAAGCTGACCAATAAAAGATCTTTTAGCATATTGCCAAGGGTTTGTAAAGAAAAAATACAACATAGTGTGCAAGAAAATCATGAGGCAACAATATCTTGTACGAAATATGCGTTAGCTGGAATGATATTGACGTAACTCTTCAATATTCAGTGGCAGTATAAAAGGCTTACGCCTAAATTCCTGACAGGAGTTTACCTGTTAAGGTTTTATCCGCGAGATATTGAGAAGATGCATATTGACAATGTTATCATTAAGTTCTTATTATCCGGTCAGTCTGAACGAAGACCTGCGGCATGATGCCGTGGTCGTTCAGTAAAGATCCGGGCACATAGACGGTTTTGGGTTTAGTTTAACCGGGACACAATTGATCCTGCAGATCCTGTCAAAAAAATGTACACAGTTCCATTTGGAAAAGATCATCTGAGCTTTGATTTACCTGCCGGGATGAACGGCGCCGTAGTTGCATCCCGGAATACAAAACCTCTCAAAGACCTAAAAAGGGCCATTTTTCAGGCCCTTGCAGAACCCGTGGACTCGCCGCGCATCCATGAGCTTGCAAACCCCAGGGACAGGGTATGCATTGTCTTTACGGATATCACCCGCGCAAGCATGGACCACATGCTGGTCCCTGCCATGCTAAGAGAGCTGGAAACTGCCGGAGTTCCGGATGACCGGATCACTCTCCTTTGTGGCGTCGGCCTTCATCGACCCAGCACGCCCCAAGAAAAGCGGATCAAGTTAGGTGAGGAAGTTGTGGCCCGCTACAGAGTTGTGGATCATGATGCCCAGGACCCAGCCGGTTTAGTAGATCTTGGCAAGACAGAAAGCGGGATCCCTCTGACAATCAACAGGTTGGCCTACGAGGCCGATCTCCTGATGGCAACCGGTATTGTGGAACCTCACCAGTTTGCAGGATATTCGGGCGGGCGGAAAACCGTGGCAGTAGGGGCCGCCGGTGAGGCCATGATTGCATACACCCACGGCCCCAAGATGATGGATCATCCGGGCACGCGGCTGGGAAAGATCGAGGGAAACCTTTTCCATGAAGGCGTAACCGAAGCGGCGCGTAGAGCCGGTCTCAAATTCATTTTCAACGTGGTCCAGGATGAACAAAAAAGGCCCGTGGCCATGTTTGCGGGCGAACCGGAGGCCACCTTCCATAAGTTGGTGAGTGAGGCCCGGAAGCTTTATGAAGTCCCGATTCACCGGCAGTATGACGTGGCCGTGGCCGGGGTAGGGTATCCCAAGGACGCAAACATCTACCAGGCATGCCGGGCCGCCAGTTATCTCTTTTTCGCCCCTCTCCCGGTGGTAAAAGAAGGCGGCGTCATCATCGTGCCCGCGCCGACACCCGAAGGGGCCGGTAAGGGAGTGGGGGAGGAGAGGTTTTTCAAGAAGATGCGGAACGCCGCGGATATGCCGTCTTTACTGAAAGAACTGCGGGCGTCCGGCTACCCGCCGGGGGCCCAGCGTGCCTTTATCATGGCCAAGGTACTGGAAAAAATCGATGTCATTGTTGTGGGCTCTGAAACCCCGGATATCATCCGCCAGGTCCACATGATCCCTGCGGCTGATATGGAAGAGGCCTTCCGTATTTCCGCCCAGAAGATCGGCAGGGGAGATCTGGAGGTCCTCATCGTCCCGCATGCCCTTCTCACACTCCCAATTGTCACTTAGGCACGGAACAGTTAACTTTAGATCACTTTAGTCACTTTAGCTCACTTTAGTCACTTCTGTTCACTTTCATCCTGGAGGACTTTTATGGATCTTTTAGGGGCCATCGAAGAGAGAAGAAGTACACGCGCCTTTCTTGAAACACCGGTGGACAGGGAAAAGATGGAAACCCTCATCCGTTACGCCACCCAGGCCCCATCGGCCATTAACCTTCAGCCGTGGGAATTGACCGTTGTATCTGGAGAAGAAAAAAAAAGGCTGAGCAGAATCCTGGTCAAACGTATGAAGGAAAGGAATATATCATGCGGACCTGGAGCGAAAAGCCCCCTTCCGGATTATTTTGTACAGAGACAGCGGCGACTTTTGGATACAATCCAGCCGAACCTTCCGGGGCAAATCCCCTTCCAGGACTTCATCAATGAGGGGAGCTGTAATTTTTACGGCGCTCCTGCGGCAATCCTCATCAGCATCGACAATGTGTTCTTAAGCGCCAGGCTCACCGACATAGGCGTCCTGGTAGCTTACCTTTTGCTCAGTGCCCATGCCCTTGGATTGGGAACCTGCCCTATCGGCCTAATTACGGCGTTTGACGACGACATAAAAGAGATTTTGAGCATCCCGGAGAATAAACAGGTGGTGATCGGCGTGGCAGTGGGCTACAGGGATACACAATCTCCCATAAACCGCTCAAGGTCGGAGAGGGTCCCCTTGGGTGATGTAGTGAGATGGCGGGAGTAATCATACTGGATACTGGATGCTGGATGCTGGTTACTGGATGCTGCTGAGACCTGTGATTTTTGGATTTCAGATTTTGGATTTGGGTCTTACTTATCTCTTTCCGCTTCCTTGTCCAAAATCTCACCCAGGGCATATGCAAAATCTCCTACTAACTGTACGCACAGTTCCCGTCGGCTCTCAGGGTTTTCGTAGAATTCCTGGGTAGCTTCCTTGCTCTTCCAGTCCACCTGGGCAATTTCCCTGCAGTTGATGCCACCGTAAGGCTGGGTGAGGGTCTCAAATATCTTTGTCAACTTATACCCCAGACGCCACATCTTGGGGTCTTCCTTTTCATTTAAGTTGCCACGGCTGTAAATGCTGGAGACAAGAGCCACTCCGCCCACCAGGGCACCGCATACCCGGCCCGTGCTGGCGATTCCTCCGCCAAATGCGCCCATCGCCTTGATGACTTCTTCATTCACCATATTCAGCTTTTCCTGGCCAACGGCCAGGATTACCTGGCTTCAATGGAACCGTTTCATAAATAGCTCTACTGCCCTTTTTCTCATTTCCTCCGGATTCATAACTGCCCTCCCATAGATTGATATAGCCGCAAAAAAGCGCAAAGCGCACAAAAATCATCGTGGTGCGGGACCCACTGGTGCCGCCTATTCAAATAACAGTTCGTACAGATCCTGGACCGATCCAACCCCAGATAATTTCATCTGCCCGGGGGTCTTGGATCCCTCTAAGTTGCTCTTAGGCAGAAGGCAATGTGAGAACCCTAATTTCTTGGCCTCCTTTATCCTCATGGCTGGCTGGTTGACCCCTCTCACCTCCCCGGCAAGGCCCACCTCACCAAACACCACCAGGTCACGGCTCACAGGCCTGTTCAAAAAGCTGGACATCATGGCCGAAACAATGCCGAGGTCCGCTGCGGGCTCATCTACCCTCAGTCCACCTGCCACGTTAACAAAGATATCCTGGTCTCCCAGTTCCATCCCCAATCTTTTTCCCAGTACCGCCACAAGGAGTGAAATCCGGTTGTGGTCCACACCAATTGCAGTTCTCCTGGGCATGCCCAACGGGCTTGGACCCACCAGTGCCTGGATTTCAACAAGGAGAGGCCTTGTCCCCTCAATACACGAAATTACCACAGACCCCGGCACCCCTTCGGGTCTTTCCTGGAGAAAAATTCTTGAAGGGTTCCCCACCTCGTCAAGCCCGGAGTCTTTCATCTCAAAGACGCCTATTTCATTGGTAGAACCGTAGCGGTTCTTGACCGCCCTCAGGATCCTGAAGGCATGTCCCCTGTCTCCCTCGAAATAGAGGACCGTATCCACCAAGTGCTCCAAGACCTTCGGACCGGCAATGGCCCCCTCTTTGGTAACATGACCCACCAAAAAGACGGAGGTCCCCGATCCCTTTGCATAAGCCATTAAACGGGAGGCCACTTCCCTGACCTGCCCCACGCTGCCGGGGGCCGAGGTAACATCATCGGTATAGAATGTCTGGATCGAGTCAACGGCCACGATGTCGGGGTTTAACGGGGCCATCCGATCAAAAAAGTCCTCAATGCAGGTCCCTGTCATTACATAAAGGCTATCCGAGCGGATACCAAGCCTCTCGGCCCTCAGTTTTATCTGCAGTGCAGACTCCTCACCGGAAAGGTATAGAGCGCGAAAATTCTGCCGGGCAAGCCTGTCAAGCACCTGGAGAATAATCGTCGACTTTCCGATCCCGGGGTCCCCGCCGATCAGGATCAGTGAACCCGGCACCACACCACCGCCGAGTGTCCTGTCAAACTCGGAGAGCCCGGTCTTTAATCTTACCTCAGGCGACACAGAGATGGCATTGATACTCTCTGCCCGGCTCATTACAGAAGGTCTTGTTTCCTTTCTGAAAGGCTTCCGGACCTCCTCCACCATACTGCTCCACTGACCACAGTCAGGGCACCTCCCCATCCATTTGAGAGCCTCATGTCCGCAGTCCTGGCAGACGTAAGCCGTTTTTTCTTTCCTGGTCATGATGATAGATGATATCCCTAACCCGGACAGGCTGAAATTGCGAATTCAGTGAACTGGTTTACTCCCACCTGCCACCACCCCTTTTCCTCAGATCCGTGTACGCCACCCTTCCCCGCTCATTGATAAATGAGTTTAAGAGCCAGTTCACCACACTGATTACCAAAGCGCCGAATACCGCCGACCAGAACCCGTGTACCTGAAATCCTGAGATCACACCCGAGACCATCTTTAATAAAAATGCGTTTATGACGAACGTAAAAAGGCCAAGCGTAATGATGTTGATGGGGAGCGTCAGGATAAGGAGAATCGGCCGAAAAAATGTGTTTAAGACCCCCAGGATAGCGGCTGCAAAAAATGCACTGAAAAAACTGCTGACTTCAATCCCGCTTATCAGATAAGAGGCGATCACAACAGCCGCCGTCAGCACGAGCCATCTTACAACAAGTCCCATCATCTCTTTAACTCCCCCTCAGCCCGGGTCTTACCCTCTCGGTGATTCGGGGTTTTGAACAAAACGTCCACGGCCCTGTCCAGTGCTCCGCTATGGAGCCTGCCCGCTATGTGCACCGCACTTTTCCCACAGATGGGATCCCAGGCCGAGGGATCTGCCGTGCAAAAAAACTGCACTTCGAGCCCTATCCGTACCACAGCCTCGTCAGGCGACATCCCGACAACCCCGGCAGCGGCATCCCATGTTGCTCCGCAGGGTGCCCCACGCACCACGTCTATCCTTGTAATGATCCCGTTATCAACTTCTACAGAGAATTCCGGCGCACCGAATCGCTCACCATACCTCCCAAGGCAGGCCTGCCTGGGAAGGGCACATCACGTGGGAGGGGTTAGAGCCCCTTTGACCCGGAATTTCTTTCCAGACGCAACGACCGGTATTCCCCTCCTGTGGCAGATTAAGGCAAGGTCGTAGGAGAGATCCGGATGTCTCAAGAAATCCAGCACCAGGTCTCCCTGGATATCTTCCGGCAGGAAGGGATCTGTATCGTCAATTACAGGCGGAAAGGCCTGGTCAATGGCAAATACTTCAATATTGAACAAACCCCTGCCAAACCGTGTGATCCCCTTGACTTTGTTCTCTCCACTGTTGTTTTGCTGAAAAACCACTATTTTTTGAGGAATCGCAACCATTTCTCCGTCCTGAAACAGCCCCGCTGTTGTAAGAAATTCAGCGACCTTTTGAGTGATCGTGATTCTATTGCACAACATTTTGAAATGTCAACCTTTTCGCTGGTAGATTCCCACGCATCGAATGAGCCAGTTTTTCTCACCCAATTCATAACAGCTCGAAAATGAGTATCAGTTTAGCGTTTTGAAACAATCATTCGTAGGTTGCCGGACCGTGAGGGTCTTCTTTCCCAAAGGACGTAAATAAGTGGATCATTTCATAGGAACGGCAGTGAGGCCTTGAAATTCGTCACAGGACAGCCCCGGAAGAAAGTATCCATTTAAACGGACATCGCCTCTGCCTGCCTGGAACCTGTATTTAACGTCAAGGGGGCGTTCTATAGGCTCTGGAGAATTTTTGTTACGTCCTTTGGGAAAGAGACCCTCACGGTCCCCGGC
>JACKQG010005527.1_pt1 | contig 13857 bp, 11 predicted proteins | sample 8237621 | NCBI WGS metagenome assembly JACKQG01 (sample SAMN15677084, study PRJNA649215) | marine metagenome | biome: marine; feature: Black Sea; material: saline water; isolation source: suspended particulate matter (SPM) from the Black Sea western gyre | collected 2013-06-09/2013-06-10 | depth...
TGATTACCTTGGTGTCTAAATTTTTCACGGTAAATAAATACAGCCCGGAGGCGATGGCTTGATCGTATTGGCTGATCAGGTCCCAGGCGTGCTCACCACCACTCATTAAGGGATCTTTAGCACTCTTAATATTTCTCACATCTTCTCCCTTGTATTCACTGTCATGCTGAATCACGTCAACCTGATCACCGGCCAGGGTGAATATGCGAATCTCCGCCCGGGGCGGCAGATTAGAAAACCAGATCATCCGGTCCCGGCTGCCATATCCATCCCATTTGGCCTGTCCTCGATACGGGTTGGGATAAACACTAGGATCTCCGGCCCAGGAACTATCAGCCTTCGGAACAATCCCGGGATAAACATAATGTCCCCGGCGGTTATCGGTAATCGAACTTTCCAGGCTAGCCAGGTTTGCTTCAGGATCGCCCCTGTCGTAGGCGGTCACCGAGTAATAATTCAACCAACCGTTTTTTACACCTTTATTTTCGAATTTATAATGGTAATCACGATTATCAATATTAACCGTGTCAGGATTACCATTTTCGTCGGTTATCCGAATGCCATCTAAACCGGTATTGAAGCCAATATTTTGTTCGTTTTCGTTATAAATATCAAATTCTCCCAGCAGCGTGAATTCCGCCATTTCACCGCCCACTGTCTTATGGGCGCTGTAGATGCGGTAACCCTCAAAATCTTTTTCCTGGCTCACGGGATCAATAAAGGACTCCGCATTAGCGGACCAGTAAATTGTCACTTTCTGGTCACCAACCTCGACGGTCATATTCGGTTTTGGTGGCGGTTCAGGCAGAATATAGCGATCCAATTCTCCGTTATGATCGGTATCCTCGTCGTCGTCGAGAATATTATTTCGGTTTTTATCTTCACCATCATAGGCTTTTTGTGCCCAATCCATATTCACATGTAGGTCGGCTCGGCTGGGGGATTTGGTGGCTGAGCCACCATCACTCCAGGGCGCTGTTACGACTGCGAATACAATCTGGCAGGATTCTCCCGGGGGCAACTCCCAACTCGTGGAGTCCATATTAGCAGGTTGTGATCCCAAGGGACCGGCAGATAGTTGAAATAGCCAACTGTTGGGGATGTCTGGATAACCTTCCTTATAGGTTCCGGTAGTTCCGGGAGGGTCCATTGGCACACTGTTGCTCATTGTTTCATAACGCTCAATATCGGTCATCGGCATGGCATAGGCGGGATAATCGGTGTTTACCGAACTGGACCAGGTCCACTGGTGGTAATAAGAATCAATATAAGGCCGCGGAACTGTACCACCTAGCATAGTAATACCGATGTAAGATTGAGCCCAGCCGTCATCACCATCGGCATCGTACTGGAATCCGATATCACGGGCGAATCCGGCATCATCCTCCGTTTCATCAAATCCGTCCAGGTTATCATACCAGGAAAAACCACCACCAGGTTCGTAAATATTGGTATAATTCATATTAGCGATAGAGGCATCCACCCAGAGTCCGGCGTAAATATCTTTTATTGTATCAATCGAGGCGTTAGTGATGATATAGTTAAGAATAGTAAAAGCATCGGCAAATGTAAAATTCCAGGAATATGTCTCCAGGTGAACATTAATACCCAATGGATCGTGATTATCCACCACTTGTCCATAATCCTGAAAATCCATCAGCATATCTTGGTGGGACACAGCATCGAGGGAAAAATATTTTGCCATTGGGTCATCTGAGGTAGATGAAATGGAAGACCTGGTTTTGATCGCGGAGGATGCAAAGAACTCAAATCCTTCCAATCCGGATTCAAAAACTCCATCTACGATCGAAGTGCTAACCCGACGGCTGCCATTCGCAATACCTCCGACCCAGAGACCGGCAAAGGAAAAATGCTCGATCTGCTCACGCAGGATTTCCGTATGCTGGCGATACTGGCATGATGGAAGAATCTCGCCGTAGATTTTATTCCAACCATTCCCCAGAACACCATAATTGGTCACTGTCATTCCTAACTGGCTTACGACTGTATACTTGTCAAATTCATCTTCAGCAAATTGACCAAATGCTGCTCCCACAATTAGAAGGAAAGTAAGGTAATTTCTGGCAATCTGTTTCAATTTTTTTCCATTTCCGTATATCGTCACAGCTGGGCGGATTTAAAACACTAAGTTCAGTTTATGGGTAAGTGGATCAAATTACCATTGCTGATTTATTCTAACAATAAAAAATTAGCTGTTAACACAGCAAAAGGCTGGTTAACCCGGATTCCGACATTGACGCGACAAATGCTGTTTTTTTTGGTTTTTCCGTGCATGAATTCATTTATCCACTTTCGCTCTGATTAATCGGGAAAAAGTTCACTTAACACAAATATCTCGATTCCCCGATAATCTTCTATAAAATCTGAAAATGCTTCGAGAAAATAGAAAATAGTAATTGAATTTAATTAAATATGCTAATTTGGACTTGGCATAGCGGAGGTAATTTGAATCAATTAACCAACTTTTCCGGCAGGCGCTTGTATTTATTATGAGAAACGAAGATTCTAAATGGGTAAGTCGATGCAGAAACGGTGATCTAAGCGCCTTTGAAAAGTTGGTTAATAAATATCACAAACTGCTATTTAACCTGGCCTTTCGAATGACAAACAATTATGACGATTCCGAGGACATTACGCAAACGGTATTTATTAAAGCCTATGAAAATCTGGGTAGCTATAATCAGAAATACAAATTTTACAGCTGGATCTACCGCATTGCCCTTAATGAGTCCATAAATCATTTGAAATCACAAAAACGGAAAGTTGCACTCGAAATCGAGGTTCCTTCGGACAATAATAGTCCCGCAGATAACTATGATGCTTTAATAATCAGAGAAACAGTTCAAAATACGCTAATGCAGATTAAACCTAAATACCGGACGCTAATAATATTGAAACATTTTCAGAATAATTCCTATGCCGATATCGCGCTAATACTCGCTATTCCCGAACAAAAGGTCAAGTCACGATTATTCACCGCCCGAAAGTTGCTTAAGAATATCCTGGAAAACAGAGGTTTGATATAAAATGAAGACCGCTGATTATTTCGAATTGATCAATAAAAAAATTGATGGACTTCTTACTCCCGAAGAAGAGGCTGAACTCAATCGATATTTTGAAGACGATCCCAAGCTAAAAACATTATATCAGAAATTACTTAAGACAACCCAACTGCTCGAAGAGATGCCGGAAGCCGAACCGTCACCGGATTCAAAATCTCAAATACTGGAAACCATTCGTCAAAAAGCCGGGTATCAACAACCTTCAATGACAAAAATAACAAAACGTCTCTCTGAATATTTCCCGATTCGAAATCGTCGGACTGTATTTGCTTTCGGATTCGGAATTCTAATTGGAATGTGTATTTTTCTATTATTGCCCATAACTTCTCTCACAATCCCGGGGTCGAATTATGATAATTTACTGGGGACAATCGGAATTGGTTCTGCGCAAGTCAAAATAGTGGAAAAACTACCAATCCATTTACAGCATATCAAAGGGAATATTATTGTCAGACAACACGAGGAAGTAATCAGGATCAGTGTTAATATTGACACTGAAAGACAACTTGAAATTCACTTTGAATATGAACCGGATGAATTTCAATTCATTCGTTTCGAATCCCATAATGATACAGAAATAAATCTGATCAATGGACCCAGTACCATTAAAACTACCAGTACTGGCAACAGTCAATACTCCCTGCTCTTTAATAAGGAAACCGAGCAGGCTGATTTGATCAACCTGAAAATACTTACCGGCGGAATCATCAAATACAATCACGATATTGTATTTAACAATGATAAATGAGGTATTGGAAAAATAAAAATCAACTTTTTAATATATCAGATGTATATTAATTAGAAATGACGAATAAACATAATAAATGCAAAGATTAACCAGGAGGATAAAATCATGGCCAAACAGATGAATAAAACAACTTATGTGATCATCGGGACAGTTATTGCAGTAATACTCATCATCGGTTTTTCGATCGGGTGGCCACCCGTACCGAAAGGTGAAGCGACCGGAACCATTGGCGGTGTGCAGAAAGCCGAAAAATACCGGGCTGACCAATTGAGTGAAGCAGATGTTAAGCTGGAAAATCCGGAATATGCCACTTTGCTCCAGAGCGCGGAATGGCAAAATCTGGTCAGAGATGAAGAATTCGTAAAACTCGTTAGCAGCCAGGAATTTCAAAATATGATCGGTAGTAATGAGTTTCAACAGTTTTCGGCGATGGCCATTGACCTGCAAAAATTCGCTGCTTATAGCCAGGCTTTCCAGTTGATAGCTTTTAGTCAGGACTTTCAGAATGCTGTTTCAAATCAGGACTTCCAGAATTATGTTTCTAGCCAGGATTTCCAGAATGCCATGCAAAGCCAGGATATCCAGAAATTCTCTTACGGGAGTCAAGACTTTCAGAAACGTATGAGCCAAGACTTCCAAAAAATGATGAACAGCCAGGATTTTCAAAATTATGTTTCTAGCCAGGATTTCCAGAATGCCATGCGAAGCCAGGACTTTCAGCGTGGGTTCATACCCATGAGCCAAGATTTCCAGAAAATCTGGTTCTGCAGCCAGGATTTCCAGAATTATGTTTCAAGTCAGGATTTTCAGAAGGCCATGCAAAGCCAGGACTTCCAGAATGTTGGCGGGATTATGACCAGCCAGGATTTCCAGAATGCTGCTGGCTTTATGAGCAGTCAGGATTTTCAGAATATGTTTGGTAGCCAGGATTTCCAGAAATTAATGCAAAATCAGGATTTCCAGAAATTCCGATTCGGAAACCTGGATTTCCAGACGTTGATGTCCAGCCAGGATTTCCAGAATTTTATGGGAAGCTCGGATTTTCAGAATGTTATGCCGCCCTATTAAAGCCCTAATCAGAATTTTAACAGATGATGTAGTATAACAATTAAATATGCTATTTCTGAAATAAGGACTAAAATTAGGATAGATTCTTGACGATTAACTTTTTATTAATTGTCGAATTATAGCTTTCATAAGCGCTATTACGAAACTTCTACACCCGTACCCCATGCTTCATGCATCACTACGAATTGCTATCTATAATGAATTACTTTGTTTACAGTTTGATGTTATATTGCCCGGTGACAAAGCTGGAAAAAAGTATTACTCTAATTACATATCAACGGTAATCGCTTATGAATAAGATTAACAGATTTTTACCTGCGCTGCTGTGGATTTTCCTGATGAATTCAGGGACCAAAGGTCAACAGCTTTTTAATCTGATAACCGACGATTTGAATATGATCTATTACAGTACGACGCATGCTTACATCGTTCCGCACCTGGCCCGTTCGTTTACCAATACCGAATCTTTTTACAAACAATTCTGGGACTATCAACCGACCGAAAAAGTGTCAATATTTATTGAAGATTTCGGGGATTGGTCTAACGGCGGTGCAACGGCAGTACCACGCAATTTTGTTTATATCTCGATGGCGCCCTATATGTACATCCTGGAGGTTGCTCCAGCTAATGAACGTATGTCCTTGCTCATGAACCACGAACTCGTTCACGTTATGGCCGTCGATAAAGCCGCCAAAAAGGATCGCTTCTGGCGTAAAGTATACCGTGGGAAAATCCAACAGATCCCAGACAATCCGATGACCATGCTGTACGCCTATCAAACGGCCCCGCGTAAGTTTTCCCCGCGCTGGTACCATGAAGGCATCGCAGTATTCATGGAAACCTGGATGTCCGGAGGCGTAGGACGGGCCTTGGGAGCTTATGATGAAATGGTTTTCCGGACAATGGTACACGATTCAGCCTATATTTATAATGCGGTCGGGCTCGAATCCGAAGGGACCACGATTGATTTCCAGGTTGGGGCAAATAATTATCTGTATGGTACCCGCTTTTTTAATTATCTCGGCAGCCAGTACGGTCTGGAAAAGTTGGTCCAATGGGTTTCCAGAAGTGAAGACAGCAAACGCTATTTTTCGAAACAGTTCAAGCAAGTATATAATATCTCCCTGAACGATGAATGGTCAAAATGGATCGAATTTGAGCACAGCTGGCAGGAAGCAAATCTGGCAGCTTTACGAAAAAATCCTATTACCGACTATCGACCGATTGTGAAAGATAAAATACTCGGGTCGGTTTCCCGTTCTTTCTACGACCGGGATTCGGAAACACTTTATACAGCAGTAAAATACCCCGGGCAGGTGGCCTATATAGCTGCAACTGATGTGCGTACGGGAAATATGAAAAAGATTTGCGATGTGAAGGGGGCTTCAACCTATTATACAACCAATCTTCTGTACGATAAACCTTCCGAGTTGCTGTTTTTTACCACGGATAATTACAAATACCGCGATCTAAATGTCGTGGATATCAACACAAAAAAAGTCACTAGATTAATAACGGATGTACGGACTGGTGACCTGGCCTGGAATTCCACCGATAGATCAATCTGGGGTGTGCGGCACGAAAATGGTATTTCGACTATAATAAAAGTGAATCCTCCCTATCAGGATTGGACCGCTGTCTATGCCTTCCCCTATGGCACCGATTGTTATGATTTGGATATATCGCCGGATGGAATATACATGACTGGCGCCCTTACCCACATTAATGGAACCCAGAAACTGGTGCGTTTCGCAATCGGGCAACTGGAAAATGGAGATCATTCTTACGAAGAGATTTTCGATTTTGAACTAAGTTCACCCGCCAACTTTGTCTATTCGGAGGACGGCAGATTTATCTATGGAACATCATATTATTCCGGTGTCAGTAATATTTACCGCTACGATTTTGAAATAAGCGATATGAGTATTCTAACCAATGGTGAGACCGGTTTCTTCAAACCGGTTCCAACCGCATCCGATTCGCTAATTGCATTCGTCTACACCGCCCAGGGATTTGTTCCGGTCTGGGTGCAAGATGAACCGATCGAAACCGTTGCTGCAATCAAGTTTCTGGGGCAGGAAGTATTCAAGAATTACCCGATTGTTTCCGAGTGGCATCCTGGCTCACCGGCCAAGGTCAACCTGGAGAAGTTGATTACATATAACGGCGATTACAAAATTTTCGGGAATACAAAACTGAAATCAGCATATCCGGTTTTAGAAGGGTACAAAGATTACGCTGCCATCGGTTACCGGTTTAATATTTCCGATGATATCGGTTTTAGCAACTTTGACATTACCGTTTCATACACACCCGCAGATTCTTTGAAGGATGACGAAAAACTCCATTTGGGAATTAATTATCGATACTGGCACTGGAAACTGAATGCCACTTATAATAGCGCAGACTTCTACGACCTCTTTGGACCAACAAAAACCAGTCGTAAGGGATATTCCGTCGGGATTCGATATGATAAAAATTTAATCTATGATACACCACGATCACTAGATTTAAACCTCTCGGCCGGATACTATGGGGGATTGGAAGTCCTTCCGGAATTCCAGAATATTGCCGCAAGTTACGAAGAGCTTTTTACCGGGAAAGTATCATTAAATTATAAGCATATAAAAAAATCCCAAGGTTCGGTTGATGATGAGAAGGGTTACAAAGCCAGTATCTTCTCAAAAACAAATATCGTTAACGGTAAAACGTATCCACAGGTGGTATCGAATATCGACTTCGGCTGGGCACTGCCCGTAAATCATTCCTCGATCTGGCTGCGTAGTTCTTTTGGTTATTCACCCGGTAAGAAGAGTGAACCGTTTGCTAACTTCTACTTCGGCGGATTCGGCAATAACTGGATTGATCGAAAGGGAATTAAAAGATATCACGAATACTATGCTTTCCCAGGGGTCAAATTAAATTCGATCGGTGGAACAAATTTTGGTAAACTCATAACCGAACTAAACTTGCCGCCGATCCGCTACAAAAAAATCGGCATACCGGCGTTTTACCTCCGTTGGACCCGGACATCTCTATTTACGTCTGGCATTATTACAAACTTTGATTCAAGTAATGAAAAGCTGCGGTTTTATAATGCCGGGATACAGATGGATTTCCGGTTTGTATTACTCTCCCTGCTCAAATCTTCGTTTTCTGTTGGGTATGCCATTGCAACCGAAGAAGGAGGTGACAGTACGGAAGAAATCATGATCTCGCTTAAGATTTTATGATTGAAATCGCCGATATAGCGGCCAGTCTGTTACCTGTTTTTATTTTTTTAGCAGTACTGATTTTTTTAGACAGTTTCAAATTGGTGAAATTCCGGATAATTTTAATAACGATCGTGATCGGTGGGTTGGCAGCTCTTGCCAGTATGTTCATTAATAAAGGATTTTTGAATTATTTACCGGTTAGTGTTCTTGTTTTTTCCCAGTATATCTCACCATTAATTGAAGAGTCATTAAAGGCGATTTTTCCGATTTATTTGTTAAAGTCCAAAAGGATTGGATTCATGGTCGACGGCGCCATATTCGGTTTTGCTGTTGGGGCGGGATTTGCTCTTATTGAAAACATTTATTATTTAAGTGCACTCGACAATCAAAACTTACTACTATGGATAATCCGCGGTTTTGGAACAGCTGTGATGCATGGTGGAACAACGGCTGCAATGACCATTTTATCAAAATATCTTTCCGAACGTTATAAAAATGAAAAATTAATAATTTTTATTCCCGGATTGATAATAGCATATGTGATACATTCGTTTTTCAATCATTTTTTCTTTTCCCCTTTTATTACCACTGTACTCCAAATAACCAGCTTACCCCTTATTATGACATTAATCTTCTCCCAGAGTGAAAAGGGATTACGGGAATGGCTGGAAACCGGCTTCGATACCGATATGAATCTACTGGAGTATATCAATACTGGTAATATCAAGCAGACTAAAGTTGGGGAATATTTATATTCTTTAAAGAACCAATTCCCGGGTGAAATTGTTGTAGATATGCTTAATTATTTGCGCCTTCAGCTAGAATTAGCCGTTCGTGCCAAAGGTATTTTATTGATGCAGGAGGCGGGCTTTGACACACCCGTTGACCCAGAGATTAAGGCTACTTTTCAGGAACTGAATTATTTGGAAAAAAGTATCGGGAGAACCGGGAAACTTGCTATTGCTCCCCTTTTACATACCAGCAGCAAGGATTTATGGCAGTTGCACATGTTAAAATCCGAATAATACCCGGTTTATTGCTATCAAAGAAAATCCCTAATCATCCGGGAGAGACCGGAATAATATTTACCTGGCTATTGACTATATGTTTTTCCAATTGTGATTTAATCGTTTGAATATTATCCATGAGTTTTGAGTAGACCTGATCCTGCTCAAATTCCAAATATAAATCAATATAAATATCCCCTCCCGATCGACGCGAACGAATATCATGTAATTGCAGATATTTATCAAAATTGCTGGCTAATACCCTTAGTATACCGAGCTGGAATTTTTCTTCGAGGGTCTTGTCCATTAAATTATCTAACGATGTGGAATAAAGTTGATAGGCGGCATATACTAAAAAACCACAAATGAGAAGTGATCCAACCGGATCGATGTAATAGGCAAAAGTGTAATTACTCAATGAGTATCCAACTGCCAGGGCCAACAGCACACTTCCATCCGAAATAGCCTTCGTCCAGTATAATTTACATTGACCATCTATGATCGGCGATGGATCTTTTTGCATGATACGTCGGAATTTCTTTTGTTGCCAGACGCTGAATATCACTGCCAAAAAGTTAGTAACTACCGCAATTAAAATCCCAATACCTTGCAACGGTTCGGGCTCCAATAACTGATGATAGGTATTATATATTATGACTAAGAAAGAGATTATAATAGCTGACGCCACAAGCAGACTCGAGAATCCTTCCAGTTTGCCATAACCAAAATTATATCCAAAATCCTTACCACGGGAAACAGTGCGAATGGCAAAATAGGAAAACAGAATCGCCAGCACTTCACTACAGCTACGTAATGTATCTGCCAGAATCAGATTGGAATTTGACAAAATTGTGGCCGCAACATCAGGAACAATATTGATGGTACCGACGATCAGGCTTAACAGGATCGCCTGTTCTTTTTCTTGCAATGATGCCATTTTAGCGAATGGTTACTTTCAATCCAGTTTTATCGAATTATTTTTATCCGCCTACGCAGAAAACCACGGGCTTTGCCCGTGGATGAATGCGTGAAGTATCGTCCAAAAATGAAGGAGTGTTGCTTCGGCGGATGTCGCTAGTTGCGGATAACCCTCCAAAGCCTTGGCGTAGGAGGGTATCTTATAGAGGTACCATGGGCTTTGCCCGTGGGGCTCCATTTACTTTTACCGCAATTTACAAATTAATCGGAAGCTAATTCATTATAAGATAGGGCAATGTCAGTTAACTGCCAAATCAAAATCAGTACACTAACGGAAATAATCTATCTATTAACAGCAACATCTAATTAACTGCAACATTTAAAATTATTACGAAAAGTCCAATTCCTTTGTACATTTTATCGTGTTACTCAGCAATAGAAATCACATTTGATAACCTGCATCTGAAAACCCTATATTTAGATCGTTTTGTGAATATAATTATCCCAGGTTATTAGAAAACAACAAATGGGTAAAGAATTAAATGTTACCATAGTCAATGAACTCTCTGAAATTGAGCGGGTTCAAACTCAACTTGAACAGTTTGGGTTAACACATAATCTTGACCCCGGTTTCATCTACAAAATCAATTTAGCCATTGATGAACTGATAACGAACACCATTTCTTACGGTTTTGCGGATGATAAAAAACATTATATCAATATCATCGTAACTTTAGTGGAAAAGAAGCTCATGGCAACAATAGAAGACGATGGAAAATACTTCAACCCATTGGAGGTTCCCACGCCAGAATTGGATCAATCAATAGAGGAGAGAAAAATCGGGGGGTTGGGTATCTATCTAACGCGCCAATTCACCGATGAATTATCGTATAAGAGAGAGAATAGAAAAAATGTCATTTCGTTCACAAAGGAAATTATTCACTAGATTCCAACAATTGGTAGAAAGGAGTTAATATGAAAATTACTTCTGAAAAGATCGGTGATGTTCTTGTCATCGTTATAAGCGGAAGACTGGATGCCAACAACTCAACCGAATTCCAGGAGCAGATACTTCCGAAAATCGACGCCGGCGATAACATTCTGGCGCTCGACTTTTCTCAGGTGGACTACATAAGTAGCGCCGGTCTACGAGTATTACTCATGGCAGCGAAAAAAATAAATGCTAGCACTGGCAAAATGGCTTTATTTGCGTTAAAAGATCAAATTAAAGAAGTGTTTGATATAGCCGGTTTCACTATGATTTTTCAAATATTTCAATCCCGGGATGAAGCGTTAGCCAGTTTTATCGATACTTAGTATTAAGGCGATAACTTCGATCCTTAAAAGTAATATGGATTCTAGACGAGATTTAGAGCTGCCTTTCTTGGGGAATTAACCTAAATGACTAAGTCCTATTACTACTTTCTTTTTTTAATATCCGCTATTTTTCTTTTCTCGAATTTTTTATTCAGTCAACCTACCCAACAAGATTCACAACCGAACGTACTGGAAGAAATAAGCTACAGCACCGAACAAGGGGCCGGTATCAGGAGAATTAAAACAGTAGAAGAGATGACCGACTTTGATAATACCATGTTATCATTGGCAAAATCCGCAGCCCGGGAATGTTCACAAATCCTTAAACAAGCAATTGACCAGGGAATAAAAACAGAAACAGAAATATTCAGTACTTTATACTTCCCCGTTATACCCCTAACCTCGCCACCTACCTTCAATACTTTTTATGATGATTTCTGCGATTCTGTGATTACCCCTGTTGAAGACAAATTTCTGATGAAAAACGATCGAGTTATATTTGTGATTCTGGTTGACAAAAATGGCTATGTACCCGCTCATAATTCGATCTATTCCCTACCGCGAACCGGACATACAGAACTTGACATAATAAGGAATAGAACCAAACGAATATTTAATGATATTACCGGTTTCTGCGCTTCAAAGAACCAAAGTGAATTTTTAATGCAACTATACCGCCGTGATACCGGAGAGATCATTGCGGATTTATCAGTCCCGGTGTTTGTGAAAGACAAACATTGGGGTGCCATCCGTATTGGCTATTTAATGGAACATTAACGTGTTTAAAAAATTATCTGTAAGACTCTCGTTAGTACTGATCGTTGTAATCGTAGCTGTCATGACGGTTTATACTATTTATCTAATTTTTGACCGTACGCACGAGTTAAACGATATGATTTTGCAGAAAGGTATTGTCACTGCCAAGACGGGTGCAAAAATAATGGGAAATATACTCGATACCATCATCGATGACGGTATTTTTTCCCGCGATGAAGTTTTTGATCGTACAATGATCCCTATTACACTTCCCAAGAAGATCACCACTTCATATACAAATGTTTCTGACGAAGAACTAGATGCTATTAAGAAATACCACTATGCGACAACCCTGGATTCTTATTTGGATAATGTCATTATTGAAATAGAAGACGAATTTCTGAAAGATCCACAAATAGAGTATACGGTATTAGTTGATGAAAATGACTATCTACCTGCTCACAATTCCCGATACAGTAAAAGGTTGACCGGAGATTTCGATTATGATCGGAATAACAATCGAACTAAACGCATATACCGTGATGAAGTGGGTCTTAACGCCGCTAAAAACATAGACCAGCCCTATCTAAAACAAGTCTACAACCGCGATACCGGCGAAGTAATGTGGGATATCTCGGCTCCTGTATTTGTCAAAGGTGTACATTGGGGTGCTTTTCGCGTTGGCCTCTCAATGGAAGAAACTGAAAAATTACTCGTATCATTGCGATGGAAATTAATTCTCCTGATGGTCTCACTTGTATTCATAACGGTGGTGATCATCAACCGTGTGACGGCTGTGATGATGAAACCTTTACGGTCATTGCATCAGGGGGTAGACTTAGTAGCAAAGGGAGATTTATCCTACCGGCAAACTGTTACATCAAATGATGAAATAGGAGATTTGGCGACAGCTTTCAACCAAATGGTTGGAGATCTTACGGATTATGTCGATAGATTAAAGAAAACGACTGCTGAAAAAGAAAAGATCGAAAGTGAACTTAAGATTGCACACGATATTCAGATGGGTATACTCCCACGTACTTTTCCAGCTTTTCCGGAACGGGAAGAGTTTGATATCTTTGCAATTATGGAGCCAGCGAGAGAAGTAGGAGGTGATTTTTACGATTTTTTCCTAATCGATGATGAAACTCTTTGTATTGTAATCGGTGATGTATCCGGTAAAGGAGTTCCCGCTGCGCTATTCATGGCAGTAACCAGGACGATTATAAAATCAAGGTCAGCCAAAAATCTTACCCCGGATATAGTCATGGCACGGGTGAATGAGGACTTATCAATTGACAATACTACATCCATGTTTGCAACCGTCTTTTTGGCCATCTTAAATATCAAAACAGGTGAATTAAGCTTTAGTAACGGTGGTCATAATATCCCCTACATTCTGCGAAGGAATGGAAAAATAGAACCGTTCAATGTAACAAGCGGCATCGCATTAGGTGTATTAGACACCTTTGAATTTGATTTGAAAATGATCAGGTTGAAATCAGGAGAAGGAATATATCTATATACGGACGGCATTAACGAAGCAATGGATCCGGATCATAACCTATATGAAAACAGACGCCTTGAATCCTTCTTGCAAGAAATTGGTGATTCGAATGTAAAAATGATTGCTAAAAACTCCCTCAAGGATGTAAAGGCATTTACACGGGGTGCCGCACAATCCGATGATATAACGTAATAAGAGTTAGCAACTGACGGAGCGTCAGCTTGCAACTCAGGGTTGT
>JACKQG010005529.1_pt1 | contig 13854 bp, 12 predicted proteins | sample 8237621 | NCBI WGS metagenome assembly JACKQG01 (sample SAMN15677084, study PRJNA649215) | marine metagenome | biome: marine; feature: Black Sea; material: saline water; isolation source: suspended particulate matter (SPM) from the Black Sea western gyre | collected 2013-06-09/2013-06-10 | depth...
GGCGCGAGAGTTTCGTTGTTCAGCATTTGTACGACGGTGTGCGCGTTTTCTCGATTCAAAACCGCCTCGAGGCAGCAACATAACCCAATACATCACCCCTCAAACGCGTGGACACCCGACACCTGACACCCGACAACCGACACCCGACACCTGACACCTGACACCTGACACCCGACACCCGTCCCCGGTCACATCACTGCGAAATACGTATCAACCGCGATATCAAAGTACTCCGGCTTCAATTCGATCGGTACGCCGTGATACAAGCAATGATTGCGGACCTGCATGAGCAGGTCGCGTGGCTGGCAGCAGCGAAGCGATCGTCCGACGCTCTTGTAGTGCTTTTCGATCAAGTAGTTGACCGCTTTCTCGTCGTAAGGCACCTCCAGCCGCTTGCACATCATCTGGAACAGTTGCCGAAACTCCGCATCGCCTGGGTCCTGGATTTCGATCTTGTAGGGGATGCGCCGCAGAAACGCCTCGTCCACCAAATCCCTCGGCTCTAGATTGGTAGCAAAGATGATCAACTGATCGAATGGCACCTCGATCTTCTTCCCATTCGGCAGATTCAGAAAATCGTGACGCTTCTCCAACGGCACGATCCAACGGTTGAGCAACTCGTCGATGCTAATTCGCTGGCGGCCGAAATCGTCGATCACCAGCGTTCCGCAGTTACTCTTTAGCTGAAGCGGAGCTTCGCTGATCCCCGTCGATGTGTTGAGCGATACCTCCAGGTTCTCCATCGTCAGCTCGCCGCCTGCGATGATGGTAGGACGCTTGACGCGGACCCAGCGTTTGTCGATTTTCGACTTGTCATACAGAGCCGTGTTCCGCTCCAGAGGTGCCTCTACGTGATTCAATGGATCAAACAGCCGGATGATTTCGCCATCCACTCCCAAGGCTCGCGGCACCCAAATGTGTTCGCCGAATGCTATCGTCACTCGTTCCGCAATACTCGTCTTGCCGTTGCCCGGAAAACCGTACAGAAACATCCCGCGTCCCGAGTTGATCGCCGGCCCTAATCGCGAGAGCATTTTGGGTGGAATCAACAGATCTTCGAAAGCACGCTCCAGATCTTCGCGAGTAGGGTATTGCCGGGTTAGCGACTGGGCCGTGACGCTGGCGATGTAGTCCCTCAGCGACACAGGCGCCGATCCGAAGTACGTGCAATGCTCGGAAAACCGTCTCGCTCGCTCGCGGCCGATGTCCGTCAATTGATAAACGTAGTCGTTCATCGGTGCAGAAGCTCGGTAGACGAGCAAGCGGTCCTCTTTCATCTGCCGCAACGTCTGTTCGACCAAGACAAACGGCAGCCTAATGTGCCTCGCAATATCGCGCCCAACCGTGTCGTTGCGAGATAACAACAGTTTCAGTATCAGCGCCTCCACATCGCTTTCCGTCAGACCTGTTTCGCGCAGCGTGGTCGGCTCGCTAGGAAAGAAAACGTCGGAAACTCCCGGCTGCTCGCTGATCGGGCCTGGCGAGTCGTCCGGCGTAGTCCGAGTGGTAGTCGCATCGGCCACCATCCGATTAACACGGCGAACAAGGTGTTCCAGATTGGCTTCGTGACCGCTCAGATTATCGCTGGATGGCAACTGGGGCATGGTGTCAGACTTTGTGAAACGCGGACAAGGTACATTAGAGACGCCAGGAAAATCTAGTTCCGGACCGGCGGACGGTCAAATTGTACAGGCCCCCATTTCTCACCCAAAAAGAAGTGGAACAGCGCGTTGTTCCGTGGGGCAGCCTGTTAATCCGTCGCTGGCGAGGCAAATTGGGCAATCTGCTCTGAATTCTGAGACTTGCACGCCAAAAGAATCGCGCGTTCGGTAGAACCGGCACTACCAGTGCATTCACTGCTACTGTTGCGGTGCGCTGGCGGTATCGGGCGTGGTGCTCAATTGAGAGAGGACTTGCAGCACGCCGTTCAAGTGTGCCAGGCGGGGCCCGTAGCGGTCGACGAATTCATTCAAGACGAACTCCCCATCCAGCAGGCACTCTTCGTTGTCAGTGACCTCGTCCGTCAGATTGTGGAGAAACTCGTTCTGGACGCGGCTGAGCGTCTCGGCTGCCGCTCGGCACTGCCGGGCCAGTCCCGGATTCGCTTCCTTCCACTGTCCCAATTCCGACGCACGTTGCTTTTGGGTCGAATTACTCTGCTGAACCAAGTCTTCCAGCAGCTTGTTCTGCCGCTCCTGTCCAATCACCAGTTGCTGAAGCAAATCGATGACGATTTCGCCCCCGTCGTCCTGCGTTTTCCTGCCTCGTGGGCCTGTTTCGGGCGTAACGTCGATGTGGAACAGCGAAGCAATCTGATGAGGATCCATTGACATCGGTAAGAACTCCTCGTGACCGGACGGCCGAACGCATTGGTGTGAGCGATTTCCGTCGCTGTGTTTTGATCCTGCTTGGTGCGTGCCGACCGACCTCTTCGCATCGGCGTTCGGGCCTTCCGTGCCAATGACCAGTATAGACAGCCGCACCACAGTTTGTCGAGTCGCTGGTAAATTTCGTATCTTACCGTGCATGCTAGCGGACTGCCGAAGTGGTAGCACAAACAATACGGCCGCTAAAGTCCTAGGCTCAGTCCACCCGATGCTTGTTCAGCAACGTCGCGCCTTTTCCGCGCGACAAGTCGCCGAAAAACTGTCACCAGTCTGCTTGCGTTTGACGCAGGAAACAACGAACACGATGCCAGCTAGCGGCCCTAACTCCTCACCGGCTATCGGCTTTCTCACTGTCTGCGAACACGAAGGGCAGGGGCTTTTCGGCGGATACCTCGTACTGAACTCGGCGGCGCGTCCCCTCGAATTTTACTGCACGGCTCCCGTTCGGCCCAATCGAGCCCAAGAGATACTCTACGGATTGACACTGAAACCCTACTTGTACGGCGAACAGATAGGCCGGGCACTGCTGCAGAAGGCCAAGGCACGGCCCATCGTGGTGTTCACGGACGTGGAACACGCTCTGGCCGTTCGCCAGTTCTCCGCTTCACCAATTGCCTACGTGATCGAGCAAGAATCAACAAACGCTGAACCGGACGAGGCCAACCAGCACTGGCGATTGGACGATGCCCACCAGAAACCGCGCAGTCCCGTATTGGTGGGCCTGCACTGCTTTTCGCTCGGCGAACGAAGACTGGCCGTCCCAGAAGCGTACGAGAACGACGAACGCGAGATCGCCGCGCATTGGCAGCCCTATGCTACGACCTTCGACCTGAGCGAGCCTTTCGACCGGATTCGCGAAGCCATCGACGAAGCTCGCGCTAGTGCAAAATGAAAACGCGTGGAAGTGACGGCGTGATCGGGAGAGCTGGGAAGCTAGAGGATTCGACAAGGGATCGGGGCAGAAATACGTGGGGCACGATTCCATCGTGCCTGGCACGTTGGAAACGCGCCCCACGATCAGTTTGCGACAGTCATTGATTCGGCGAGCCCAGACAAGAAAGGGAGAACGCGATTCGTGGATTGGTGCAACCAGGAGCCATCGACAGACCCAACTACCTCCGACAGCCGACTGCCCTCAGGACCCACGATTCCGAGTGAAGCGGGCGCGTCCCAATCCGCCGCGCCGTCTTCATTTCATCCCGTCACCTCATCACGCTCGAGTGCGTTCACCGGTTCAGTTCCGACGGTTATCAACAGCGTGAATCTCCAAGTGCCCGTCAGCGTCTTCCCGACCGGTTGGGGAGCGTCGTTACACCGGCGGCCAAAGATATCGGTACGTCGCGCCAAATCGGAATTCGGCCAGCCTCGCGTGATTCCGGTCCGACTCCAGGCGCCTTCGATCAAAACGGTAGGATTCACTTTCCCCGAATCACCGGCTTGGTCAGACAATGCGCGGAAGACCAAGCAGCCTTTGCCTGCGCGGCGTGTTGTCGGGCAGAAGCAGCCGGCGCGAAAAACAGCCACGCGCATCGCTCCGCCTGGCGACATCATCAAGCTGCAGGATCGGCTGTACTACGTCCTGCAGCCGTCCCTGGAATCGCTTGTCGCCTCCAGCTCGTTGGAGTTTCCTTTCGAACCATTTCCGTACCAACTCGAAGGAATCGCCTTTCTGTATCCCCGCTACTCGGCGATTCTGGCGGACGAAATGGGATTGGGAAAAACCATGCAAGCCATCGTCACGATTCGCTTGCTTCTGTGTTCTGCCGAATTGCGTAACGTGTTATTGGTCTGTCCGAAGCCGTTAGTAACAAACTGGCATCGCGAGTTCGCGATGTGGGCCGCCGACATGCCAGTTGCGATCATCGAGGGTGATCGCGCGCGCCGCGAGTGGCAATGGCGCGCGGTAGACGTGCCCGTGAAGATCGCCAACTACGAGCTGCTATTGCGCGACCGCGACATCATCGCCGACCGCAGTCTGCAGTTTGATCTGGTCGTTCTGGACGAGGCTCAGCGGATCAAGAATCGTTCGAGCGCGACCAGCCAAGTCGTGCGCGCGATCTCTCGAACCCGCAGTTGGGCGCTGACCGGCACGCCCGTAGAGAACGGCCCCGATGATCTGGTCGGCATTTTCGATTTCCTGTCGCGCGGGTACCTGTCACCGGGCATGAGGCCGCGACAAATGGCAAAAGCCACGCGTGACTACATGTTGCGTCGAACCAAAGACGTGGTCATGGAGGACATGCCGCAGAAACTGTTCCGTGACGCCGAGTTGGAGCTGACGCCAGAGCAGCGAGCGACTTATGTCACTGCCGAAACTGACGGCGTGTTGCGTCTGGAGGGCATGGGGGCGGAGATCACGATTCAACATGTGTTCGAATTGGTGTTGCGGCTGAAACAAATCTGCAATTTCGACCCTGCGACCGGCGCCAGTAGCAAGATCGAACGGTTGGAGGCCGATTTGGAGGAGGTCGCGGCCAGCGGCCGGAAGGCAATCATTTTCAGCCAGTGGGTACATACGCTGACAAAACTGCGCGATCGCCTGCGCCGCTTCGGTCCGCTGGAATACCACGGCAAAGTGCCGACCAAACAGCGTGACGGTGTCATTGACCAGTTCAAGAAGGACTCATCGAAACACGTGATCCTGATGACCTACGGAGCAGGCAGCGTGGGGCTAAACCTGCAGTTCTGCCGCTATGTCTTTCTGTTCGACCGCTGGTGGAACCCGGCGGTCGAAGATCAAGCGATCAATCGCGCTCACCGCATCGGCGTGGTAGGGTCGGTGACCGTGACCCGAATGTTGACGGTGGACACCATCGAGGAACGCATTAACCAAATCCTGGAAGAAAAGCGGGAACTGTTTGATTTAATCTTCTCCCACGGCGGCGCACCGCCCAGCAACGCGGGCCTGACGCAAGATGAAATCTTCGGCCTCTTCGACCTGCGCACGCCCCAAGGCCCCATCCGAAAAATCGCGTAGCGTCGCATCACGAAATGGTAGGTCCCGTGTCCCAAGAAACGGGACCTACTCAGAATAACCTGGGATTCCCCGCGGGGTCACACCGTCTCGGGCAGCAGGTACGGCTTCCGTCGGGTTCGGTCCACCAAGGCGTTCGCTTCCTTGTCGCCGACGAACTGCTCCTTCTCGGGATCCCACTGGAGTTTACGGCCGAGCAAACGGGCAATGTTCCCCAAATGGCACACGGTGGTGGACCGGTGGCCGATCTCGACATCGGCGATCGGCTTCTCGCGACTCTTGATGCAGTCCAACCAATTCTGCATGTGGTTGTCGCTTTTGTACAGATGAATTTCGTCGTCCTTGATCGGCTCCTTGACCAACTCGGCCGGATTCGACGTGACTTTACCCCGGAAGATTTCGATTTTGCCTTTGTCGCCAATGAAAATCGCGCCGCCCGGATTGCCATTATCCAGTTTCAAAGTCACGCCGTTGGCGTAACGGTAGAAAATCATCGGACTGCGGCAGGCTTTCTCGCCACGCGAACGGGATTCTGGGTCCGTGTAAGTTGGCGGATCGAACTTGTCGCCTTCCGTCCAGATCTCGACGGGCCCGGTTTCGTCCATGCCCAACGCCCATTGCACTTGATCCAGGCCGTGGGCTCCCCAGCCCGTCATCTCGCCGCCGGAGTACGGCCGGAACGAGATCCAGCCGGGATTCGCCCGTGGCGCGTACAGGTCGCCGTGATACGGTACCATCTCGTTCGGGCCGCACCACATGTCCCAGTCCAGTCCTTCGGGCACCGAGTGGGCCGAGAAACCACATTCCCATGGGCTGGGGTAATTGGCGCCGATTACCGTTTCGATCTTGCCAATTCGGCCGTTGCGTACCAGTTCGCAGCCAAACCGGTTGGCGGCTTGCGACCGCTGCTGGCTGCCCGTTTGGAACACGCGGTCGTACTTGCGGACCGCCTGGACCATCACTCGACCTTCGCGAATGGTCAGCGTCATCGGCTTCTCGGCATAGATGTCCTTTCCGGCCTGGCACGCATGGACGCACACGATTGCACGCCAATGGTCTGGCGTCGCCGTGGTGATGGCATCCACGTCCTTTCGTTCCAGCAGTTTGCGGTAATCCTGGTACGGTTCGGCGTTCAGTGCCTTGCCCCTCTGCTCGGCTCGCGGCAGATTCACATCGGCCACGGCTACCATGCGAACGTCTCGCATTCCATTGGCTCGAGCCACCAGCCCCCCGCCTTGGCGTCCCACACCGATTCCGGCGACGCCGATGCGATCGTTTGCGCCAGCTTTGTCAGCGGAACTGAGCACATGTCGCGGAACAAAGTACGGCACGGCCAAACCGGCGGCAGCCGTGGCGGTGCGTTTCAGGAATCGACGGCGGTCGAGGCGGGATCGCGAGGCGGGCATGCATAATCTCCTTTTTGGAACAGGCGGGAAATCGCCGCTGGCGACAACAAATAACACTTCAATTCTGATGCGAGCAACATTATGATCAATATCTGACGCTTAGGCAAAGCGGTTGCGGAGAAACAACCGATAGCGACGAAAATCAAGCGGGCCCTTCCTCCTATGGTTTAACCGCAAGCCGGAGGCGTGCGCGTCCCTCCGCGCACGCCTCCGGCTTGCGGTTAAACGACGCTGGCCCGCTTTGCGAGAATTGCTCGGACCTTCTTGTGAATCGGCAACAGCAAGAGGGTTGCCGAGTCGTCTCCTTTTAGCCGGAGCTGCTTTCTGAGTTCCTCAGTGGAAATTCGCACGGAGCGTTTCTTGATCTCCAAGTCGCCGATGTTGCGTTCGCGAATCGTCGTCCTTAGGTGCTTGGGATCAAAAGGCAGCACTTCAACTACTATGAAGCAAGACAGAATAGGATCCTCCACAATCTCGTCGCCTGTCAGATAGGCGACGCCCGGTGACAATTCCGCAAGCTCGTGCCGCTGGGCCAAAACGCATGGTAGCCCCGCAGCCAACACGGCCGCGTGTGGTTCGAAGACGTAACGCCCGATGTCCGGGCTCAACGGGATTTCTGCATCAGGGATTCCATGGACTGTCTGCGGCGAGGGGGAGCCGGAGACAAAAGCGGTTGCCGAACGTTCCCCTGGGAATCGCGCCAGATCATCGAACCATGCCACCTGCTGCCGGCATTCGCCTCGGCTGCCAATCCATTCTAACTCGGCTCGCTCAGCCCACTCGGCAGGAGCCTTGGTAGTCGGGGCGAGTTTGATCGCTGCCGGTGAGTTGGTCGCCAAGAGTCTGTTGACGGTGTCCAGAGGTGGCTCTTGATATTCGACTTTGGTCGTGCGCCGGCGACCGATCACGCGCGGCCTACCTGTAGGCTGCTCAGCGGCGCGCCGGTCGGGATCAAGATGCCACGCCTCAAACTCCGCGACGTCAAACTGATTGACGTCCGCAACTTCGAAACGCGCGTTTGCCCCATTCTCGGTGCGGCAGTTGGCTTCGGCGAACAGCACGGCGATCGGGTCACGGTCCACCCCGGTGACTTGTCCGCGGCCCACCAAGCCCCTTAGATCGCCCCCGATGCCACAGCAAAGATCGGCCATCACCTGATTCGCTGGAAACCGACTTGCCTTGTAGTCGGAGATTTGCTCGTCAGTCGCCTGCTCCAACAGTTGACGCGTGAAGAACATCTCGCCGGCGCAACTGAATTTCGCTTTTGCCCGGCGCCGCAATTCAGCCTGCGCGACGACCAACTGCGACCGTTTGGGGCCGATCTCCTTGCGCAATGATTGCGTCAGCTCGATGAGCGACTGGGTGCCGTCGGCAGCCGTGTCCAGCCACGTCCGGGCGTCGGGGCTCACAAGCCAGTGGTGATCGTCCAGATTCATATGCTGCTTAACTGTGGTTTAGTGGACTTGAACGGCCTGTTTTGTAGGAGATGATGGAAGTCATGTCCAAGCCCATCGATATTCTAGGATTATACCTCCATCTGGCCAGAGCCAGCGAGGGGCGGAGGCGACCGCACGTGCGCGATCGGCTTCTGGTGATAGCAGCCTTTATTTCAGCGCGTATGAATTTGCCTCATATTGCGGCGTATTGTCGGCATAGGATCCTGGAGCATAATCCGCGACATATCATCGGGCACTGGAACTCGGTCGAAGCGGCAATCGATCAACCGGATTTTCTGCACGTACTGAGGGCCGTCCAACGGAGATTCCCCCTGGAAAAGGCCGAACGAATGCTGGCCAGCCTGGGCATCGAACGCGGGCGAGAGCGGGAAACGTACTATTCGGACGAAGAGTACGCAGCCGCGCTGCTCGGCGTGACACTGGAGGAACTGGACCAAATGTTCGAACCGTGAGTAACGATAAACCCTCTCTGAAAAAACTGCGTTATTCTCCAAGACCCAGCGCGGAAAACGCTCGTTTCGTGATTTCGCCGGGAGCGCCAACGCCATCTACCCGACGCAACAGACTCTTGGCTTCGTAGTGTGGGATGATGGGCGCCGTCTCGCCGTGGTACTTGGTCAGCCGGGCTCGGCATGCCTCTTCCGTATCGTCCTTGCGTTGGATAACGCGTGACGCGATGTCCGCCGGAGGCGGCTTAAACTCCATGTGATAGATCGCATTTGTCTCGGGATCCATTCGTCGTCCCGTGATTCGTTCGACAATCAAATCGTCGGGCACTTCGATCAGCAGCACTGCATCCAGTGTGACGCCGGCTTCTGTTAACGCCGTATCCAGGGCTTCCGCTTGCGGCTTGGTTCGGGGAAACCCGTCCAGGATGAAACCCGTCGCGCAATCCGCTTCCTGGATTCGTTCGACCACGATTGGTATAACCAGCCCGTCGGGAACGAGCCCCCCTGATTTCATGTGCCCGTCGGCCTCTTTTCCCAATTCCGTGCCCTGCTCGACGGCCGCTCGCAACATGTCGCCCGTTGACAGGTGAGGGACTTGGAGCCGATCAATCAGTTTTGCTGCCTGAGTGCCTTTTCCGGCACCAGGGGGACCTACCAGAATCAAACGCATCGCAGAACTCCTCATTTGTGATCTAACCGCGAGAAATCATCGATCAGCGAAACGGAAGATTCTAACCCTTTCTCTGCGGTTATCGTAGGCCCCATTTCGAGGATGAGCCTGTGCTCGTCAATATCCGCCACGTTGGTATCATCAACAGAGCCATGCTAGACAAACACAACGAAGCCAAAACGCTGGTGATCGGCCTTGGAAACCCAATCGTTTCCGACGACAGCGTCGGTCTGCGCGTCGCTGAGCGACTGAAGGTCGTTCTGGGCGACCGCGATGATGTGCACCTCACGCAGGACTACTGGGGCGGCCTGCGGCTGATGGAACGCATGGTTGGGTACGATAGTGCAATTATCGTCGATGCCATTTGTACGGGTGGCGCCCCGGGCACGATCCATCATCTCGCACTGGATTCGATCCCCACGCAGCGAAGCGCCTCGGCCCATGACGTGAACCTGCCCACGGCACTCGTCTTCGGTCGTCGGGCAGGCCTCTCGTTGCCAGCCGACGACGATATCCGGCTAGTGGGCATTGAAGCCGAGGATGTGATAAACTTTGGTGAGCGGTGTACGCCGGCCGTGGAAGCGGCGATTTCTCGCGCTGTGGAGGAAGTGATCCAAATCCTTGAGTCCATGCGGGGAAAAGGTGCGTGAGGTGTTCCATTCCTCCGGCCCCGGAGTTCGGCGTGCATGAAATGTCGATTGTTGAAGCTCTGATTGAACAGGTCGAGACCGAAATCGAGAAGTCAGGCGTTCCAGAGGGCCGCGTCCACGGGTTGGACCTCGTGATCGGTCGATTATCCGGCGTCCACGTGGCCTCGATCGAGTTTGCCTTCGAGTTACTGTCGCCAGGTACCGTCGTTGAAGGAGCGGAACTTAGGATTTCCGAACCGCCAGCGGTCGTCAACTGCCACGCATGTGCGAGCCGGCAGCCGATCGAAGAGATACGGATGAATTGCCCCGACTGTGGCAGCGGCGACGTGACGATCGAAGGCGGGCGAGAGTTGTTATTGCAGTCGATTGAGCTGGAACAGTCGGGATAGGAACCCGGCCGACTGTGGTTTTGCACTGTTGGAGTTCACGCTTTAGCGTGCTGCGTCTTTGCTCGAAATCGAGAAGACACGCAAAAGCGTGAACTCCAACAACGCGTACCCCGCCTGAGACAGAGGGCAACATGAGACGTCAGTTCAGAATCTCTCCAACGAGGGTGTTTCCCATGGTACCCAAAGTCAACTCGATTGCGGCACGGTTCAAACTTGGATCTTCGTGTGCGAAGTGCCCTTTACACTTTCTCTCCTCGCGGGCAGGCCTGATGTTCGTCTTGGCGAGCCTGTTCTGGGGCTCCACGGCAATTGGGCAAACGAGCGAAAGTGCATCTCGCATCAAATCCGACGAACGTGTGTTGTTCTTTCCCACTGCGGCGCGGTTGAGCGACGACGGTACGACTTGGATCGTGCCTATCCACGGCTGGATTTTTGAACCCGAAAAGGATGATTTGCTGCGCCGGGCGGCGGTGTGGAGAATACGCGACGTTTTGGGGCTTGACGCCGACGAGCCCGCAACCCCGATTTTCGACCGTCGCGTTGGCTGGTTTCTCGTCGACAACGAACGGGGCAAGAGAATCGGCATTCGTATCGCCGGACAAGCCTGCACGCTTGCTGCATCCGGTGCGGATGGCCATTTCGCAGGTATTGTCCACGTGCCCGTTGAGTCCGTCGGAGGAGTGCGGACTAGCGGTCGTCTCCCGTTCAAAGCCATCACGCAATCCGGCGACGATCGCGAATTTCGGAGCATGGCTCACCTTGTGAGTCCATCGGGAATTTCGGTGATCAGCGACATCGATGACACCATCAAAATCAGCGAAGTGGCCGACAAAAAGAAGCTCTTGCTGAACACATTCTTCCGTCCGTATCGCGCCGCCCCAGGAATGGCCAAGGTTTATCGTGAATGGGCAGAAAAAGGGGTTCAGTTTCATTTTGTCTCGTGCAGCCCGTACCAACTCTACGAACCGCTTTCGCAGTTCGCCGCGGAAGCCGGATTCCCAGCAGCCACCTATCATCTGAAGCGTTTTCGGTTGAAGGACTCCACTTTCCTCAAGCTATTCGCCGATCCTGTTGAGACGAAGGTGAAGACGATTGCGACTTTGCTGAGAAGGTATCCGAAACGGAAGTTCATTTTGGTCGGCGATTCGGGCGAAAAGGACCCCGAAGCCTACGGAATTCTCGCCCGCAGACATCCGGATCAGGTCGTGAGGATCTACATTCGTGATGTCAGCGGCGAGTCGGCCGACGCACCGCGGTATCTTGATGCGTTCATGAGCGTGCCCGCGGACCGGTGGGCCGTATTCCGCGATCCTGCGACGCTGAGATTGCCCAACTCCGATTGACCAAGTCGTTTAACCCGAAGCCGGAGGCGATGGCGGGCGCTACGTGCCGAGGATCCATCCCGCTGTCCGCCATCGCCTCCGGCTTCGGGTTAAACGAAGCAAATATGCGCGCATCCTGCGCACTTAGACTCTAACGCGAATTTGGAAAACGAGATGAAGCGAGATCATTCGCACGGACGCCGCAAGAGGCCGACCCAAGCCGACCCTTGGGGCATTGTGCCGGCTTATCGCGACAGTTCCGGAAAACTTCGAGAGACACTGCCCGAGACGCGCGAAGCCCTGATCCGCGCGATGGGTGCGACGGCAGACAGTCCGCCGCCCGAGGTAGCCGAAGTCCGCGTACTCGGACCGCGCGAGACGATGACGGTCGACTCGCCGGCCGAGTTGCGGCTGGAAGACGGAACAACGCTCGAAATCCTCGATTCACTTCCCGCGGACTTGCCACCGGGGTATCACAATCTGCATACGTCGACCGGCACAGAGCCAGTGCAGATCATCAAGAGGCCCGACGGCTGCTTCTTGGATCCGGACATGCGCATCTGGGGCTGGGCCGTGCAGCTTTATGCCGCGCGCAGCGCTCGAAGCTGGGGAATCGGCGATCTCGCCGACCTCGAACGCTTGGGACGCTGGTCGGATGGACTCGGGGCGGATGTCCTGCTGATCAATCCGCTTTCGGCTGTTGCGCCGGTGCAGCCGCAACAATCCAGCCCCTACTACCCCAGCAGCAGGCGATTCCTCAATCCGCTCTACCTGTGCATCGAACAAGTCCCCGGTGCCGCCGATGCAGGAGTTGACTTGGACCGTATGGCGCAGGAGGCCCGGCGACTGAACGAGCAGCGGCTGATCGACCGCGATCGAGTGTTTCAAATCAAGATGCAGGCCCTCGAACTGCTCTGGACGCAATGGAACGGGGACGCGGGGTTCGATGCATTTTGTGGCGAAGGAGGCGAGAGCCTGCAGACGTTCGCAACGTTTGGCGCTCTGTGCGAGCAGTTCGACGCCGATTGGCGAGACTGGCCGGGACAGTACCAGAGAGCTGATTCGCCCTCCGTCAGACGATTCGCGGAGGGCAATGCCGGGCGAGTCCGTTTTCACGCCTGGCTGCAGTGGCTTCTCGACGAACAGATGGCCGGTGCGGCCGGCGAACTGCCGTTGGTGCAAGACCTGCCGGTCGGCGTTGATCCCGGCGGAGCGGACGCGTGGCAGTGGCAAGACGTGCTGGCGGACGCTGCAACGGTTGGAGCGCCGCCGGACGAGTTCAACGCCGAGGGCCAGGATTGGTGCTTGCCGCCCTTTATTCCTCATCGTTTGCGAGCGGCGCGTTTCGGCCCGTTCATCGAGACGATTCGCGCCTCACTTCGGCATGCCAGCGGGCTGAGGATCGACCACGTCATGGGCTTGTTTCGCCTGTACTGGATTCCCAAGGGTCTCGGGCCAAAACGCGGTGCGTACGTGCGATATCCGGCCGAAGAACTCTTGGCGATTGTCGCCATCGAAAGCCACCGCGCCGGCGCGTGGATTGCGGGCGAAGACCTGGGGACCGTCGAGCGGGAGGTTCGTCGGCGGCTGGCCGAGAACAAGATGCTCTCGTACCGCCTGCTCTGGTTCGAGGACAAGACGCCGGACGAGTATCCGCCTTTGGCCATGGCAGCCATCACCACGCACGATTTGCCCACAGTGGCCGGCCTTTGGAGCGGTGCCGACATGGCTGCACGTCGAGGAATCGGGTTGGCGGCCGACGACAAGAGCTACGGTAAGATACGCAAGCGTCTTGTGGCAGCAACCAAGGTACCCAAAGAGGCATCGGATGATGAAGCGATTCGAAATGCCTATGCGGCCTTGGCCCGTGCGGCCTCGGCAGTGCTCGTTGCGAACTTGGACGACGCGCTAGCGGTCAGCGAGCGGCCAAACATGCCGGGCACGATCGACCAATGGCCAAATTGGTCTTTAGCACTGCCTGGCCCACTGGAAGAGATCGAATCAGCGTCCTTGCCCAACGCCATCGCCAACTCGCTACGACGAAAGTAGGTCCCGTCTGCCGGACGGGACCTGGACGTGCACGGGAAAACCGAAGCGGGCCTATGCACTTGAGTCAACCACGTACAGGATGTAGTATGTGGCAATGGAAG
>JACKQG010005533.1_pt1 | contig 13846 bp, 10 predicted proteins | sample 8237621 | NCBI WGS metagenome assembly JACKQG01 (sample SAMN15677084, study PRJNA649215) | marine metagenome | biome: marine; feature: Black Sea; material: saline water; isolation source: suspended particulate matter (SPM) from the Black Sea western gyre | collected 2013-06-09/2013-06-10 | depth...
CACAAGACCCCGGCTTCTATAAAGTTAACTGGAAGCCTATTAATCTTCCGTCAGGGGTATATTTCTGCAAATTAACTATTGGAGATCGTGCCTCTACTCAGAAGTTGATTTTATTGAAGTGAGTCAGTGGGTCAACCTTAAGGTTGGCATGAACGGAATTTATGTTATAGCAGAATATTTCCACTAAAAGCTTCGTACCTGATATGTTTTAATTCTTAATTCTTCAATCTTAAATGTCTTAGATTCTCCCTCAAGAAAATGCAGAAATACTTCTATAATATTCTACTGACATTATGCCTCTTTAGCGGTTTCCTTTCAGCTTCGGATGTAATTACCGTTCTCTCGCGAGAACCCGGGCTTATGGTGATCGAGATTTCTATAGATACGGTCGTTGTCGATGCGGAGCATATGATAGAAATCGCTCCGCAAATATCTCTGCAAACCACACCCGGACAACCGGCTATACCGGTTTTGAAAGAGGTATTGGTCGGCGTCCCATCATCAGCAACAATAGACATATTCACTGAAGGAGAACGAAGTATTTCCTCCGTTATGCCGGTTCCAGCACCTGCTGAAATGGCGAAAGGCATGGATACCAAATTCAACACCGACCCTTTGGAGGTAATGACCTATCCGCTTCCAATTGCCGCACTTTCAGCGAATCCGAATATTCGTGGGAACCCGACTTCCGTGCTGACGGTATATCTGGTTCAGCTCGATCAAAATAATCTTCGTTGGTGGAAAGAAATTACAATACAGATTACTTGGCAGAGCTCATCTGTTGCGGAAAATCCATCGTTGCTAACTGAAAAACCTCTCCGCTTTATCGATAACAAAATACCTGTTCGACGAAGCCGTACGACTACATTACCGGATTATCACTTTTCAGAAAATATCGCGAAAATTATAGTCGATTCTACTGCATGGTATGTGATGACTATGGATGAGTTGGCAGACAGCGGATTGACAGTCCAGGGAATTGATCCGCGTACATTACGTTTGTGGAATAAAACTGAAGAGGTGAAACTGTTCGTCGAAGGAGAAGAAGACGGAGTTTTTAATTCCGGAGACAGAATCATATTTTTCGGTGAGCAAAATTTAGCACCCGACGGGTCATCGTATACATATAATTTTTATACAAATGAAAATGTGTATTGGCTGACGTGGAACGATGATGTTGGTGAGAGATACATTTTAGAGGGTGCTTATCCCGGTGAGGATGTTCCTGAATGGCAGAAGCCGATATTTTTTCAAGAAACGAAACATATCGAAGAAAATGATTATTTTTCAAGATTAGGGCAAGTAGAAGAAAAGTTGCATCATCAATGGGATGATTTCGACCACTTTTTCATGAATCCGCCTATTTACAGCGGTACTTCTACAGATTACATAATTGAGCTGGACTATCCTGCTTCATCGAATTTTACAATAGAATTTGAGTTTCAAGGTATTACCGACGGAACACACGAACTTCAGATTGAATTAAACGGACATTTAATCGGTTCTCAGGTGAACTGGAGCGGACAAACATCGCATCAATTCAGTATCGAGGTTTTTGAGCAGCAGAATATTCCGATTAGCAACGGAGAGAACCAACTCACCGTGATCAATTTGGAACAAGCCAATGAAGAAAATCATTACGATATGGTCTATCTGAATTGGCTTGATATACAATACGAACGGTTTTTAACGACATCCGATGATGAGCTGACCATCGTCCTCGATGAAGGATGGTCCGGAAATATGGAGTTTAACTGCAGGGGATTTACATCGCCAAACATATATATTTTTAAAGAGGACTTTTCACGTATTGGTGATTTTATTGTGCTGCAAAATCCGCAGGACGAACAATATACGGTCGTATTTCAGGATGTTGTCGGATCGAATAGTTCCGACTATTTCCTGTTCACATCCGACAGTCTGCGACGGGTTATATCTATCATGCCCACCGAACCAATATCTTCTTTACTGTCAGATGTAACAAGCACATATATTGCAATATGTCCGGATTCTTTTAAGGTAATTCTTGAACCATTAGTACTGGATGAGCGTAACGGAACAATCGTAGATATTGATGATATTTACCGGCAATACTCCCACGGGATATTGTCTCCGTACGCCATTAAAGATTTTTTGACTGATGTGTATTTTTCAGGGGGACGCACATTGAGTCATGTACTCATCGCTATGCAGGGCGGCTGGCCGGGATTTGGCGGCGGAAATTTGCCGGACGAGGGGTACATCCCTGCCATGAGAATGCAAACAGTGAAATGGGGCGCGGCATCTTCGGATTATTGGTATTCCTGCGTGGAAGGAAATGATATCTTTTCCGATTTTGCCATTGGAAGAATGCCCGCCCGTGATATGGAAGAATTGTCCGTGATCGTTGATAAAACGCTGTATTATGAGCAAATGGATGATGAAACGTGGCATAATCACATGCTGATGATTGCCGGATATGAGGATACATTCAAAGAGCAATCGGAATCTATGATTCATCCTATCATTCATGATGGATATTTCCCATCGCGGCTGTATATTGATGTTACCTCTGAAACCGGTCAGTTTTTCGGCGGAACTATGACGTTATTAGATTATTTGGCAGAAGGGCAGACCTACGTCAATTTCCTTGGGCATGGCGGAGGTGCCGTGTGGGGCGACAGGTCGCTGCTGACCCTCGAGGCTTTACCCTATTTAGACCATGCAGAAAAACTCCCGTTTGTGACGAGCATGACGTGTTTTACCGGCGATGTGACAAATCCGAATGGACTTGGCAGGAAGATGCTTGCGTTAGAAAATGGCGGAGCGTTGGCATGGTTTGGTAGCTCCGGCGTGGGTTGGATTATCAATGATTATCTATTGTTGCAATCGGTTCATGAATTGCTTTTTTCCGATTTGGAACTGTCCTTGGGAGAAATCATTCAGCAGGCAAAAATTGATTATGTGGCAACGAATCAACAATGGCATGACCTTTCGATTACCCAGGCGTATCAGTTTAATTATTCCGGCGATCCGGCACTTCGATTAAAAAAACCTGAAGCCGCAGAATTTGAGATTGATATTTCTGATCCTGAACCGGAAGATGAGATTCAAATCACGCTGATTCCTTCACCCACGGATTCAATTTTCTATCAGGTTTTTGATCCGCAAAACGCCCCGGTCAATTTCCGGCCGGAAGAATGGACGGGCAGTTACACAGTTTCGGATACGGCGAATTCCGGTGTATATGCCTTAAATATCGCGGGTAAAACAAATAATACACTTGTTCACGCGTCGATACCATTTTCTATATCCGGCTCTTATATCGCTATCGCAGAGATTACTCCGCCCCAACCGACGATGGTGGATAGTATTCAGGTTCTCGCTTCAGCACACGACCGTCAGGGAATTGATTCATTGCAGTTATGGATGGATGGTGAATATTACAGTGAAATGCACCCATCCGGACATGTGGATGAATACATACTAACGGAATTGATTCCTCCTCAAAATCCGGGAAGTTCACACACGTTAAAACTCATTGCCGTGGATTCTGAAGGGAATTCTACAGAAAGCAATCCATTTTATTTGTCCATTTTACATCCGCCTGATTTTGAACCGGTGAGTTTGTATTTTACGATTAACGACAGTATCTCCTTAACATCGATTGTAAAAAATATGGTGTCGGTTTCAGGAGAATCTGAGGTTCTGTTTCAAAGGTTAGATGCTGAAAATCAATGGGTGACACTTGGCACAGATCGGTTAGAATTTGACGGTGTACAGGAGCTGGAAGCAAACATCTCCGGTGCTTTTTCTGCCGGAACGCATACGTATCGTGTTATTACGAATGCAGCAGGACATACGTTAAATACGTCTAATGACACCTTGAAAACATCGCTGACGACATCGGCATTTTTTGTAACAGGAGGTGATAGTGTAGGAATTCCCGGGATTGATGCGGTTATTCAATCCGGAACTGGTATTTTTCAACTCTTAGAGTTAGACGATGTAAACACGTCACTTCAACCGGAGTTTTACCTGCACATGGTTGATTCACTTCGACAGGGGACAGAAATACTGTGTTCAGATGGTATTGAGTATTACCTTAATTGGAGAGTACAAGCAGACTCATTACCTATACAGCCCTATAAATATTTTGATGAATTTGAAACGTGGTTACCAATTGACGATATTAAAACAGATTCATCCGTCGGATTTTCTTCGTCCGGGCGAGGAATGTTTGCATTCTTTACAACAGACGATGTTGATTCACCGAGATTAGATGCAACGGTAAACGGACAACGGTTCTTAGATAATAGTTATGTGAATACATCTCCGGTAATTTTTATTTCTGCTTTAGACGAGAATGGGCTAGATCATCGTAGAAGCAATATGCAATGCTGGACAAATTCCGGTGATTCAGTCGCTATCCAACACATTTCAGGGAAAGCCAATAATCTTGGTATCCGACTGGCTCCGACACTCTCCACCATGGATTCGACAATACAATTGTTAGTTTCGGATGCATCAGGGAATATGTCAGACACCTTACATTTACATTTTATTGTGAAAGAAAAACTTGAATTGATTGATTATGGGAATTTCCCGAATCCGTTTAAAAATACAACACGATTTGCTTATGAACTTACAGAAACAGTTGATCGCTTTTATTTGGATATATATACTGTCTCAGGAAGGAGAATACGCAGGTTTACTTCCGCATCTGCTTTGACAGATTTAGACCCGAAAGTGGGGGCGTTCCACGAAATCCTTTGGGACGGTCGAAATGACGCAGGAGAGTTTGTGGCAAACGGTGTGTATTTTTATAAGATGGTTGCAAAAAAAGGAAAAACGGTGATTGAACGCATCGGGAAGGTGGCAAAAGCACGGTGAATCCGCGTCAATTACACATTACAAATTATACATTACGTGTTATTTGGCGATTACGGAACTCTGTAACCGGAATTATTGCTTTACTATCCTTTGTTGGCGTACTCACTGCGCAATCGAATTATGCCGATGCTTTCCTTGAAATTGGAACTTCGCCGAGAACAATCGCTCTCGGGCAGGCAACCGTTGCATTGCCGTTTCATCCGGCAGGATATTTATCGAATCCGGCCTCAAGTGGATTTGTCAGAAAGCTACACATTAACGGCTTATACATAAATCAATTTGGTTTAGCGGATTTTACTGCCTTAGGATTTACAATCCCAACAGGGAAGAAGTATCAATGGGGAATTCAGGCAGTCAGTTTGTTTATCGGAAATATTCCCGAGCATCCTGATCTTATGGGTATACAAAATTTAGAAGCACGGCGGGATTCTATCCGAGCATTGACTGCAAGCGGATTCTCCTACTTTTCAGATCGGGAAACTGCCGTAAACTTTAATGTGTCACGCAATTTTACATCGTTAATAGATTTAGGATGGCAGACAACTGAATTCCCCATAAAAATCCCTGTTGGACTGAACGTTCGATTAATTCATAAATCTTTATACAACTTAACAGGTGTCGGCGTAGGTTTTGATTTGGGAACAATGTTCATCGTTGAGTTGAAAAACATTTTTTTCTACGAAGCGCTTGGAGAATTAGTAGTGGGAACATCCTTGACAAATATCGCGGATACAAGACTATTTTGGAACAGCAAAAAAGAGGATGCTGTTCCAATGCAATGGCTCTCAGGGATTCGTTATACACAAAAATTTGGTAAACTGCCAATGAACCTCGCATTTTACTACCAAAAGAACAATCAGTATGAAGACGAAAGACGTTATGGAATAGAATGTGCAATTTTCGACGTTGTACATCTTCGGATTGGCAGAAATGAGGGCACATATCAAAGCGGAATTGGAATTACATTCAATCGATATGGAAAAACGATGTCCATAGGCTATAGCTTTTCTGATCATGAACTTGGAAATGCTCATCGCCTTGGCGGGTGGGTTAGCTTTTGAAAAATAAATGGAATGTTCAGGTTAATACAATTCTGTTGTGGGATGAAATTGAATAACGAACTAGGATTAACGATTATTGAGTTCGGGAGAACCTCAAATGAAAATATTTGATTTTGAAGAACGACTAGCTGCTTTTGTGAATTTATTATTCCGGCGAAAAAAAAGTAATAAATTACTCTTTCTGAAGTGGACTAATTTTAAGCTGTTTATTTTAGTGGCAGGATTGTCGTTTCGTATCGCATCTTCCCAAACGCTTCCGGTAAATGGATTTCACGTATTTCCATCGGAGTTAGATGCATGGGGGTTTTCACCAAATTGCGTAGTTGTTGGGGTAAATCATCATCTGTATTTTCTTGATTCGATAAACAAATTGGCCGTTTCGATCACTCCCGATAATAATACTCATGTCGCGGAATTAAGTCAAGATGGGCTATATGATCCGGTGGATATTGTGCAATATGGCTTATCGGTATGGATTCTCAATCGCATGGATAACAAGCTATTCGAATATGATTTGAAGTTAAATCTCATCCGCACACATGAACTCCAACTGTCATATCCGGAAAAAATGACGGTGGATTCCAATGGTAATATCTATGTTATATCTAATCAAATACCCGGAGTTTGGAAAAATCTGCAGGGAAATAAGGATGGTTTCCCCTTCATCGATTTAGAGTTATTTGTAGATACTATTTCAGACATCGTCGATATGAAAGTGAGTCCTTCACATCAAATTGCACTGCTAGATGAAGATGGAAGGATACATATATTTAATAGAATTGGCAAATATGCTGCATCGAATCTTCCCAAGATATCTAATCCTTCCTTTGTGTTTTGGGGAAAAAATGGATGGGCATTTTTAAATAATATCGGGGAATTGCAAACAACCACAGGGAAAATAATTCACTTAAATATAAGTGATGAACCTATTCTGGATATTACGATTAGGAACAACACCCTATTTATTTTAACCTCAGAAGGTTGGTGGAACGTTCATTACAAATTGTCAATTTCAAATTAAGAAATATCCGGTGAGGACATACAAAATCATCATTCTGCTTATCTTTGTTATGTTGTCCTTAAACACAGCACAGATTAACGTTCAAACAAGTGATGGGCATTTTTTGGCCGCAGATTCACTTGAAATGGTCGAAGACCATTTGGATTCACTATTAACTCAAAAAGAAAACTTAGGTACTCAGTATGTTATCATTGATTTTACCGCTTCCAACGACCTGACTCTTGTTTACAAGGAATCACAGCTTCCAATAAAAATTGACACAGTGTTTCTTACAAATGATGAAATCATTCAATCGGTTGAAAAACAAATCCTCTCAACACTTCTGCATACGACTCCTCTTATCGAAACAGAGGAACAATTCAATCGAATAATTACAGCATATCCGTTTTTGAAAACACAATCATCGATTCGATATGTGCGTTATTCAGAAATGAAAGTAGGCGCAATTGCATTGTTGCATACAAACTATGATAACTCTATCAGTGGCATTGCAGGTGCAGGGAGAGAATCTGAAAGCTCCTGGGATATTACAGGTCAACTTGATATGCATGTAGAGAATTTGTGGAAGACTGCGGGGAAGGTTCATCTTCACTGGAAACGATTGAATGAAAATACTCAAACCGTACAATTCATGCTTGAGGAGCCCTTTATATTTGGATTGCCATTCGGGACTCGTCTTGACCTTCGGCAGGACCTTCGGGAGGGAAATTATGTATCAACTGATATTGGAATTTCAGCATTACACACACAACCGGGGCTGGGGACATGGAGATTAGGTTTCGAATCCAATACGATTTATTCAACACCCAAAGGAGACTCGCTTGGAATTAGTGACCTCTCATCTCAGAAATTGGCTCTGAATAGTTCCTCCGACAGGAGAAATAATCGATGGGCTCCAACAGAAGGATATTTTTGGAATCTGTCTTTTGGTGTCGGAAGCCAAAAACAGGAAAGTGAAGAAGGATTCATTTTCCAATATAAAATCGTTGGAGGTATGTATATTCCGGTAACAACGGGTATCTCTCTATTGAGTCATGTATACGGTGAAGGTATTTACTCAAAAGAAGTTTTACATGAAGGACAAAAAGCACGGTATGGAGGTATGCAAACGCTGAGAGGGTACAATGAAGACTTTTATGCCACGGATTATGTTATCATTCCTTCCTTTGAATGTAATTATTCATTAAGCACAAATATACATTTAAATATTTTTTCGGAATGTGCTTTTCAAGCCGATATTACACCGATTCCGATGAGTTACGGAATTGGATATACACAAGTAACGGATCAAACTGTTTTGAGTATTCAGTACGGGCTGAGTCGGGGAAGCAAACTCTCCGAGGGAAAGATACACCTAGAAATCACAAACAGGTTTTAAATGAAAACGCTATCCAAATATTTCCTGATAATTCTTGGTCTTTTTCAGTTTCTGGCTTGTCCGGATGTTGTAGAAGATCCCTATCCGCCGGCGTCGCCGGTTTTTGTCGAAAAAACAGCTCCTGCCGATTTAATTGAAAAGGGAATTGGTGCCAATTTTCGTAATACTGCAAATCCAAATCAAAATTCGATTATTCTTATGTGGCATCCGAATTCAGAAGATGATATCGCCGGATACAATATTTATCGGGCAATTGAAACTTTAGATACACTAGCTCAATTTGAAAATATTCTCAGTATTGATTTGTCTTCAACACTGCCCGGTCAAGATACCTTTTATGTGGACACGGAAGTAAGCACACGAAAACGTTACCTCTATTATATCGAATCCGAGGATCTCTCCGGAAATAATAGCCAGCCATCAGATACTATTAGTTATAAACTTTTAACAAAACCACATCCATTTTCAATTCCGGAAGGTACGACAACCCAAAATTTGGTGTTTCATTGGGAAGAAGAACAATCCATGGCAGACTACCCTCAGAATTCTGTCATTCGCATTAACAATGAAGCAAATGAAACTGTTTGGGTTTGCATGTTTCAATATCCATTTAACGATTATTCCTTTAATTTTGCACCAAATGGAAGCGATGTGAATGAAGAAAATGTGATAGCCTTTAATGGCATCTCCGGATATCTTCCTCCCGGGAGGTACTTTTGGAAGGTCGAAGCGTTGCGAATGGGGAATGGAATCACGACCGATCCTGATATTGATATCGCAGGATGTGAATCGGAATGGGTAGAATTTATTTTGGAAGAATAATCTCTAATTACAGTGTATAAACTTCCCGCTTTTCTGATCTCTAGTAAATTCTTTTGCGTTAATTCGTTCTCCTCTTAACCAAACCTGCTCAGGGAATATCGCAGGGAATTCAGTATAAGCATTCCAGTCAGTAACGGATACCAATTTACCTTTCCAACTAGACGTAATATTTTTCGGATCAACAACCATCAGATCTGCGTCGCTTCCCACAGCGATTTCCCCTTTTCTCGGATGTAATCCGAAAATCGTTGCCGGAGCAACTGACATCAATTCTACTAAACGGGGGAGAGGTAAGTCTCTTACAATCCACTGAGCAAGCATAACAGGGAAGAGTGTTTCAACACCGCCCATTCCATTCGGGATGTTTTGAAACGGAATTCCTTCTTTTTTATCTGCCGTGCAGAACGGACAGTGATCTGTGCCCAAAGTATGAATGTCACCGTTAATAATGCCCTCCCATAACGCTTCCGAATCGGAGGGTTTTCTTAACGGCGGGCTGGCAACAAACATTCTACCGTCTTTTCGCTTATATACGGAATCATCCAATAAGAGATAATGCGGACAGGTTTCGATAAAAATACTTTGTTGCTTCTTCGCAGCATTAAGTCCTTTTTCTGAGTTTAGATGAACAATATATATTTTACAGCCGGTTTCTTTTGCAATCGCAACTAAACGTTTTACGGCTAGTTCTTCAGCAGAATCGGGGCGGCTTAATCCATGGTAAAAAGGCTCAACATGGTTTTCAGCCATTAATGGGACTAGAGCAGACGTAATTTCTGCATCATCCTCTGCATGCACCATCAAAATTCCGTTGTGTTCTGCGATGACTTTCGCGACCTCCGTGATTTGTTCGTAAGTGAGCATCATGCCGGCTTCTTTATACGTCGTAAAGACTTTAAAACTGATAATTCCATGGGCAATGAGTTTCGGTATTTCTCTTAACAGAGATGGTGAAAAACGTGTGATATTGCAATGTAGAGCATAGTCGGAATGTGAGACTTCAGCCAAACGGTGTCTTTCATACATACTTTCTTGTAAAGTCTGGTCGTTATCCAAAATTGTAAAATCGATAATTGTTGTAACACCGCCGTTCAATGCTGAGCGGGTTCCTGTCTCAAAGTCATCAGCTGAAAACCCACCTTTGATCGGAATTCCCATATGCGTATGCGGATCAATAATTCCGGGGAAAATGAGTTTGTTTTTACAATCTATAATTTGTGTATCAGCATTGGATTCTAAATTTTTCCCGATTGAAATTATTTGTTCACCTCGGATTAGGATATCTTGAGATTTTACTCCGTCAGCATGAACGATGGTACCGTTAGCAAAAAGCGTTTTTTTCATGTCTTTTCTCCGGAAAGCGAAAGGGAGGTGCGATATCCCTTGCGATAATGGTGGATAATCTCTGAAATAATGCTGACCGCAATTTCAGGGACGGTTTCTGCTTCAATATCTAATCCGACGGGAGAGTGAACCGATTGGAGTATTGTGTCTGAAAATCCTTCCTTTCGTAATGCGGTACTCAAAATATCCCACTTTCGCTGACTACTGATTAAACTTAAATAATGTACGTTTTGTTTCAGGAGCCAACGCATAATATCAAGGTCATGGTGGTGACCGCGGGTAGCAACGAGTACAAAATCATGACTGGAAAGTGAAACTTGAGAATTCAAGTCCGTGGAAAAATTGAGTTCTGTTGTTTTAGCATTCGGGAACCTTTCGATAGTCAGAAACTCAGTGCGGTCATCGTACACGTGCGCATTCAGATCAATAAAATGCGCGATATCGGCCACAGCTTTACCAACATGCCCTGCACCGAATATGTGCAAGATAGGCGGCGGAAGAATCTTTTGAATTAATCGGAATGATGAATAATCTTCGTACGTTTCCGGTTTCGTAGTTTGTACAACTTTCTTAACCTTTTCCGCAAATTTCGGCGGATAAAAGGAGGGGAGGTTGTCGGACTCTACCCAGCTTCGTGACGGAGTGATTTCCCCTGTTTTATCAACGGTTGTAATTAAAAGCCCCGATGTACCGTTTAGATAGTCTATCGAACGCCAAAATTTTTGGACATATTCAGTAAAAGGTTCGATGAGAATCATCGTTGTGCCGCCACAGATACCGCCTTCAGCTTCCGCATCATCATTTGTCAGATCAAAGGATTCTAAAACTGCTATTTGATTTGACAATACTTCTTTGGCTTTTTCAATGACATCATATTCCATTCGACCACCGCCGACTGTTCCGATGATTCTTCCATGCTTCGGAACCAGCATTAACGGATAATCTTTCCGCGGTACTGAGCCTTTCCATTGCACGACAGAACAAAGCGCTACCGGACGGGCGGTGTCGAAATATGTTAATGCTTTATATACTTCTTTTTCCATAAATATTGCTCAAAATTGCTTCCAGGACTCCTCTGCCAATCGAACGTGATTTGTCAGAAATACTTTTGTAATTTACATCTTTGCGCGGATCGATGTCTGCAATTTTCAACCCATTTATCATTGGGACATCGGGATGAATCAGTCCACGGACAATTCCGGAAAATGGTGCGGTTATCTTCGTAGAAATTACCGTGCCAAGTAATTGTTTATTTTCCACGATATCTCCAAAATCTACTTTCCATTCTAATTTACCAATAGAAGGTGAATGAAGGACACGCCGTTTCGTTTCACCGCTGATATTTCCGGGTATACCGGTATTATTTTGTGGAGCACCGTCCCAAATGATCCTACCAAGATTGTGACCCCGCATGGTTTCGATAACGGCATGACAATTTTCATCGGTATTAAATCCCGGACCAAGTCCAATAAAAAAGTCCGCCCATTTCCGATAATCGACGGAGTAGGATTTTTTCATTCGGGCATCAACAATAATATTTGGGTGGAAATCCAGCAAATGGTTTGGTTCATCTTTGTACAGCGGAATCATATCACTGACGCTGTCGGGTATATCTTGTAGAGAAAGATAGGTGGCTTGAACATCCTCAACCATAGAATGACCATCCAAAATGGCATCACTGAATGTTACTGTCCTGCGAATTGCTAGCGGCGGATTGATTTCACTCAGAAAAACCGAAAACCCGGAACGAAAAAGAGAAACGGCTGTGGCACTCCCAAGTTCGCCGGCACCACGCACCCAAATCAACTGGTGATTATTGTTAGTATTCATTATGATAAACCTTTCAAAGGTATCAAACCTTTGAAAGGTTTTTTAGGATAATATCCATATCGGTTATCACTCCCGGATCGCTCCCGGGAATGGTTAATACGTTTCGTCTCTCAGATTGTAAAATGTCTCGCCCTCCGCTATCTTTTTTTAAGGAAGTGAATTTATCACGATATTCCTTTGAAAAAAAGTTCGGATGTCCGAAAACTCCATTAAATGTTGGAGCTAACATCGGCGGATGTTGTTTTTCTAATGTTTCGAGCAAATGGTTTATTGTTTCTGGTTTTACAAACGGTTTGTCTCCGAGACAAAATCCAAAATAGTCTGTATCAGACTTAGAAGCAAGAACGCCTGCTTTTAATGATGTTCCCAATCCATTTCTGTATTCAGGATTTTCAATGATTCGAATGTGATGTTCAAAACTATTTCTTAGCACAGATTCAATTTCATCTTTATTATGCCCAACGATGACGATAATATCCATAGGAAATTTAATGAACTTTGATACGGTAGTTTCAATAATTCTTTTTTCTAACCTTTCAGTGGTTGTCAACCTTTGAGATGTTTCTTTACCATATTCTCTAAACTTTTGAAGTAGTTTATCGGGGTGACGAGTGGATAAACCAGCCGCAGGAATAATCATGGAGATTTTCATTTTATTTGATGGACGATGAACGCTCATCTTCTCCCGTACTCCCCATCACAGCTTCTCCTTTGCCCACCAATTTTCATTAATGCTGCCATAAAAAACAGGAGAATCAGTACTTTGCATAATTGCCTTAGCCAAATATTCCGCCTCCTTTGGATATACACCAGCTTTGTTTACAAAATACGTGATAGGAATCTGAGTTTTTATTTTGGATAAATATCCATTCGGATGTGTCACAACGTTGGCGATTATTTCAGATGAAAGAACATCATTTGGAGTTAATTGCCATTTTTCACAGAATAATTCCGGTCGGTGGACTTTTCCATCTCTGATATGAGTGTCAACAGCATCTGCCCCTATTAAAAGAACCGCATGGGTTGCAAATTGCGGAACAATCGGATCGTGATTATTATGCGCTTTCAATGGTAGATTTCGTGCGCCGTCGGCTTCAAAGACCGTAATATCTACTGAATGTCTGATTTCATTCAGATCCATTTCGCTGATTCCGCGATATTTATTTTTGTGAATCTTTTCTCGTAAGAGAAATACCGGGTTCTGTTTTGTGAATTCAAGTTCGATATCAAAATCACCCATATCATCCTGCAAGGAAATCGGTACCTCTTTTTCTGGTCCTGCTTTTGTGATTGAAGTAAGAAGTACCTTTTCAAATTGTGATGCCAACTCATTTCCTACTTGAAACATAAAAGACGTTTTACCGCCACCTCCAAGGACAGCGATACAACTTCCTTCTACAGGAGGTTTAGATCCGAAAATGATTTTGTAAGCTTTCATTGTTTCAAATTGAAATACACTATGATAAATTTACAGCTTTATCGGAATTAACTACACTATTCAATATTTTACTCATGATA
>JACKQG010005534.1_pt1 | contig 13845 bp, 13 predicted proteins | sample 8237621 | NCBI WGS metagenome assembly JACKQG01 (sample SAMN15677084, study PRJNA649215) | marine metagenome | biome: marine; feature: Black Sea; material: saline water; isolation source: suspended particulate matter (SPM) from the Black Sea western gyre | collected 2013-06-09/2013-06-10 | depth...
GGGTGCCGATGGAGACGACGCGGTTGTCGTCCCGCCCCAGAGGGCGTCTGAAGCCTTGTAACGCTTTTGCCTTTCCTTTGTTCCGAGAGTCACCGAAACGTTGGTCTTTTCGGATGCAGACGACACAGGCGGCCAAACGCTCAACATTCAGCCCCTTGCACATGCCCGTGTAGGTGCCAGGTCCTCCCCCGCCGCAACCGATGAGGGCGCCTCCCAGTTTTTCGGACGGTGGAACTGCCGGAGCTCCAAGAACGTTACGAGGCACGATCGTAAAAGCTGTTGCCCCAGTGGTGGAGGCCGCGAGGAAATCGCGACGTGTGATTTTAGCTAGAATTTTCTTCATAATAATCTTCCTTGTTTTGGTCTGAGAAAAGTTTAGCTCTTTTGGCGCAGCGGCCCTGAGCGGTTGTTGGAGTTCAAATCGACTTTTGCAGTGTCTGCAATGTTTAACCAGACATGTACGTGTGGAGCCCCCCGGTAATGCCAGACGAATGATGGGCCTTCGAGGCGCCAATTGTCCCAGATGCCATCGTTAGCCAGATCGTCTTCTTTGTAAAAAGTGAGATGACAGGCATCCAATCCGCCCTGCTTCTTGAGTGCAGTCAATGCTTCTTCGCGGTCTTTTAGGCGATAGGGTTCCAGTAGAGAATGGAGTAATTTTTGGGCATGCTCCTTTTGATCACGGGAAAAGGATTCAATGGCGATTCCATCAATCGCTTCGCCTTTTGAGCGAAAACCGATGTCGGATTCCTCCGGTGCCTTGGGGCGCAGGGCTTTCTCTCTTTGCTTGCCATCTAGCATCTCGAACAAATCGTTGGCTGCTACTGCTTGGTGCCAGAACACGTTGTTTGGATGAGCAGCCTTTTCGTAGTAACCACTGGCGGCATGTCCATAAACAATTGGACCGCCAAAGGCCATGTGGTCTGCGGAATCACCGTCGCACCGTACCGTGCCATGTCTACCCGTTAGAACGAATTCGTAGTTTTCCCCTTTGGTCATCGGGTCCCCGAAGATGGCGATTCCTTGTTTTTTACCGAACCCACCCATATCGTCCTTGAACTGCTTGTCGAATCGTTCCACCCAGTCGGGATTTACCAGCCCTTCCCACGTCTTTCGGATAAGGACCTGTTGTTCTTTCGTGTAGAAATCGCTTGTGAGAGCGTGATTTGTGATACGCCAATTGTTGGAGACATGGGTTCGGAGCAACCCGTTTTTCTTATCCCTGTGGTCCCAAGGAAAGCAAAGTACTTTTTTTTGACTATCGCTTAAGGACGCATGCAAAAGCTTCACGTAGCTTTCCGATGTTTTTCCTTTGGGAGCTAACTGTTTTGCAGATAGTTCTGGAACAGCGGCGAGCGAGGCGGTCGCAATGGCCGTTGTGGACAGAAAGTCGCGACGTGTGAGACTTTTAGCGTTCATGGCGTTGTGATTTGTGGATTTAAGTAAGAAAGGATGATGTTACTTTCCGGCAACTTTACTTCTCCGGCAAGCCTTTGAATGTGGAAGTAACACATTTTTTCCCGGAACCCCACGACATGGAATACTCCAGTTCTTTGCTCTTGCTCGATAAAAGTTAATTAGCTAAGTTTAAAAAAATTAAAACTAAGTCATGACACTTTACACTACGCACCAAGCGAAAACTCACTTGTCTCGGTTGCTGGATGAAGCCGAATCGGGCGGTGAAGTCGTGATCGCCAAGGGGAAGCGACCTGTCGTTCGGTTGGTTCCTCATTCAGTAAAATCCAAACGCCCGCGCCCCACGGTTGGAGAATCAACTTCCAAAGCGGTCAAAATAGTGGAGACACGCGAGGTCCAAGGGAAAGTGGGAGATACTATAGTATACTTTTAGCATGCGCGTTCTGTTGGATACTTTTCCTTTCGTGTGGTTGGCGGCTGAACCGACTAAACTGAGTCGGCTCGCCACTGAAACGCTATCTGACGAGACCAATGATTTCTTCCTTAGCGATTCATCCGTTCTTGAGCTTTGCCTGAAATATAACGACGGTTCTCTCGAAATGCCGCAGGTTCCGAGGGACTGGGTGGAGAAGCAACGAGAACTGTGGCAGGTGAAGGCGTTACCCTTGAGGCGCGAAGCTTGTTATCGCTTGTCCGAACTGCCTTATCACCACGATGATGCGATCGACCGCATTCTCGTGGCCACTGCTTTGGCGGAAGGTTTGAGCATTCTTACGCCCGACGAGGAAATTAAGAAATACCCCGTAACCACGATTTGGTGAATTAGGTCCCGACCGGATGCCAAGTAGTCTTGGTTTCCTGTAAGCTGAGAATGGGAGATATTCCGGGATTATCCGTAGCGGAAATGGCCTTGGCCGGTAGATGCACCACCCGTTTTAGGTTCAGGGCGGAGTTTTCCTCAGTAAGTTTTCTTTCCTTGAGCGATAAATCCGCGGCAAGGATCGCATTCACGTCCATGTGGGTGGAGAAATCGGAAAGAAGTTCTTTGCGGAATCCCGTCAGAATGTTGACTACTCCGGCGGGTACGTCCGAAGAGTGGAGGATCTCGGCAAAAGTTGCTGGTGCTAGCGGACGAGTTTCCGAAACAAGAGAGATGACGACGTTTCCACCCGCCAATGCTGGCGCAAGTAGTGTGGCAAGACCCAGTAGAGAAGGTTCGTTAGGGGAGATTATTCCCACGATTCCCATCGGTTCCGGGACGGAAAAATTAAAGTGTGATGTAGATACCGGATTTACCGAACCGTGGATTTGGGCATATTTGTCGGCCCACCCTGCATAATACACAAAGCGTTCGATGGAGGTCTCGACTTCTTTGAGCGCCTTTTTTTGGGCCACGCCCTGAGAAGATATTTCGTTCACCAATTGATCAATCCGACCCTCCATTATTTCGGCGATTCGATATAGGATTTGTCCTCTATTGTAACCCGATCGCTTTGCCCAACCGGGAAAGGCTTTTCGAGCGACTACGACAGCTTCGCGCAAATCCTTGCGGGAGGCTCGGCAGAGGTTGGCGAGAAGGTCACCCGAGTGTGAGCGGGCCTCAAAGGTTCTACCTGATTCGGTTCGGGGGAATTTGCCGCCAATGTACAATTTGTAGGTTTTGGCGACTGAGAGCCGTCTGTCGGGGGAGTTGCTGCTCATCATCGGGTTCCTCCCATTTCACTGATGTTGAGGTAGGCTTCTAGTCCGTGGCGACCGCCTTCTCGGCCGAAACCACTTTCCTTATATCCGCCAAACGGTGAGGCGGGGTCGAATTTGTTGAAGGTGTTAATCCATACGACGCCTGCCTTGATTCGTTCGCTTACATGGAAAGCCTTGGCGCCTTTGTCTGTCCAGACGCCGCCGGATAGTCCGAAGGGCGTATTGTTGGCTTTTTCGATGGCTTCGTCGACGGTTCTGAATGTTTGAATGGCGAGCACCGGGCCGAAAATTTCTTCCTGCGAAATGCGATGAGACTGGGAGGCGTTGAGGAATAGGGTGGGGGGACACCAGTTTCCGCGTTTGGGTAGAGGGCATGAGGTTTGGAAGATTTCAGCTCCCTCGCGTTGGCCTACCTTTAGGTATCCTTGAATCTTTTTAAGTTGTTCTTTCGAATTGATTGCTCCGATGTCAGTGTTTTTGTCTAGCGGATCGCCCACGATGAGAGTTTCCATACGGTCTTTCAGCTTTCGGACGAGTTTTTTGGAAATTGATTCCTGAACGAGTAACCGTGATCCCGCGCAGCAGACATGACCTTGGTTGAAGAAGATGCCGTTGACTATGCCCTCCACGGCTTGGTCGAGGGCGGCGTCCTCGAATACTATGTTTGCGGCCTTGCCACCAAGTTCAAGGGTGAGTCGCTTGTCTGTTCCCGCTAATGTCTTGCGGATAAGCTTCCCCACCTCGGTCGATCCTGTGAAAGCAATCTTGTCCACATCGGGATGACGAACGATAGACTCACCTGTGGATCCTGCTCCGGTTAATATGTTCACTACTCCGGGAGGCAGGTCGACTTCCTGGAAGATCTCTGCCAGTTTGAGGGATGTCAGCGGAGTGGTTTCGGCAGGCTTGATGACCACTGTGTTACCTGCGGCCAATGCGGGCGCGATTTTCCAAGCAGCCATTAACAGTGGGAAATTCCACGGTATAATTTGTCCTGCAACTCCCAATGGACTTACTTTTCGTCCCGGAAAAGCGTAAGAGAGCTTGTCGGCCCAACCCGCGTGATAAAAGAAGTGGGCGGCTACGAGGGGAAGGTCAATGTCGCGTGATTCTCGGATTGGTTTTCCACCGTCCAAGGATTCCGTAACGGCCAGTTCCCGAGATCGTTCTTGAATCACCCGTGCGATGCGAAATAGGTATTTACCTCGTTCCGAAGGTCGGAGGCGAGACCATGTTCCTTCGTAGGCTTTGCGGGCGGCGGTCACGGCTTTGTCGACGTCTCGCTTGTCGGCCTCGGCCACTTTTGCGAGGGTCTTGTGACTGGAAGGGCTGGTCGTGTCGAAGTACTTCCCACTCGCCGGCTTAACGAATTTGCCGTCGATAAAGAGGTCGTAGCTGTCGTTTAGCTTGGCGAGTTCGGGGGATTCGGGTGCGGGGTCGTAATGCCAGCCCGTATCGAAATCCAACTTGTTGCTATTTTTTTTCGCCATGTCGGTAAAAGAGGTCAGTCAATGGAAAAATAGTTCGACGATTGGTATACGCCAGAACTTTGTTTCACGATTTGCATGAGAAGATCATTCGCGAGACTGCTGGCGCCGAATCTGAACAGCTTCGGCGTTAGCCAGCGATTGCCAAGGGTTTCACGGAGCATAACTAGATAACGAATGGCGATCTTTGAATTGGAAATTCCCCCTGCGGGTTTCATACCCACGATTTTTCCTGTTTCTTGAAAGTGGTCGCGAATGGCTTCCAGCATGACGAGCGTAACTTCCATGGTAGCCGCAGGTTGCACCTTGCCGGTGGAAGTTTTTATGAAGTCGGCACCGGCGTGGATGGCGAGATCGCTAGCTTTTCGCACGTTTTCGAGAGTGTGCAGTTCGCCGGTTTCCAGGATGACTTTTAAATGAGCCTCACCGCAGGCTTCTTTTACCGCGACAATTTCATCGGTCACGTATTGGTAATCACCTGCCAGAAAACGTCCCCGGGAAATGACCATGTCGATTTCTTGCGCTCCATCTCGAACCGCTCCCTTCGTTTGCTGAATGCGTAGAGAGAGATCGTCTTGCCCGCTGGGGAAACTGGTTGCCACGGAAGCTACCTTGACCCCGCAATCGTTCAATTCCTCTCGGGCAACTTTAACCATCGTAGGGTAGACGCACACTGCGGCCACCGTGGGGAGGTCGGGCAGATCGACGTGCAAATGCCGAGCCTTGTAACAGAGCCGTCTCACTTTGTCCTCGGTGTCCTTACCCTCGAGCGTGGTGAGGTCTATCATGGACAAGGCAAGTTTTAGAGCCTCCATCTTGGATGACTTCTTTATGCTTCTTGTGCTGAATCTGGCCACACGCTCAGCTACTCCGACGCTATCGATGGGGGGTGAGTTGGCAAGTGTAGCGCTAAGGCTCATACTTATGTTAGGGCAGGAATTTTGAAGTTCCGAAAGGTATGATCAGGAGTCTATTGTTACACTCAGTTGGCCATTGGTCAATTCTCGGTAGACTCTAATTTTTAATGCTTGTGAGTCGACGAGGAATGAATTGTTGAATCTTGGAGATTTTGCACGCTGTTACCATTTTAAGGGCGGCGGCAGGGTTTGCGGAGACGGCACTCTCTATACCGTACCAAAGCATCAACGGGAAGACAGGGTCTTCGTTCAAATCTTCTCTATTCCCCAGTGCGGTAGCCAAAGGCCAGCGTTTCTCTAGAGGTAGTTTTCGCATAGCGGATGCAAGGTAAAGTCGCACGAGGCCGGATTGCTCGGTTATCGCGAGCGAGGTGAACAGGTCAATTGTCTCAACGTTCGGTGACCCGAAGTCGACGAGCAACTGGATAGCCCAGACACGTATGTGTTCTTCCTTATGCCGGAGTAGGAGACCGAGCCGTTTTGCATCAAGCTCTCCTATGCCGTAGAGGCACCAGAGTGCTCGCAGTTTACGTGTGACGTTGGGATTCTTTGCCAAGATTTCCTCAAGTCTTTGTTTAGCGTCCGTGAGGTTTTTCCCCTCTTCAGCTCTTTCTTGAAGAATACGTCGAGCGTTACGCACGAGTCGTTCGTTTGAGTGAAGTTGTAGCTCGGCCAGTTCGATGGAGTTCAGTTTCTTCAAGTCGATGCTCTTGGACTTGGTTTCTCCGTAGGTAATTCGATAAATACGCCCCGACGAGCGATGGAGTCCGTCGTTTTCGTGGCATTCTCCGACATCCGACCAGTCCAGCAGATAAACGGAACCGTCGAACCCGTAGTCCAACTCCACACCACGAAACCAGAGGTCCTTAACTTTGAGGAAATCAGCTTCGTGTTTTCCCACATAGCTAGATCCGCTTCTTTCGAGTCGTTCGCTATTGAGTCGTCGACCATGAAAATTTGCGGTGAACAATTTGCCTCTGTACTTGGCGGGCCAGTTGTCTCCCTGATAAATCATCATGCCGCAATGAGCATGTCCGCCACCGGCTTCGTCAGTGCTTGGAGTAAGACCTGTTTTTTTTAAGTCTGCCCATTTTTCACGCCCTATGTCCCAGTGGAAGTGATCACCGGTTTGCTGGATCAGTTCGTAGAGGTGCGGATTGTAGTGTTGTCCGTACATGCGTTTATAGTATGCTCCGGGGACTCCGTGCCAAAGGTGGCCGATCACCGTGTTGATGAAAAAAAGCTGACCGTGCTCATCCCAGTCGTGCCCCCACGAATTAGTGGTGCCTTCGCAAACGACCTCGAATATGTGTCGGGTTGGATGGTAGCGCCAAATGCAGCAACGCAGTTTCACGCGGCTTTCGTCCGGGGTTCCGGGCTTTCCCACCTTGGATGTGTCGAGGATGCCATGGCGCCCGTACAGCCAACCGTCGGGTCCCCATTTTAGGCCATTCACGATGTTGTGTCGCACCTTGCCGGAATGCCAGCCATCGAGAAGCACTGTAGGTTCGCCATCAGGTTTGTCGTCCTCGTTCTCATCTGGAATGAAGATGAAATCGGGGGCGCAGGTGGCCCATACACCGCCGAAACCCAGAGCGATGCTTGTGAGGCGCTGTAACCCGTCATGAAACACTTTCCTTTTGTCGAACTTGCCGTCGCCGTCGGTGTCCTCAAAAATGACGATGCGGTCTCGCAATTCTGTATTGAAGATCAATGTGCGGTCGGCGTAAGTGTAGCACTCGGCGACCCATAAGCGCCCGCGGTCGTCGAAAGTCATGGCGATAGGTTGGCGCACGTCGGGCTCTGCGGCGAAGACGTTTACCTTGAAACCCTCAGGCAAAGTGAAGCCCGCAGCACTTTCCTCGGGAGAAGGAAGTTTGAGATCGGTCTTTTGAGTGTCGGGTGGCTCAGGGAAGTGTTCAGCGTGTGTCGTCGAACCCCAAAACAGAAAATTCAACCCGAGGATTTGAAAAAAAGCTTTCATTCTCGAATCGGACGTATAATAGCTGGTCAAGGCAAGCGTAGAGATGGGAGAAAGTGGTTTTGTTCGTTTGGCTAAGCTTACCGCCGAGCCTTATGTATCTTTTCTTGTTTCCCTGAGGAGGTCGGCAGTTCGTATCTCCTGATCTCTACTTCTCGAATCTGTTTTTGCAGTTCCTTTTCCAGTCGTTCGACGACCGGTTTGTTTTCGGTGTTGGCAGCGACGTTATGGACTTGGTCCGGGTCGGTTTCACGATCGAACAGTTCTGCGGGGTGGCCCGCGAGTTTGAGGTAGGTGTAACGTTCGGTGCGTATGCCGTAATGATTGAGGGTTCCCCAATAGGCGTAGAACTGGGAATGGCGCCAGTCGGTAGGGGATTTGCCCTGAAGCAAGGAAACCATGCTATGTCCCTGCATGGCGCCGGGGGATGTCAGTCCGGCCAGTTCTAATAGGGTGGGGGCGAGGTCAACGTTTATGCAAAGATCCTTGTTCACAGTGCCCGGCTTGATCAATCGAGGATACCGTATGAGGAATGGTATGCACATGGAGGTCTCGAGGATGAGTCGTTTGTCGTAGAAGCCGTGCTGACCCAGCCAATAGCCTTGGTCTGAGGTGTAGACGACTATGGTGTCCTCGGTCAGCTTTTCTTGGTCTAAATAATCGAGGACCCGCTTCAGGTTGTCGTCGTTGCCGGTCAGGCAGCGTATGTACTTGTGGATCATGTGTTGGTAGGCGACGCGAATCCTTTCCTTGTCGCTCTTTGGGTCGTGTTTCCACATCTCGTTCGGTGCTTTGTCTTTCAAGTGACGGAAGTAATAGGCATTGCCTTCTTTGGTTTGCTTGGGATTGCCGCCGGAAAGCAACATGTGAAACTTGGTTCTTTTGAGGAACTCCTTCTTGAGGTTCGAGTCGCTGCTGTAAACGTCTTCGTAGAGAGTGGGCGGTTGGGCGATGGGTATCCCCGCGAGCAATTTATCGTATCGGGCGGCCTTGAACTGGAGGCTCAGTAAAAAGGCTTTTTCTTATCCCTTGCCTTGAGCCAATCCATGGCGACGTCTGTGACGTCGAGCCAGTGCTAGGCGGAACGTTCACCGTAATGAAGGCTGTCGAGTAAATGATCGATCAGGTCGCTCCAAGCCCTGTCGGGGTCCTTGTCCCATGCGAGGCGAAACTGGTAGATTTCGAAGGGTGTTGGAGGAAGTCCATGCAGATCGAGGTAAGCACGCTTGACGAGGGTGTGGAAATCCGCCTGCTGAGCGGGGGATACTTTTGCCTCTCTTAGTTTCTCTTTCACAAAGGCATCGACTGGATGGGATGCGCTTTCGGGAGCCTTCGGTTTGACCACCGATTGGAAGGCCCAAACGTCCTCTGGCTTATAGCGCCTGTAGGTCCACTCCTCCGAGAGTCCGCCGCTTGTCTAGACCAGCAAGCCTTCTTCCGTAACTGGGATCGATCTTTCTTTCTGCAGGTGGCGGTCCTGGGTAACTTGATCGGGCCAAGGAGCGCCAAACTTGATCCAGCGCCGAACTCATTCAATCTGCTCGTATGTCAACCGATCGTTTTCCTTTGGGGGCATTTCATAGTCCTCGTCCTTCCATTGGATCGCGGTCATGATGAGGCTTTTATCCGGATGAAAGGGAACTAGAACATCGTCCGCGGTCTCGCCTCCCTTCAGAAGGTCGTTGCGAGTTGTCAGGTTGAATTCGCCTTTCACCTTCTTGCCTTTCTCGCCGTGGCAGGCCAAGCATTTGCTTTCGAGGATTCCGCGTTCCTTTAAAGAAAAGAGGCGTTCCCCTTGAGCCCTTTGATCGACTTTGTCCTGTCCGTTAAGAAGAACGGGCAAAAGAGCCACAGCTGTTAGTAAGAGTCTCATCAAATGATGTTTTTCTCGATCCAGGATTGAGCGGCTTGCAAGTCACGCCGATGAATGGCGTCCACAATGGGTTCATGCTCTTGGTAGATTTCCATGTAGTTGGTCAACCGGGAGTAAGTCATTCGCATGCGAACGGTAATGCTAAGCCAAATAATTTCCATTTCCTTGGAAGCTTGCGATACCCAGTAACGGTGGAGGGCAAGATCGCTTTCCGCCACCTTTGGAAGATCGGACTTCTCGGAGGCGAGGTTTAAATTTTCAAGCAAACGATTGAGGTGAGCGTCATCTTCCGAATTCCAGTTGGGCAAGACCTTCTTGAGAGAGTGAATCTCCAAATCTCGTCTTAGTTTTAAGAGTATGTCGCGGTCTTCCTTGTCGGGAGGAGAACCCACCCGCACTCCCTTGTTTTGCCTGTAAATCAAGACTCCTTCCTGTGTGAGTTGCAGGAGCGCATCACGGATCGGCCCCCGGCTTATGCCGAAGCGTTCGGCCAAGGAATGTTCTCGGACGGGTTGGTTACTTTCCCATTGCCCCGAAAGCATTTCTGGACGCAAGGTGTCGCAAATTTCATCTCGTTTTAGGCGAGGTTTTTTCAGGGATACTTGGGTTAGTTTCGGTATGCCTTCCAACGAGCCTCGATGCCCTTTGCGTCGGCACTGCCGTCCAGAATAACGATACGGTAGCGCAAGGTGATGCTTTTCCCCGGTTGAATAGACCATCCGGTTTCCTGCACGGGGACGTAGTTGAAGAATACCTTGCCGTTGTCCCAAGTGCGGATGCGCTGGGGAGCATCATGGTTTTTAGGGTGGCAGAGAATCGCCACGGTGGCGTCTTCCCCTTTTGCCTCTTCGGCGGGGCCGTGCATGGCGACCCAGCGGGCCCGAGTGGCGTGGGGGGGGGTTCTGGCCAGGTCCTCCGGGGGCACGGAGGCGCTGCTCTTTTTGTTTCCTGTATGGGGGGGCCCGCGGGCCAGGCCGGCGGCGGTGCGCCGGGGGGGGAAGGCCCAGGGGTTGGCCGTCCAGGTTTTCTGGGGGACGGTGCTCACGGTGGCCGTGCTCCCGCCCACGAAGGCCGCATCGACCAATAGGGTTTCGTTCAGGATGACGGTTGGCTCGGCCTTGATGCCGTCGAGGTAGCCGAGATGTTCTTGGACCACGGTGAAACCAGCATCTCGAGTCTCCTTCACCTTGGCGTGGCGGATACGTCCGGTGCGGCGTCCGAGGTTCCAAAAGTCAGGACCTTTCTTGTCGTCGTACTTGGTGTTCACCCAGGCATGCCAGAGTCCGATGTGATGATAATGGTCGTCGGGATGAATGCCGGTCACGATTCCGCCGGAAGGGGCGTGCATCGGGTAAATGAACCCGCTGCGGTTATAGATCGGGTCGACGCCGTTCGGGGGCGGCACCTCAGCTATGTGGTATGTGAGAATCGGTTTCTCGCCCCGCATCAGGGAGATCGTCTTTTCAGTTTGTTTGAGCGAGATGCTCTCCTTGGCCTCTGCAGGAAGCAGTCCAAAGAGGAGCAGGATGGATGGGAGTAAGCGAAGCATTGGAGAAGTTTTCATATTCCCTGCACTTTAGCCCCATGTATGCGGCGGGCAAGCCCGAGGTTACTCGCTCCGACTAGTTGCCATAAGACAGGTACTGAGGGTTCTGGGGGTTCCTGCTCGGCGGCGAGTCTTTGCTGGAGTACGTATTGTGCGTATGAAATAGGAAATAATTGCGGTGCTCCACGCGAACATGTAAAAACTCACCCGGGTGTCGACTTCCCTCATGTAGAATTGAAACGACGGGATATCGGACTTCACAAAGGCTCCCATGATTTGTCGATAAAGGCAGATGAGCGTCACCCAAAACAAATGGAAAGGTCGTCGAACGCCTCGGTTGAGATGAAACCGCGAAGAAGGTTTCCAACCAGATCAACATTGTGTTGAGGAATATGCTGACGCTTGCCTGAATCGCGATTATTCGGATCAGACTAGGAATGGGATCGTTCGTCGGATCCATCCGAAAAGGGAAATATCAACGTGGACGTACGACGACCTCGAAATCGGATCCCTTGATTCGCCGGAGTTCTTCGTGCAGCACCGGAATACGTTCATCCGGGGTGACGCTGATTGCCCACTCGATCCCGTTGTCGGCTACAAGCATTCCGTATTTCTTAAGCCCTTTGAGGATTGCCTGCACTTCAGGGGGGAAACTGCTGACGTCGACCTTCTGCTTCAACCGAATGCGCTCGCCCATTCGCGGTAGATTCGGATCGGTGAGTTGACTCGCGAAGTGGCGTGCCGGCGAGACATACGCGCGTTGGGTGCGTCGAACGGTTACCCGCATGGCGTGACGAACGATGCCTCTCTTCAATTCGTCGTACCGAACCACGGCGGGAAAAATGGGTAGACCCGCAGCGTCGGCACTGGTCCAGTCTGCTGGACGCAACTTATTGGTCTTGAGGTCAAACACGGAAGCCTGTCCCGCCTCCCATCCGGTATCCGTCTTTTTTACGGCGAAGAACTCATACAGCATGCGATTGACGGGGTCCACGACAATTGCATGGCGATCTCCCCCCTTGTTAAACCGATCGCGTTGCACTTCATCCAGCGTATGAATCATTCTGCCGTCTGGCCGCTTGTAGTGGATTGGCCAACCTTCGATCGGAGTGGTTTCTGGAATGGGAAAAGGTCCTTTGTCCGACTCTCCCGCATAATGAACTTTGGTCAGATTTACGCGCTTTTGATTTGGCGGAATCAGGATGAATGCCATGTCGGGGTTGTAGCGAAGCGGTTTGCTGGCTCCGATGGAGGAAATGATTTGCCTTGAGTTTTTGTGCAACGGCCAATCTTCCACAATTTGATTCCATGGGTTGTCTCGAGGGAAGACTTGCAAGGCACTGCAAATCTCATCGGCTTTCACTGTGTTGAACATGACCGGCTCGGTGATGGAGAACATTTGTGGAGCGAGTGAATTGACGTTGGTCACCCACTTTTGCAGCCAGACAGGGTATGCCTTCGCCAAGAGGTCCTCCGCGTAGTATCCTAGCCAACTATAGCCGTTGCGTCGCTCGTAGGAGATTTCCGCCAAGGTTTTTCTAGGGATGCCATCGCGGCTGCAGAAGATGGGCCGGTTCGTCCCGATCCCGTAGAATCGTGCCCAAATGGTCGGAGCCGAGGCATCCTTGACCACCACCTTGTCCCATCCCTTGGGCGTACCCTTGGTTTCCTTCCGGATTTCTCGGATACCGGTCAGCTTGGCTTCGTTGAACCAGCGGACGGCTCCTTGCACGGCGGCAATGATTTCCCGCGACGGCTCGTCGATCTCCATTAGGAAGCGAACCACGCCGACGGACTCTGCACCGCTGATGGAGGGCAGTTCGTAGCTGCGAGCCCCTCGCGGAGCCAAGGTCTTCTCGTCGTGCTGGGCGCACCAGGCGGTCTTCTTCCCATCCACCACGATCTGGCACTTCAAAATGCAGAGGATGCCTCTCTCGACTGCTTTGCCACATCGCTCGCGGAGCTCGTCGCTGACGAATGGATATGCCTTCCTGTCCCGGAAAATTTCTCGCAAGGTCGACATCACCCCGATCATGGCTCCGTCGTTGAAGGTAATGTGAACTGAGTAACCGGATGGTTTTGGAAATTGCTGAGGCCATCCACCATTGGCGTACTGGGCTTTGAGCATAAACTCGATGCCCTTCAGGCAGGCTTCCTTATAGCGTGGGTCGCCCGTTTCCTTGAATGCCTTGGCCAAGTAACGCACCTCGTTGTGCGTGGCCCCGTTGTCGAATGTCGTGTCGCCGGCGGTTTTAATGTCCGCTAGTTTTTTCTTTTCAGCTGTGCTCCGTTCCCGTTCCCAGTCGTAATTCTTTGGCCAACCACCGTTGTCGCGTTGATGAAGGAGAATGTTTTCCGCCTTCTTGGCTTTAGCGATCCCAACAGAAGTGGAAAGCGAAAGGCAGATGATCAAGGAGACCGAGGCAATCTTCATTTCTTTTCACCGATCGCTTTTGCTTGCATCTTGGCAAGGAGGACGGCGAGGTCATTGCGGGTTTCTTGGTGTTCCGTGTGCTCGGCTAAGTTATCATATTCCATGGGGTCCTCTTGGTAGTCGTAAAGCTCGATCCCGTGCTTGCCGCCCAACCACTCGGTGTAGCGGTAGCGTTCAGTTCGCACGGTTCGTCCGAGGGGATTGGGTTGGGCTTTCGTCCTAAAGCCTTTGGGCCGTATGCGACTCACCGTGTAGGCCGCTTCCTTGCCGCGGCGCTGGGGGCGCTGTAGAATGGGGAGCAGGCTGTCTCCCATAAGGTGGTCTGGTGCGGGTAGACCGCAGAGGTCGGCAAGAGTGGGGTAGAGGTCGACCAACTCGGTCATGGCAGAGGTGTCGCGACCCGCAGTTGTCATGCCGGGGACCGAGATGATCAGAGGCACGCGGTCGCTGGCTTCGAAGAGATCGCTTTTTTGCCAAAGCCCGTGGTGCC
>JACKQG010005535.1_pt1 | contig 13842 bp, 11 predicted proteins | sample 8237621 | NCBI WGS metagenome assembly JACKQG01 (sample SAMN15677084, study PRJNA649215) | marine metagenome | biome: marine; feature: Black Sea; material: saline water; isolation source: suspended particulate matter (SPM) from the Black Sea western gyre | collected 2013-06-09/2013-06-10 | depth...
GAAAATCACTAAATGATTTATAAGTTCTGTGATATTTCGTAACGGGTATCGAACCCAGGTACAAAGATTCCCATAGTCTAAATGTATCAATTCCATTCCCCCATGGAGCAAGCACATATTTATAGTTTTTTATATTGCTATAGTATTCTTCAGCCGTTCTATTTGGTTCATCAGCAACACACCAGTCCTTCTCATATAAATCATTATATATTTTCTCCCTTTCTTTTCTGTTTGTATTGGGGTTAAAATTCATATACAATTTATCAATTTTATTTTGAGTATTTGGAATCTCACTAAAAAATTTTGAAATTATATCTTCATTCATATAATTTGAGAACTTGTAATCATTGACTCCCAAAGGTATTGAAATTAAATTTTCATCGTCATGATCTACGTTAACTGAATACCAACGACTAATACTTGATGGTTTTTTATTGAATAGATATTTGTCAACAGGCCTGTCTGACTGATGTGTTACAAGTTTTAGGTTCTTCAAATTTTTTATCGATTTAAGACTTTGAAACAATATTTCAACCACTCTTGTATTACAGAAGATGACATCATTTTCTTTCACAGAAAAATTTTTCAGAATATAAAAAATGAAAGTCGCCCTATCGTTTGAGACTTCTTTAATTATTTGTATATCGCTATTGTTTTTATACTTCTTTTCGAATTCAACGGTAATAAGCTCTTCTGAAAAAATAATATTGGAAAATTTAGCAAAGTTATTTCCATTAATGATGTCATAATTATTGTTTTCAGGCATAAATCTTATATTAATCTGGATTGTCGTATTGATGATAAATTAATCTGTAAATTAGATGAGTAACTATTACTCTGATATATGAAATAAAGGAAAAAATGAAAGCTATTTTCAATAAGAAAAATTTAATAATTTTTTCGTTGGTTGTATTCTTTCTTCTGATGATGAAGATAGATTATAGAACTGGAGATTTTGGTAAATTTAATCCAACTGATGATGCAGGATATATGTATCACGCATATACAGTAGGACTAGATTTTGATCTAGACTATTCAAACCAAATTATTAACCCTGACAATTCTCCAAACCCAGGATTTTATCTAAATGGTGACACATATGTGCCAAAACATCCGATTGGAACAGGAATCCTAGCAGCACCCTTTGTATTTATAGGCTCTCTTGTTGAAAAAGTGAATACTAAATTTATTTTTTCAACAAGAGATCAAATATATTTTTTCTACTCTCTTTCCTCAATTTTTTATTTTTTTATATCTTTATTATTATTAACAAGAACTATCAACAACAGTTCTCACTTTAAAAAAACTAATCCTTTAACAATTTTCTATTTATTGTTGGGTTCAGGGATAGTTTATTATTCTTTTGAACGGTTCAGCATGACCCATACTTATGAAATATTTTCTGTAAGTTTATTATTTTTTATTTCTGAAAGAAATAAAAATGCAAATAGTAATCTTCTAAACTACTTTTTAGGTTTATTGGGAATCTTATTCTTGACAATAAGGTGGGTAAATATTTTTTTGATTTTAATTCCGATTCTTTATTACCTATTGATTAAATCAAAAAAAAGTATAGGGATTTTATTAAAATCAAAAAGTTATTATTTAGGATTGTTGACTGGAATTATTGTATTCCTTTTGCATTCAAAAGTTTTATATGGTGTTTATACAATAAATCCTAAGTTTGTTTATCGAAATAATTTATCTCTAGGATTTTTGGAATATGCAGGAATTGATTCTTATTTTAATATTGATGCATTAATTCTTGCATTCAAATCTTTAGGCATAATTCTCTTTTCTAGGGAATTTGGTCTATTGTATTTTTCACCTATTTTATTCTTTTCAGCTTTACTAATTATTAAGTTAATCATAAAAAAACAATATGTTATTATTGCTACTTTAATTCCTATATACGGAATCCCAGTAGCAATAGTTGTTTTGTGGCAAGCAACTGGTTCTGCTTATGGGTACAGATATTTAAGTTGCCTTATTCCTATAAGCATTATTCTTATTTTTAGATTTCTTGATGAAAAGTTTTACAAGTATCTTTATTTGGTAAATTTTTTAAGTGTTTTTCTATTTTTGAAATTCGAAACAAATCAAATGACTTCTCTTGCACAAGAAGTTAATTCTTTTGGTAGATTACATAACTATTCTGGAAAAAATTATATTCAAGGGGTATTAGAGGGACTATTTCAAATCAACACATATCTTGTGGTCATAATGACATCTTTTCTTGCAGTAATATGTTTCAAATTAGTAATCTCTCTATTTGGACTACAAACAATAGAAAATTTGATTGAGGAATATGGCTACATGAATGGAGATGTTATTAATTTCTTAGAATTAACTGTAAGATTTTCATATGTAGAGGTATTAATAATTGTTAGTTTCTTTTATTATTTCTCTTCAAAGCTACTAAGCAAGAGTAAAATCTAAAATATAAAATGAAAAAATTAATCGCAGTTCCATGTTTCAACGAAGAAGAAAATATAAATCAATGCTTAGATTCATTGATAAAACTACGTCAACTTAGAGAAATCGACTTTGATATATTGGTTGTTAATGATGGAAGCAAAGACCAGACTGCTAATAAATTAAAAGAATATAAAAGTATAATCTCAATTTTATCAAGCAATCGAAACTTCGGCTTATCTGAAGTATTCAATAGCATTATGGAATACTCTAGAAATCAAAACTATGATGCCCTGATAATATTTGACTCAGATAACCAATATCCTTCAGTCGACATACCGGAACTATTTAATGAACTCAGCTCTAAAGATAATGATATTGTCATTGGTTCGAGAGATGTACCTGCATTGAAGCATTTTTCTCTTTCTAAAAAGTTTTTCCAAAAATTAGGCTCTTTTATTGTTAGTTTAAGTTTAAGACTAAGCCTCACTGATGTTACATCAGGATTTAGAGCATACTCGAATAAAGCAATCAATTTATTGTTTGTTTCGAATACTTTTACTTACACCTTAGAAACACTGTATCAAGCTAAACGCAATAAGTTAAAGATTTCAAATTACGATATTTCCCATACAAATGAAACAAGAGAATCAAGATTATTTGACTCAAATCTTGAATATATTTCAAAATCAATAAAGGTAATTTTTAAGTCACTATTAATTTATAGATCTAAACTAGTAATGACATTCTCAATATTAATTTTTTCAATTCCTGGTTTAGTTCTTACATCTCGTTTCTTTATTAAATATTTGCAAAACGGAAGTAACCCAGGCAACATCCAATCATTAATTGTTGGATTAGGTTATTTAAATTTTTTACTTATTTTCTTAATATTTCTTTATTTTGTGCTTAATAATTTTAAAAACAAAGTATTTTTTATGAAGACATTATATAAACCAAAACATAATTAATTTTTTTTTAATAAAAACAATGAATAAAAATAACTTACAATATCTGCAAATATAAATAAAAATCTGAGTTGAATCAGAGTATTTAAAATTTCTGTTTGCCCTAAATTAACTGCAGAGAAGTAAAGAAAAATAGATTCTTTTACACCAAGACCTGCAGGAATGATGGAAACAACTATAGATATTGCGGACGAAAATAAATAAACTGCTGAAAAGTAGATAAATTGACTAATCTCTACCGACTTAAAAAAGTATGCAATTGTAAGAAATTGAATACATGTATTACCAAGATAGTAAAGTAAATAACCATTTGAATATGTAGATTTCTCAGATATTTGACTTCTTTTTACAGCTAATTTTGTAAATATAAAAAATAATATAGCATTAATTAACAGGACCAGTCCAAAAGTTAGTAAAAGATTATCATTGTATAAAATAAAGAGCCCAAAAGTTAAAGCAATTGCTACAGAAGAGATTTGCTCGATAGCAGCTTTTACAAGAAAATTTCTCTTACTAATTTTTTCATAATCTTGAGAAAGCTTTATAAAAAAATTACCAAATTTTAAAAATGAGTATTTACCTATATGTGATTTCATAGCATAGAGATAAGTATCTTTTTTGCTTAAACTTTCTGAATCAGATAAAATTTTAGACCAGCCAAGTGAATGTAAATGATTTGAGACAAAAAGAAGAAAAATTATCAATAATGATTTTGAGGTAAATCTAATATTGATCTCATTAGAGTTTATATTTTCATTAAAAAAGTTATATAAATAAAAAAAAGCCAAAAAGGTCACTATCGACTGTATAAGCTTGAAATACTTATTGTTCATGATTATTTAGAGTATATATTTAATTTCTAAAATAAATAGTAACTAATATAAATCTTATGGAATCACACCTATTTACATATACAAATTACACATCAGAAAGAAATAGTAATTTTTACAATATATTTTCTATAAAAAATAAAACATGTTTCAACCTGATGGGAAAAAATAAACTAAATTCAAAATCAATTTCATTTTTTATATACCCATTATTCTTTGTAGGCCTTATTCCTTATTCTATTTTTAAGTTGATTTCTAATAGAAAAGTAAAAACTTATATTGTTTTATTTCCTGGACTCCTTGAAATATTATTGTTAAAAGTATTTCAACCAATATTTGGATATTCAATAATATATGATATGTTTACCTCTTTTCATCTAACTCTAGTTGAGGATAGACAGTTGGTTAAACGAGGGAGCTTCCTAGAAAAAATAATAATAGCCTTGGATAGATTATTTTTTACACTCCCCGATAAATTAATTTTTGAAACTGTTGAGATGAAAGATTATGTTGAAACTTTTTTGGACAAAAATAAAACTAAGAGTTTAGTCTTAACTTCATACAGGGAACTACCGATTGGTCTTGAGCTAACCAAAAGTGCTTCTAAGAATGATAATAAAACTGTAACCTTTTGGGGCTCGTTTGAAAGAATGCATGGACTTGACACAATTTTAGATGCAGCCATAATTCTTGGAGACAGATATCAATTTATTCTTATCGGGGATGGTTCTTACTATGAAAATATTAAAAAAAGAGTTTTGCATGAACAAATTAAAAATGTCAAGCTAACTGGGTATTTAGCTAATGATTCTACAAAAAAAAATAATTTATATACTTACATTACAAATGCTGATATTTGTTTAGGAACTTTTTCTAACACAAGAAAAAATAATCTTGTTATACCAGGAAAAGTTGTTGAAGCATTTTTATTTAAAAAACCTGTAATTACTGCAGACACAATGTACATGAGAAACAACTGTTATGATTCAGCCTACTTGGTAGAACCCGATTCACCACAAGACCTTAGTAAGTCCATTGAAATATTAGCAAACGATAGACCAAAGATTGAAAGTATAATTGTTAATTCGCAAAAGTACTATAAATTCAACCATACTAAAGAATATTTTTATAAGAATTTGATAAAGTTTTTAGAGATAAAATAAATTTTATATTATTAAAATATATTAAATATATGAACTATGTTTACAGAAAATTTAGATCTTTAATTTATTTAAGTATTAATACAATACTCTTAGTATTTGCATTTCCATTTAACAAAAAAACAACCATTAATATAAAAAATAATCTTAAAAGAGATGAAATTATTAATTTTATTCTTAATAAAAAATTTACAAACCAAGGTCATTACTTAGAAATAGGTTGTGATTTAGACCAAACCTTTTCAAAAATAATAAATAAAAATAAGATAGGAATTGATCCAGTTAGAGGAGGAAATCTTAAGTTAAATTCAAAAGATTTTTTCGAAGACTATAATTCTCAAAAATTTGATATGATTTTCATAGATGGGTCACATTTAATTGAAGATGTATTTTATGATACAGTACAATCTATATCAACTTTAAATTTAGGTGGGTATGTATTATTAGACGATGTTTTACCAAATAATTATTTTAATACATTTAGAAAACGAATAACACTTCACTCTTTTCAAGATGCGTACAAGATACTTTTTCTCTTAAGAGAACTCAAGTTTATTAAGTTATATTTGATACCTAGCGACCATGGAATGGCTTTGTTCAAATTAATTGATGAACCAGATTTTGAACAACTTAAATATGATTTTAGCAAGATTAGTTTTGATAATTATCTAGAGCTCTTAGAAGATATTCGATTTGACTACATTAATGATATTAATGAACTTTCAAATATCAACTAATCATAAATCTTAAGTAGATTAAAATATATGAAATGTATAAAGTTTTAAAAAACCTACTTTTATTTTTAGGGAACACAATATTTTATTTCTATGTATTTTCAGTTTTTTCAAGTACGGCTTCTGATCTATTATTTTCTTCTCTAGTAAACTTTTCCAACGACCTAAGCAGTATTGGATTTCCATTTGCAGACAGTGTATCTAGCAACTTCGTTGTATTTTTTATAAGCTTATTAAATACTATCTTTATAGCTAGTTTTATTAAATTAGATTTTCATAATTCCAAAATTGAGAAAATTTTACTTGAATTTACCAAACTTTTTTTAATCAACGCAGGCGTGTTTACATTTTCACTTTATATTCTTAGACTTTTTAATCTACCGAGATCGATACTTATAATCAGCATGCTTGCATACCCTTTTGTTATAAGTTTTGTAACATACATAATTTCAATATTCAACAGGGCTAAGTTAAGCAAAAATAAATCCTTATTTTTTTTGGGAATTTTAACAATTACAGGATTATTTTATGCTCTTACATTTATTGATTTCAATTCAACTCAAGTCGCAATTGAGAAAAAAGATTCTGCAGGCAGCGATAGTATTATAAATTTTGAAATTGTGGAAAGCTCTACAGACAATTCGTTGACATGCAATCCTTGGTCTGGAAGTGAAAATTACATCTCTTGTTTGTATGGAATTGAAATAACAGAAGAATTTAATTTTGAATTACAAGTAAACAATATATCTAATTTCGGAGATAAGTCTTATCTTATAGTTGAAAATGGAAGAGTTTTGGAGTATGAAAATGGAAATTATTCAGAATTTTTAAATATAGAAGAAAAAGTATTCTTTAAAGATGGTGGAGAGGAAGGACTCTTCGATATTGCTTTTCATCCATCAGGTGACTATTTTTTAATAAGTTTTACAAATCTTAAAAATGGATTAGAAGTAGATAAGTATCAAATAATAAATGGAGATATTTCCTTTCAGTCAGTTCTAGTCGATATACCAAACAATCAATGTTGTCACTTTGCTGGTTCTCTAGATTGGTCAGAATACTTTAATGGATTTCTATTATCTATAGGTGATATGGAGGCAAATAATGCTTCGGTATTAAATTCTGAATCATTGAACACAACTTCACCTCGAGGAAAAGTAATATTACTTGAGGCAGAAGACAAAATTTATGCTCCTAATATAAGTTCTAATGGTAGTTATGATCCATTAACTAATATAGTTGCTTTTGGCTTAAGGAATCCCTGGCAAATGATTGAGCACGATGACTCCATAATTATCCCCGATGTTGGTAATCAAAATATTGAAGAATTAAATGTCATACCATATTCTTCTTTCTCAAATGGTTGTGAGATTGGGATAAATATCATAGAAAATGGCGGTTCTGAAGAGTGTAGTTTCATGACACCAGTTTCTCTTGGTTGGCCTATTTATGAAGGACCTTTTTATTCAAAAGAACTGAATAAAAATACGGGTGGAGATCTTTTGCTAGATGAAAAAAATGTAACAGAGCTCTACTTGTGGTACGACACAATAGAAACTGGTAATTATGTCAAAGCCGATCCATTTCTAATTCAATCCAGCAAAGCACCCAGTGTTTACTACAACCATCGCCCAGGTAATAATATTTATAGAGCAGCCATTATTGGAGGTGATGTAATTACAAATCCAGAAAGTTATTACAATAATTACTATTTCTTTACGGATTACGTCACATTAGAACTTTTTGCTTATAATTTAGAAGAAAATAAGCTTTATTTATTTCCTGTTAACAATATTTATAATACAAACCCAACCTCACTGAGGGTTCACCCATCTAAAAAAGATACATTGATGGTTGGACTTAAATCTGGCCAGATACTAAATATTAAACTTCCAGAAATACCAAAACTAGAATTAGATAATTAACTTAAGTCGATTTCCCAATGATAAAAGAATTTTCTTTAAGTTGTTTTTCATAGTAACTATCCGGTGAATCTTCTTTATTCTTTCTAGATATGCAAGCAAATCTAATGTCTTTAACATTATAATTTTCATGTTCATAGCTTTTTGAGATATACGTCTCGCTAAAGCCCACCATTTTTATCCAACTTAAGATAGCTTTTTTTGAAGGCAAGTGACTAACCGTGGTTGTCCCCCTATAGGTGTCAGGGTAGTGTATCTCTACTGAACTCTCATTCATAAGTTTTTTGTTTCTTGTTGTTGCACTTTCTAGAACGACTACGCCCCCATAATTAAGTTTGTCATATAACTTTTGGATGAATCTTAATTGCTCTGGGTTATGATATAGAACACCTGTAAAGTATATTAAATCAAACTTTCCTAGACTTTCGTAGTCTTCTTGCGACATATAAAGAAAATTAGCTTGAATAAATTTATAGTTTGATGTTAAGTCACCAAGCCACTGGTTATTTATTTCTTCTTTGTCAGGTAGGTCAATTAAAATAAATTCTGAAGGGTTGAGGCTCTCTAATCGTATAGAATCTTCTCCATCTCTTGGTCCAATCTCGAGTATTCTTTTTTGATTGAAGTAATCTTTGCCGTATAAATGAATCAATTCTTTATACAAATACTCCCTATAAGGAAGTGTGTCTTTTGATGTAGGTATGTTACGAAGCCTTTTGTTTACCTTTTTTAAATAGTAAATTATCTTGTTAATCATTATCTAATAATAGTTGCAATAAAATTTAGTCTTACAATCTTAATAATTTGAAATAGTATTGCAGATATATTCAAGTTGATTTTCATCAAGATTATTACCAGAAGGTAACCAGAGTATTTTATTGTATATTTCCTCTGAGACAACAAGATTACCTTTTTTATATTTTTTGAGATAAGGTTGAGACGAAAGAGCAGGATATGAGTTCCTAGTCTCAATCCCCTTTGATTCGAGGTATTTACCAATATCTTGTTTAATAGTTTCATTTTCAAATTCAATGTCAAAAAACCAGGGAACTTCATGCTTTTTAAAACCTTTAATCTTAATACCAGAAAGGGATATGTTTTGTTGATAATATTTCAACGTTTCAAGTTTTTTTGAAATAAATAATTCCAATTTTCCAAATTGAGAAAGCCCAAGAGAGGACTGTAGGTCAGTGATCTTGAAGTTCAGACCAAATCCTTCATGCCAATCAGACTTATCTTTCACTCTATTAAATGTTTTAATCGATATCAAATAGTTGTAAAACTCTTCATTATCCGTGAGGATCATTCCACCTTGTCCCATTGTGATAATTTTGTGAGGTGTGAATGATAGGATGCTTAAATCTCCAAGTGAACCACATTTAGAGTTCTGATAATTTGATCCGAGGGCATGCGCAGAGTCTTCAACAAGAATAATTTCGTTGTCTGAGCACCAATCTTTGATGTCCTCGCCTTCACTTGTCCTACCATTAAGCGGAACATAAATTACACAGTCAAGCTCATCTTTAAGGATTACTAATTGCTGATAGGATAAGCATAAGTCTTCATTGACATCAATTAAAACTGGTTCAGCTTTGGCCCAAAGCACTGCATTTATTGTGGCAATCATTGTAAGATTTGGTATTCCAACTTTCATGCCTTCTTTTACCCCTGCGGCAAGAAGAGATAGATATATTGCAATTGTTCCATTGGGTACAGCAACAGCATAATCTCTATTTAAGTAACTTTTTATACTGTTTTCTAATTCACGTGTTACTTTGCTCTCAGTTATCCAAGATCCTGATGACATGTAATCGGTAACATTTTTAATATCGTCATTAGAAATAGAAGGCTCAACTTGAAAAATTTTATCCAATTTCTACCCTAGTTCTATCTTTTTCGGGACCAAAATAGGGTCCATTTTTTGTTTCTATGATAATTGAGTCTTCCAGCATAATGTATTCATGAATACCATAAAATTGAATTACCATTTCTCCAGAGTGAAGAGTTTCTTCTAAAATAAGCTCTTTATTTTTCTTATAAACTTTAATTAGTATTTTACCCTTACTTACAAAAACGGACTCACCCGTAATGTCTGCGTTTCTTTCATAATCATTGTGAAAATGTGGTTCCAGTTCTTTGTTTTTTTTATAATTCCAGATTCCCACTTGAATAGTTTTATCATCTGAAGTTATAAAGTTAAGGCCCTCGGCACTCAGTGTAGGCTTTACTAAAGTGCAATAGTGTATATCGTCAACTATTACCTCTTTTATAAAATTACTATCCATGATTTTTTATATACCAATCTACAGTTTCTTTTACTCCATCATCAAGTGTAACCTTAGGAGACCAATTAAGAATATCTTTCCCTAAAGAACCATCAACTTTTTTTTCTAAAACACCTTCTGGTTTTGTTAGGTCAAGGTGAAAGTCACCCCTCCATCCAACATGTTTTTGAATTAAATTGGCTAACTCTAATATAGGGATACCCTTACCTACTCCAATATTAAATAAATGTGCACCCTGTTCTAAGTCCATGCATTTAATCAAAGCATCTGCACCATCTTTTACATACAGCCATTCCCTAATTTGTTGACCACTACCCCAAACATCAACAGATAATTCACCATGTTGTTTTGCATTATATATTTTATTAATTAATGCTCCCATTGCATGAGATCTGTTCTCTTCAAAGTGATCATTTGGGCCATACATATTGGACATAATTACTGAACAAGAAGAGAGATTATATTGTTTGTAGTAACTAGAACTTAATGCGATTGCAAGCCTCTTTGACAAGGCATAGTAAAATACCGATTCATGTGGAGGGCCGCTAAGCAAATCTTTCTCCTCATAGATATTTAAGTGTCCTGGGTATACACAGTTTGGAATAGGGTTTACAAGAAGTTTGACTGATTTTTCTTTTGCAATTTTAAATACATTATTAGCTATGGCGGAGTTAATAGATAAAAGCTCAGCTGGATATTCATAACCATAAGAAACACCACCTACAAATGCAGCGCAATTAATAATATATTCAAAATCTATCTCAGAAGCAAATTCTTTAAAATCGTTGTAATTAGTAATATCTACATCAGCTTTACCAGTGATTACATACACTTGATTATTGCTATCTATCTTATCGAAAACATTCTTACCGAGAAATCCTGATGAACCAATAAGCAATATTTTTTTCATATTTTTAATTTTAATAACATTATAAATCTAATTAGATGTAACATTTTTCTAATGAAAGAAATAGTTTATATTTTTAAAAATGGCAGAACTTTACGGCTAGAGAATGAAGAAGTTCAGGCGAAAGAGTTTTATTATTCACTTGAATACTTTCAGGAAAAGTATCAAAACCTCAAAGTTATTGAGGATCAAGATAAGTTGAATAAAAAGTATTTGCTGGTTGATAGATTATTGCAAAAACTAAACTTACCTATAAATTTAAGTAAAATTATCAATAAAAAAAATCTTCAGATACTAAAAAATGCAGATATTATTTTTTCAACAAATCCAGGTTTGGCTATAACCCTTTATCCATTTATAAAAATCTTTAAGAAACATAGAAACATCAAATTTTTAACTATTAATTCTGGGATATTTACTAATATTTTTAATTCAAAGGTTAGAAGTAATAAACTTAAAAACATAATTGTTGAAGGTTTTTTGCAGACCATTGATGGAGTTATTTTTACCTCAAAAACAGAATATGAAATAATATCAAGTTTCTATCCAGAATATAAGACGAAATTTATAAACCAGATATTTTCTATAGATACAAACTTTTGGACTACTGAAAAAATAAGTTCTCAGGAAAAAGAGGGTGTCTTGTTCATTGGAAATAATCAAAACAGAGATTTTTCATTAGCAATTGAAATTGCAGCATTACTTCCTAATATTAATTTTAAATTTGTCACTACAAAAATAAATAATAGTGAACATCTTCCCAAAAATATAAAGCTAATCAAAGGAGACTGGAATCAAAATATTCTATCTGATAGTGATATTAAAGATATGTATGAAACATCACGGATTGTTTTTTTACCAGTTGAAGATACCCTAGTTGCTTCAGGTCAAAGTGTAGCTATGCAGTCAATGTCTATGGGTACGCCAGTTATTATTTCTAAAACGACGGGTTTCTGGGATTATAAAAACTTTATTAATGATGAGAATATTTTCTTAATAGAAACTAACACTGCTCAGAATTGGGCGGATAAAATAAATGAACTATATGAAGATTATGATCTTCTTAATAAAATTGCACACCATGGAGAAGAGTTGATTCATAGTAAATTTAATTTAGAAATATTTAGTAACTTTCTTGAAGCTGTATTTGAATTTGGCAATGAGGATTAGTTACCAGAGAGTTTCTACAGTTCTATAAAATTTGTGGTTCTGTTGCGGGTATTTTGTTTTTTTTAATAGGGTAAATTCTGAAAAACCCTTGTGGGCGCTACAGGATTTGAACCTGTGACTTCTTCCTTGTAAGGGAAGCGCTCTGCCAGACTGAGCTAAGCGCCCGAATTTTAATTATATTGAGTTGTTTAAATTAATAGAGATTTTTTTAGCTACAGCCTAAAGAATTACCACAATTGAGACACTTGTAACACGATCCATTTCTAATCGTAATGTGACCACACTCATTACATGCAGGGGCATCACCCATCATGTCACCAAGAACTTCTTGTACTGTAGCAACTGAATTTTCTGCTTGCTCAACAGGTTCGGTCTCTGTTTTAGCCACAGGTGCAGTCTCTGTTTTAGCCACAGGTTCAGTCTCTTTTTTAGCCACAGGTTCAGTCTCTTTTTTAGCCACAGGTTCAGTCTCTTTTTTAGTCACCATTTCAATAGGCTCAGTTTCCTGAATATTTTTATCTTTTGGTGGTACTTGAACGATATCTGTTCGATCTAAGTACTCTAAACCAAGTGCTCGGAACACATAGTCAATAATAGAGTTACTCATCTTGATATTTTCATGCCCCTCAACCATACCTCTAGGTTCAAAAGTCTGGAAAGTAAATGTATCTACAAACTCCTCTAAAGGTACTCCATACTGAAGTCCTTTAGATACGGCTATAGCGAAACATCCGAGCACACCCTTTAAGGTAGCCCCTTCTTTAGCAATATCAATGAACACTTCACCTAGAGTTCCATCAGGGTACTCACCAGTCCTTAGATATACTTTATGTCCAGCAATTCTTGCTTCTTGGGTCCACCCATCTCTTCTTTCGGGAAGAAGGAATCTTGGTCTATTCACTCCTGCGTAAGCTCTTGAAGGGCTGGTTCCTGGAGCAAAGTTACCTTGAATTAACATGGCCTCTTCTTCAAGAATTTTTGTTACTTCTGGATCTGATTCTTCTGAGTCTCCATCATCTGAAGAGGAAGAAAGTGGTTGGGATGCTTTAGAGCCATCTCTATAAATAGCGATGGCTTTTACACCAATTTTTGCTGCCTCGAAGTAGCAGTCTTCGATATCTTCAATCGTTGCCTCATTAGGCATATTTACAGTTTTAGATATGGCTCCAGAGATGAAAGGCTGAGCTGCTGCCATCATTCTTACATGGCCCATATAGTGAATGAAACGCTCTCCATCTTTTCCACATTTGTTTGCACAGTCAAAAACATCAAGATGTTCTTCTTTGAGATATGGAGCACCTTCAATTTTTTGAGTTCCACAAATGTCTAGATTTGCTTGAGCTATTTCATTTCTTGAGTATCCCAATGTTTCAAGTAGATTGAAATCAAAAGAAGTGTATTCTTCTTCTGGGATACCCAAACCTTTAAGTGTTTCTTCACCTAAGACGAAA